>Ga0172373_10001410_pt1 | contig 38953 bp, 33 predicted proteins | sample Lak10m_2_FD_114546 | JGI IMG/M metagenome (GOLD analysis project Ga0172373, IMG submission 114546) | Freshwater microbial communities from Kabuno Bay, South-Kivu, Congo - kab_092012_10m | ecosystem: Environmental > Aquatic > Freshwater > Lake | place: Democratic Republic of the Congo... | reverse complement strand
GCTGGCGGTGACCCACGAGTCTTCGCCGCGGTCAGCGGCCGAGACCGACGATCCGGCCTGCCAAGTGCCGACTTCACCGTCAGCGACGAAGAAGTCCTGGTGACGGGCGTTCATGGTGCCCGAAACGTTGACGAAGCTGAAGGCGTTCAGGAAGACCAGGTTGCTCTGGTCGAAGTTCGCGAACACCTGGTACTGCGAGTTGCCACCAGCGGTGATGGTGCGCTGCACCGAGTAGCCGGTGAAACCAGCGGAAGCGGCCGAGGCGAGGGTCGAAGCAACAACGGTAGCGAGAACGAAACGGGTCATGGATTTCTCCTCTCAGGACTCCGGGGCGGGGGATGGAACACCATGCCTGCCCCAAATGGGCATGGATCAACCTTCTCCCTCGAACACAAGATCGAGGGTTGCTTGGATTGGCGCCACGCCAAGCCAAGCGAACGATTTGTCCGACTCCTGGGGCTTCCAGGCCCAGGTGTTGCGCGACAGGCGCGCAAGCTGGCAGCACGGGCTTTCCTTCCTCGTGCCGCGATGTCGGGTGGTCCCTTTTCCCAGCCCAACCGCATCCGTGGGGGATGCAGGAAGACCATAGCCCGACACGGAGAGGGGGCAAGCGAGGGCAGCAGTTTTTTGATGGGAAAGTCGGAACCGGGATTATGGACGAGTGCAACCTTCGGCCCCAAAACGACTTGCGGCATCGTCAAGGGGCTGCGAAGACCGCCGCGAAACCCAGCGTGGTTGGACCTGACCCCGTTGTCGTGCGTTCCTGCGCTCCCCTACCCTCCGCAGGCTCACGGCCCGCGCGCGGCCTTCGGGGTTCTGCATCAACGAGAGGTGACACCACACATGGAAGCGGCCATCGCAGCACATGGATTGCGCAAGCGATTCGGTTCATTCGACGCGGTGCAAGGCATCGATCTCGTCGTGAAGCACGGTGAAGTGCTTGGGTTCCTCGGGCCGAACGGCGCGGGCAAGAGCACCACCATGCGCATGATCACCGGGTTCCTGGCGCCGACCGCCGGCAGCGTGAGGATCTGCGGCACGGACATGCTCGCCGATCCGTTGAAGGCCAAGGAGCACATGGGCTACCTGCCTGAGGGCGCGCCGTGCTATCCAGACATGACTGTTGCAGAGTTTCTGGGCTTCATCGGCGCCGTGCGGGGCTTCAGTGGCGCCGAACGAGCGCGACGGGTCGATGCAGCGGTCGAGCGCACCAACCTGCAGGGCGTCTATCACCAGCCGATCGAGACCCTGTCGAAGGGCTTCAAGCGCCGCGTGGGCCTGGCGCAGGCGATCCTGCATGATCCGCCGGTCCTGATCATGGACGAGCCGACCGACGGCCTGGACCCCAACCAGAAGCACCAGATTCGCGAACTCATCCGCACCATGGCCAAGCACAAGGCCATCGTGCTGAGCACCCACATCCTTGAGGAAGTCGAGGCGGTCTGCACGCGCGCGGTCATCATCAACCGCGGCACGATCGTCTTCGACGGCACGCCGCAGGCACTCGATGGCAAGGCGCCGGCTTCGGTCGCCAAGAACCGACTGGATCATGTCTTCCGCACGCTGACGACCGCCGACACGGAGTCCCGACGATGAGCCGCCTTGCACCGATCGTTCGCCGCGAGTTCACGGCGTACTTCAACACGCCGCTCGCCGCGGTCTTCCTGGTGATGTTCCTGTTCCTGACGGGGATCTTCACCTTCAACGTTGGCCAACTCTACGAGCGCGGCCAGGCCGACCTGCGGCCCTTCTTCGACTTCAATCCCTGGCTCTTCCTGTTCCTGGTGCCCGCGATCAGCATGCGGCTCTGGGCCGAAGAGCGCCGCATCGGCACGATCGAGCTGGTGACCACGCTGCCGATCTCGATCCGCGACCTGGTCGTGGGCAAGTGGCTGGCGGCGTGGGCGTTCGCGTGCGTCGCGCTTGCGCTCACCGTGCCGATCTGGCTCACGGTCGAGTACCTCGGCGAACCCGATCGCGGTGCAATCCTGGCGGGCTATGTGGGCAGCGCGCTCATGGCCGGTGCGTTCCTGGCGATCGGCAGCGCACTCAGCGCCGTCACCAAGAACCAGGTCGTGGCCTTCGTGCTCTGCGCGGTGGTCTGCTTCCTGCTGCTCATGGCCGGCTACCCGGTCGTGCTTGACTTCCTGGGCGGCTGGGCCAGCCCCGGCGTGGCGGAGGCGGTCGCGAGCGTGAGCCTGCTCACGCACTTCGAGCCGATGGAGCGCGGGGTCATCGACCTGCGCGACGTGCTCTTCTTCGCGGCCGTGGTGGCCGCGTTCCTGTGGCTGAACATCCTGCTCATCGAGTGGAAGAAGGCGGACTGAGCCATGACCAATGCACGAACGATCGGGATCATCGGGGCCTTCGCTGGCGTGACGGTGGCGCTGTGCGCCTTTGCCGTGGCCAGCACCTATGCGGTCCGCGGCCTGCGCCTGGACCTGACCGAGGATCGTCTCTACTCGCTCTCCCCCGCCGTGGTGCCGCTCGTGCAGCGACTCGATGAGCCGGTGAAGCTCGACTTCTACTACTCGGCCGAGGCGGCGCAAGGCATGCCGCAGATCCAGTCCTACGCCAACCGCGTGCGCGAGTTCCTGCAGGAAGTGGCGCAAGCGAGCAAGGGCCGGATCACGCTGCGCGTGATCGATCCGGCGCCCTTCAGCGAGGCGCAGGACGAGGCGCGCGCCGCGGGCATCGCGCCGCTGCGCCTTGATGGATCGGGCAAGGAGCTGATGCTCGGCCTGGTCGCGAAGAACTCCGTCGACCAAGCCGAGGCGATGCCGTTCCTCGATCCCAACAAGGAACCGTTCCTTGAATACGACGTGATGCGGCTCGTGCAATCGATCGGCAAGGTGAAGAAGCCGACGATCGGCCTGCTGTCCTCGCTGCCGCTCGCCGGCGGAGGCGTGAATCCTGCCGACCCGCGCCAGCCAGCCGAGCCCTGGCAGATCTATCTGCAGCTCAAGCAGCTCTACCAGGTCAAGGACATCGCCACGACCGATGCCGCGCTGCCGGAAGGGCTCGATGCGCTGGTCATCGTGCATCCGCGCGAACTCTCGACGGACCTGTTGCGCTCGATCGACACCTACGCGCTGAAGGGTGGTCGCATCCTGGCGTTCCTCGATCCGCACTGCGAAGCGCAGCCCTCGGAGGATCGCTTCAGCGGCGGCTCGGGCGACAAGTCGAGCGACCTGGGCCCGCTCACGCGTTCCTGGGGGATCGAGTGGACCCGCAGCAAGGTCGTGGCCGACTCGACCTACGCGCAGCGCGTGCGCGTGCGCAGCCAAGGGCCAGTCCAAGTGATGGACTACCTGATCTGGCTGGCCCTTCGCGAGGATGCGCTGGCCAAGGACGATCCGAGCACGGGCCGCCTCTCGCAGATCAACACGCAGACCATGGGTGCGATCGACATCCGCGAGTCGAACAAGGCAGCCGTGAAGCCGCTCATGGAATCCAGCGCCGAGTCGATGCGGCTCGATGGCGTGCGGATCCAGTTCTTCCCCGATCCCGAGGGCTTGATGCGCGACTTCAAGCCCGAGGGCAAGCGCAACGTGCTGGCGGTGCGCGTGCAGGGGCCGATCGAGGCGGCCTACGACGAGTCGGGCAATCCGACCATCGCACCGCCAGAATCGAGCAAGCCCGTGATGCTCGCGCCGGATGGCAGCGAGATCCCGGCAGCGCCTGCACCTGCGCCGGCTCCGGCCGCTCCAGCACCTTCGCCAACGACACCGGCCGCCGCGCCCGCACCTCCTGATGCTGCGCCGGGCAAGGGGCCGTTTCAGGATCCGGCGCCAGCTGCATCGCAAACTCCCACCCAGCCTTCACCGGCACCGGAGCAAGCCCCGACGGTGCCAGCGTCGGCATCGACCTTGCCAGCACCGGCCAAGGCTCCGCGCACCGGCACCGGCAACATCGTCATCGTCGCGGATGCCGACCTGCTCTCGGACCAGAACTGGATCGAGCAGCAACGCATGGGCAACCTCGTGCTCGGTTCGCGCGTGATGGCGGACAACGGTGCGTTCGTGCTCAACGTGCTCGAGATGTTCACGGGCGACGAAGCCCTGCTGAACCTGCGCGCGCGCGGGAAGTACCAGCGTCCCTTCGACCGCGTGGAGGAGATCCGCAAGGCAGCCGAGAAGCAATACCTTGACCGCGAGCGCGAGCTGCAGAACCAGATCAGGCAGTCGGAAGCGCGGCTCACCGAGCTGCAGGCGCAGAAAACGCCGGAAAACCAGCTGATTCTCTCGCCTGAGCAGGAAGCGGAAGTCGTCAAGCTCGAAGAGCAGACGCTCGCCGCGCGCAAGGAGCTGCGCTCGGTGCAGTTCAATCTCCGCCGTGAGGTCGAGGGGCTGGGCACACGACTCATGCTCGCCAACGTGGTGGCGTGGCCACTGGTCGTGGCGGGCCTTGCGGCCATCATGCTCGCCCGACGTTCGCACCTGCATCGAAGCACCAAGAAAGCCTGACCCATGAAGCGACCGATCCTTGCCATCAGCATGGTCGCGGCGGCACTCGTCGTCGTGGCGATCCTCGTCAAGCCGACCGCCGAGACCGGCGAGGCCCCCCGCGGCACACGCGAGCCCTTGGTCGGCACGCTCGCCCCGCGCGCCAAGGAGATCACGGCGATCGAACTCGTGCAGGGCGCCAAGGCCCTTCGCCTGCGCAAGGACGGTGACGCCTGGGTGCTGCCCGATGCCGGCAGCTTCCGTGCCGAGACCGTGCGCGTGAACGAGATCCTCGCCGCACTCGCGAGCCTGGAGAAGATCGAGGCCATGACGAGCGTGAAGGAGCGGCTGGGCGAGCTGAGCCTGGCCTGGCCCGATGACCAGGGCGCGGCCAAGCTGGTCAGGGTGCTCGCAGGCGAGGCGCCGATCGCCGAGGTCGTGATCGGCAAGGAACGCTTCAGCCCAGAGGCGCAGTTCGCGAGGCTCCTGGGCGAATCACAGGCATGGAAGTGCTCTGGCACGTTCCGCAGCACGCTGGAGCTGGTGAACTACATCGATCGCCAGCTCATGACGCTGCCCAGCGGCGACCTCGACAGGTTCACGGTCGGTGGCGTCGAGTTCACGCGCGGCGACGCCGGCGCCTGGACGGCGGCGCAGGTCGAGCCCGTGGCGATGCTGCTCGAGACCCAGCGCGAGAGCGCTCAGCGCACGATCCCCGAACTCCTTGCGCGCCTGGAGGTCGACGATGTCCGCGCTGCGAAGGAGCATCCGGAGCACCGCCTGGTCCGCGTGATCTCGCGCTCGCGTGCCATCGACCTCGACATCGCGAACGATGGCGGCGATCTGTGGCTGAAGGTGAACGTGGAGCGCCTGCCCGACCAGCCCGAGCCGACCGACGAGGTCGAGCGCGACCGCGTGACGAACCTCGACAAGGCCGGCACTCGCTGCGCGGGCTTCGAATTCAAGCTGCCTTCGTGGCGCGCGACGAGCCTGTCGGCGATCCTGTTCCCGCCGCCACCGGCACCGGCGAACGCCGATCAGCCCGCGCCCGGCACGCAGCCGACCGTGATCTCGCCTGCTGGCGCGCCCTGACGCCGCACCCGGGCACTTGGCCTCGGTGGGCGGCGCAGGGTCCTGCGTGATCCAACGGCCCGACGCCGCATGCATCATGTGGTGAGCATGCGCGACGCCGCCGCTCAGCGGCTGAAGATCCCGACGAGTTCGGCCTTGCCCAGGACGTGTCCCTTCATGGCCGAACGGAGCTCGCGCGCGGTGAAGACCTTGTCCGCGGGGAAATCGACATCAAGCGCCACGACCGTGAAGGTGTAGTGGTGATCGCCCGAACCCTTGCCCGGTGCTGGGCCGAGGTAGCCCTCGCCCTTGGACTTGCCCCAGCCGGTGAAGCCCTGGCGCATGCCCTTGGGATCGTCGAGCGTGGCAGCGCGCTTCAGCGCGCGCGGCAAGCCCTTGCAGTCGGCGGGAATGTTCCAGGCGATCCAGTGGATGAACTGGCCCGCATCGGGATCGTGGCAGATCAGCGCGAAGGACTTGGTGCCTGCCGGCGTGCCCTCCCACGAGATTTCCGGCGAGACGTTCTCGCCATCGGTTGAATACTCGACGGGAAGGCGCTCGTTGTTCTTGAACGCCGGGCTCTTCACCGCGAACTCTGCCTTGGCGGCGTCCTTTGGCGCTGCGGCGTCCGCCGGCTTGGCTGCGTCGTTGGGTGCTGCGGGCGCGGCGCCGGGAGCTGCAGGCGGCGCCTGCATGGCAAGGGCCGCAACGACAGGCAGCGCGAACGACGCCAGGACGATCGAGGAGAGCGTGCTCATGCGCGGGAGCGTACCGCACGCCTGCGCTCGGGCCGTACCATCGTTGCGTGGATCAGGCCCAGGATGCCCATGGCGTGCCGTTGCGGAGCCTGCACGTGGGCGTGACCGCGGCCATGGTCATGCGTCTCGCAGGCGAAGAGGCCGCGCACACCGATGCCGGCCGGACCTTTGTGGGCACGCTCGACACCGGAGCAGGCCGTGAGATGGCCGACCACGTCGCGCAGCAGTGGCCACACGCGCGCATGCACTTCGTGCTGCGGAAGTGGCAGCTCTGGACGTGGATGAACGCGATCGCCGTCAACGCCCCTGCTGTCGGCCGGCAGGTCGTGGTCCTCGGTGCCGGGTGGAGCGCCATGGGCATCGACTGGGCGCATCACTGCGCGGAGGCGCGCGTGTGGGAGGTCGACCTGCACCATCAGGCCGACAAGGAAGCGCTGGCCCAGCGGCTCTTCCCGGTTGCCGCCGCGCGCATGCGGATGATCGAGGCGGATCTCTCGAACCTCGGCATGCTGCTCATGGGGCTTCGTGCGAACGGCTGGCGCGCGGATCGACCCACGCTCTGGGTCGCCGAAGGACTGGCGTACTACCTCGCACCGGACCGTTTCGCGGCGCTGCTGCGCGCGGCGCTCACCTTTCACCCCTCCAACCGGGCGGTGATCGAATTCGGGCTCGCTCATCACCTGATGCGCGAGGATGTCCGAGCGCGAACCGCCGCGTACCACGGCTACCTCGCCAACCAGATCGGCCTTCCGGCGCTGCAGTCCTTCGATCCGAGCGAGTTCTGCCTGCGCAGCGGAGCCATCCCGCTGTCCTGGGCCGATCCGAGTTCCATGGAACTGGCGCGCAACGGCCGCACGCTGATGTTCAGGAGTCCTGACGACAGTGGCATGCGCATGGCCGTGCTGGGGCCTGCATGACGACCGCACCAATCGCCGTGATCGACCTTCCCGTCCGCGTGCGCTACGTCGAGTGCGATCCGATGGGCGTCGTGCACCACACCGTCTACCCCGTGTGGTTCGAGATGGCCCGCACGGAACTGCTGCGCTCCAAGGGCGGCAGCTACCGCGCGATGGAGGAGGCTGGGCTCTTGCTTGCGGTCGTCAGGCTCGAGGCCCGCTACCGCGCGCCCGCGCGCTACGACGACCTGGTCACGGTGCACTGCGAACTGCTGGCGAGCGGCCCCGTGAAGATCGAGCATCGGTACCGCGTGATGCGCGACGGCACGTTGCTGGTCGAGGGCGCCACGACGCTCGCGTGCATCGACCGCGACGGCAGGCTGCAGGCGGTGCCGGAAGGCCTGATGCGAGGCTGAACCCGAACGACCCAGGTCAGCGGCAGGGGCCCCAGGCCACCAGGATGATCCCAAGGTCCGCGCCATCGATCTGACCATCGCCGTTCAAGTCGGCCTGACCCGTGGATCCGCCCCAATTGACGAGGATGATGCCAAGGTCGGCTCCATCGACCTGCCCATTGCCGTTGAGGTCGGCGGTGCAACTCTGGCACTGGTCTGGAATGCCATCGCCGTTGCCATCGGTCGCCTGGCCATTGGCCAGATCGCACGAGTCGGGAGTTTCGTTGCCGTTGCAATCGAGCGGCAGCACTCCATCGAAGCCGTTGGCGCGCAACAGGGTGTTCGCCTGCGTCAGGTAGCCGTAGATGGCGGCCGTCGACAGGTCGTTGAGGTTGACGGAGTCGATCTGGCCGATCGCAACCCAGCTGCGATTCAACGAGCCGCTGAGATCAGCCGGGATGACCGCCTGGTTGCCGTATCGGTCCTTGTAGAGCACTCCGGCAAAGAACCTCGTACCCACCGGACCGACCAGCGTCGGCTCGATCTGGACATCGTTGAAGATGCTGGTGTTGCCATTGCGCACGCGCGCCGGTGCCCGGGCGATGACTTGCGCATCGTCCGGGAAGCCATCCGAGTTCGGGTCGCTCCACAAGACCACCTCGTACGGCGTGCCGGCGAAACCGTTGCCGATGACCACCGAGATGCTGCCGATCCACTCGCCGCCGGCTTCGACGACGAAGGAGTTCAGCCACACCATGTCCGACTGGCCACTGACCCCGTAGTTGCCTTCACGGGTTCCATCATCAACCTTGTACTGGATCGACGTGGGCGGCGTCCCGAGCTGGCACTCGTCCGGGATGCCGTCGGGCTGGCAATCGAGGCTGAATCCGGTCGCAACGTCGGCGCTGTCGAGCGTGCCATTGCCGTTGCAGTCTTCGCACTCATCGGGGATGCCCGACTGATCGGAATCACTGCTGGTCCCGAGGTCCAGATCACAGGAGTCGAGCTGGGCATTGCCATTGCAGTCATTGCCATCCAGCTGGCAATCGTCCAGGATGGAATCGCCATTGCAGTCGCTGGCAAACCCATTGACCTGGCACTCATCTGGAACAAGGTCTTCCTGGCAATCGTCGCTTGTTCCTGCGGCGAGGTCGATCGAGTCGAGGATGCCATTCTTGTTGCAGTCCTCGCACTCATCGGGGCGCCCGGAGTTGTCCACGTCGCTGCTCGTCCCGGAACTGATGTCACACGAGTCGAGGACCTCGTTGCCATTGCAATCCCCGTTGCGGGCGACGGCCACCCCACGGATCAGCCATTTGCCTGGGAACGGCAGCGCCTCCTCGATGGGCTTGAACTCGGTCGCGTTGGCGCTCAAGTCGTTCGGATCGATCGGCGAGTTGCTGCCCACGATCCAGGAACGACGATTCAGTGCATTGCCGCTGCTGTCAAGCGGGGCGGGGAAGTACGACGAGGCGGTGGTGGTGATCGCCCCCACGAAAAAGTTGGTTCCATCCGGCCCGATGACCGTTTCCGGGAGTTCGAAGCGCCTGAACACGCTCAGGGGCCCCGCCACGCCATCCAGCGACGCCAGAAGCTGGGCATCGGTCGGATCACCGTCGTTGTTGGGATCGGACCAGAGACAGACCTTGACAGGGTGGTCATCGGGCAGGAACACGAACATGATGTCGATCGCCTCGATCGCGCTTGCACCGCCCAAGACCCTGAAGCTGGTCAGCCACGCCATGTGGCTGCCGTCGGCGCGGACGCCGAACTCGGCACCGGTGTCACTGATGCCATAGATGAACTCCTGCTCGATCTGGCAGATGTCCGGCGTGCCGCTGTCGTCGCAGTCGATGGATGGATCATCCGCAACCTCGCAGACATCGAGCTCTCCGTTCCGGTTGCAATCGCCCTGTGCCGCTTGGCAGTCATCAGGCACTCCATTGGCGTCACAGTCGTTGCCTGCCAGCTGGCATGCGTCCAGGATGTCGTCGTCGTTGCAATCGGGCGCCCCATTTTCGATGTCACAGACATCCGCAATGCCGTTGCTGTCGCAGTCCGCCTGACAAGCATCGGGAATGCCGTTCTGGTCGCAGTCGATGGCACCCTGAGCGATATCACAACTGTCGGGAAGACCCGATCCATCGCAATCGCTGGTGCCTGCCCGAGCCAGGAGCGCCGCCACGGGCACCGTGCCCGCGCTGATGCGGAGCTCGTCCACGCTGCCCCGCAAATGCTGGTTCAACTGTCCGCTCGAGTTCGTGTGGGCACCGACCAGCAGCGGCGCGGTCACGGCGACCCGACCGAGGTCGAGGTAGGTCACCTCATCGATGCGCTGATCGACGATGAAGGTCACCCTGCTCCGCTCGGCATCGACGATGGCTGCCACATAATGCCAGTTGTTGTCGCTGATGAACAAATCGCTCGTCACGGTCCAGAAGCTCGCGCTCGATGAGCCCCCGTTCCCGAACAGCATGGTGAGATGACGACTGCCGCCGAAGTTGCCGAAGTTCCGAATGGCCTGGCCGGGGTAGTCCCCAGCCTGCACGCAGAAGATGAAATCGGCAGACTTGTCGCCTTGATTCGTCGGCTTGCGCTGCACGAGCACCTGGCGTTGGTCCGCAGCAGCGTCCGAGGACAGGACATCGAGCTTCACCCAGGCTTCCACGGTGAAACTGTCACCGCCCGAGGCGAGGATTCCTTGCGGATCCTGGATCAGGGCATGCCCGGGCGTTCCCCCGGAGGGCCAAATGGATGTGCTGCGGTCGTTCAGGGCCGCCGTCGCCGGAACGATGCCGACAGGCACCCCGCTGCCGGCCGAGAGCGAAACACCCTGTCCATCCAGACGGTACGGACCGCTGTCGAGCACTGACTGACCGTCATCCTCGAAACGCCAGAGTCCGAGGACTGCGGCAGCATCAGGTTCACAGGCATCGACGAGGCAGTTGTCATTGCAGTCCGTTGCGGTGCCGGCCTCAAGCTCGGCCCCATCCGAAATGCCATCGCCGTCGCAATCCCGCGCGCTGTCAGGCACGCCGTCGGCATCGACATCGGTCATCGCCAGAAAGGCGCTGGTAGGCACGACGGTGCGGTCGAGGCCGCTCGGCCGCCACTCAAGAAAGACCCTCGCATCCCCGCCACCCTCGTAATAGTCGACACGGAAGGCATAGCGCTGCCCGGCGACGAGATTGACGGTGCCCGAATACCAAACCGCTGCGGACTGGGCCACCCACGCATCAATCACGGGCAGGCCATCGATCCAGAGCCGGAAGCCGTCGTCGCTGCGCGAGAAAAAGGTGCAAGGCCCGGTTGTGGGCGCAATGAGTGTTCCGGTCCAGCGCACCGAAAAGGAGTTTTCAGGCACCAACGGATCAGGTGAACTGCCACCCCAGTCGAAGTTGACGGTCGGGTCAATGCGGCTCAGGACGCGCCGCCTGTAGGTTCCCGAGGAGTTGTTCTGATCGATCCAGTACTCCCCCACCAGGCCGTTGCCGACTTCGGCGGCGTCGGGCATGCCGTTGCCGTTGCCATCTGCACAATCCTGGCACTCGTCCGGCACACCGTCGTTGCCAAGATCAAGGGAGGTCCCGTCGGCGATGTCCTGCCAATCTTGCACTCCATTGCCGTTGCAATCAGGCGGAATGAAGGCAAGGACAGCGAGAAGGGTTGAGATGATCATGGGTGTCTCGGCTCAGCGGGAGAGCGTTGACGGAGTATGCCCGACATTCGTGTCCGATGCCGGTCAATTTCCAGAAATCGAGCTGTCACGCAGCCGTCAATCCGCGTGCGGCATCTGCACCACCAGGGTGCTGGGAACCGGCGGATAGGTCACGGCCGCCCGAAACCAGAGCAGCTCGTCCCAACCCCACCCGAGTGCGCCAAGTTGCCGGTCGACCCACCCCTCGACACCGACCACGCCATCGATGCGCCATCGCGACTTGGCCGCAAGCGCCTGGATGGTGGCGCCGCAGTACAGCCGATCTCCCAAGTGGTACGGCACACGGCGTTCAGGTGCTCCGTACAGATCGCCGTACACCACCGCATCAGGCTGCACGGCCTCCGGCACGAGGCTGCGATGCACGCCGACCACGAACTCCTGCATCGTGCAGGGTGTCCGCAAGCGGAAGACCTGAAACAGCCCTGAGTGCTCCCTGCTCGAGCCTCGCGGCTGAACATTGCGCACCAGGGCGCCGTGAACCAAGGTGCCGGCACTGGCGCGGCCGACCTCGCCCGGCAACAGATGCAGGCACTGATCCTCGGTCAACCGCTCGAGCGGTTGACTCGCGCCGCTGCACAGCTCATCGATGAGGTAAGGGGCGGAGGCCGAGGCGGCTCCGATCGGACGCTCCAACCGCGAACGTCGACTGGCCCGGCCTCGGTCATCGACCACGGCCGGGGTATCGAGTCGCCAGGCCGCATCAAACCGAAGACGCTCAAGATCCGCGAAGCCTCGAAGGGTGAGGCAGTCGATCGTTCTCCCCCGTGCAGCCGGGTGCAGCACATCGACGCGGAAGGCGCTCGCAGCACGCATACCCCAGACATGCATGCCGCCGTTGAAGAGTTCCTTTCGACGCTCCGCAGCGAATCGGCCATCGGCGTTGGTGGCCATGTTCGCGCTGAGCAGGCCGAAGGCTCGCTTGCTCCCCGACCACGCGATCCCGAGCGACTGCACCCGCAACAGCGCGGCCATCATGGCCTCGGTCTTGGCGACCGGGACACCCTTCTTGGCTGCTGCCTTGGCGACGATCTCGGCTGCAAGTTCGCCGGGCAAGTGGCGCACCGCATCGAACGGGTCGCCAGCGTGGGCCAGATGCGAGAGCTTCCATGCCAACTTGAGGTCGATGTCGAGTGCGCCCTCGATGTCGACGGGTCGGAAACCCGGGAGGTGCGGGACGGCTGCGAGCAACTCTTGCGTCGCAACCTTGAGATCGAGCAAGGCAACACGGACATCCGATGCTCCTGAAGAGTCCGGATGGGTGCGAGACGCGCTCATGTCGAGATGCTATCGACGACTACCCGACCAAACAGCACCATCAGGGGCAAGGGCCCCACACAGACAGCATGACACCCAGATCCTGTCCGTCGGATGCACCGTCGCCGTTGACATCTCCATCACTGGTGCCCCACTTGGCAATCAGGATGCCGAGATCACCGCCGTCGACCGATCCATCGAGGTTGAGATCTGCCGGGCATGCACCCGACGCACAGGGATCGGGGATGCCGTACCCGGGATCGGGCAGCGTGCCGGCCGCGATGTCGCAATCATCAGGAATGCCATTGTTGTTGCAATCGGGGGTCGCCATGCGGAATGCGGACATGGGGACGGTGCTGAATGCAGACCCGCCCGCGGACGGCGGCGACCAGTCCAGCAAGCACCGCTGCCCGCCGTTGCCCTCGTGCAGTTCAAGCTTGAAGTCGAAGGTCGTGTTGCCCTCCAAAGGGATCGCACCGGTGCGGATGCCCGCATCGCCGAGCCATCCATCGATGACGGTCGTGCCCTCGATGGTCAATCGCGCTCCGTCATCGGAGTCGATCCGGAAGGTCCACAACCCAGACTCGGCACTGGTGGTGATGGAGCCGGTCCAGATCACGATGATGTTGTCGGTCGGCATCCCGGGGGGCAGCCACGGCCCATCCGCGAAGGCCACACGCGCATCCCGCCGGACCGCAAGCCGCTGACCCGGGCGGTAGGGATCCGCAGGATTGCTTGAACCAAGCCGCGCGAAGTAGCGCCCGAACAGTCCAGTCGATGCGGCCTCGCAGGAGTCCGGGATGCCGTTGGCATTGCAGTCCACGGCACCTGATGCCACTTCGCAGGAGTCGAGCACGCTGTCTGCGTCGCAATCGGTCGCGAGGCCGTTGGCCAACTCGAAACCATCTGGAATGCGGTTGGCGTTGCAGTCGCCAGTCTGGCAGACATCGGCGACGCCATTGCCGTCGCCGTCATAGACGGGGCGATACATCGTTCCCGAAAGCGGGAACCACTCTGTCGTGCCGCTCTGGCGCCAACGGAGACGCATGCGCTGGTCACCGCCGAACTCACGCAGCGTCAACGACATCAGGCGCCGACCAGCCTCGAGGTGGAAGGGCCCGCGTTCCTCCGTACCGGTGCCGGAACCGAAGAGGAGCACACCGTCGATGAACAGGCCCCCAAGGTCATCCGACTGCATCTGGAAGTCGTAGTCACCGCTCGTCTCCACGACCAGGGCCCCACCCCAGATCACCGAGAATTGATCGGTGGGCACGCCAGGAGGCATCCACGAATTGTCGTCGCCGGTCGTCACATTGAAGTCAATCCCCAGGGGGCCGCTGCCGTCAAGGCGCTTCGCGATGATGGGGCCCGTGAAGTCATTCGTGCCGTAATAGAACCCCATGAGACCGTTCAACGATGGCTCGCAGCTGTCGGGGACGCCGTTCTGGTCGCAATCGTTCGCGGCCGTTTCGCAGGTGTCGAGGATCGCGTTGGCGTTGCAGTCGAGCGCGGGATCTTGATCGATGTCGATGGCATCGGGCACGAAATTGCCGTTGCAATCGCCCGAGTCGCACAGGTCGAGGATGGTGTTCAGATTCGCATCCACCCCGGCACGGAAGTTCGCGTTCGCGATCACGCTCCAGTTCGTCGCCGACGCGGTCTTGCGCTCGACCTTCAGCTTCGCGTCGCCGAAGTCCTCACGAAACTCGATCCGGAGGTGGTGGATTCCCGCCGTCACATTGATGGGCGCTGCCGGCACGATCTGGTTGCTGACCACGCCATTGGAACTGCCCAGGAGAACGCCATCGAGGTAGAAGCGGTATCCGTCGTCCGCGCTGATGCGGAACTGGAAGGGCGCGGTCTGGTTGAACGTGAGACCCCCCGTCCAACGCACGCTGAACTCGTCGCTCGGGACGCCCGGCGGCAGCGACCAGTTGGAGAGGTCGAAACCGCCCGAACCGCCCAGGTCGACCTGCACCGCTGCGGGAGGACCGCTCCATGTCCTGTTGGCGAAGTACTGCGCGGTCAATCCCTGCACATTGACCTGCTGCGAGTCAAGCAAGCCATCCAGGTTGCAGTCCTGTGCCAGCGCGGACGCCCCCACGACGAGCGGCAGCGAGAGGATCGACATGGCGGCGTGATTCATGGCGTGACCTTGGACCTGAGAGGACCAACCGTGGGCGAGGGTGATCCCACGGCTCAGCAAGGCAAGAAGAATTTCCGGAAATGACTACGAGATGCGAAAGTTCATGGGCACCTCCAGCACCTTGGGGTGGTGAAAACCGTGCTCCCAGGCACCGTCCTCGCCCCACGCATCGCCGTGATCGCCGCACACCATGATGTTGGCATTGGCGAAGGCCGCAAGCATCGGTCCGAGCGCCCGATCGACGAACCGCAGGCACTCGCCCTGTCGCCGCGCGCTCTCGGTGCGATCGTTCCCCTCCGCGAAGGCGCGGCAGGTCACGGTCCCACGATCCCACGCCGCCCCCTCGTGCCAGTACGGAACATGAGTCTCACCCACATTCAGAAAGCAGAAGACCGGCTGGCGGGCCCCCCCGACCTTGTCAGCGAGGAACCCGAGTTGCCGCCCGAGCGACCAGCAATTGCCCGCGTACAGGTAGTGCTGAAAGTCGCGTACCAAGCCAGCTCCCGCCAAGGAGCCATCATCGAACCACTTGACGGCACCCGAGCCAGCCGTGATGTAGCCGAGACGATTGAATCCATCCATGATGGACCCGCCCCGAAGCAGGAATCGATCGCGGCCGCTCGATGCGGTTCCGCCGCCGTCAAGCCTGACGAGCTTGCCGAACTTCGGGTTGACGATGGGCTCGCTGCGCAGCCCATCGCCGGGGGTGAAGCCCACGAACATCGCGGCATGCGAGCCGAAGGTGAAGTGGGATGGCGCCATCACGCGGTGCGGCGTGCCGACCGCGTCGATGTTTGGCGTGGGAGTGCTCTCGAAGGTGTCCCACCGGCACGAGTCGAGCGTGATCAGGAGCAGTGACTCCCGATGCTGGCTGCCGGGCTCCCATGGACCAGGGCAGCGACGGCTGCCGAAGCTGCGCCACGCAGTGCGTGCGGCACGGGCGAGGTCCCGGAGGCGCCGGTTCAGGGGCGAATGCATGCTCGGTCAAGAGGCTACAGGTTGCCGGAAGAGAAGGCCAATCATTCGACGCATGAGCATGGCGTGGTCCAGTTCGCTGACCGCGATGGCACGCGATTGCGCCCCGCATGCCCGGCGCAAGCCCGGATCCGACAACCGCAACATCGCCCGGGCGAGCCCGGCGGAATCACGCTCGGGGACGATCACGCCATTGACGCCATCACGCACGATCTCGGGAATGCCGCTGTGGTCGGTGCCGATGATCGGCACACCGCTGGCCATCGCCTCCATCACCACCACGGGCATGCCCTCGATGTCACCATCCTCGGCGGTCTCGCTGGGTGCGATCAAGGCATCGGTTGACGCGAGGTGCGCGAGGACATCCTCCCGCCCGAGCCAGCCCGAGAAGCGCACGCTGCGCTGGAGCCCCAGCGATGCCGCGAGCGCCCGGAGTTCACCGGACATGGGCCCGTCGCCAATGAGCGTCAGCTCGGGTGCGGCCTCACCTGCGCGAGCGAGTGCACGCAAGAGCGTCGCGAAGCCCTTCTTGGGAACGAAGCGACCGATCGCGGTCGCCCGCCACGGCCCGGGTTGAGGCGCCGGCCGCACGGCAGGCACGAAGCGATCGGTCCTGACACCAAGCCGATGGACGATCACCTTGCTCGTCGGTGCTCCTGCCTGCCTGAGCTTCTGGGCGAGGAACTCGGAGTTGGGCAGGACAAGATCGGCATCCTCAAAAAGCTCACGGTAGAGGCCCGGACCGGACTGCATGATCGCCCGAGTCGCGTCATAGCCGTAGAAGGCGCACGAGAGCGGCCCCGCAATGAACCCTGCCCTTCGCAACTTGGCAGCCACGACACCGCTTGGCCCGAACTCTGCGTGGATCCTGTCGAACTGGTGGGGCACGCCCGCTGCCCCGAGCGCCGAGGCAGCCGCCAGCAGGACCCCGGAGGGTCCGCGCCATCCCTGGCTGGGTGTGACCATCCGCCACGCCGGACCGAGCGCGCACGATGCATGGGCCACGAAGCGTGCCGGCATCCGGACGAGCCTGTGCCGCAGCGGTGCATCGATCCGGGCCCGACGCACTCGGCCGGAAAGACCGAGCCGCAACTCGTCCTCATCCCAGGCGGAGCCATCGCCATCGTGCAAGGCGAGCACCGTCACATCGGCGCCCGCATCGAGCAGTCCGGTGACATGATCCCGAATGAAGGTCTCGCTCCGCACGGGGAAACCACCGGTCACCACCAGGATGCGTGATGCACTCACGATCCGCTCCCGGGCTTGGGGAGCGATCGACCAAGCGACCCCGGCTCGATGCGGGCGACCGCTCCAATGCCGAGCCAGAGTTGCACCCTTCGCAAACCGTACCCAGAGGTGCGCAGGACGTAGTACACCGTAAGGGCCGGCAGTGTCGACACGAGGCCCAGGATGGTCTTGCCCTTGTTGGCGGTCTCGTTCCACGACACGGCTGCACACCCCGCCGCGAAGGGGAGCAGCGCCAACGCAGGAAGCCACCATCGCCACGCAGCATCGATCAGCGACGCCAACGCCAGCGTGACGGCGAGCGTCATGACCGCGACGAGGAACGGTGCGAGATCGAGCCGATCATGGAGCCGGAACTTCCAGACGAGTTCCGCTGCGGCACGACCGCCGTGCCACGCCTGACGGCAGAAACTGGACCAACCATAGGAGTGCTCGTGATCCACCCGCGCCGCGGGCTCTGCCACCACGATCCAGCCCGCAGCACGGATCGCCAGGTAGAGACCCTCCTCGTCGCAACGACCCGAGAAGGTCGTGTCGGGTTGGACGCCCCGGCGTGTGGCATCGGAGAAGTCCTCCTCCCAGCGATGCGCAGCGAGCAGGGTCCTTCGAACCATCAGATTGCATGAGGTGAACCGCGAGACGGGTCCCCTGCGCGGCAGCCGATGCGTCCCTGCGAACGCACGCTCCCAGATGGTGGATTGCTTGGTGTCCTCGACGAGTCCGGATGCTGCACCAACTGATGGGTCGAGAAAGGGTGTGCACAACCGCTCGATCCACTGCGGATCCGCGATGCAATCCGAGTCGAGGAAGGCCACGAGCGCGCCGGTGGCGGACTGGATGCCGACATTCCGGCTTGCGTTGGCGCCGAGGTTTCGCTGGTTGCGGATCACGATCAGGGCGGCAGGGACGGCCGAAGACGCGAGCACCCGCACAGCCTCCACCGTTCCGTCCGTCGAACCGTCATCCACCACAATGACTTGCGTCGGCGGCAGGGTCTGGGCGAGGAGCGATCGGACGCACCGCAGGATCTGGTCACGGCGATTGCAGGTCGGTACCACGACGGACACGCCACCTGGGGCCTGGTACATCGCATGACTCGCCTTGGCAACCGTGCGCATCGGCACGAGCGTACGGCCCGTGCGAATCCTTGGCGAGGCAGGCACGGCTAGACTCGGCCGGGCACCATGCGATTCGCCGTCGCCGTCATCACCAGACGCAGGCCCGATGGGCTCGCACGGCTGCTTGCCTCCATCGACCGCCTCGAGACGGTTGGTCCGCGAGGAACGATCGAACTGAGCGTCATCGTGATCGAGAACGACGCCACCGCGTCGACGATGCCGGCATGCCGTTGGCCGTCTCGACATGTCCTTGAGCCCCGTCAGGGCATTCCCGTGGCGCGCAACCGCGCGATCGACGAGGCTCGGGCGCTCGATCCCGCTGCAGACTGGGTCGCGTTCGTGGATGATGACGAGACGGTGGACCCATCCTGGCTCGTCGCACTCGAATGCGCTGCAGCCAAGACGGACGCCGACATCCTGACGGGCCCGGCGCGACCCGTGCTGCCCGAACCTGTCCCGCGATGGGCCCTGCAGACGCATGCCTACGACCAGCCCCTGCACCCTGACGGCAGCATCCTCCGGGAGGCCTACACCAACAACGTGGCCCTGAGCGCATCGCTGCTCGGCACCAGATCGTGTCGGTTCGACGAGCGCCTGCTGAGGACCGGCGGCAGCGATACGCACCTCTTCCGTTCGCTGGCACGACAGGGCCATCGGATCCAGTGGTGCGCCCAAGCGGTCACGATGGAGCACTATCCGCGCTCGCGCATGACACGGTGCTGGGCCGTGCGGCGCGCCTACAGGGTCGGTGCCACCAACGCGTGGATCATGTTGGATCTGCGCGAGAGGACACGGTTGGGATGCCTCGTTCTTGCGGCGAGCTTCATGGCGCGTGGCCTCTTCCGGTGCACCACCTGCCTCGTGCACGGCATGGTGGACGCGGCCCCGATGCACCTCGTGCTCGATGGCGCCAAGGCGCTGGGACTTGCGCTCGGTGCGACCGGCCTTGACCGCTTCGAGGAGTATGCAGCCCACCATGGATCCTGAGACGCGGACGATTGCCTGCTGCATCTCGACGCTGCACCGCGCCGACGGGCTCGCGGCCACGCTGGCGAGCGTTGCTGCCCAGCGTGCATCCTTGCCCGCCACGACACGGCTGATCGTCATCGTCGTGAGCAATGATCCAGCCGATCCCCGGCCCGCTGAGATCGTGGCCGAGGTCTGCGCGCAAACCGGCCTCGAGGTGATCCTCGATGCTGAACCGCGACGGGGCGTGGCCTTCCCGCGCAACCGCGCCCTCGAGATCGCCCGACGAAGCGTCGGGGCCGGTGGAGCCATCGTCTTCATCGATGATGACGAGATCGCGACCGATGGCTGGCTCGCTGCCCTGCTCGCGGCGCGGGAACGCTTCGGCCCGGGCATCGTCACTGGCCCCGTCGATCCATCGTTCCAGCGCCCGCCGCCGGAGTGGGTCATCGAAGGTCGCTTCTTCGATGCGACCCTGCTCCCGACAGGCACGCGACGACCGTGGGCCTTCACCAACAACGTGCTCCTCGATGCATCGCTCATCGAGGAGGAGGGCCCGCGATTCCGAACCGATTTCGTCCGCAACTGCGAGGACCGTCACTTCTTCCAGCGACTGGCGCGCGCGGGCGCTCCCATCCGCTGGGTCGCGGAAGCCCGCGTCGTCGAATCCATCCCGCCCGACCGAATGAGCGCAGAGTGGCTGGTGAGGAGGCAACGGAGCGTTGGACGATGCGTGGCGCCGATCGAGCGCGACCTCCGGGGCACAGCATGGTCGATGATGATCTGCACGGCCAAGGGCACGGTGTGGGTCGTGTTCGGTTCCATCCGGCACATGCTGGCTCGTCGTACCTCAGCTGCGATCAGGGCGCGCATGCAGTGTGCGTGGGGCCTGGGCCTGCTCGAGGGCGCGTGGCGACCGAGCCTCGCGCGGCGCCCCGTCTCCGTGCACGACTAGGAGTTCCCGCGGCGGGTCCACACGATGCGCAGGTGTTTGTGCTCCCAGCGGAGCCCAGCCGGGTTGATGTCGACGCGCTCGATGGATCGCTGGATCAGCCACGGAGAGAGCGCCTCGGTCACATCGAGGGCGTCAGCTGCCTTGGAGGCAAGCCGGAGCCGGCCATGGTGTTCGCTGAAATCCCACTGATGCAGGCCGCGATAGCCGCCGTGACGGCCTTCGTCCTCGCCGACCTGCACAAGGACCGTGCCATCGCGACGCACCACCAGCGCCATCTGGCGCAGCACCTCGAGCGGATTCGCAGCGTGGTCGACGGCATTGTTCGAGAAGGCCATGTCGAAGTGCCCGGTGCCGTATCGCCGGGACAACTCCTCGCCCGCCACGTCATCGATGGCGTGGATGGGTTCGATCCCATGACGCCTGAGCAGCGCCAGATACCGCTTGGCCAGCGGATCGCAGCAGGTCAGGTCGAGTCGGCCCGCCGGAACGACCCGGCCCACCACCGACAGCGGTCCGCACCCGACATCAAGCACGCGGTGGACCGGCCGACTCGAGTCGAGATGGCACCAGAGCCACGGCTGCAGCGGTGCGAGGGCATCAGTGCGGAACGCGAATCCCGGACGGTCCTGCTTGGCGAGCCAGCCGTTCCAGAATGCCTCCTCGCTCAGGAGCGCTGCATCGCGCCCACCCGACCCAAGGCGTCGAATCCGATCGGCCAGCCTTCGCCATGCTCGACGCACGATCATGGCTTGATGGGCCAAGGTGGTGCGGTGCCGTTCCAGTGCAGCAGGTTTCCCTCCGGCACCAGTTCGCGCAAGAGCTCGAGCGTCGATTCGCCCCAGCCGATCACCGCACCCATGGCGCGCGTCCTGCGGATGCAGAGATTCCAGGCCGTGGTTCGCAGCATGCGGTGCTCGAGGCCGCACTGCTGGACGGCCCAGATCAGCGCTCCTTGGTCCCACCACGAGATGGCATCCGCGACTCGGCGATCGCGGCACGCGGCGCGAACCGCGTGGCAGTAGGCCTCGAGCAGGCCACGATCCTCCGCGCGGGCGTGGTCCCATCCCGAGACCCCCGCGTTCAGCCGGGGCTCGAGCGGATCGAACGGGCGCTGGATCGGCAGGAGCCTGTAGAGCTCAGGCTTGTTCGGCGTCACCTTGGGCGCGAAATTCTCGGGAGTCAGGATCGGCCCATCCTCCAAGAGGGCCACGAGACCGGCGAGGTTGCGCAGCACCACGATGTCTGCATCAATCCAGAGCGTGCGCGCAAAGGGGCTCGACTGGATGAGAAACGGGCACGCCCAGATGGGCCACACGCGCTTGCCGGGCTTGGCAAGCGGCCCAGCCGATTCGAATGCCGAGCGGACGGATCGGAGATCGTCGTGATCGGGCATCGGGAGGATGCGAAGCGATGGATGGCGCTCGCACAGCCATGCCGCCATGCGCTCGCCCAGACCGAGGTCGAAGCACGCCACCGGCAGGTCAAGGCTCTCGCGCACGGAACGGCACAGCATGTCCACGCCTGGTGCGTACTTGGCATCGGCCAGCGTCACGATGCCGCACTCTCGCGCGCGTTCAGGCACGATCAACCTCGCTGAAGCGCCCGCCCTCGAGTCGCAAGAGCCGATCGCATCGCTCGACGGTCGCTTCACGGTGGGCGACCACGAGCATGGTGACGGTGCCGTGGAGGGCGTGGATCGCACCAAGCAGCCCCTCCTCGGTCTCGGGGTCGAGCGCACTTGTCGCTTCATCAAGAATCAGCACGGTGGGATTCCCGTACAGCGCCCGAGCGATGCCGATGCGCTGACGCTGCCCACCGCTCAATCGCACGCCGCGCTCACCAACGATCGTCGATGCCCCTTGCGGCAGGGAGGACACGAACTCGTCCAGTTGCGCCAGGCGCAGCGCCCTCGCCACGGCCGCCTCGTCGATCTGGGCTTCGAGCACTCCGAACGCGACATTCCGCGTGATCGAGTCATCCAGGAGATAGATCGATTGCGGCACGTAGCCCACCTGCGACTGCCACCACCGGTTGCATGCCGCAAGATCCATGCCTCCGATCGTGATCGTCCCGGTGGTCGGTTGCAGCAGGCCAAGCGCGAGATCCACCACGGTTGACTTGCCGGATCCGCTCGCTCCGACGATGCCGACCGACTCGCCTCTGGCCATGCGCATCTCGAGGCCGTCAAGCACCGATGGACGGTCATCGCCGTAGCCGAAACCCACGCCGCGGAACTCGATGGCGGTCCAAGCTGCATCGCCGACGGCGCCGGATCCGGATGCCTGCGGCTCTGCGAGCGCATCGACCACCGCCTGGACACCGGGTGCTCCAAGCACGATGGCGTGCACGCTCGTCATGAGTCGCGTACCCGACGGCACGAGCCGGAACACCGCCAGGGCGAAGAGACCCGCCACGCCGAGCACCGACGAAGCCTCACGGCCTTGGAGCAGCATGACCGTCACCAGCGTGGTCAAGCCCAGGACGGCCAGCACCTCCAACCAGCTGCGCGGCACATCCCTCAGCGACTGCACACGCGATCCGAGTGCGCCGCTGCGGGCCGAGGCAGCATCGGCAAGCGCGGTGAACCCCTTCTCGCGGCCGAGCGCTCGGATCTCCTTCACGCCCTCAAGGGACTGGCGGAACAAGCGGAAGCGAGCCCGGTCGAGCTCACGCCGCTGCGCCGCAAGTCCGGCAGCACGGGCCTCCGTCATCCGATGGAACCACCAACCGCTGAGCCCGACCAGGACCAGGCAGGCAGCACCGCCGAGCGGCTCAATGGCCAGCAGCAGCGTCGCCAAGCCGAGGATGACCATCAGCTCGCTTGCTGCCGAGAGCGAAGGCACCACCACGCCGAACACGAGCTGGTCGGCATCATGGGTGACCCCATGCAGGATCGTGGCGGAATTGCGCGACAGGTGGAACGACCATGGCCGAGAGATGAAGTTCAAGAACAGGCGCGTCGAGAGTTCACGCTGCAGCCGGAAGCCGAATCCGTTCACCCGCACGATCAGCATCCAGCGGAAGGCGGCCTTGAACGCGTAGACCGCAAGCAACCCTGCCATGCACAGGATGACGAGCCGGCTGTGGGGAACTCCCTCCACGCCACGAAGCAGCCACGGAGGAAGATCCCAGGACGATGTGCTGCCGTCGGCAAGCAGTGCAAGCACCGGAAGAACCAGGCCAAGCCCCATGCACTCGAGCAACGCAGACACAAGCATGGCGGCGAAGAGCCAACGCGCGGTCCTGCGATCGCGTGCAGTGAGCACTCGCCATGCCGAGCGGCTCGCGTGCATCATGGGCGCTCCTGCCCCGCTTGCGCGATGGAACGCATCGCCTCGGCAAGGCGGACATCGCGAACCAGCCTTCCCGAGGCGATCTGCTGCGCACGCTCGGCCGCAGGCGGATTCTGCCGCTCGTACTCCTGGCGTAGCGAACCCTCGATGAGGCGCCGGTGCATCTCACGCCAGGTCATGCCGATCCATTTGGACAAGGTGCGATTGCGCGCATAGGCCGCTCCACCGAGCCTGATCTTTCGCTCGAACTGCCGCCACGAGCGGCAGGGAAAGTGAAGGATGTCGATCCCTGCAGGCTGGGCATCGACCCGTGCACCGCCCAGGCGGACCGCGTGGTTGCCCTGCTCGACCTCGATCTCCGGATCGGACCGATGCGCCACCTTGGGCTTGAGCGCGTCGCCAAGCGGATTGACCGATCGGACATCGCGCCAGACCAGACGATCCCAGAACGGGCCATCGCCATCCACGGCGGGAAAGTTGGCTCGCTCGACCGAGGCAGCCATCGCCGCCGTCGGCAGCGCCTGGAGCGCTGACTTGAGATCACCGCACTGCGGCCACCAGAACTCGTCTGCGTCGTTGTTGATCACCCAGTCCGCACCGTAGTCCCTCGCCGCCATGCGCGCCATGCGCGTGACCCAGGCATGCTGCGCATAGTTGTCCTCGCGCTCCTCGATGACCGTCACAAGCCCTCGCTCGCTCCATCGGCGCAGGATCGCGGGAGTCGCATCTACCGAGAGATTGTCGGTGACGATGAAGTGATCGACCCCCCGGGAGCGGTGGAAGGCGAGATTCGCCTCGAGGATGTCCTCTTCGTCCCGGACCAGGAGGGTCATCACGAGTTTCATGGCTCGTAGTCCAGCACCTTGAAGTCCAGGCGGTAGCGCTCGATCGCACGACGGCGGAGGTCCTCGGGCCACACGATTCCATCCCTCTCCCGCAGACGCGGGTTCCGGTGCTCAAGCACGCATTGCGCACCGAGCCAGGCGAAGAGGTCGCGGGCATCTTCGGCAAGCCGCTCGTAGCGGAACAGGCGATCGACGGCGATGCGACCGGTGGCATCCGTGATGTACTCCACCTGCGGCCGGACATGGGGATGATCGAGCCGGAGCACTCCCTCGACGAACCGCGGGAAGCCAGCCCCCTCCAACCGGATGCCCTGCCAGCGTGCTTCCTCGATCAGGTCACGGTCGGGCCTCGACCAGGCGGACTCAAGCCGCGTGAGGGGATGGCGGACGAAGGCGAAGGATCGGTAGCCGGATCGATCCTGCTCGGGCACCGCTCGCAGCGACTCATCCCAGGTGAGATGCTGGAGGTACCTCGATCGAAAACGTCGCGCGATCAGGTCTGACGAGGTGATGCGGCCGAACATGCGGTGGCGATCCTCGTGCCGCCAGTCGCCATGCATCCCCAGTGCAGCTTCGATGCTCGTGCCGCCGCACTTGGGCACATGCACGAACAGGCATCGATGTCGGTGCGAGATCGGCATGCGCGCTCAGCGTGGGCTTGGCGATGGGCGGGTGAGATAGCGCATCCACAGCCAGGCCTTTCGGCGGGTCGCTGGGTTGCGACGGGGTAGCGGCGGAAGGTTGCGCATCCACGCAAGCGTGACGCCCGTCAGGTGGAGCGCGTGCGTGGCCAGTGCGCCCAACGGCCCGAGCGTCTGGCGTGCAAGTCGCCGATGGCTCTCGATCAGGAGCGATGGATCGTGGCCCTGAAAGGCATGCGAGTCGTCAAGATGCGACGTGCTTGCAGCACGGATGTGCGTGACCACCGCACTCGGCTCGTATCGACCGCGCCAGCCTGCCCGATGCATGCGCCAGCACCACTCGATCTCCTCGGCATAGAGGAAGTAGCTTTCGTCGTAGCCGCCCACCTGATCAATCACGGTGCGGCGCGTGAGAATGGCCGCGCCCGTCAGCCAATCCGTGTCGAACGCCGTGGCGTGCCCGTGCAGGTAATGCAGCGTCTGGCAGTGGCGTGACTGCGGGAATCGGCGATCGAGCCCGAGCATCGACCAGCTCACGAAACTCGACAGCACGGTGTGGAATCGGTACGCGCTCCACTGGTGGCTGCCATCGTGATTCAGGAGCTTCGGCCCCAGATAGCCGATCGATGGTTCCGCGTCCATGACCCTGATGAGGGTGGCCAGCGATCCTGGATGACTGACGGTGTCGGGGTTCAGGCAATAGACGAGACGGCCGCGCGCTCCACGGAACGCGGCATTGTTCCCGCCCGCGAATCCGAGATTGCGTTCGGCGCGGATCAGGGTGACTGACGGAAACTCGCGCTCGACCATGTCGGCGCTGCCGTCCTTGGACTGATTGTCCACCACGATGGTCTCGTGCGAATACGGCACGACGGAGGCCTCGATCGACCGCAGGCATTCGCGAAGGAGCCCGACCGTGTTGTAACTCACGATCACGATCGAGACATCAGGATCGGTCGCGGTCACGGCTTGCCCCCTCCCCCGTCGAAGGTGTCTGCGTCATCCATGACCGGAACGGGTGCAAGCCAGAGCGAAGCCTGCTCCAGCTCGCGGCTCGCACCAGGATGCCATGGATCGAGGACAAGGGCGCGACGATACGCGGACTCAGCCTCGACGAGTCGCCCCCGCCGACGCAGGCCATTCGCCCGGTTGAAGTTCGCCGAAGCCGCCGTCGTGCGATCAGACCTCCGGAGTGCCAAGGCCTCGGCAGACTCGAAGTGGATGCTGGCCTCGGTCTGCCGGCCCAGACGCTCCGCACAATTGCCGAGCATCAAGTCCGGCATCGGTTCCGTCGGGTCTTGGCGACGGGCCATCTCGTAGCACGACTCAGCCGCCTCGATCTGACCCAGCTCCCACTTGGCGTTGCCCAGCGCATACCAGCCGCGCCATGCCTGCGGCCGCTCATCGACCAGATCCAGCAGTTCGACCTCGGCCAGATCGGCGCAGCCCCTCAGGACCAGACGCGACGCGTCGGCAACCTTCCGTTCCCAAAGTTTCGATGGATCAGGCTCGGAACGAAGCGAGATCAACTGATGCCCTTGACCTGACTCGATGTCATCGGCCCAGTAGGCGCTCCAGCCGGGCGCACTGCCGCCAACCAGCACATGCGTGACACCGTAATGCCGGAAGAGTTCGGCACGGCGGTCCTCATCCGTTCGCTCATCGAGCATCTCGGCCACATGAAGCACGCGTGTGGTTGCGGAGGGAACGCCAGTCGAGCTGCGCTCGCTGCACACCAACCGGGGCCCCCAGAGCATCGCGGCCCATGTACCGGTCAGGCGCCCACAGGCCACCACGCCATCCTTGGGCATGCAGCGCTCCATCCATGCGCGGTTCGCCATCAAGCCCTCGAAGGCAGCGCCTCGTCGCGTGCCCTCCGAGGCCATGGCACGATGCCACCAGCGATCCACACGGTCCCATGTGCCTTGCCCGGCATTCGCAGCTCCGACCCAGATCGACAAGGCCGTCACGCCCAGCCCGACGGGTACCGCCACGAACCGTCGTGACCCGATGCAGCGCTCGCACCACGCCGCGAGCCCCGGAAGCGCCAACGTACCCCACACGATCGCGGCCAAGGCCTCGAATCGGAGGATCATCCACTGCGCACCAAGGAAGCCGATGGCCGACGTGCAGAGGATCGGCACCGTCATCACGGTCAGCACCACCACGATCGCGCCCAAGGCAACGAGCGTCTGCGGTCTTCCGAGCACGGCAAGCGCGAGGAGCGTGGCAGCCATCGCCGTCCAGAGGCGCCAGCCGACCACGCCGCCCCAGCCGCCCGTGAAGCCGCGTCCCCAATTGCGCGCGATGAGGAGCCGGTTGTCGTCCCGGGTCAGCGTGAATCCATCTTGGCGGTGGATCGCCGTGCGACGGGCCCGACCGAGTGCATCGGGGGTCCCCGCCCCGGCTGAAGTTGCAGGAGAGGCCGTTTCCTGCGATTTCCAGTGGTTCCACTCCCAGTCCGAGGCTGAGGCGACATCCGCAGCGCGCCCGGGGCCGGCAGTCATCGACTTCACTGCGACCAGCATGGGTGCTGCCGCAAGGACGAGGCCGACCACGCACGCAACGGGCGTCGAGCGCTTGCCGACATGGCGCACCCAGCGCGTGACGGCCACTGCACCGAGCACCGGCACGAGCATCACGAGCACGAAGCCGGCATACAGCGGGTGCATCATGGCCACCACCAGGTTGGCCAGCGCGCAGACGACGATCGCGCGGCGTGCGGAGACATCCCACGCCAGCACCATGGCGACCCCACCCACGGTCATGGGGACGGCAAACCAAGGTGCCAACTGGTTCGGGTAGAGCGTGAAGTCCACCACGGACCGTGACAGCACGGCAAGCACCGCCGCCACCCATGGAGCCCACCTGCCACCGAGCAGGGACCATGCCGTCCAGGCAGCAGCGCCTGCAATCATCAGCCGTGACGCTCCAAGCGATCCGAACCACACCTCAAGGGGATCCAGCCCGGTGATCCAGGCGATGCATGCATGCAGCGCATGGAGCAGGTTGGTGTGATAGAGCGGATAGGGAAACTCACCAGTCGCCCGAACGAATGGATCGCTGTTGGAGCATCCGTGATCGAGGATGAAGCGGATCCTCGCCACATGCACGCGGGCGTCGTTGTCAAGGATGGCACCGACTCGCTCGGCGAGGACCGCATCAAGCACCACGACGGCTGCAGCGAGCAGCATCACCGGCGGCACGCTGCGGACCACGCCCCTCCACGACGCATGGCGCATCACGTCGAGCACTCCCCAGACCACCACGAGCGCCGCGAGGATCGCCACCAAGGAGATCGGTGCGCGCAGGAGATAGGCCACCACCAGGCACGGCGCGAGGACAGCAAAGGCTGCCAACCATCCCACGCCAAGCGCAGCGGCAGCGCCGCCTCCCAGAGCGGCGGGTGCACACCGCCGAAGTACGGCCACACCCGGCGCGATCAAGGCGAGCCAGCACAGCAGCGGCAGCAGGCTCATGATGCACCTCCTCGAGTGCTGCGCCCAAGGAGCCGGTCGCAGGCGCCCAGGCAAAGTCCAAGACAGCGGGCGAAGGTCCGGACCACGCCAAGCGGCACGAAGGCGATCATCGATGGCCCAGCGAGACTGCACATCGCCGCAGCCATCGGAAGCTGCAGCAGGATCAGCACGAGCGCCGGCAGCGCGGCCACCCACCACGGCGCCCCAAGCCAGGGAGCCGCGAGCGCTGGAACCATGGAAAGGGGAACGAATGGTTGCAGATGGTCCAGCGCGGTACTGTAGGAATTGCGTCTGCCGCGACCTCGGTGCTCAAGGTGAAGCGCCACCCGCCAGCGACCCTGGGCGCATTGCACCTTCAGGTAGCGCACGAGGCGATCGGCATGGAAATGCTGCACGACTGAAGATCGCACGAAGCGGAGGCGGTGACCAGCCTCGATGACACGGAAGGCAAACTCGGCATCTTGCGCCTTCAGATAGCGCTCATCGAATCCCCTCAGGCCCTCCAGCACGCTGCGCCGGTACACCACATCGAAGGTCGCGAGGAAATCCACCTCTGCCGGCATCCGAGCATGGCGCACCATGATCTCCTCATGGATCAGACGCTCCAGCAGCGTGGCGTCCGGGGCAATCCCGTATGTTCCACCGGCGCCGGCGACTGCGGCATCATCGAACGCAGGCAGCAATCGCTCAAGTGCCTCGGGTGAGGCGACGCAATCCGCGTCGACGAACCAGACGAAGTCCGTGCTCGCGACGCGCCAGCCCAGGTTTCGGGCCGCGGCGGGCCCGCCGCCCCGGCCCGATGCGACGTCGATCCCCCGGCTCGTGGCGGCTTGGGCCGTGCCATCGCGAGAGCCGTCATCGACGAGCACGATCCTGGCCAGCCGCGATCCGGGCCGGTCGCGGACGACCAGTGCTGCATCGAGGCACATGCCGATCGTCCGCAGGGCATCACGCGCGGGGATCACCATCGTCACATCCCGGATCGTTGACGAAGCCGTCATGGTCGAACTCCGTCGATGGACGAGCCCTGCCGCTTGGTGCACTCCTCGATCGCCTCCCGAGCCCTCCCGGTGATTCGCTCGTCATCCGATCGAGCAGCCACCGCGACCAGCACCTCCATCGCCTCGGCATCGCGGCCGCACTGTGCCAGCGACAGCCCGTGCAGCAGCATCAGCTGGTCGGACGAGGGCGAGCGCCGTGATGCACGCTCATACGCGTCGGCGGCTTCCTCGTACCGACCAAGTGCACGCAAGGCATCGCCCTTGGCACCACGCACGCTTGCGGTACGGATGCCGAGCTCTTCAGCCCGCGCGAGCGAGACAAGCGCCTCCTCGTGACGGCCCGCCCGGACATCGAGCAGGCCGATCATCGCCATGGCTGGCCCGTCTGCCGGTCGGATCGAGAGCGCAGCCAACGCATCGGCCCGCGCAGCGGCGTCATCGCCGGCAGCCAGCGCACAGAGCGAACGATTCACGAGCGCGCCGGAGTCATCAGGCCGAAGCGCCAGCACGCCGTCCCACAGCCGGGCCGGGTGGCACCAGGCATCATTGCGACGGATCGTCGAGATCGCCGCCCCCACGATCGACAGGGCAATGAGAGCAACGGCGGCGAGCCTTGCCATGCCGGAGCGGGTCCATCCCAACCACGCCACGACCGCCACGAACGTGACGACTGGTCCGAGCAGTGCGAGATAGAGCCGGTGGTCCGCCACGGGATCCCGCAGCGGCATGAAGCTCGATGACGGGAGCAGTGCGAGCACGGAAAGAGCAGGCACGATCCACCACCACGCGTTGCGCCGCAGACCGACGACGATGGCCACGAACGCAGCGGCGATGACGATCAGACCCAGCACCCTCGGCCATGCTGCGCCTTCGATGATGGTCCAGCCGTGATCGATGCTGAGCAGTGTCGGCACCACCACCTCTGCTGCGTAGATCCCGATGGCACCCACCTCAGCCCATGCATACGCGAGGGGCCCGATGCCGGGAAGCCCGAGCCCCGCCGCGCGCGGCACGCCATCGCCCGCAAGCAGCGGACCGATGACGCCCAGCGGAATCAGCAGCAGCAGCGGGAGGAAGCAAGCCAGGTGCATGGGCCAGCGGTTGCGCCATGCGGTGACGATCGACCCCGAGCAGATGGCTGCATCGACGGCAAGCACGATGCACGGCACCGTCACGGCAGTTGGCTTGGAGAGGATGGCCAGAGCACACCCCACGGGAGCGATGACGCCCCAGGCGACCGAGGCCCCGGGCAGCACGAATCGCATCAGGCCAAGGATGGCGACGAAGGTGAAGAGCCCCACGAGGACTTCCGCACGCTGGATGACATAGCTCACGCTGGCCGTTTGCACGGGGTGCAGCGCCCAGAGCGTGGCCGCCCCGCAGCACACCGCGAAGGCGAGCGACGGAGGCATGACCAGTGCACCTCGCTCGATCAGGAATGCGGCAGCGCGACACAGCACGATCAAGCACAGCGCCGATGCAAGTCCGTGCAAGCCGATGTTGAGCGCGTGGTAGCCGCGTGGATCGATGCCGCCGAGCGCATGATTGATCCCGAGCGTCACCTGCACGAGGGGGCGCTGGCCACTCGAGAGCTGACCCCATGATGCCCATGGTGCGTCGATCTGACGCTCACGGTCGATGATGTGCACCACATCATCGTGTACGAAAGGCGCTGCCACCGCGGGGCGCCACAGCAGGATGACGAGCAGCCAAAGGACGGAGGCTGCCAACACTGCGGACCTGGAACCTGTGGCCGATGCTGTCATGGTGATGGTGGACGGTTCCTTGCGATCGACCATGCCGATGGTACGTTCTACGAGTGTTACCCCAATCGGCATCGAGCGACAGCGCGGCCGAAGAACTCCTCGAGGGGACCTGGGTGGTCGTTCCAGTCTTCAACGAATGTGATGCGGTTGGCAAGGTGCTTGATGCACTCCGATCGAGATTCAGGAACGTGGTGGCCGTCGACGATGGATCCTCCGACGCTTCGTGGGATGCCATCCGCAAGACCGCGGCACACGCCCTGCGCCACGCGGTCAATCGAGGCCAGGGGGCGGCGCTGCAGACCGGCACCGACTTTGCGCTCGCTCGGGGGGCGCGCAGGATCGCGCACTTCGACGCGGATGGCCAGCATCGCGTCGATGATCTCGTTGCCATGGCGCTCGCCGTGGCCAACGGTGACTGCGACATCGCGCTCGGCGATCGATTCGCGGGGAACTCACGCATCCCGACCATGAGAGCAGTGCTGATCCGGCTGGCTGCATTCATGCACCGGGTGACCAGCGGCATCAGGCTGAATGATGTGCACAACGGATTGCGCGTGCTGACCGACGAGGCGGCTCGTCGGTGCGAGCTCCGCTCTGATCGAATGGCGCACGCGAGCGAACTCATCGACCTCATCGCCCGATCGGGCATGCGGGTCAAGCAGTTCCCGACCACCATCGAGTACACGGCCTACTCGATGGCCAAGGGCCAGCGCGCCTCGGCGAGCGCCCGCATCCTGCTTCACTACGCCGTAGGGAGAGTCTTCCGATGAGCGTGTTCCAGATCGTCCTGCTGGCTGCCCTCGGCGCCACCGTGGTGCTCAGCCTCGTCCTGGCGAGCCGGGGTGCCCTCCCGAGGATCCTGGCTGGACTCCTCGTTGGCGGCTCCTGCTTTGGGGCGGTGTTCGTGGTCGAACCCGACTGGGCCACCCGGCTGGCGCGGGTCCTGGGGATCGGGCGTGGGGCCGATCTGATGCTGTATGCGCTGGTCTTGGGCACCTCGTGGGGCTTCCTCAGCATGTACATGCGGGTTCGAGCGGTCCGCCGAGACATGACCCTCTTGGTGCGTCGGATGGCCTTGGATGAGGCGCAGCGGGACCAAACCCCTCCGGGGCCCTGACGGACCCGACAAACCTGGCAGAATTCCAGAAATAACGGGAATGGGATTTTGCCCCACTCAAACAAGGCGTTAGGTTGAGTCACCATGACCCAGATCGTCGCCACGCTCACCGTTTGCTCACTTGGTCTTGCGGCACTCATTCCGGCCGCCCTGCCGGCGCCTCGCGATCGCGACCAAGGCAGCCTGCAGGCGCCGAAGAACGATGACTTTTCAAGCGGGAACATCGTCATGGGCTCGGGCTCTGGCTCCGGTGCCCCCTCCTGCCCGGCCGACTTGGACGGAGATGGCACGGTCGGAGGTGGTGATCTGGGCCTCCTCCTCTCCGGTTGGGGAACTGCCTCCGGCGACATCAGCGGCGACAACGTTTCCAACGGCAAGGACTTGGGCATTCTGCTCAGCGCATGGGGCCCCTGCCTCTGATGACGCGGTGTCCTGACGGGCCACGTGGCCCGGTCCCGAACTGAATCCCCGTTTACGCTCCTGCCGTGGCACTTCTGGTCACTGGCGGAGCAGGCTTCATTGGCAGCGCCTTCGTGCACGCGTGGTGCTCGTGCAGCGATGAACCCATCGTGACGCTTGACCTGCTGACCTACGCGGGCAACCTCGACAACCTGTCTGGATTGCCTGCCGCTGCGAAGCACCGGTTCGTGCGCGGCGACATCCGGGATGGCAGTCTCGTTCGCGCGCTGCTCGAGGAAGTCAGGCCTCGCGCAGTCGTGCACTGTGCCGCGGAGACGCATGTCGATCGCTCGATCAAGTCAGCCGATGCATTCATCTCGACCAATGTGGCCGGGACCGCCGTCCTGCTCGAGGCCTGTTCGGAGCATCTTGCCGCAGGGGGGCGGAACTCCGTCGCTGGGTTCCGGTTCCTTCATGTCTCGACCGACGAGGTCTTCGGGTCGCTCGGTCCGCAGGAAGCGGCCTTCCATCGCGAAAGCCCCTATCGACCCAACAGCCCCTACGCGGCAAGCAAGGCGGCGGCCGACCATCTCGTGCGCGCATGGCATGTCACGCATGGCCTGGCGACCCTCACGACCCACTGCTCGAACAACTACGGCCCACGCCAATTCCCGGAGAAGCTGATTCCCCTGTGCATCGCACGTGCCATCGCGGGCGAGACGATCCCGGTGTACGGGGATGGCCTGCAGGTCCGGGACTGGCTTCATGTCGAGGACCACTGCGCCGCGCTGCGTGCGGTGCTTGAGCTCGGCAGCCCCGGAGCGACCTACCTGATCGGAGGACACGGCGAGTGCCGGAACCTCGATCTGGTCCACACGCTCTGCACCGCACTTGATGAGGCGCGGCCCGATGGTGCTCCGCACGCGCGCCTCATCCGCTTCGTGGAGGATCGTCCCGGGCATGACCGTCGCTACGCCATCGATGCCTCGACCACTCGCGATGAGCTCGGATGGTCGCCAAGGCATGCGCTGCTCGACGGACTGCGTGCAACGGTGCGCTGGTATCTCGACCACCCGGCCTGGATGGAGCGGATCCGAAGCGGCGCCTATGCAGCGTGGATGAAGGAGCAGTACGGTCCATGAAGGTCCTGGTGCTCGGAGCACGCGGGCAGCTCGGTGCAGCGATCGAGCGTGCCGCCGCGGCCTCATGGGACCTCATCATGGCCGATCGTTCCATGGCTGACCTGGCTGTGCCAGGACATGCTGCCGGATCGATTGCTGCCACCAAGCCGCACGCCGTCATCAACGCCGCCGCATGGACCGAGGTCGACCGTGCTGAAGAGCAGGAACCCCTGGCCACGCGCATCAATGGAATCGCCGTTGGGGAAGTGGCTGAGGCATGCAGCAGGATCGGTGCGTCCCTGCTCCAGATCTCGACGGATTACGTCTTCGATGGAAGCGGAAACGCGCCGTGGACCGAGGACAGCGAACCAGCTCCGTTGAATGCCTATGGCCGAGGCAAACTGGTCGGCGAGCGAGCGTGCTGGGGCCACGGCCGGGCATGCGTCGTCCGCACGAGCTGGCTTCACTCGGGCCATGGCCGCAACTTCATCCGGACGATCCTGCGGCACGCCTGCGAGCGAACATCGCTGCGCGTCGTGGATGACCAGATCGGTGCACCCACGCAGGCGGACTGGCTTGCGTCCACGATCGTGTCGATCACGGAGCATGGCGCCGCCCATGGAGGACTGCCGCCGATCCTGCATGCCGTGCCCAGCGGCCACGCATCGTGGCATGCGGTGGCCTGCCACGCCGTCCGCACTGCTGCCTCCCTTGGCATGACCCTGCAGTGCACTGCCGAGGCCATCACTCCCATCGCCACGGACGACTACCCTGTCAAGGCCATGAGACCGCGGAACTCGCGACTGGACGGGCGCTGCCTTGACTCCCTGCTCGTGCAGTCGCGTCCGTCTTGGCACGAGGGCGTCGAGGCGACGGTCCGGCAGATCGTGCAGATGCAGCCATGAACCGACGCGGCATCATCCTCGCGGGCGGATCGGGGTCACGGCTCCACCCCGCAACGCTCGTGGTCAGCAAGCAACTGCTTCCGATCTACGACAAGCCCATGATCTACTACCCCTTGAGCACGCTGATGCTCGCGGGGATCCGGGACATCCTGGTCATCTCGACACCGGATGACACGCCACGCTTCGAGCGGCTGCTCGGCGATGGTTCACGCCTTGGACTCTCGATCCGCTACGAGGTGCAGCCTCGGCCGGAGGGCATAGCTCAGGCGTACCTCATCGGCGAGCGCTTCCTCGACGGATGCCCATCGGCATTGGTGCTCGGTGACAACCTGTTCCATGGACACGATCTTCAGGGTTTGCTGCGCAAGGCTGCGGCCCGGGAGCAAGGGGCAACGGTGATGGCACATGCTGTCAACGATCCCGAGCGGTACGGGGTCGTCGAACTCACCCCCGATGGTCGCGCCGCCTCCATCGAGGAAAAGCCCGCCGCACCTCGGTCGAATCTCGCCGTGACCGGGCTCTACTTCCATGACGCATCCGTGGTCGATGTGGTCCGCGGGCTCAGGCCCAGTGCGCGGGGAGAACTCGAGATCACCGACGTCAATCGTGCCTACCTCGAGGCGGGAACGCTTCATGTGGAGGTGATGGGGCGCGGCTTTGCATGGCTCGACACCGGAACGCACGAATCCCTGCTCGAGGCAGGCCAGTTCATCGCCACCCTTGAGCGGCGTCAGGGCCTCAAGGTGGCCTGCCCGGAAGAGATCGCGTTTCGGCAAGGCTGGATCAACCGCACCGAGGTCGAGCGGCTGGCCAAGTCGATGGCGGCCACGGAGTACGGTCGCTACCTGATGCGCATCGCCGCCGAAACGCTTCATCCATGATCGTCCGCACCACGATCCTGCCCGGCGTGCTCACGCTGGAGCCGTCGGTGCACCACGATGCACGGGGCTGGTTCATGGAGACTCATTCGGATGCCGGCTTCGCTGCAGCCATCGGCGCCGATCTGCGCTTCGTGCAGGACAACCACTCCATGAGCGCGCGCGGGGTGGTGCGTGGACTGCACTACCAGATACCACCCTTCGCGCAGGGAAAGCTCGTGCGACTCCTGAGAGGCCGATCATTCCACGCGGTGGTGGACCTTCGGCGCGACAGCCCCACCTTCGGCCGGCACACCACCCTCGAACTGGACACCGTGACACCGCGGCACATTTGGATCCCCGAGGGCCTTGCCCACGGTCTCATGGCCCTTGAGGACTGCACCGAGATCGCGTACAAGGTGACGGCGCCGTGGAGCAAGGAGCACGAGCGATCCCTTCGCTGGAACGATCCCGAACTCAACATCGCCTGGCCCTTCCCTGACGCCACGCTGATCTCGGCGAAGGATGCCGCCGCCCCGCTGCTTCGCGCCGCTGTCCGCCCGACGCCGAACGATTGAAGACAACGATCATGAACCAGAACACCGCCACGCGCACCGAGACCGACGCCTTCGGACCGATCCAGGTCGCCTGCGACCGCTACTGGGGAGCCCAGACCGAGCGCAGCCACCACCACTTCCCCTTCGGCGACACCATGCCGCGGCAGATCATCACCGCGATGGCCATGCTCAAGAAGGCCTGCGCCATCGCCAACAACGGTGCCGGCCGGCTGCCGAAGGAGAAGATGGACGTGATCGTGCGTGCGGCCGACGAGGTCATCGCCGGCAAGCTCCACGACCACTTCCCGCTCAAGGTCTGGCAGACCGGCTCGGGCACGCAGACCAACATGAACGTGAACGAGGTCATCTCGAATCGCGCGATCGAGCTGGCGGGCGGCACGATGGGCAGCAAGAAGCCCATCCACCCCAACGACGACGTGAACATGGGCCAGTCGTCCAACGACACGTTCCCCACCGCGCTGCACGTGGCGTGCGCCCTTGAGGTCGAGCGCGAGGTGATCCCCGCGGTGATCCGCCTGCGCGACGCCTTTGCCGCCAAGGCCAAGGAGTTCGATGGCATCGTCAAGATCGGGCGCACGCACCTGCAGGATGCCGTGCCGCTGACGGTGGGCCAGGAGATGAGCGGCTGGGTCGCACAGCTCGACATCGCCGTCGAGTCGATCCGCGCAACGCTCCCGCTGATGCACCGACTCGCGATCGGCGGCACGGCCGTGGGGACGGGCCTGAACGCCCCCAAGGGCTTCGGCGAGAAGGTCAGCGCGGAGCTCGCGGCGGCCTCAGGCGTGCCCTTCGTGAGCGCACCCAACAAGTTCCAGGCGCTCGCGGGCCACGAGAACGTGGCGGTCGCGCATGGATGCCTTGCCGCACTCGCCGCCGGCATGATGAAGATCGCCAACGACGTGCGCTGGCTCTCGAGCGGCCCCCGCTGCGGCATCGGCGAACTGGTGATCCCAGAGAACGAGCCGGGCAGCAGCATCATGCCGGGCAAGGTGAACCCCACGCAGTCCGAGAGCATGACCATGGTCTGCGTGCAGGTCATGGCCAACAACCAGGCGATCCTCACGGCGGCGAGCCAGGGCAACTTCGAGCTCAACGTGTTCAAGCCCGTGATCGCCTACAACTTCCTGCACAGCTGCGAACTCATCACCGGGACCTGCGACGCGTTCCGGGAGTTCTGCGCGGAAGGAATCACCGTCGACGAGAAGCGGGTCGCCGACCTCGTCGACCGCTCGCTCATGCTGGTCACCGCGCTCGCGCCGCACATCGGCTACGACAAGGCCAGCGCCATCGCGAAGAAGGCCCACCATGAGGGCACGACCCTCAAGGAAGCAGCGCTCGCGCTCGGGTACGTCGACGCAGCCACCTACGACCGCATCGTGCAGCCCAAGGACATGGTGCACCCGGCCTGAGGCCGAAGGCGCAGCGCTCACTGCGCGGTGTCGGGAACCTCGATGTAGACGTCGACGACCTGGCCAGGCTGCACGCGATGCGTGCCCTGGCCGAGTTCGTAGATGACCTGCACGACGCGGGTGTCGATGCGCTCGGCGGCCTCGCCAGTCAGCGTGCGCTTGGGTTGCACGAGCGGCACCACGCGCAGGAACGTGAGCGGCAGGGAACTTCCGGGCACGCCACGAAGGCTCGCCTGGGCCTTGCCGCCCTGCGCAAAGCGCGCAAACTCGACTTCGTCGATGTCGACGCGCACCTGCATCGGATCGATCGATCCGATCGCCATGCGGCGCCCGCCGGGGGGCGCGTACTCGCCGGGGCGGACATCGACGAAGAGCACCGTGCCATCGATGGGGCTGCGCACGGTCTCGCGGTGGAGCTGGGCTTGTGCTGCCTGGACCTGTGCATCGGCGCGCTGGACCCGCGCTGCCGCGACCTTGGCCGACTGCTCGCGCGCCACGCGCTCGACCTGCGGCACGACCTCGGCCGCACCGCTCTCCATGAGCGCCTTGAGCCTGGCCTCTTCGTCGACGAGTTGGGCCATGGCCACGGCGCGTTCCGCCTCGGCCAAGCCGAGCTCAGCCTTCGTCCGCGCATGGTCGAGCTCCCAGAGCACGTCGCCAGCCTTCACCGCGTCGCCCTCGGCGACCGCCACGCGACCGACCACGCCGGCATCGGCGGCATCCACGTACGTCACGCCGCCGAGCGGCTCGACCAGGCCGGTGGCCGCGATGCGGCTTTCGAAGGGGCTTGGCGCCGGCGCCACGGGCACCGGCACGTCCAGCGTGCGGAACTCCATCTTCTTCACGGCGGCAACGGTGGCGACGAGGCCGGCAACGGCCAGGACGGGCAGGACGATCGAGCGCAGGTTCATGCGTGCTCCTTCGTTGGGACGTCGGTGCGCGTGACGCGGCCATCGTCCATGTGGACGATGCGGTTGGCGAACCGGTAGATGCGTTCATCGTGCGTGATCACCACCACGGCGTGGCCATCCTCGTGGGCGACTCGGGCGACGAGTTCCATCACGCTCTGTCCAGTGGCGCCATCGAGCGCGCTCGTGGGTTCATCGCACACGAGCAGCCGTGGATTGGGCGCGAGCGCCCGCGCGATCGCCACGCGCTGCTGCTGGCCACCCGACATCTGCAGCGGCACGCTGCGCTCGCGACCGCCGAGCCCGACCTTGCGCAGCATCTCGCCCGCACGGGCCATGGCCTCGGCACGCGGCGTGCCCTGAATCAGGAGCGGGATCGCCACGTTTTCCTGCGCCGTGACCGTGGGCACGAGGTTGAACAGCTGGAACACAAAGCCCACGTTGCGCCCGCGCCACGCGGTCCGAGGCCCGTTGCGCAGCGCCTGCGGATCCACGCCCAGCACGCTGCACGAGCCACCATCGCGCGTGAGCAAACCAGCGAGGATCGAGATGAGCGTGGTCTTGCCGCAGCCCGATGGGCCCACGAGCATCACGAGCTCGCCGTATGGCACACGCAGATCGGCGCCAGCGAGTGCAACCACACGATTCTCGCCCTTGCCGTAGGCCTTGGTCACGCCGGTGGCATCGATCGC
>Ga0172373_10001409_pt1 | contig 38961 bp, 33 predicted proteins | sample Lak10m_2_FD_114546 | JGI IMG/M metagenome (GOLD analysis project Ga0172373, IMG submission 114546) | Freshwater microbial communities from Kabuno Bay, South-Kivu, Congo - kab_092012_10m | ecosystem: Environmental > Aquatic > Freshwater > Lake | place: Democratic Republic of the Congo... | reverse complement strand
TGCTTCAAATTTCTCATGCATTTCTATTTGCCGGTTACCCGGTGATAAGATCTCAACTACCAGGTCAGGTGCACCAATAATGCCCTGCGTTACTATTTTTGATGGGTCACAGATGACACATAGATCTGGTTGCACTACCGTTTTGAAGGTATTTCCTTGTTTTCCGACCGGTAAAATAACATCTATGGGAGCAGCAAAATAGGTACATGATTTTCCTTTAAAGTAAGGGTAAAAGGCTACAGTTAACTCCCTGGACAAAGATTGATGCGGTGTATTGGGCGCACTCATGGGGAAAATCTTTCCCATGATGAGTTCCACGCGTTCCTTAAACTGCCATTTCAAATAATCGTTATAACTATATTCAAAAGAATCTTCATTTAACTGGTCAAGTCGGGTAATCTCCGTAAATTTATATGCTTTCATTTCCAATGGGCTAATGGTTTATATTCAGCTACTTCGACTATTAGTTCAGGAAATATGACTGATGCTACTCTGGATAAATTTTCATATTTTTTGATGAGAACAAATAGATAGTTTTCATTTAATATATATTGTAACATCCATTGTTCTTCGGGATGAATTATCCAGTATTCCCGCACATGGGAAGCCTGATAGGCCTCAAATTTCTCATGCAGTTCTATTTGCCGGTTATTTGGGGATAATATTTCAACCACCAGATCGGGCGCACCTATTATACCTGATTTTTCTAATTTTGACAGATCGCAGACAACACCTACATCTGGTTGGACTACGGTTTTGTAAACATTTCCTTTTTTACCCACAGGAAGCCGGACATCAAAGGGAGCAACGAAATAATAGCAAGGTTTACCTTTGAAATACGAGTAAAAGCAATAACTTATATCATTAATGAGCGATTGATGCGGTGTATTTGGCGCACCCATGGGGAAAATCTTTCCCATAATGAGTTCCACGCGCTCTTTAAACTGCCATGTCAAATAATCGTTATAACTATATTCAAAAGAATCCTCATTTAACTGGTCAAGTCGGGTAATCTCCGGAAATTTATATGCTTTCATTTCGATTTTTTTTTAAATGTATAGGATATTTAGGTAGAAAACCTGTTTATTTTCAAATATTTATGGACAGATTACAAAAGAGGGAGGCTAAAAAATAAAAGGGTGACTTTGCAGCCACCCTTTTAAAAATATACTATTTGAGGAACGATTCTTACCTGGCGTAAGAAACGGCGCGTTTTTCCCGAATTACCGTCACTTTGATTTGCCCGGGATACTGCATATCGTCCTGAATTTTCTGAGAAATAGCGAAGGCTAAATCGTCGGCATTACTATCGCTTACTTTATCACTTTCTACGATTACGCGGAGCTCTCTGCCTGCCTGCATCGCATAAGCTTTTTGCACTCCCTCGTGGGACATGGCTAAATCCTCCAGTTCTCCAATCCTTTTCAAATAACTTTCCAGAATTTCCCTTCTGGCACCTGGTCTGGCACCTGAGATAGCGTCACATGCCTGCACTAAGGGGGAAATGATATTATTCATTTCCACTTCATCGTGGTGAGCACCTACTGCATTACAGATAACCGCGTGTTCTTTATACTTCTCGCATATTTTCATGCCTAAAATAGCATGGGAAAGTTCGCTTTCCTCCTCTGCTACTTTACCAATGTCGTGCAACAGACCAGCTCTTTTGGCCATTTTAACCTGATTAGGATTAAAGCCCAGTTCGGAAGCCATAATCGCACAAAGATGAGCTGTTTCGATGGAGTGTTTTAATAGATTCTGGCCATAAGAAGAACGGAAACGCATCCTTCCCACCTGTTTGATAAGATATGGATCCAGCCCGTGAATGTCTAATTCAATAACGGTTCGCTCTCCAATTTCGACAATCTGTTCATCGAGCTGCTTTCTAGTTTTAGCCACTACCTCTTCGATTCTGGCAGGATGAATTCTGCCATCGGCAACCAATTTTTTCAGAGATAGTCTGGCTACCTCCCGTCGAATCGGATCAAAACTGGAGATAACGATGGCCTCTGGAGTATCATCTACTACAAATTCAGCTCCGGTTGCTGCTTCCAGAGCCCGGATATTTCTACCTTCCCTTCCAATAATCTGGCCCTTAAGATCATCTGATTCAAGATTAAATACAGAAACAGTGTTCTCAATCGTATATTCAGCACACATTCGCTGAATAGTCTGTACAACAATTTTCTTTGCCTCTTTGCCAGCGTTCAATTTTGCCCTTTCGATAGAATCCTTGATAATTACCATGGATTCATTTTCAACTTTTGCCTTAACGGCCTCAAGAAGCATATCTTTTGCTTCCTGTTCAGACATAAGGGATATTTTTTCTAATTCCTTGATTCTGATTTCATTGGCAGCATCAAGTTCCTCTTTTTTCTTGGAAATAATTTTGAGTTGTTTTTCAAGATTTTCCCTGATGATAGCAAGATCAGCGTCTTTTTGTTCAATTTCTGCTTTTAGTACCTCAATATTTTTTGCTTTAATATCCAGTCTTTCCTCAACCTGTTTGAAATTACCTTCAAGGGCTTTAATTTCCATTTCCCTTTCTTTTAATTCTATCATTTGGGTCGCCTTGTGACTTTCAAACTGACTTTTAAGGGTATTGAAATTGTCTTTTGCTTCTTGAATTTTTCGTTGTTTAATACGTTCATTTTTAACCTCCGATTGGTCAAGAAGCTTTTCAGCTTTTAATTCAGCATCGTCGATGATTCGCTTGGCGGTTAACTTTGCTTCCTTCACTTCCAGGTCAACCTGTGCATTTAACTCGTTTAGTTTGTTTTTTCTTTGAATATTCAGCAGTAATCGAGCTCCTAAGAATCCTATAATAGCGCCAACCAATGCAAATATTATTCCTGTTCCAACATCATTCATAATGGTAAAATTCTTTAATAATGAATAAAAGAATACTTAGATTTTCCATCTCAGTATATTGGTTTACCAGAATAGCTGTTTAATTGTAGAAAAAATGGAAATGTGAGGTTAACAGACCCTTTTGCCGGAAGCCATACAAAAAAGGTATGGCCGGTAAGCTTGAATTAAAAGGGTTTAAACCTGTTGGGCTATCGGTATTGGACGACAGCTGGTATATATTTATTTCCACAGTGGACAGTAATTCCGGGGTGTTTTTCAGACACCTCAATGTTGCTTTATTCTGAAAAGATACTATTCAACTCCATTATTTTCGTAGATAAGCACCTAATTCAGACTGATAAGCAGTTAATAAATTTTCAATAATCGCATCTACTTCTTTATCCTGAAGTGTTTTCTCCAGGTTTTCAAAAGTATAACTTACAGCATAGGAACGTTTTCCTTTGCCAAGTTGTTTTTCGTTTTCATAAACATCAAACAGATTTATCTGAACAATCTGTTTTTTGCCTGCTTTTTTAGCAATGTTCACAATATCGGAAAATTTAATTGAATTATCAACTATTAAGGCTAAATCTCTCCGAATGCTTGGAAATTTGCTTATTTCTTTGAACTTAATTTTCTGATTTACCGTTTTTTGCAAGCAAAAATCCCAATTAAACTGCGCATAAAAAATTTCTTCACGCAAGCTGAACGATTGGGTGAGCTTTGCATTTAATTTCCCGAAACTGGTATACGTTTTATTTCCTTGTTTTAGAAGTAAACCATAATCAAAGGGAAATGCCTGCTGAAAAACCTCTTCTTCCAGGTTTGTGATTCCCAGTCTGGATAAAACGGAAACAACAACCCCTTTTAAGGTAAAGAAGGAAGTTTTTATCTGTCCGGGATATTTCCAGTTTTCCATGTTCCTGTCACCAGCAATAAATAAGGTCAACTGATTTGTTTCCTTAATTCCTTCAGTTGTCTGCAGATAGGTTTTTCCCCATTCAAAAAGTTTTAGGCTATGTTGCTGCCTGTTTTGGTTATGTAAGATAACTTCAAGTCCGCTGACAGCCATTTCAGGACGCATGATGTCGAGTAAGGCATGCGACGTATTATTGATAAAAACGAGTTCTTCCTCCTTAATTTGCCAATTATTTGCCTTATAATAGGCCGATTGGGACAGGGAAACGCCCATCATTTCACTAAAGCCTATTCCCGTAAGTAGTTCTGATATCTGGTTATTCAGCTGATTTCTGTCTGGTTTTGGAGCAGAACTTAAAGTGGTTCTCATAGCATCGGGAAATGAGACCCGGTTGAAACCATAAATTCTTAATATTTCTTCCACCAGGTCAGCTGGTCTTAACACATCGGACTTATTTTTAGGAACACTAACCCTGCATTTTTCCTCATCCTGAAAAATTGGAACCATATCCAGCAGGCTTAAGATATGGATCATTTCTTTATCTGAGATGGGGGCACCAGTTAATTCCCTGACATAATCGAAATATAAATCAATGTTTACGGCTGGGGTTGGTTTTTCATAAATATCAGTTATTTCAGAAGCTATTTCAGCATTTGCCAGCTCCTGAAGTAACAATGCTGCTCTTTTTAAGGCAAATACGGTAATCTCCGGATCACTACCTTTTTCGAATACTTTCGCTGCATCTGTCCTCAAATTATGTCGCATACTCGTTCTTCGTATTGACTTTGCCTGAAAATGAGCGGATTCCAGGAAAATTTCTGTTGTATCAGGCTGAATACCTGAATGAAGACCACCAAATACACCGCCAATACACATTGGATTGTGATCTCCTCCACATATTATCAATTCTTCCCCGTTTAGTTTTCTTTCCTGTGTATCTAAAGTGGTTATAGTTGTTCCTTCAGGTAGTGTCCTGACGGTTATACGACCTTCCGGGATTGCCCTTAAATCAAAAGCGTGGAGTGGCTGTCCGAGTTCATGTAACACATAATTGGTTATATCCACCACGTTGTTGATAGGTCTGACACCAACTGCTTTTAATTTTAGTTTTAACCATTCTGGTGATTCAGCTATCTGGATGTTCTTTAATATAATACCTGAATATCGGGGACATAATTCCTTATCAACAATGTCAACCTTCATAGGCTTGGCAGATAAAGCTGACTTGAAACCATCTACAGAAGGCCATTTTAATTGTCCCTTATAGTTGTGGTGGACAGTCAGTCCGGCATATAAATCGCGGGCTACACCTAAATGGCAGGTTGCATCTGATCGGTTAGGCGTAAGATTCACATCGAAAACCGTGTCTGAGGCTAAATCAAAATAGGTTGCAGCGGCTAAACCTACAGGTGTATCAGCAGGTAAAACCAGGATACCACTATGATCTTGACCTAGCCCAAGCTCATCTTCGGCACAAATCATTCCCTGAGAAAGTTCGCCTCTTATTTTACTTTGTTTAAGGGTGATAGGATCTCCATCAGACGGATAAAGCGTGGTTCCGACTTTGGCTACCAATACTTTTTGACCAGCTGCAACATTTGGCGCACCGCAAACGATAGAAAGCGGATTTTCATCCCCTATATGAACGGTAGTAAGACTTAATTTATCAGCATTTGGATGTTTATCACAAGTGAGGACTTCTCCGACTACTACACCAGCCAGACCGCCCTGAATAGACTCTACTTCTTCCATGCCTTCCACTTCCAGCCCAATATCAGTAAGCAAAGCTGCAGTTTCAGTTGCACTTAAGGGAATATCCAGGTACTGTTTTAACCAGTTAAAAGAAACTTTCATAAGGAAATATTTGCCTTTTTATATGTCAAAATACTTCGGCAAATATAGTAAAATATATAACTTTTTAAGCTATTAAGGTGGCACCCACTGAGGGTTCTACAAAATAATGAGGCAGTTCTACGCCATATTCCCTGTAATAGGCAGCTTTTATATTAGTCAGAAATTGCTCCGCTGATTCTTTTTCAACTATATTCAGGGTACAACCACCAAAACCACCTCCCATCATTCTTGCACCGGCTACCTCAGGTAAATTTTCAGTGTAGGAAACCAGGAAATCCAATTCCTGACAACTGACTTCAAATTCATTTTTTAGTCCGGAATGGGTCTCATAGAGAAGTTCGCCTAAGGAGTGTATGTCTCCATTATGGAGATACTGCACTGCTTTTAAAACCCGTTTGTTTTCTTCTATGACATATTTTGCTCGTCTGTAAGTAATTTCAGTCAGATTTATTTTACAAGCTTCCAGCAATTCAGTGGATACATCCCGGAGGGTGGAAACATCCGTTTTTGTTTGCTTTACTACAGATACGACTTCCTCGCATTCTCTTCGCCGGGTATTGTAAGCTGAAGAAGCTAACTGATGACTGACCTGGGTGTTCAACAGAATTAAATCATAGTTTTTTAGGTCAAAAGGGACATATTGAAAAGTGATATCCTGACAATCGAAAAGCATCAGATGATTTTCCTTTCCATGTAAGCTGGCAAACATGTCCATTAATCCGCATTTTGTTCCTACAAAATGATGTTCTGCTTTTTGAGTCAGATACATCCATTCCTCCTTTGATTTATTTAGTGTAAAGCATTGATTCAACGCAATGGCAGCACTACAAAGCAGGGCGGCAGAAGAACTCAATCCTGCACCAATTGGTATATCCCCACCAAAAGAACAATCGAAACCGCTTAGCTTTCCTCCTGATTTTATGATTTCATCACAAAGACCAAGGACATAATTCGACCAGGAATCTGGAATTGGCGCCAGTTGTTTTAAATCGAAAGAAAGCGTTTCGCCTACATCGTTTGCGGTGATTCTCCCTGTATTTTCAGATTGATTCGGCGTTATGGAAAAGGTTATTCTTTGTTTGATTGCTGCAGGAAGAACAAATCCGTTGTTATAATCGGTATGTTCTCCAATCAGATTTATTCTTCCTGGTGCAAATGCTGAAATCATGGAACTAATTTTTAAACCTACCCATTTCTTTTACCTGCTTTTTTATGTTGAGAACCTGAAGGTTTGGGTGAAGGCTTTGTGTCTCTTGACAATGGCGTTTTAGGTTGAACGGGTGAAACAGGGAATGGATTTGGTTCACCAGGATGTGTATAAAATTGATACCCCATCCATCCAATCATCCCCAATAAGGCAACCATTAATAAACCGGATGCTGCTCTGGAAATGGTTATATATTGCTGAATTTTTACCGGTTTAAAACGGAAGGCAATCGTATGTTTTCCCGCAGGTACTTTTAAACCACGGAGAATATAATTTACCCTGACATGATCTACTGGTTTATCATCGATAAACGCCTGCCATCCTTTGTCTGGCCCATACCAGATTTCTGAGAACACAGCAAATTGAGGAGAAGTGGTGTTGTAGGTGTAAACTAAATGTTGAGGATCATACTGCGTTAAGGATATTTCTCCGCCTTTCTGAGGATCAAAATTTCCGGCATAACCATTAAACTCATTATCTAAAATAATGGCAACTTCCTGAGGATTGAAACTAGTTAAGGCAGCCATTTCCTCATTTGGTGAATTCACTTTAATCAGGGTGTCAATAAACCATGCGGTTCCGCAGGCCAAAGGATTTTGCGAAACGGTTTGATCCTGTTTTATGATATATTTTGCGTTGAGCATATTAATCACATTCTGATTATTATTGCTTATTTGCTTTTCAATAATATCATTGTAACGCATCAATTTTGCAGCATGATAGCCACCAATTGTATTATGATAAAAACTGGTGGTTGAGTTTCCAAAAGTTGAAACGGCTAAATCCAATACTCTGTAATCACCTCTGCTTTTTTCTAATGAGGTAATTTCCTTATCAACAGGTCTTTCCTTTAAAGGTGTGTCCATCGTTTCAGGATTATCAAAGCTGGATTTTCCCAGGTACCTTTGACCTACTGTCCAATGATCCAGAAGCGTAAGTATTCCAAGTGTAAATATTAAAATGGCAGGTTTAATCCAGTTTTTTGTAAATATAAACAATGTAATGGCTGCAGCGCCAATATAATAAAACGAACGGAATGCATCTGCTTTAAAAAAATCAATCCTGTCCTGGATTATATTTGTGAGAACGATTGGCTGTAGTTGTCCGTCTCCAGGACCTTTGAAATCAAAAAAAGACGTAGCGAATAACGCTAAAAATAAAGTAAGTCCTCCAGTAATTGAAAAAGAATATAATAATGATTTTTTTACATGGTCTGCCGAATATTTATTGTAACAAAGTTTATTCACAGCGAACAAACCTAGTATGGGTAAAAAAAATGGGGTGATTGTTAAAATTGAACTAGGCGCTCGGAATTTGTTATAAAATGGAACATAATCAAAGAACAGTCTTTGCAAGGTTTCGAAATGTTGTCCCATTGACAAAAAAAGAGTTAAAAAGACGGATATAAGCGCCCACCACCGAAGACTGCCTTTTTCGAGAAAAAAGCCAAACGTAAAAAGGAAAATCATGACAGCCCCTAAATAGTTAGGTCCACTTGTAAAAGGAAGACCTCCCCAGTAAAAGGGTAATCCCATTTTTCCATCTTTATTTGTTTTGGCACCATTATTTACCAGAAGTTTAAATGTAGCTCCTTCTTTTGTTGTTTCACCTGAACTTCCGCCGGCTGCAAATGGAATTAAAACACTTAATAAATCCTGCGTTTTATTACTCCACATCATGGCATAATCCCACCCGAGTCCTGTTTCACCCGCCGCTTCACTGGATGGTGGATTATTTGTTGTAGCCGTGTTATCAGCACTAACTGACGACTCTGTTGTAAGAATAGGCTTGCCTCTAAGGGAATCTTTTGAATAATCAAGGGCCATCAACCAGGTAGAAGAAGTGGCTGCCAAGCTAATAGATGCGCCTATGATTACGGTTACTATTGTTTTTATAAGGTGTGTGATTTCCTTTTCTTTTATAGACTCTATCAACCAGACTAAGGCAAGTACCACACAAGTAATTACAAAATAAAAAGTCATCTGGGGGTGATTAGCGTTTAAGGAGTTCGCTGTAGCAACAGAAAACAAAACGCCACCGAAAAGGTATTTCTTATATTTATAAATAGTGTAAAGTCCTGCTATAACCAATGGATTAAAGACAATGGTTCCCAACTTGGAATTATGGCCCGCCTCAAATAAAACAAAGTTATTTGTGGTAAATCCAAAAGCAATAGCACCAATAACACCGATAAGAGGATGAATACCCATAATGGAAGTCATAATAAAAAAAGCTACCATTTGAGCTAAAAACACCCCCATTGGATAGAATATATCAAAGGAAAGAAGGCGGGGTATCCAATCGAGATAAAACGATTTTAAACTCACACCTATCATAAAGGTTGGCATTCCTCCGAACATAGCATTTGTCCAGAATAATTGCTCTCCTTTATCAGCCCAATATTTGCCTATTTCGACGTAAGCCCCATTATATGAAACAATATCACCTTGTAAAACTTGTTTACCCTGGAATTGTGGTAAAAAATAAAGGTAATTAACGATAAAAAGTAAAAATAGACCAAGAACATAAGGTGCTATTTTTTTGAAATAGGTATTATTCATATTATTAAAGAAGTGACTTGTTTACAATTAAATAAAGGTACAAACATTTTTATCATACCCGTAATATCAAACAATTAAAACCACAATTATCGCTAAAAAAGCGTTTGTTGCCCTTCTTCCAGATCAGGGGTTTCTTCAATTTCCGTTGGTTCAATGGCTTCAATGTCACTAATTTTTTTATCGCTTAAGCGGTTTCCAACGGCTTTCCACCCCTTGATATCAACGATGTCGGTTAAAACCACTTCCCCAGCTACTTTCTTGTTACCTGTATGCACCTGATATCTGATTTTTGGAGCTGGTTCTAAACTTACAAATAACAATTGCGACTCCTGGTGATCTGTCAAATAACTAAATCGCTGATCGGCCTGAGTCGTTTCAATATGAAATCTCTTGACCATTGTCCACCCCTTGTGACCATCATAATGGACCGCTGTAATAATATCCTCTTTCCGGTTACATTGCCCGATATAGACAAAATCATCTGACTGGAATCTCTTTGTCATATCAAGTGGGGTAGTGAGATAAGTTCCGTTTTTATATAAAATAAGTAACTCATCCCCTGTATCAAATTCACCGAGAAACCGCCCTCTTTGTTCTGTATTCAATTTTCCGGAAACCTCATCGAGCCATATTTTCAAAGCACCAATGGTCGATTTACCTGCCGATTTTAATTTGATGTTACGAATGGGATACTTGGTCAGCATATTTCCCTGGGAGGAACGCCCTTTTATGGCCAGCTCCGCAAAATTAAATTCAAACATTTTAATTTTTGCCTTACATCCCAGACTTAACTGAACCTGGATAATCTCTGCTTCACCATTTGGATTTACAGAAAAATAATGAAGTTTGCTGCCTTTGGTTTCCTGGGTAACAGGGTATTCTTTGTCTCTGGTAATAGCTGTGACATTAAATCGCTTTACAAAAGATTTTGCGCTGGCACCATCTGTATATACTGCATTATAAGTAGTTCTTTCGTCATTCTTTTTCCAGACGGCCACATGGATAATATCCTTGCCGACAAAAGTTTTCTCGGCAATCCGGGTTACCAAAAAATACCCATCATTTCTAAATACAATAATATCATCAATGTCTGAACAATCGCTGATGAATTCATCTTTTTTCAATCCAAAACCAATAAATCCGTCAGCTTTATTAGCATATAGCCTGGCATTATTGGCCACCACCTCCGTAGCTGCGATAGCATCAAATGTGATAATTTTTGTTTTACGCTCTCTTCCTTTGCCATATTTTTCCAGTAAATTTGAATAATAGGCGATCGTAAAATCAATCAGATGGAGCAAATCATAACGAACTCTTTCCAGGTCTTTTTCCAGTTGGGCAATATATTGATCTGCCTGGAAGGTATTATATCTGGAAATTCGTTTGATTTTTATTTCCGTCAGTTTAATGATATCTTCAGGGGTAATAGCTCTTAACAGCTTTAATCTGTTATCTGAGGGAGAAATATTTTCCTGAGGTTCTGCAACATATTTTTTCAAACCGATGGAAATGGTTTCCAGTACTGCTTCCCAGGTTTCACATTCTTCTATATCATGATAAATTCTGTTTTCAATAAATATTTTTTCCAGACTCGCGTGATGCCATTTTTCTAAAAGCTCCCTTTCTTTTATTTCAAGCTCTAACTGAAGAAGTGCTTTAGTATGGTCAACAGCAATATCCAGTAAATCCTGCACAGAGAGAAACCTCGGTTTTTCATTTTGAATAACGCAGGCATTGGGCGCTATTGAAATTTCGCAATCGGTAAATGCAAATAGGGCATCAATAGTGATATCAGGAGAAACGCCTGATGCTAAATCGATGACAATTTCAACATCCTGTGCCGTATTATCGACAACTTGTTTGATTTTAATTTTTCCCTTATCGCTTGCTTTAATGATGCTTTCAATGAGTCCGGTTGTTGTAACGCCAAAGGGTAATTCACGGATAATCAGCGTATTTTTATCTGTTTTTTCGATTTTAGCCCTTACCTTTACTCTGCTGCCTCTTTTACCTTGCTGATATTCAGTAATATCAATGAAGCCACCGGTTTGAAAGTCGGGATAAATAAGTACTTCCTCATTTTTTAACCTTTTGATGGCAGCCCCAATGATTTCTATAAAATTATGCGGTAAAATCTTTGTTGAAAGACCAACTGCTATACCTTCAGCGCCCTGAGCCAATAATAATGGAAATTTAACAGGCAGATGAATAGGTTCCCTTTTCCTGCCGTCATAAGACAGCTGCCATTCGGTTGTTTGAGGGTTAAAAGCTATTTCGAGGGCAAATTTAGTGGGTCTCGCCTCAATATACCGGGAGGCTGCCGCCCCGTCCCCCGTCAGTATATTACCCCAGTTACCCTGTGTATCAATGAGTAATTCCTTTTGCCCCATATTAACCAGTGCGTCTCCAATAGCTGCATCTCCGTGAGGATGATATTGCATGGTCTGGCCAATAATGTTGGCAACCTTATTATATCTGCCATCGTCCATCTCTTTCATGGCATGCAGAATTCTTCGCTGAACGGGCTTTAATCCATCTAAAACAGCCGGTACCGCGCGTTCCAGAATCACATAGGATGCATAATCAAGAAAGTAGTCCTGATACATACCCTGGAGACTGATAATCTCATCAGAAGCTTCTGAATTTTCAGGTTGTTCAGGCATTTGGTCGCTCATATTTTATTTCTTTTAAATGGCAAATATACAATTTAAAAGCTATTTTATGACAAGGGGCAACTTTGGAGTACCATGGATTGTTAAGCCATTTTGTTTATTACCTTAACCTGAAGGATTGAAAAAATTACTAACGCATACGGTTCTGGAAAGGGATATCCCATTTTTAACAGCTTACAACAAATGGTATAGTAGCCCTTCTTGCAGGGATAAATGTGCCTGGTTGATGAATCAATTTGAACTTTATAAATCTTTACCTGAAGAGGTGGATAAATCGCTCCGGTTTTTGATTAATCAAAGTAGTGTAGGTATCCACTGGAATTTTAGCGATAGCTTGTTTCTTGAGGAAGCTCCCTTTTTTTTGGAATTTTTCAGAAATAGAATCCAGTCAACCGGATATCTGAAACAGTTGGCTGACAAACGGATATTCGAAACCCCGGCTGGTTTAGAAACTATGGAAAGATACTATTTAAAACCTCCATATAAATTAGATGAGGCAGAGAAAAAAAGACAACTATTTGGAAATATAATGCTTAGTAATGCTATGATAAATGGGAGGTATATCGATTTCCAGTGCCTTTGTCACTTTTTCGTTGACAGGCAATATACTGAGGCTGAGCCAATACAATATTTATTTGAGATTATTTTGGAAAATGGATAGGCTGTTATTACCCCTCTTTTGCCCAGCTGGATTGTTCCAGATGGTTTAAAATGATCTGGAGACCATATTTTTCCTTTAAATGGGCGGCCATCTGATCGGCAGCATAAACCGATCGGTGTTGCCCACCTGTGCATCCAAAATTAATTTCCAGATGAGTGAAACTCCTTTCCAGATAATTTTCCACGGCGGCATCAACCATTCTGTAAGCATTATTTAAAAAAGTATCCATTTCGCTGAAATGCTTCAGAAAATTGATGACAGATTCATCCTTTCCAGATAATTTCTTGTAAGGTTCATATCGCCCCGGATTATGCAAAAATCGGCAATCAAAAACAAATCCTCCCCCATTTCCTGAACTTTCGACGGGTATCGTTCTCTTATGATAACTGAAACTATTGATATAAACTTTCAGTAAGGAATTTTCCGCCTTTGATTTATCAAAAGGATCAAATTTCTGACTATCAATAATGGCCTGCAAACAGCGGGTAAGCTCGGGGAGGGGAAGAGGTATCATTCCTTCATCCAGGAGCCATTGAATATTTTTCAATCCATAAGGAATACTCAATAAAAAATGAGCTTTTCGTTCATAAAGGCCTCTGAAACCATAAGCACCCAGTACCTGAATATTTCTCATCAGCACATAGCCATAGAAATAGGCCAGGAAAGATGCACGATCTACAGCTGTTAACTGTGAGGCAGTATCTAAATAATGCTGAATGAGAGATTCTCTGATATCACTGGGAATATTCGCCTTAGCCTGATATAACAGTGAAGCCAGGTCATATTGTAGGGCACCTTTTCTTCCGCCCTGATAATCAATAAAATAAGGATTTCCATTTCTAATCAGAATATTTCTTGACTGAAAATCTCTGAACATAAAATATTCATTATCAGCTTGTAACAGGAAGTCTGCTAATTGATGGAAATCTTTTTCCAGGGCTACCTCATCGAATCCAACCTGGCTGGGTAATAAAAAGTGATATTTAAAATAGTTGAAATCCCAGAACATAGATTCCCTGTCAAAGGATTCTTTTGGAAAACAATAGGTATATGGAAGGTCCTTTCCTCCTGAAATCTGCAAATGGGCTAATTTTTCTACTACCTTTTTATAAAGCTGAACCAGCTGGTCGGGAAATTGCTGCTGATTTTGAATCAGAAAACTATAGAGCGTGGTGGAACCGAGATCTTCCTGAAGATAAACTTTGGCCTCTAAATTTTCGGCGTATATAGCTGGAACCGGTAATTTTCTTTCGTGAAAGTGTCTTGAAAAATGTAAAAAAGCTAAACTTTCTTTTGCATGAGGACTATAGGTACCAATGGCTACTTTATCATTTTTTTGCAGCCGGTAATAAATCCTGTCAGAACCAGAAGGAGCTAAGGGTAAAATGAGATCAGGTGGCAAACCAGCCCATGATTCGAATAATTCTGCAAGTGCCCATTCAGTTTTTGGAGAAGCCATAGGTTAAAAAAGAAAGTGAGAAATTAGTCGATAGGTTTTTCTATGGAGACCTCGGGTTCTTCGGTTTCCCAATGTTCATAATTATCGGGATCTGGAAATCCGGAATCATCAAATTCATTTAAAACAGAGAAGCCTTCTTCATTATGTCCGGTTGAGGGTTTGCTATTCCTGTTTGGCTTGAATTCTCTGAATGGAACGACCAGGACTTGTTTTTCAATTTCCATTGGTTGTGCCTTCTGATCGCGTATTGAAGAACTAATCTGCTCCCAGATAAGATCTTTCAATTTATCAATACCATACCCAGTGACAGCTGATATAAAAACATAGGATATGTTTTTTGGAAGTTCCATCTCTAAGAGTGAAATTAATTCGTCATCCAGCAGATCGGCCTTGGTTATAGCCAGTAATCTTGGTTTATCTAATAGTTCAGCATTGTATTTGCCCAGTTCATTTAACAAAATATGATATTGTGCGGCAATATTTTCAGCATCGGCAGGAACCATAAACAGCAATGAAGCATTTCTTTCTATATGACGTAAAAACCTGATCCCCAATCCTCTGCCTAAGTGAGCATCCTCTATGATACCGGGTATATCAGCCATAACAAAGGAATGATTATCTCTGTAGGATACAATTCCTAAGTTGGGTACCAAGGTTGTAAAAGGATAATCCGCGATTTTGGGTTTAGCAGCAGAAATGGCAGCCAGTAAAGTTGATTTACCCGCATTTGGGAAACCCACCAGGCCTACATCAGCAAGCACCTTAAGTTCAATAATTTTCCATTCTTCCAGACCAGCTTCACCAGGCTGGGCATATCGGGGAGATTGGTTAACAGGGTTTCGGAAATGATAATTACCCAGTCCACCTCTGCCCCCCGGGGTTATAATTTTCTTTTCTCCATGGCGGGTAATTTCTGCTTCGACCTCATTGGTTTCTGCATTTTTTATAACTGTTCCCAGTGGAACCTGCAAAACGACATCTTTTCCATTGGCACCATGTGCATTTTTATCACCCCCGTTTCCACCATTTTCCGCAATAACATGTTTTCTGAACTTCAATGAAAGGAGTGTCCATACGTTTCTGTTACCTTCCAGAATAATATGACCGCCTCTTCCCCCGTCACCCCCATCAGGTCCTCCTTTGGCATTTAATTTATCCCTGTAAAAATGCACGGCACCTCCTCCACCTGAACCAGAGCGACAACAAATACGCACGAAATCAACAAAATTCTGTTCAGCCATAGGTAAGTTTGAGTAGGTAATTAAGCTTTATCGTCAATGGAACGACACAAAGCTTCAAAAATATGTTCGATGGTTCCAATGCCATCTATTTTAACTGCTTTTCCTTTTTCAGCATAATAACCAAAAACGGGCATTGTTTCTGATTTATAAACATCGATTCTATGCTGAATAATGGCTGGATCATTATCATCAGTCCGCCCGGAGGATTGACCTCTGGATAGTATCCGGGTTATAATTTCTAAATCTTCAACTTCCAGTAAAAGAAGGCGGTGAATATCCTGATTCAGGCTGGACAACAATTCATCTAATGCTTCACATTGCGCTATATTTCTTGGGAAACCGTCAAAAATATAACCATGTACATCAGGATTTGCAATAACCCGATTGCGTAACATCCCTATTGTCACTTCATCTGGTACCAGTTGACCTTTTGCGATATAACTTTTGGCTTCCAGACCTAAAGGGGTATTCTGGCCCATTTCATTTCTAAATAAATCGCCCGTTGAAATATGTAACAAGCCATATTTATCGACCAACTTAGCCGCCTGTGTCCCTTTTCCTGAGCCTGGCGGTCCAAACAAGATTAGATTTTTCATGCGTACAAATTTAAAATACTCAATTTACCCAAATCGGGTAGTTTCAATAACTTGTTGGTTTCATTGGTTGGATAGTACCATAGGTTTCCATTTAGGGAGGATAGCCAGTGTAGGAAGTAATGCGATTTTCTCAAAAGGTTGCCTGTCCTGAATTGGGGTATCTACCGATGTTGCTGTCAATTCAGTTGATAACCCATTTTCCTGTAATTCCTGATCCTCAGTATTGATATAATCTCTGGAACCGGGAAGCACATTCCGGACCGATTTGTATTTTGATTTCCAGTAAGGGGAAGTCACCAGATTATCAATTCTCACGCCACCATGGGTTGTACTATGAATCACAAAGATGGAATCTTTAACTACTTTACTGACTAAGGCGACATGAAATATTCTGCCTCTTTTTGAACGACGGAAAAATACAAGATCTCCGGGAATGGCATTTTTTAGCGGTATCTTTTCACCCTGGAAGGACTGTGCGGCGGATGAGGTAGATAAGGTTATGTTAAAATTTTTAAATACATACATAGTGAAACCCGAGCAGTCAAATCCTCTGGCTGGATTTCTGCTTGCATATCGGTAAGGTAACCCCATGAATTTTTTTGCATAGCTCACCATACTATCTCTTGAAACATACAAGCTGTCAGCAACCTGTGAAGCACCCAAGCTGAAAAGGGATGTAAAAACGAATGCAAAAAGTAAAGAAATTCTCATATAAAAATTCAGAAAAGGCAAAGATAATAAAATCCCCCGTCTAACCAAAAACCTTTATATCTCTGAGAAAAGGAAATTGAGTCCGAAAGGCGTTCTGACTTTCAAGACTTAAGGTGCAGGTAAGCACTTGTTCCTCATTTCCAGCTTTCAAACAAGGTGTTCCATCAAAGGAAAGGATAGCGGAACCTCCCTGATACAGGTGATTGTTTCCATCTATACCTGTCCTGTTCACCCCTATGGTATAGGATTGATTTTCGATGGCACGTGATATTAATAAATGCTCCCAGGCGTATTGTCTGGCAGCTGGAAAATTGGCGACATACAAAAGCAAATCGTAATGCTCCTGGATATTCCTGGATGATTCCGGAAAACGCAAATCATAGCATATCTGGGGTAGGATTCGCCAGCCTTTGTAGGAAATGACAACGCTTTTATTCCCGGGTGTATAATGAGCAGGCTCCCCTGCAAACGAAAATAAATGCTGTTTATCATAAAATGAAAAAGAACCTGATTCATCGACCCAGATAAACCGGTTGTAATACTTGTCCTTATCCCGGAAGATGATGCTGCCACAAATAGCAGCAGAAAAATCAGCTGCCAGGGATTTCATCCAAAGGAGGGTCTCTTCCTGTTCTTCAGACGAGGTACACAAAGGATTCATAGTGAATCCCGTTGTAAACATTTCCGGAAGTACGATGAGATCTGTACTTCCGGAAAGTTTAGCCAGCAAGTTGCTTAGGTGACTTAAATTGCTTTTGACATGTTGCCAAATAATATTCGTTTGAACAGCGGCAATACGTAATTCAGCAACCATTGGCATATTACCAGTTTAATGGTTGAAGTTATTTTTTCTTCTTGGTATCCTTGTCGGCAGCAGCTGCAGCAGAACGAAGGGCTCTTGGAATTTCGATGGTAACAGCCGGAATACTGCCATTATTTAGTATTTCTATGCCTTTAGGAACAGGAATATCACGAACTCTGAGAGATTGGCCTAAATCCATGGAAGAAATATCAATAAATAATTCATTGACAATATTTTCAGCCATCGCTTTAATCTTGATACGACGTAACTTCTGGATTAATTTACCCCCTGATTTTACACCTACGGAAGCACCTTTGCAGCGTAAGGGAATTTCAAGTTTTACCGGATGACCGTCGGCGATTTGAAGAAAATCGATATGGGTTACATTATCTTTCAGCGGACTTTGTTGAAAATCTTTTAGGATAGCGGAATAATGAACACCATCTACCTCAATTTTCAAAATATGAAAATCAGGCGTATAAATGACAGATCTTACATCCAGTGGTTTCACTGAAAAATGAACTAAACTGCCGGTTCCATAAATAACACAAGGAATACGGCCATCATTGCGAAGTGCTTTAGTAGCTTTCTTTCCTAAGGCTTCTCTTTTTTCGCCTTTAATTGCAATTACTTCCATTTTTTTAATTTTTTAAATGAGGCGCAAATATAATTATTTTTTTTAAAACTAAAGGTAATTAATACTTTTCCGTTTTTTTATCGACATAAAGAGCTGAAATAGAACGGTGTTCGTGGGTATTTCGAATGGCTCTGGAGAACAATTTGGCCGAGGATAACACTTTAATCTTAGGTGAATTAAATTGCAAGGGTATGGTGTCGCATACCAGCAGTTCATCTAATTTTGATTTTTCAATATTTTTCAGTGCATTACCTGAAAGGACAGGATGCGTACAAATGGCTCTAACCCTTTTTGCGCCGCCTTGCATAAGTGCATCGGCTGCTTTACACAAGGTTCCTGCTGTATCTACCAGATCATCGACAAGAATGACATCACTCCCTTCCACATTTCCAATGACGGTCATTCCTGACACCTCATTTGCTTTCTCTCTGTATTTGTCGCAAATGACCAGATCTCTGCCAAAATGTTTGGCATAAGCTCGGGCTCTTTTGACGCCACCAACATCGGGGCTTGCAAAAATGACGTTGGATAAATCGGCTGATTCTTCGAGATAGGAAAAGAATATAGCTTCACTTCGAAGGTGATCAACCGGAATATCGAAGAATCCCTGTATTTGATCAGCATGTAAGTCCATGGTCATGATACGGTCCACTCCGGCCGCCTGAAGTAAATTGGCAATTAGTTTAGCAGAAATAGGCACCCTCGGCTTGTCTTTCCGGTCTTGCCGGGCATAACCGAAATAGGGTATAACTGCGGAAATATATCCTGCTGAGGCTCTTTTAGCTGCATCAATCATAAGGAGAAGTTCCATCAGATTGTCCATGGGCTGAAAAGTAGATTGAATCAGGAACACATAGGCACCTCTAATAGATTCATTATAAACGGGTTGCATTTCTCCGTCACTGAATCTGTTGACTTTTAAATCTCCGATTCCCTGGCCGTAATAATCTGCAATTTTTTCAGCCAGATATTTCGATTGCGTACCGGAAAATAATTTTACTTCAACCATAAGAAAATTTGATAGCTTTAATTTCGTGGATGTAGGTTATTTTTTTCTTTCTGTAACGAAATTTACTAAATCTTCAAGAGAATTTCGCGCGTCAGAGGCTGGGAATGTATGTAAAATGTCAAAGGCTTTTTGTTGAAAAGTCTTCATTTGGGTTTCTGCATATTGAAGTCCGCCCGATTGATGAACAAAACGAACCACCTCTTTTACTTTTTCAGGATTTTCACTGTGATTACGAATCAAAGACAGGATGGAACGCTTTGCAGCATTTTCACATTGTGCCAATGCGTAAATCAGAGGGAGCGTCATTTTTTTTTCTTTAATATCAATACCCAAAGGTTTACCGATATCATCAGCACCAAAATCCATCAGGTCATCCCTGATCTGAAAGGCCATACCAATATATTCACCAAAGAGCCTCATTTTCTCCACGACTTCCGGATCAGGTGTTACGGAAGCGGCACCGGCGCTGCAGGCAGAGGCAATCAGGGAAGCTGTTTTTTGTCTGATGATGTCATAATAAACAGACTCGGCAATGTCCAGTCGTCTTGCTTTCTCGATTTGGAGTAATTCTCCTTCGCTCATCGATTTAACTGCCTGGGAGACAATCTCAAGTAATAAATATTCCTTGTTTTTTACTGCCAGTAACATGCCTTGGGAAAGAAGGTAATCACCCACTAAAACGGCAATTTTATTTTTCCAAAGCGCATTGATAGAAAAGAAAGACCTGCGTTGAAGTGAGTCATCCACGACATCATCATGCACCAGGGTTGCGGTATGCAGTAATTCAATCATGGAAGCAGCGCTAAAAGTCGCTTCTGAAATATCGCCACATACTTTAGCTGAAAGAAAAACAAACATAGGCCTAACCTGCTTCCCTTTTCTTTTTACCAGATAAAAGGTAATTTTATCGAGCAGGGGAACCTGACTTTCCATGGCTTTACGGAAATGACCTTCGAATGCATTTAGTGCTTCGTCAATAGGTTTTTTAATCTGCTCTAATGATCGGTTCATCCCAGGGTTGGATAAATTTGGCACGAAGGTAATAAATAAAAGTTGTATAAGATAGTTCCCTGAAATATACCACCTGAAGTTTTAAAAAAGTGGACCAAGACATAATTCTTTTGTAATTTCGTCGCTTCAACAGCAAATGTTAATTTTTCAAAAATAACACGATGAATCATTCAGATCCAGTTTTTTCATTGATTTCCAGAGAACTACATCGTCAAAGAGAAGGTATTGAATTAATAGCTTCTGAAAATTTTACCAGTGAAGCAGTCATTCAAGCGACTGGATCTTGTTTAACAAACAAATATGCGGAAGGTTATCCCGGTAAAAGATATTATGGCGGATGTGAAGTAGTAGATGAAATTGAACAAATAGCCATAGACAGGCTTTGTGCATTATTCGGCGCTGAATATGCCAATGTGCAACCACATTCCGGTGCGCAGGCCAATGCTGCCGTCTTTTTATCTGTTTTGGAACCCGGAGATGCTATTCTGGGATTTGACCTTGCCCATGGGGGTCACCTATCGCATGGTTCGCCGGTTAATTATTCCGGAAGAGTTTATAAACCTCACTTTTATGGTGTGGAGCCCGAAACGGGAAGAATTGACATGGACAAAGTAGCGGCAAAAGCGGAAGCCATCCGTCCTAAATTAATTATTTGTGGTGCATCTGCTTACTCCAGGGAATGGGATTATAAAAGATTCAGGGAAATTGCCGACCAGGCAGGTGCCTTACTACTGGCTGATATTGCCCATCCAGCTGGTCTTATTGCTGCCGGTATCCTGGATAATCCACTTCCACATTGCCATATTGTTACCTCTACAACCCATAAAACCCTTAGAGGTCCTCGTGGTGGAATCATCATGATGGGAAAAAATTTTGAAAATCCATGGGGAAGAACTTTAAAAAATGGGGCTAAAATAAAAATGGCACAAATCCTGAACAGTGGCGTTTTCCCAGGTATGCAGGGTGGGCCTCTGGAGCATGTCATAGCGGCAAAAGCCATTGCATTTGGCGAAGCCTTACAACCATCCTTTAAGGATTATGGAAAACAGGTCGTAGCCAATGCACAGGCAATGGCCAATGCTTTTTTAGCCAAAGGGTACAACATCATTTCTGGTGGAACTGATAATCACCTGATGCTACTTGATCTTTCTGCGAAAGGATTGACAGGTAAGCTGGCTGATGAGGTACTTGGAAAAGCTGCTATAACGGTAAATAAGAATATGGTTCCATTTGATAAACAATCACCCATGGTTACCTCAGGCGTTCGAATAGGTACCGCTGCTATAACCTCCCGGGGTTTTAAAACTAAGGACGCCCTGCAGGTAGTTGAGTGGATCGATCAGTTATTATTACAGCCGGAAAATGAGAAATTAATCGGGGATATAAAGGAAGAAGTCCACATTTATATGAAACAATTTCCTTTATATCCCGCTTTCTGATTATTTTAAGAATAGCGCGAATTCAACTCTTCTGTTTAACTTCCGACCTTCCTCGGTATCATTAGTGGATATGGGGGCGATTTCTCCAAAACCTCTGAAGACCAGGCGGGAAAGATCAATACCTTTGTCAACCAGATAATTCAGACAAGCTGCGGCCCGGTTTTCCGAAAGTGCCTGATTGCTGGACTGATTACCTACGTTATCGGTAAATCCGCTGATTAACATAGCATAATCGGGATAATCATGAAGGACATCAAGTACTTTATTTAAAACACTATAGGATTCATCTGTCAGTTTTGCACTGTTAGTATGGAACAATACATTTTGAGTTACAAATTTTAATATTTCCTTTGTTTCACTTCTGATAATAGGACAACCCCTGTTTTCAGCAGAGCCAGGCGTTACCGGACATCGGTCCTCCTTATCCATTACACCATCACCGTCAGTATCAGGACAGCCTTTAAATTGTGATTTACCAGGTATATCAGGACATTCATCCTGGGTGTTGGGGACGCCATCACCATCTCTGTCGGTTTCAGTACCAGCAGGACAACCCTGGTTAGAAGCTACACCTGCCTGTTCCGGACATTCATCATCAGCATTTGGTATGCCATCTCCGTCGGTATCAGGACATCCGCCAAAAATTACTAAACCAGCTTCATTCGGGCATTTGTCCTCTGCATCGGAAACACCATCATCATCGGCATCAGGGCATCCTCTCAGAATCCCGGCTACGTCGGGACAACGATCTGCAGCATCGGGAATACCATCTTTATCTTTATCGGCAAAAGCAGGATTGGCAGCATTATCTTTGGATGGTGTTTTAGCAGGTTTTGGTTTATATGGGAAACGATAGATAAGTTGTACATTTCCAAAATGATACCAGTCTTTATTGTCTTTATTTGCCGATAAACTGATACCGTCTATATAATCGGAAAAGGTAGGTCTGGCACCCCATTCAAAAGCAAGTAATATTCTTCTGGACAAATCTATTTTTGCACCCAGGCCAAAAGGAACAGTGACAATTGAATTGGTTCTTTGCGCCTGAATGCTATCTTTGGTTATATTGCCAGCTGCACTGGGTATATTATTTGGATATTTTGGGGTAGCCCAGCTGGAAGCAACTCCAGCACCTACGAAAAGATAAGGGGAAAAGGTTTTATTGAATCCCCCTTTTGCAGGAAATCTTTTGGCACCAAGAAAATCCCATTCCAATAAAATGGAACTTTCAAAAACAGTAGATTTAAATGAAAAGGAAGTGACCGGTTCGTAGGATTCTTTCAGATTTATTCCATTCCCGGAAATTCCGGTGTACATGGTCTGAAAACGAATGGAGAATCGGTTACTGACATTATTTCTAAGAAAAAAGGCAGCACCGGGTTTAAAGGTGTTTATCTTCAAACTTCCCGGAGTCAATAAATCACCCATATAATATCCTCCTCCAAAAGCAAGTCCCATTTCCCAGGGGTCAGGTCGCTTAGTGGTATCTTTTTTTACAACCATTTCCAGGACAGGTTTCGGCGGCGGGGGTATGCTATCCTGGGCAAAAAGAGTATTGACAAACAACCATAAGGTTAAAGGTAGGATTATTATTTTATTCATCACACATGAGCTTAGTAACCTGAAATGTAAAGGATTTGCTTATGTTAAACTAGTTGGGAATAACCAATTTAAAACATAAAATTAATATAAAACATTGATTATCCAATAAAAAATATAAATATATGTCAGGTAAATATGTTTTGTTTTTAATATTTCTAAATTATTTAATGTATTTGGTTATGAAAAAGGGAACAAAAAAAAAGAATTGGGCAGGCAACAAATTCAATTCATACTGTATCTAAGTAATAAAAGAAAATAAATATGTTTTTTACCAGTTTATCCATAAGTCTTTTAGCTTTCATTTATTTGGGAAAAATATATTTTTCGCCATCAAAACGAAAGCACCTATTCTAGTGATTATTGGTTAGAGAGTTCTAAAGCTTCGTAGCCTGCTTCGTCCATCGCCTTTATCAATTTTTCGGCGGTAAGATTATCATCCCCCTGGGCGGTAATCACTTTTTTGGGATGGTTCAAATCTACTTCCCAGGAATTTAATTCAGGTATTTCCTCTAAAAATCCTTTAATACTGCGAACACAATGGCTGCAGTGAAGGTTTGTTTCTAATAATATTGTTTTCATTGGTTGAAAATTTTATTTTTCAAATATAGGTTAATTATTGGCAACAAAAGGATATAATTATGGCTGTCAGGTGGATGAAAAGGGAAGATATTGATAAGGTAAAATGGAATAGTTGTATCCATTATGCCTATAATGGAAATATCTTTGGATATATATGGTATCTGGATTTTATAGGTAAATCATGGTCAGCCTTAATTGAAGATGATTATCAGGCGGTTATGCCTTTAATTTATCGAAATGGCCTGAATAAGCAAGAGATTTATCAGCCTGATTTTATCAGGGAACTGGGTGTTTTTAGTTACGCTGCGCTAAATGCCAGTCGTGTCAATCTCTTTTTCGATGCCATACCCAAAGCATATCGCTTGATTGAAATGCAGGTGAGTGAGGAATGTAAACCCATGGAAAGCCAGGGATTTAAATTAAAAGAAAAGACAAATCATGTGTTGAGTTTACTTCAATCCTATGAAAGCCTTGCAGACAGGTATTCTCCTGCATTTAAAAATGCCTTAGACCGGTCTTTATCTTTGGGATTCAGGTCTTCAGAAAGTATCACCCCTGAACAATTCGCCTCATTTTATGAAACTCATGGACGAGGAAAAAAGAATGATCGGGAAAGAAGGAAACACGCTTTGCTGCGTATTATATACAATGCCATGCACAGAGGCTGGGGTTTTTTATCGGGTATAACAGATGAAAACGGGGATCTTTGTGCGGCAGACTTTTATATTACTTCGCATAGCAGAATGATGTCTTTAGCTCCGGTTATTACAAAAAAAGGAGAGACCTCAGGTGCTGCGGCATTACAATTTGATTTTTTAATCAGGACAAATGCAGGTAAACCCTTATTATTTGATTTCAATGAAGACCATTCATTTATAAATCCGACTCATGTTCATGCCATGGCATATCCATTTTTTGAAATTAAAAGAGATGTGAGAATTGCTGGTATCTGGTAAGTTGAGCAAGATCTGTTATCTCTTTTGAACGGACAGAAAAAGGTGTTTTTTAATCTGGCAAGAACTTAAAAGGATCTTATTTAATTTTTTAATTAATTGAATATTAATCATTTAAAATATAATTAAATTATCATCGAATTTAATTCGCTACAAGAGCAAACAAGGAATATGCTTGCAAGATAAGTTTAAATGATTGTAATTGCGTCTCAAACCGGGCCGGTCATTTATCATCTTTTAAATTTATTGTAAATGAAACAAATCGTTTTTACCCTCTTGTTGATGGCAGCCGCCTTCCAGGGGTACAGCAAAAACACATTGCAGGAAGAAAGCCTGATGGAAAACAGTGCGATGATTGTGAGTGAACAATCGTTCCAGCCAGTTTTTGATGATTGCAGGATTACAATGCGTGCCAGTATCGGATTCATTACCGTAGAAGTTTCTGTATCAGCTCCCACCTGCAGAGGTGCCTTTAATGAGGCTGCGGCGGCATTGAGAGACGCCGTAGCTTCTGCCAGAGATGCTATGAAGTAATCTTGTAATCATTGCATTTTTCGGGAGGGAGACCACAAAAATTTCCCCTAATGTTTTTGTGTCCCTCTCGATTTTAAAATAATAATCATGTACAGATATCCTATTTTTATATTATCCTGGGTTCTTCCCTTTTTTGTATTTTCACAATCTTATGAGATTCAATATGCTCAGCCTCAGTTGTTTTCTGCTTCGGGAGAGCAAAGTGTTTCGCGGTATGCAACCCTGAGAATCAATCAGAACAAATCGTTATTCATTCTTCACGGTACAGCTGGTTTTGATTCAGCTGATGAGCAAAGACAGGAAATGACCCTTGTAACGGCCGAGCCTGACCGATGGTACTATTCGGAAAGAAGTAAGGGGCAGATACATTCCTTTGAACAAACGATGATTGGTAATTCCTTTCAAATAATTGAGGATATTCCATCCTTGACATGGCAAATGTCTTCGCAGGAAAAAATAATTGGTGGATTCCTTTGTAAACAAGCCTTTACTACTTTCAGAGGCAGAGATTATGAGGCCTGGTATGCCCTTTCTTTGCCAATGCCTATGGGGCCATGGAAACTGAACGGACTGCCGGGATTAATACTTGAAGCCAGAGACAAGGAAGAAGAAGTGGTTTTTCAATTTCATTCTTTCCAGATTTTAATGGACACTTCCATTAACATTGATTCCCCACCCTGTGAAGCCCGAAAAGTTTCATTTAGCACTTTCTTTGAGGCACAATATAAAGACGGGGAAAAATTTTATCAGTTTATCTCCGATAAAATGAAGCGAAACCTTGAAAGGTCAGGAAATATGAATGTGGAGATGAAACAATTGGGTGCACCCAGATTTTGGGAAAGGAAAATGCCTTGAATATGCTAAAATTATTCATCTTTTCCTGTTCTTTTCTAATTTTTGGTTCTCCCTGTCTGTTTTCCCAGCATAAGTATCAGATTTCAGGTAAAATCACCGATGAAATGAAAAGTGAAATCGCTTTTATTCAGGTCCAGCTATTTACCATCAAAGCAGAAAAGGTTCAATTAGAAACCTTTACCTGGGCAGATTCTGCGGGTTTCTTCATTCTTCATTGTACAGAATCGATATTTAGGGGTTTTATCTGCTTGAATGGTATCGGATGGCAAACGGATACCCTGCTGTTGGAAAGCCCTGTTTTTTCTTCCTTTTTCTTAGGTAACATTCAGTTGAAATCAGTCCCGGTCAATCTTGATGAAATTATGATAAAGGAAAAAGCAATCCCTTATTATCATCGGGGAGATACGACCATATTTAAACCGCAGTACTTTCAGGATGGATCAGAAAGGGTACTGGAAGATTTACTGGCAAAACTGCCTGGGGTAAGAGCGGCGGCTGATGGTTTTCTTTATTTTAGAGGTAAAAGAGTCAGTAAGATACTTTGGGATGGAGACGACCTTTTGGGGGAGGATTATTCAAAAGCAACAAAAAGGATGCCGGCAGGGGTAGCTAATGAATTCAGGTTTTTGGACAGATATGAAGGAAATCCCTTGTTACAATCGCTGAATCAGAGTGATCAGCTGGTTCTGGATATTGAAACCAGGGAATCTTTTAAAGGGAAATGGATTGGGGATTCTTTTTTGGGAACAGGTCTTACTCCGTTTATCATGGCAGGATTTAATGGATATCGCATTCAGAAAAAAATAAAGGTGTTAACCCTGCTGGAAGCAAATGGTTTTGATGATTCATCACCCGGAAAAAAAGTAACATTTGATTATGCAGATGAATTAAACAGTGCCTTTCAGCCAGTCGGTATATTGAGTTGGTTCGTTTTTCCTTCTTTTTTTCCCGTTATACTTTCTAATCCACGGTACAATCGCGGAAAAAGTATAACGGTTAATGGCGGCCCTCACTGGAAATTAGGCAAAGACGGGTACTTAAATTTGCATGTCGATGGTTTGGTGGCAGCTGACTTTTTCAAGCAAAATCAATTTTCAAATCAGCTGTTGTCTCAAAGGAGCTGGAATCAACGCTGGGAACAGAATGAAGATTTAAAAAGGGCAACTTTTAATGCAGAGGGACGAACCAAATGGTCGGAAAAATCAAATCTGACTTTTCATTTAAATCTGTTAAATGAATCGTTCAATCTAAAAAAATCAGATACCATTTCGGGTAATGAATTATTGCCAAAAACGACCACGGAGTATTTATGGCATTTGGCATTAAATGGAAATTTTCATACAGACTGGATTTACAAAACGATGGAGAATAAGGTCTGGAGATTGAAATCATGGACACATGTTGGAAAAATGGCCAATCACTATAACTGGCAAATGGATAATGAAACTGCTTTAAATGCGCAGTATGTTGAACAATCCAATTATTTTTCGAGAATTCAGGGGATGCTTATAAAGAAAAGATTTCAACTGGAAATAGGTGCGCATTTTCAGGAAAACCAATTTGATGCATTTAAGCATCCTGAAGAACGTGGCATAGAGGAAATAAAAGTAGCATCCCGCTTAATCTGGATTGGCGTCAAAACAGAAATAGTTAGAAAATCGCATCTTTTTGCAATGACAGGAAATGTAGGACCTGGATTTTTTGATGCATACAGACCGACCAATGCATTAATAAAATACGGGATCTGGATAGATGGTCATTTCAGATATAAAAAGACCTTTTCAAAAAAATGGTATTTTGAATCTACCTGGCAAATATCGCCTGTTTTACCCGATGCTGGTCAACTATTTAGTGGAGCAGTCAGAACCGGTATTTTTCAGCGGGAATCGGGGATGAACGATATAATTATTCCCCAAAGCACCCGGTTTAAAAATAAGATCCTTTTTTCAGACCCTAAAAGGCTTTGGGAGTCACAACTTAGCCTGGTGCTGAATGTCAAAACCCCATTTCTGGGGAATAGAATACTTTCAGGTTATGGGCCTGACTGGTTAATAGAGAAATACGCTTTTGATTTATCAAAAGGAATAATTTTTCAATGGAATATTGATAAATACTTCATGCAACAATCAGCTTCTACCGGATTACAATTATATGCTTCTAAACAGCAATTCCTATTTGGTTTAGATCAGTTCACTGGTGAAAACCGCTTCTTTCATTTAAATGGAAAATGGGATGCCAGATTTTCTTTGGGTAAATTGAATCTGGGACTGGCTGCAAGTATCCATTATAGGCAGACATTGACGGCTCAGGGTGCATTAACCTTTTTAACCCAAACGGTCGCTTCCGGAAACCTTAAATACCGGATTTTTAAAAAAAGCTATATAAAAATGGAATTGGAATATCTGTCCAGAAACGTAACGGGTAATAAAGGATGGCTATGGTTTAAGGCAGAGGGTAAATGTATTATTAATGACAGATTTCACCTGCTGATGGAGATAAAAAATGTGTTTAATAATCGATTGCTGACCATTGGAGATTTAGGAGCGGAAAGTCAGTTAATACAGCAATTTCAATTGAATCCACAAATGGTAATATTAAAAATTCATAAAAATTTTTAGGCCAGGAAAAGCATTCCCATTTAATAGCTTTTAAAAAACTTACCTTTGCAGCAAATTTTAAATATGCGCAAAGAAATAAAGGAAACATTGTATCTGGGGTGGCCGATTATACTGGGAAATCTTTCTCAAATGTTTCTGGGTGTCATTGATAGTGCTATGGTTGGAGCGATACACAGCAGCCAGCTGGCAGCAGCCAGTTTTGTAAATAATTTGTTGACTATTCCTCTGGTCTTAGGATTTGGTCTAACGATGGCTATTTCACCACTGGTAGCCCATGCTCTTGGAAACGGGCAGCTGGATAAACCATTAATGATTGCCGTGAATGGCTTATTTGTTGCTTTTTTAATGATGCTTTTTTTAGCTATCGGCATAACCTGTTTTGAGCATTTTTTATTGAATAATATGGGTCAGGATGACATTGTGGTTGAATTATCAGGAACTTATTTAAGGTGGATGACCTGGAGCATGTTACCCATGATTCTGTTTATGGTAATCAAGCAGTTTTCGGACGGATTAGGTGAAACCAAATGGCCAATGTATCTTTCTTTAGCCTCACTGCCTGTCAATGGATTTCTAAATTATCTCTTCATTTTTGGAAAATTTGGATTTCCCAGAATGGAACTTGATGGCGCCGGATTGGCCACTTTTATTTCCAGGTTGTTATTATTTATCGTTATCATCTTCTTGGTTGTATATAAATCTGCTTACAAGCCCTATTTACAAGAGGTTAAGCAGGCCTTTCTTTTAAAAATGGCTGGAATAAAGGAAATACTTAGAGTGGGTGTACCCAGTGCAGTTCAATATGGTATGGAGGCAGGAGCCTTTGCCGTATCTGGCGTTATGTCTGGATGGCTGGGATATGTTCAGCAGGCTGCACATCAGATTGCCCTGAATATGGCAGCTATTACCTATATGGTTTCATTGGGAATCAGTTCAGCAGGAAGTATTCGCGTTGCAAATGCAAGAGGTCAGGGGAATGTGGAGCAGGTCAAAAAAATCGGATACAGTAATTTTACAATGGCTGCGGTCTATGGTCTGATTTGTGCTTTTTTATTATTTCTGGGAAGAAATAGGCTGCCACAATTGTTTAATGATGAAATGGAGGTGTTAACCTATACGACCGGCTTAATGATATTGGCAGGGATATTTCAAATTTCAGACTCGACACAAGCAGTAGGTATTGGTTTATTAAGGGGTGTCCAGGACATGAAAATTCCCACCTTTATTGTTCTTTTAGCCTATTGGATCGTTGGCATACCAGTGGGCTATTTTCTGGCTTTCCAATTAAAATGGGAAGTTTACGGATTATGGGTAGGCTTTATTGTAGGACTAAGTTCCAGTGCCCTGTTATTGTTCTTCAGATTCAGGCATAAAGCGAACGAATGAAGAATTCCTGATTTTCCACATGTTGTATTTCGAGAACGTTTTCGTAAATAATTTTATACTTACCGAAAGTTGAAATGCTTTAAGTACTAAATTTTTAAACTTATTCTCTTATATTTAAGCATTGTTATCCAGATTAGCAGGTAATTTTTTAAATATAGCAGCATGAGCGTTGGAACAGCAACCTCTTATTCTTTAGGAGGTAAAGTCATTATTGTCACTGGAGGGTATGGTATCCTGGGTAAATCATTTTGTGAGGCTATTGCGCTTGCGGGTGGCGAAGTTGTCTTGCTGGGCAGAGATGAAAATAAGGGAAAAGCTGCGGTTAAACAAATTGAAAATCTGGGAGGAATTGCTTTTTTTGCTCAAGCTGACGCTATGGATGAAAATTCGCTTATTCATGCCAGAGCAGTTATTTTAAAACGATTTGGGAAGATAGATGGATTAGTAAATGCAGCGGGTGGTAATGTTCCGGAAGCTGTTCTGCAACCAGAGGCAGATATATTTTCCCTGAATATGAATGGAATGAAAAAGGCCATGGATCTGAATATCTGGGGAACCCTGTTGCCTACTCAAATTTTTGGTGCCGAACTGGTTCATCAGGAAACGGGAAGTATTGTTAATATTTCCTCTGTAAGCACTGTCAGACCCTTGACCAAAGTGCTGGGTTACAGTATGGCCAAAGCAGCCATTGATGCCTATACCAAATGGTTTGCTGTAGAGGTAGCCAATCGTCATGGCGACCGAATCAGGGTTAATGCCCTGGTGCCGGGTTTTTTCCTTACAGATCAGAACAGAACCTTGCTAACCCAACCAGATGGATCCCTGACAACACGAGGACAATCAATAATTAAGCAAACCCCATTTAATAGATTTGGAAACCCTCAGGAATTAAATGGTGCTTTGATTTGGTTACTTAGTGACGCTTCTAAATTTGTGACAGGAACAACAGTGCGGGTGGATGGTGGATTTATGTCTTCAAGCGGCGTTTGATTTAACATTTTAATCATAAAATTATGTTTACGGGGCTATCGCCAAATAAAAAAACGATGACACCAACTATGCGTTGGTATGGACCGAATGATCCTGTTTCTCTCTCTGATATTAGACAAGCGGGGTGTACGGGTATTGTTACAGCACTTCATCACGTTGCTAACGGAGCAGTTTGGACAAAGGAGGAAATCATGAAACGAAAGGACATGATTGCAGAAGCTGGCTTATCCTGGGATGTGGTAGAAAGTTTGCCGGTAAATGAAGCAATAAAAACACAAAGCAAAGGTTTTGAACAATATATTGAAAACTATAAGGAATCAATGCGACATCTGGCGGCTTGCGATGTTCGGGTCATTACTTATAATTTTATGCCCATTTTAGACTGGACCAGAACAGATCTGGTTTTCAGACAGCCAGATGGTTCCCTGGCATTATTATATGAGAGAGCGGCATTTGTTGCTTTTGATTTATTTATTTTAAAAAGGAAAGGAGCCAGTTCTGATTATTCCAGAGATGAAATCGACAGAGCGACAGAACGGTTTAACAGTATGTCAGAAGATGAAAAGGGACTTCTGGAAAGTAATATGTTAAAAGGACTTCCGGGGAGTGAAGAAAGCTTTACCATGGCGCAGTTTCAGGCTGCTCTGGACACCTATGCACAGATCGACGCAAAAAAATTAAAAGCTCACTTACAACATTTCCTCAGGGAAATCATACCGGTTGCTCAGGAGTGTGGGGTTGTTATGGCTATTCACCCCGATGACCCTCCTTTTCATTTACTGGGTTTACCGAGAATCATGAGTTGTGCTGATGATATCAGAGAAATGATTCAGGCAGTGCCGGCCAGGGAAAATGGTCTTTGTTTTTGTACAGGTTCTTATGGCGTCAGAGCGGACAATCATTTACCAGAGATGGTGAAAGAATTTGGGGAAAGAATTCATTTTATTCATCTCAGGAGTACAACCCGAAATGAATTTGGGGACTTTTTTGAGGATAATCATTTAGAAGGGGATGTGGATATGTATGAAGTCATTACTGAAATTGTCAAATGGATGCGAATTCGGAATGTTTCCATTCCAATGAGGCCTGATCATGGTCATCAAATGCTGGATGATTTGAAAAAAACAACCTATCCAGGTTATTCTGCGATAGGCAGGCTGCGGGGTTTAGCTGAATTACGCGGTACAGAATACGCCATTCAGCGATTTTTAGATTAACATTCATAAACCAAATAATTAAATTGTTTTAATATGAAAAAAGTAGTGACTTTCGGTGAAATTATGCTCAGATTAGCGTCTCCGGGATATCTTCGGTTTTCTCAATCAACCCAACTGGAGGCAACCTTTGGCGGGGGAGAAGCTAATGTTGCCGTTTCCCTTGCAAATTATGGCATTCCAGCTTCCTTTGTTTCCAGATTACCTAAAAATGATATTGGAGAATGGGCCATTCAAAACCTAAGAAAATATAATGTTCAAACCCAGGATATATTAAGAGGGGGAGAGCGGGTTGGTATTTATTTCCTCGAAACCGGGGCTGTAGCCAGAGCAAGTAAGGTTGTTTATGATCGTGCAGGGTCGGCCATAGCGGATATTCAACCTGGCATGCTCGATTGGGAGGCTATTTTTAAGGATGCCAACTGGTTTCACTGGACAGGAATTACGCCTGCTTTATCTGCAGGGGCCGCAGCAACTTGTCTCGAAGGTATAAAAATGGCTAATAAGCTGGGAATAACTGTTTCAACAGATTTGAATTTCAGAAAAAATCTTTGGAAATATGGTAAAACAGCCAGTGAAGTAATGCCTGAGCTGGTGGAAGGATGCGATGTCATTCTTGGTAATGAGGAAGATGCGGAAAAAGTATTTCATATTCAACCGGAAGGGGTCGATGTAACAGCTGGTCACGTAGAAGCGGCGGCTTATGAATCGGTTTGCCGTCAGTTGGTAAGTAAATTTCCAAGAGCCAAAAAAGTAATCATCACTTTGAGAGGATCCATAAATGCCAATCATAATACCTGGGCAGGTACCTTGTTCAATGGCGAAAAAATGTTCTTTTCCCCTCAATATGACATTACCCATATTGTTGACAGGGTAGGTGGTGGAGATTCCTTTATGGGAGGCTTGATTTGTGGTCTGTTAACCTATCCTGAGGATGACCAGCAGGCTCTTAATTTCGCCGTTGCTGCCTCATGCTTAAAACATACCATTTATGGTGATTTTAACCTGGTCACTGTTGATGAAGTGAAAAATCTTATGAAAGGAGACGGTTCAGGCCGTGTTTCCAGATAATTAAATGAAAATTAAATGTTGCTAAAATGAGTACACCACCTATGGGAAATCAACGCTGGATAGTCGTTGCTCTTCTTTTCTTTGCTACTACCATAAATTATATTGACAGGCAAGTAATTGGTTTGTTAAAACCAACCTTGGAAGTTGAATTTGGTTGGACAGAACAAGATTACAGCCGGATAGTCATGGCTTTCACCGCTGCGTATGCCCTGGGATTGCTTGTTTTTGGCAGAATTATTGATAGAATAGGCACAAAATTAGGATTTAGTATTTCCATTGTATTCTGGAGTATTGCCGCTTGTCTGCATGGGGTAGTAAAAACTACTTTTGGGTTTGGTGTAGCCAGAGCGGCACTTGGTTTGGGTGAATCTGGTAATTTTCCTGCCGCTATAAAAACAGTAGCCGAATGGTTTCCAAAAAAAGAGAGAGCGCTGGCAACAGGTATATTTAACTCTGGTGCCAATATCGGTGCGGTGTTTGCTCCCATTCTGGTTCCCTTGATTCTGGCTTTGTATGGATGGCAGGAAGCGTTTATTATCACTGGTGCTATTGGTTTCGTATGGTTAATTTTTTGGCTATATTATTATGAAATCCCTTCCAGGCATAAAAAGGTAACGGAAGCAGAATTAGCTCATATCCATAGTGATAACGAGCCAGATACTTCAAATGAGAAACCGCTCACCTGGGGTAAATTATTTAAGGTGAGACAAACTTATGTTTTTATTACAGGGAAATTACTGACCGATCCAATCTGGTGGTTTTTCTTGTTTTGGCTGCCTTCCTATTTTTCAACCAGTTTCAGTCTGGATCTTAAGAAACCAGGCTGGCCCCTGGTGATAATTTATATGGCTACATCGGTTGGTAGTATCGGAGGCGGGTATCTTTCTTCCTATTTTATCCAAAAAGGCTGGCCGGTTTTTAAAGCCAGAAAAACAGCCATGTTTATCTTCGCTCTTTGTGTTTTACCCATTATGACAGCCAGATATGCCACCAATATGTGGGTGGCCGTTGCATTAATCAGTCTGGCTGCTGCTGCCCATCAGGCCTGGAGTGCCAATATATTTACCGTAGCATCAGACATGTTTCCTAAAAAAGCGATTAGTTCGGTAGTAGGCATAGGTGGTATGGCGGGTTCCGTTGGGGGGGTATTATTTCCACTTTTTGTCGGATATATTCTGGATGTGTATAAAAATTTAGGTAATTCAACAGCGGGTTACAATATCATATTCTTTGTTTGTGGGTTAATGTACATGCTGGCCTGGGTCATCATGCATTTAATCAGTCCTAAAATGACTCCATTCAAAGAATAGGATATGTGCTATGAAATTTATGACAGGGCTGTAGCATTTAAATCTGATCTTGCCATTATTTCTAAAAAAGAAACCTGGCATTATGATTTCATTTGCAGGCGTGCCAAACATTTTGCCACCTTACTCTTAGGACAAAAGGATGATCTTTCAGAGGCAAGAGTTGCTTTCATGGTTAATCCGGGAGTGGATTATGTTGCGGTACAATGGGCTATTTGGATTGCTGGTGGGATTGCAGTTCCACTCTGTCTTACCAATCCGCCTCCCTCCCTTCAATATGTCATAGATGATACGGAGGCTGATTTTTTAATCGCTTCTGATGAATATCAGGAGATACTTCAACCGCTTTGCCATCAGAAAAAAGGAATATGTTTTTTTTCAATTTCCGATATGATGCAATCCAGGATGTATCCGGAAAAATCTTTACCTGCCCTGAATTTATCCCGGAAAGCTATGATTTTATATACCAGCGGGACAACCAATTTGCCTAAAGGTGTTGTAACTACACATGGAAATATAAAGGCTCAAATTGAAATGCTTCAGAAAGCCTGGCAGTGGCAAAGCGAGGATAAAACCATCTGTGTCTTACCATTACATCATGTTCATGGCATTATTAATGTAGTTTGTTGTTCTCTCTGGGCGGGCGGTGCCTGTTTGTTTTTACCCAGGTTTGACCCTGGCGAGGTTATTGAATTACTGGAAAGTAAATCGATAACGGTTTTTATGGCGGTCCCTACCATTTACTTTAAGCTTATCAGTTACATAGAAAAATTATCTTTTACAAGGGCCATGGAGATAAAGGGTAATCTGATGCATAAACGCCTTATGGTATCGGGTTCGGCCGCATTGCCTGTATCGGTGATGGAAAAATGGCACGAGCTAAGCGGTCACTGGTTACTTGAACGTTATGGGATGACAGAAATTGGGATGGCTATTTCAAATCCTTACCTTGGTGAAAGAAGACCAGGTTTCGTAGGTACACCTCTCCCATCTGTTCAGGTTAGACTGGTAAATGAAGACGGCAAAATAAATAATGGGGAACCAGGGGAAATTCAGGTTAAAGGACCAGCTGTATTTCAGGAATACTGGAAAAGGAAGGAAGCAACCATGGAGAGTTTTACAGAAGATCACTGGTTTAAAACAGGTGATACCGCTGCTATAGAAAATGGTTATTATAAGATTTTAGGCAGGACTTCTATTGATATTATCAAATCGGGCGGCTATAAAATTTCCGCCCTGGAAATTGAGGAGGTCATCAGACAATATGAAGGTATAGATGATTGCAGTGTTATCGGAATTCCTGATGTGGAATGGGGTGAATTAGTTTGTGCAGCTATTATTGTAAAAGAAGGCAAAGAAATCAATGCGGATTTGTTTCAACGCTGGTTACTGGAAAGATTGCCAAAATACAAATCGCCACGTCATATTAAATGGGTAGACAGTCTTCCGAGAAATGCTATGGGCAAGGTTACAAAAAAGGAATTGGTTCCTTTGTTTAAGAAAGAATGAGCTTTTTTGTCATCTGTTAAAATATAAAGGATGGTCATTTATGGAGTAGGATTGCTGGCCTTGTGTTTTTTAGCCGGTCAGTTTGCAGGGGAATCCCTGGGGGTGCTTTTAGGTATAGAAGCCAATGTTGGAGGTGTTGGATTTTCCATGATTTTATTAATGCTAAGTACTGATTGGTTGCAAAAAAGAGGCTTTTTACCTGTACATACAGAGCAGGGTATCCTATTCTGGAGTTTAATGTATATACCTATCATCGTAGCTATGTCAGCCACTCAAAATGTTTTTGCTGCTTTTTCACAAGGATTTATGGCTCTTTTAGTAGGCATTATACCTACTATATTCCTCTTTCTGTGTATTCCGGTTCTAATTAAGCTGCTTTTAAAATAAGTTTCACATGGAAATCTGGAATAAGTTATTGTCTGTAAATGCCCTTATAGTAGCATTCTTGCTGGTAGCTATAATCACCTGGTTGAGTTCCTTCATTAGCCTTAAAATACTTAAAGGAAGGGTACCAGGCGCAGCTATTGCTATAATTACCGGATTAGTTTTAGCTTTTTTTGGTGGAAAATGGACAGGAGGTAATAAGGGAATTTCAGATGTTCCGGGACTAGCAGGTTTTGCACTGCTGGGCAGTGGTATGTTAAGAGATTTTGCTGTGGTGGCAACGGCTATGGGATCAAGCCTCAAAGAAATGAAAAAAACAGGCTGGATAGGTCTTATTTCACTGCTAATGGGTGTCTTTGTCTCCTTTTTTCCCGCTGTTATTATTGCCTACGCTTTTGGATACAGGGATGTTGTAAGTCTGACAACGATAGGTGCCGGATCATGTACTTTTATAGTTGGTCCAGTCACAGGCGCTGCCATCGGAGCTGATTCCTCCGTAATTGCTATATCTATTGCCGTGGGTGTGTTTAAATCGGTGTTTGTTACCATTTTTACAGCACCCCTGGCTAAATGGATTGGTTTGGATAATCCACAATCGGCCATGGCCTATGGCGGATTAATGGGAACCACCAGCGGAGTTACAGCCGGATTAGCAGCAACCGATCCAAAACTGGTTCCTTATGGTGCCATGACCTCTACATTTGCCACAGGCGTAGGTTGTTTGTTATGTCCAAGTATTTGTTTTTTTATAATGAAATTAATTTTAGGTCAATAGGCCTGGATTAAAATAAATGTTTACATGCTTGGACCCTTTTTTAATGTACATTTGAACCATCTTTCATTAAAAGCAGATTTATGAAAAACCCTCTATTTTTCTTTGGTTTACTCCTTTCCCTTTATTTCTGGTCCTGTAATCAAAAGGTAGGTTCGACTGTACAAAAGGAAAAGGAAATGGTAATTCAGGTTGGTCGCGCGGCAGATCCTTCCAATCAATTGAATGTGGGAAGTAATAATTCATTGCAACTGGTTGATTATCTGAGGAGAATTCCAGGGCTTCAAATAGATCAAAGGGGAAATGATGTAAATATTATGATAAGAGGTGCAAATTCCATTTCAAGTGATAATAGTCCTTTATATGTTATTAATAATCAGGCTATTGGAAATAATTATGCAGATGCGGTGAGTGCTGTCGATATGAATGACATCAAGTATGTCAATGTTTTGAAGGGCTCTGAAGGTCAGCAATTGTATGGTATGAGAGGTTATAATGGCGTCATTCAGATTGTAACGAAGAAAAAATAAAACGGCTTTTTGAAGGTTTAATACAATACACGATTTTACCCCATTTGTGGTTTGCAGTTCTTTTCCTGAGGTGACTTCAAAAATGATTTGATTTCCCCAGCCATTCATAGGTGGTGGTTAAATAAATACCCTGTTTTTCTGCACTTATACACCTCAATTGTTCCATTATTCGTTAACTTTACTTCATGGAGAAAATAAGAACACTTATTTTCTATAAGGACTATTTTATTGATTTTTTTGACAAGCTTCCTGAAAAGGTGAAAGGCAAGATTGATGAAGTGCTTTATATATTGGTTGTTCTAGAAAGAATTCCAGTAAAGTTTTTCTCACATCTTACTTATTATGACGGACTCTATGAAGTAAGAATAGCTTATGTCAGCAATATTTACAGGATATTTTGCTGCTTTGATGAAGGTAATTTGATAGTGCTATTTAATGGATTCCAAAAAAAGTCTCAAAAGACTCCTCGAGAAGAAATTGACAAAGCATTGAAAATCAAAGCTGAATATTTTGAAGAAAAAAACAAACAAAATAAATATGAAAAAAAGTAGCTCAATAACAACTTTCGACGAACACCTTGAAAAAAGGTACGGTAAAGCTGGAGAAGAAGGAAGAATGGCTTTTGAAGCTAAAGCCAAGGCTTTTGCTATCGGTGAGCTTATAAAAGAAGAACGAAGACTTTCAAAAATGACTCAAGAACAACTTGCCATCAAAACAGGGACTAAAAAAAGTTTTATCTCCAGGATTGAAAATGGAAAAAGTGATATTCAGCTTTCTACCCTTTTTATAATTTTAGAATTAGGATTAGGTAAAAAAATCTCTCTGACGATAGAATAAAAGCGAAGCAACATAATATGGATACAGGGTGCGGTGTATGGATATACTGGTCGCCTTTGTGCCATCCGTTCATGAATTCAATTGTGTGATTAATATACAATTTGTGAAAGAAAACTTCTTATTTACAGGTCAAATCCATCGATTGGGTGATAAGTATTTACTAACTTACTGAAGCCTTTCGATATGTAAAT
>Ga0172373_10001408_pt1 | contig 38965 bp, 36 predicted proteins | sample Lak10m_2_FD_114546 | JGI IMG/M metagenome (GOLD analysis project Ga0172373, IMG submission 114546) | Freshwater microbial communities from Kabuno Bay, South-Kivu, Congo - kab_092012_10m | ecosystem: Environmental > Aquatic > Freshwater > Lake | place: Democratic Republic of the Congo... | reverse complement strand
TTGGTATGCGTCGGCCGATAAAACGGCGTTGCTGTTAGGCGATGACACGGTCGCGGCAGCCGACGCTTTCAATGCGGTGCGTGCCAAGTTGGACGACTATTTCACGCGTTGTCATCTGGCTGCTTACGATGCGCGTGCCGCCGAACCATTGAGTCGTTCCGCAGCGGACTATCAGCAGTTTGCCGCACAGAATCTGTCATCGCAAAATCAAGAAGTAGAAAATTTCCCACTCGCTACCATAGAGGCGGATAAGCCCATGCCGCTGCGCAGTGGCATTAATCCCGTGTGGGCGGCACGTATCACTGCCTTGCGTAAGCAAGTGTTGGTGCCATTATTGGGTGAGAAGGAGCGACTGAGTGCCAGTGAATGGAACGAGGTGTGCGATAAATTCGCCGCTTTCGCGACTTGGCAAGCAGCCAAGCCCGCCACCAGTGTAGAGGCATTGGGAATCGCCCGTATCCAAGAGATACTGCAAAGTAAACATCAGGCGGGTATCACTGCTTTGATCGTGCAAGATCAAGCAGTCGAACAAGAAGTAAAAGCGATACGTTCGGTAGAAAGACTATTGCGCTATAACCGCGATCTATATCTACTGGTGAATAACTTCGTTTCGTTCCGCCATTTCTACTCTGGTAAAGATAAGGCTATCTTTCAAGTTGGTACATTATTCTTAGATGGTCGTAGTTGTGAGTTGTGTATCAAGGTCGAGGATATCGGCGCCCATGCCGGCTACTCAAATATGAGCGGGGTGTGCCTGGTGTATTGCGAATGCACGCGTAACAGTGGTCAGGAAAAGATGAAAATCGCTGCCGCGTTCACGGCAGGCGATGCAGACTTCCTGATGGTAGGGCGTAACGGTATCTTCTACGACCGCCACGGCAACGATTGGGATGCCAACATCGTGCGCATCATCGATAACCCCATCAGTTTGCGTCAGGCGTTCTGGTCGCCGTATAAGAAGCTGGTAAAAATGATTAGCGATCAGATCCAAAAATTGGCGGCCTCTAAAGCGAGTGCGGTGGATGACAAGATGTTGGGTACGGCAATCGAACATGGCAAGGCAGTCGCTGCACCCGCCGCAGCGCCCAAGCCGGCCTTCGATGTGGGCAAGTTTGCCGGTATTTTCGCTGCCATTGGTCTGGCTATCGGTGCCATCGGCGGCATACTTGCTTCTGTGGTGGCGGGTGTGCTGACCCTGAAGGTGTGGCAGATGCCATTGGCGTTGATCGGTTTGATGTTGCTTATCTCCGGCCCAGCGGTGATTTTGGCTTGGTTCAAATTGAAGAATCGCAACCTCGCTCCGATACTGGATGCAAATGGTTGGGCGATCAATGCGCGTGCCCGCATCAATATTCCTTTTGGTACTTCGTTGACTGGCCTGGCACAACTCCCTGAAGGTGCGCAGCGCTCTTTGGTTGATCCTTTTGCCGAGAAAAAATCGCTATGGCCGTTCTACGTCATTATCGCGCTGGGTGTTTGCTCGGTCGGCGTGTTGTGGTACTACGGATTCTTCGGTCACGCCTAAGATGGGGTGGCTCACTATCTGTTTAGTGAGTCGCATTCGTAGTGTTTAGATGCTTGTCACGACTATGCTTCGAGTCCCAGCTTCTTCCAAGATAGCCTTGCTATAACTTGAGTACAGAACCTTTCGATCCCAAACCGATACTCGCCAGTTTGCCTTTGTTGCCTGGTGTGTATCGCTATTTCGATGCGCAGGGGAATGTCTTGTACGTAGGCAAAGCCAAGCAGTTGAAGAAGCGCGTCTCATCATATTTCCAGAAGACCAATATCTCGCCGCGCATCCGTATCATGGTGTCGCATATCGCACGTATCGAGACCACGGTGGTGCGTTCGGAGGCCGAGGCCTTGCTGCTGGAAAACAATCTCATCAAGTCGCTCAAGCCGCGCTACAACATTTTGTTCCGCGACGACAAGTCCTATCCCTATATCGTGCTGACTGGACATGCGTTTCCGCGCCTGACCTATTTTCGTGGCACACCGAACAAACAGCATCAGTACTTTGGCCCTTACCCCAACGCGCAGGCGGCTAAGGAAAGCAGCCAGTTGTTGCAGAAAATATTCCGCATTCGCACTTGTGAAGACAGTGTGTTCAGCAACCGCACGCGACCTTGTTTATTGCATCAAATCCATCGTTGTACCGCGCCGTGTGTTGAGTTCATCAGCGCAGAGAATTATCAGGCTGACATACGCAACGCGGTGCTGTTGCTGAATGGACGACATCAAGATGTCGAACAAAAATTACGCGCGGCTATGGAGCATGCGGCTGAAGCACAGCATTATGAACAAGCGGCGGTGCTGCGCGATCAACTGCGCGACTTGCATGTGGTACAACAAAAGCAATTCGTTGAGTCCACCGGTAGTACAACTGATGCGGACATCATCGCGGTGGTGCAGTTAGATGATACGGTGTGTGTGAATCTGGCCATGATGCGCGGTGGGCGGCATTTAGGAGATAAGAGTTTTTTCCCTGAGCATGCTGAAGAGATGTCGTTGACTGAAGTTGTTGAAGCTTTCATCGCGCAACACTACTTGAATCGTAGTGTACCGCCAGTCTTGCTGGTCAACGTGGGTGATACTGATGAGACGCTGTCGGGCTTACTGAGCGAGCAAGCAGGCCGTGTGGTGCGTATTGCCCAGCCCGTTAGCGGCGAGCGCAAACAATGGTTGGTGATGGCAGAGAAAAATGCCACGCTCGCTTTGCAACAGCGTGTCATGCAACAAGGTGGGCAGCAGCTGCGTTTGGAGACCTTGCGCGAGTTGGTGGGTTTGCCCGACCTGTTACGCATAGAATGTTTTGATATCAGTCATACCATGGGTGAGGCAACGCAGGCTTCGTGTGTGGTTTACGAAAATCTAGAGATGCGTACCGCGCAATATCGACGTTACAACATTACCGGTATTACGCCGGGTGACGACTATGCGGCGATGCGTCAAGCATTGACGCGACGTTATGAGAAGCTCGCCGCAGGTGTGGGTGCGCGTCCCGATCTGATTCTGATAGACGGTGGTCTGGGACAGTTACATATCGCCATGGAAGTCATGGCAGAACTGGGATTAAACGATTTGCCACTGGTCGGTGTTGCTAAGGGGGTAGAGCGCAAGGTCGGCATGGAACAGCTGATTTTTCCAGATCGTGCAGCCATACGACTGTCTAGTGATAGTCCTGCGTTACATCTGATTCAGCAGGTGCGTGATGAAGCACATCGTTTTGCCATCACAGGTCATCGCGCCAAACGTGGCAAAGCACGCACCGTGTCGAGTCTGGCCGAGATCAGCGGGGTAGGGGATAAACGTCGGCGCAATCTGCTCACCCATTTCGGTGGCTTGCGCGAGATACAACAAGCCAGCGTTGAACAACTCTGTCAGGTAGAAGGCATCAGCAAGACCTTGGCGGAAGCAATCTATCAGCAACTTCATCAGCATTAAATCGAATGTTCGCGCAAAAGATTTTTACTCTGCGCTGCATGCTGTATGGTCAAGGCTAGTAGAATGTCCAACGAATCTACTGAATAATCTACGCTAGTCCTATGCATATCAATATACCCAATCTGCTCACCTGGATGAGAATCTTCCTGATTCCAGTGTTTGTTGCGGTGTTTTATCTATCCGACCACACCATGAGTGCGCACAACAAGAATATGTTTGCCACCAGCGTGTTTTTGTTAGCAGCAGTGACCGACTGGTTGGATGGTTATCTGGCCCGTCGTTTGAAGCAGACCTCCGCCTTCGGAGCTTTTCTCGATCCGGTTGCAGATAAGTTGATGGTGGCCGCAGCCTTACTAATCTTGGTCAAGCTGGGGCGCGCTGATGCACTGATTGCTTTCATCATCATTGGTCGTGAGATTACTATCTCGGCGCTGCGCGAATGGATGGCGAAAATCGGTGCGAGCAAAAGCATTGCGGTATCAATGTTAGGCAAAATCAAAACGACTTTCCAAATGCTTGCTTTACTGTTGCTGCTGTATCACGAGGCACTGTTTGGTGTTGATTGTCAGGTAATAGGAGAGCTACTTTTATACCTTGCTGCACTGCTGACGTTGTGGTCGATGGGCTACTATTTGATGCGTGCCATGCCGCAGTTCAAATAATCTGAAAGATTCTGTAAAAAATAATTGCATTACCGGCTGACATCTATATAATGCGCAGCCTTCGGGGTGTAGCGTAGCCTGGTAGCGCGCCTGCTTTGGGAGCAGGATGTCGGGAGTTCGAATCTCTCCACCCCGACCAGGTTTAAGTAGTTTCCCTAGTGCTAGTCGTATTAGTTTGGCACCCAAGAATTTGTGCCCGTAGCTCAACCGGATAGAGCACCAGCCTTCTAAGCTGGGGGTTGCAGGTTCGATTCCTGTCGGGCACGCCAGTGTCTGTCAGCAAAGCTTCAACGGTGGCTGTAGCTCAGTTGGTAGAGTCCAGGATTGTGATTCCTGTTGTCGTGGGTTCGAGCCCCATCAGCCACCCCAAATATCTTAGGACTAGCAGAACATTGCTAGTCCTTTTTTGTTTTCATTCCGTATAATCCTGACATGTATTTTTGAGGTATCCGATTGCATAACAGCTATCGCTTTTCGGGTTGTCTGGGTCAGTTATATGCTCTCGGGGTGATCACCATACTGACAACAAAAACATCAAGATATTTCCCTTGCAAAGGCTGATGAGAGACTTTCCTATATCTCGCGCACGTTATTGCTCAATATTTTTTCTGGCATGTATGCTGGTAATGTCTGCATGCGCCCGTTCGGCGCGTCTCAATGTGGCATTGGTGCTCAGTAACAACAGCGCCCCCTATCGCGAGTTTGTTACGACCTTTAATTACAGCGTCAAGAATACTGTGCAAACTGTGGTATTTGAGTCGCCTGATGAATTTTTACTGAGTCTGGATAATAGCGATATTGTTATTCCTGTAGGCATGCATGCGTCTGAAGTGTTAATGCCCAGCGCTAAAGTACCTATGCTTTCTGTGATGGTGCCACAGGGGGCATATGAGGGCTTAAGCAAGATGCAGCTTAAACATGCAAAAACCCTTTCTGCTATTTATTTGAATCAACCTTGGGCTAGACAGATCGATTTTTTATACGCAGTGTTGCCGCATAGTCCGCGTGTAGGGGTGCTGCATACGTCATCAATGGCTCAAGAGTTGCACGAGATATCATCCGAAGTAACACGTCACGGTGGGGTATTGATCGAGCGTGAAGTTGCAATGGACGCATTGCTTGCTGAGCCTCTTGATAGGTTGCTACAGGTTAGTGATGTGTTATTGGCGTTTCCAGATAGTGCTATCTACAACTCGACAAATATTCGTAATATCCTCTTGAGTACCTATCGTCAAAATGTCCCATTGCTAGGTTGGTCTCAGGCTTTTGTCAATGCTGGTGCTGTCGCGGCCTTGTTTTCCACGCCGGAGCAGCTTGCCAGACAGGCTGCCGCATTGATATATGTATATGAACAGTCCGGACATCTGCCGCTGTCACAATATCCTGCGGAGTTCAATATTGCGATTAATAGGCAAGTGGCGCGGTCGCTTGGAATCGTGATTGCATCTGATGCAGAGATACTTGCGCGTATGAAAAAGGAAAGAAATCGTGCCGATGATTAAGCGACATGGTATCCAACAGCAAGTTGCATGGCTGACACTTTTGCCATTACTGGTTTTGACGGTGTTTTTGGAATTTTTTTTGTTGCAGGGGCGTTTTTCTGATTTGGATCAGGCGCTACTTGAGCGTGGCAAGTTGATCTCAAGACAGTTGGCTTCCAGTAGTGAGTACGGTGTTTTCTCCAATAACCAAGCTTTCTTGAAAGCTATCGCACATAGCGTATTGCATGAGCCTGACGTGCGAGGCCTGGTGATATTAAATGCCGATGCAAAAGTGTTGCTGAATGAGTATGAATCGCAGCCCCAACATGAGTTGCTTGGCAAGTTTTCTGTTACCGATACAGTCGCAAAATCTCATCAAATCGAGCTTGGTGCCGCGCAGTTAATAACCCAAGTCAATGCACGAAAACCAGTCATCTCTGACGAGCAAAGTATTTGGATATATCAGGCAATTATACCGACTCAAGTTGCGCTAGATGAATTGGATATGACTCCTTCCTCGCCACATATCGGTGCAGTGATTATAGAAATGAGCAAGGAGCATACCGGTCAAGATAAACGCAAGATTTTGCTCATTGCTTTGCTCGCGACATTCGTTTTTTTAATTTTATCTCTGTACTTGGTTTATTTGGCGAGCCGCAGCATTACCGTGCCCACACGTCAGCTCAGTGCGGCTGTCGAGCAGATAGCCCAGGGAGATTTAAGTACTAGAGTCAATTTTGATACTAAGATTGACGAGTTGAATAAACTTGCGCGCGGCTTGAATGAGATGACTGTACAGTTGCAGCAAGACCGTGAGATTTTGCAGCAACGTATCGAGCAGGCTACACAAGCCTTACGAGAAAGAAAAGATGAAGCAGAGCGGGCAAGTCACGATAAGAGTCACTTCCTCGCTACTGCTAGTCACGATTTACGTCAGCCCTTGCATGCTTTAGGACTGTATGTCTCTGAGTTACGCAGGCAACTGTCTGCGTCACCGCAGCAGCATCTAGTTGAACAAGTGGAGCAGTCTGTTGATGCGCTGGCGACCTTGTTGAATGCATTGCTAGATATTTCCAAGCTTGATGCCGGTGCGATTATTCCTCAGATGCAGGCTTGTGATATCACGGCGATGCTCAATCGTGTAGCCAGCGATTATCAGATGTTGGCCGCTATCAATAATATTCGTCTGGTAGTCCATCCCATCGACGGGTATGTGATGAGTGATCCCATATTATTGGAGCGTATCGTGACTAATCTGGTGAGCAATGCGATACGCTACAGTCATCCTAATGGATGTGTGCTCATTGCTTGCCGTAAGCGCGCTAATCAGATGCGTATTGAAATTCGTGACAATGGAATCGGTATTTCGCAACAGGATCAGGTATTCATATTTCGCGAATTCTTTCAGATTGCCAAACCACAATTGGATAACAATAAAGGGCAAGGACTAGGCTTGGCTATTGTGGATCGTTTGGTCAAATTGCTAGGGATTGGTATCGAGTTGCATTCAGCATTGGGTAAAGGTTCGCTATTCGCATTGCAGATTGCTTTGGCTACTCAATCGCAGCGCGCTGAGCACACTGATAGATACCCGCAATTGCTGAATGGCGAGTCCAGTGACGAGCGTTTACCCTTGAGCGGCAAGCGGGTCTTGGTTGTGGACGATGACCAACTGGTTCTTGCCAGTACCTCTACCATCTTGACTGCGTGGGGTGGCGAAGTGTCAATCGCGGCCAGTTTGCAGGAAGTAAGGGCGATGTTGTTTAGTGGCAAAGAGTGGGACTTAATCATCAGCGACTATCAATTGGGAGCAGATGAGACCGGCTTGGATGTTATCGGCACAGTACGTGCTCAGCATATGGCAGGAATCGCGGCTATCCTAATTAGTGGCGATACCAGCCCAGAGTTGCTGCAACTGGCAAACTCGGCGGGACATCATCTGATACATAAGCCAGTCAAGCCAGCTAAGCTGCGCTCGTTGGTTATGTTCTTGCTGCAAGAATCAGGCGCGGCCCATAGTTGATGCAGCTAGAAGTAGGAACAGACTGGGGCGTTTATTCAATACAGGGGCGGGACGCTTCTTCCATAATGCGATACTGCAAGTCGCAATTTGCTCCGTCGCGCAAGTGATGTCGGTCGCCACGCATAGCTGGGTATTGGGGCGACAGTTCGCTAAGAGTGCATTGAACATACGTTCGTTCCGATAAGGTGTTTCGATGAATAACTGTGTCTGGTTGCGTTTGGCGGATTCAGTTTCCAAGGTAACGATGCTCTTTCTCCGTTCGTTCTCATCTATAGGCAGATAGCCCTGAAAGGCGAAGCACTGACCGTTTAAACCTGATGCCATTAAAGCTAATAGTATTGAAGACGGACCAACCAACGGCACTACGCGTATCCCTTTCCGATGCGCCAGTTCGACCAAGTCTGCCCCGGGGTCTGCGATGCCAGGGCAACCCGCTTCCGAAATTACCCCCATATCATGACCAGCCAATAAAGGGGTCAACATGGATTCACGCTCCTGCGGCAGGGTGTGCTGGTTTAACGTGACAAAGTGTATGGATTGGATGGCATGCTCTGGTTCCAGAGAGGACAGAAATTGGCGTACGGTCTTGGTCTGTTCGACTACGAAATACTGTAAGCGCCGCGCGATGGCGATGACGTGTTGCGGGAGTACTTGAGCTGCTGGTGTGTTGCCTAAAGTGCAGGGGATCAGGTATAGCGTGCCGGTCGTGGTAGTAGAGGTCATTTGGTTCAGTATAGTTGGACGTTTTCGCGGCGCAGCATGTCGGTCAGCAAAATCAGCGGTAACCCTATCAAGGCATTCGGATCATCACCGCGCATGGCGCTCATCAGCGCGATGCCCAAACCCTCAGATTTGGCACTCCCTGCGCAATGATAGGGCTGCTCTTTGAGTAGGTAGGACTCTATCTCGGCATCGCTCAGGTCGCGCAGGGTGACCGCATTTTCGGCGACCGCGCTTTGCATATTCCCAGTAAGGCTGTTGTACAGGGCGAGCGCAGTGTAAAAGACAGTAGTTTTGCCGCGCATGCTGCGCAACTGTAAGACCGCTTTGTCGTGATACATCGGTTTGCCGAGTTGTTGCCCGTCCAGCAGCGCGACTTGGTCCGAGCCTATGATGAGTGCATTAGGATGTTCTACGGCGACCTTAAGCGCCTTGGCTTGAGCTAGACGCAAAGAAGTCTCCCGTGCAGACTCGTGCGCCAGCGGGGTCTCGTTGACCTCTGGCGCGGCGGTGATAAAGGGAATTTGTAGGCGTTTTAACAGTTCGCTGCGGTAAATTGAGGTGGAAGCCAAGACAAGCAACTGAGAATTCAAGAATATTCCTTAGGACTTTTGACACGAGGGGGCGAAAAATATATCATGCGCGCCTCATGCATGCACGGCCTTTCATAGATAGTCTAGATTTTGCCAGTAATGGCCAGCAAATCAGCGGGGTAGTACCGGTTGCTGCGCTGTCACGTTTGGCAGATGTTCTGAGCGATTCAGCAGGCGAGTTGAGTTACACCGTACGCGGTGCGCTGGATAAGCACAGTGTGCCAAAGCTGTTGCTAAGTTTGAACGGGGGCTGTCATTTAATCTGTCAGCGGTGCATGCAAAGTATGGATTATCAGATCCGAGTCAGCACATCCGTCATGTTGCGAGATCAAGCGACGCTTGATTTGTTGGACGAAGCGGAAGTCGAAGAGGAGTACGAAAGTATTCTTGCCGAAGTGAACTTGGATGTATGGAATTTGTTGGAAGACGAAATCATATTGAGTCTGGCCTTTGCGCCCAAGCATGATGTTGGGATGTGTAAGGCGGCTGAAGAGGTTAAGCCTCAAGTGGATGAATCTCATCCGTTTGCGGTATTGGCGAAATTAAAGAGTTAATCATCAGTTTTATCGAGGAGTATCAGCATGGCAGTTCAGCAAAATAAAAAGTCCCCATCTAAACGTGGTATGCACCGCGCGCACGATTTTTTGACTAACCCAGCAACAGCGATTGAGCCAACAACCGGCGAAAATCACTTGCGTCACCACATCAGCCCAGCCGGTTTTTACCGTGGCAAGAAAGTAGTCAAGACTAAAGGCGAGTAAGCCTTTTGATCAACGCAGCCGGTCATGATGATCGGCTGCGTTTTCTTTTCTATTCTTCTCTCTAGGGTCGCTTAGTGGACGTTACGTTAGCTATAGATGCAATGGGGGGTGATCATGGTCCATCGGTCACCATACCTGCAGCAATTGAATATCTCAAACACTCCCCGGGCGACACGATTGTGTTGGTCGGCATACCCGACGCTATCGAGTCCGAGCTGCGTACCTTGGGTGTGCAAGTCGGACTACATTTGCGCGTCCATGCTGCTACTCAGGTCGTGGCGATGGATGAGTCACCGCAGCTGGCTTTGCGTGGCAAGAAGGATTCGTCCATGCGCGTCGCTATCAATATGGTCAAAAATGGCGAGGCTTCAGCCTGTGTTAGTGCGGGCAATACCGGTGCGCTGATGGCTACTGCGCGCTATGTGCTGAAGACCATACCGGGCATCGACAGGCCTGCCATTGCGTCATTTCTACCCACTAATAAAGGTCAAGTTTGTATGCTGGACTTGGGCGCGAATACGGATTGTTCGGCTGAGCATCTGCTGCAATTTGCCTTGATGGGTTCCACGCTGGTCAGTGCCTTGGCGCACAAAGACAACCCGACGGTGGGTTTGCTCAATATTGGCAGCGAGGATATCAAGGGCAACGAGGTCGTCAAACAAGCCGCGCTGCTGTTGCAGGAAAGCGATTTGAATTTCTATGGCAACGTTGAAGGTAACGATATTTTTCGTGGTGTCACCGACGTGGTGGTGTGTGATGGTTTCGTTGGTAACGTTGCCTTGAAAACTGCGGAAGGTGTGGCCAAGATGATGGGCGGTTTCCTGAAAGAAGAGTTCAGCCGTAACATTTTCACCAAACTGGGAGCCTTGTGTTCTTTACCAGCCATCAAAGCCTTCAAGCGCAGGCTGGATCATCGCCGTTATAACGGCGCCAGCTTCCTCGGCCTTAAAGGTATTGTGGTAAAAAGCCACGGCTCAGCGGATTCTTATGCTTTTTTGTGTGCGATAGAGCGTGCTGCTGAAGAAGCGCGCGGTGGCATGTTGCAACACATCAGCGCACATATCGAAAAGTGGCACTATAAGCGTCAAAACCCGGAACAAGGAGTAGCTTAATGTATTCACGCATCATAGGAACAGGCAGCTACCTGCCAGCTCGGACGTTGACTAATCACGATTTGGAAAAGATTGTTGACACTTCGCACGACTGGATCGTATCGCGCAGCGGTATCCATGAGCGCCACTTTGCTGCCGATCACGAACTGACCAGCGACTTGGCATTACAAGCCAGTCTTAAAGCCATAGAAATGGCGGGTATCGCGGCCAACGATATCGATCTCATCATTGTCGCAACCACGACCCCAGACCAGATATTCCCCAGCACAGCCTGTATCTTGCAAGACAAACTCGGTATCACCAGTGGTGGTCCTGCATTCGATATGCAGGCGGTATGCGGTGGTTTTATTTATGCCATGAATACTGCCGATATGTACATTCGTGCCGGACAGGCCAAGACCGTATTGGTGGTTGGTGCAGAAGTGTTGTCACGCATCTTGGACAAGAACGACCGTACCACCTATGTGTTATTCGGTGATGGTGCCGGTGCGGTTGTGATGCAGGCCAGCGCGACGCGCGGCATCCTCGCAGCCAAGTTGCACGCGGACGGCAGTCAGCGCGGCATGCTTAAGGTGGAAGGCAATATCCGTAACGGACAGATACAGGGCGACCCCTTCATTAAAATGGATGGTCAGGCAGTATTCAAGTTTGCAGTCAATATGTTGAGCAAGGTTGTTGAAGAACTGCTGGAAGAAAATAAACTGCCAGCCAGCATGATTGATTGGCTGGTACCGCATCAGGCCAATATCCGCATCATGGAGGCGACCGCTAAAAAGCTCGGCCTCAGCATGGAGCAGGTGGTAGTGACCGTGGCCAAGCATGGCAATACCTCGGCAGCTTCCATTCCACTTGCGTTGGACACTGCGGTACGCGATGGTCGCATCAAGAAAGGCCAGCATCTATTGTTGGAAGCCATAGGCGGCGGATTCACCTGGGGCGCGCTGTTGATCCGTTGGTAACACCATATTAGGCAGGGCAGAACGAGTGGCTAAGAAATCTTTGTGTGACTTTATACAGACTGATTTTTCGCCACTTTTCTTTTGCCCAGTTGTAGCACATCAGAATTCAATCTAAGGGAGACTCACAGGCATGACCCAATTCGCTTTCGTATTCCCCGGCCAAGGTTCGCAATCGCGCGGCATGATGAACGGCTATGCCGATTTTGCTGCGGTGCGCGACACCTTTGCTGAAGCCTCAGAAGTGCTCAAACAAGACCTGTGGCAACTGGTCGCTGAAGGTAGCGATGCTGATCTGAATGCTACCGTCAATACTCAACCTATCATGCTGACTGCCGGTGTCGCGGTGTACCGCGCTTGGCAATCGCAACAGGGTGCTATGCCTGCCATGATGGCGGGTCACAGCCTAGGCGAATACACCGCGCTGGTCGCAGCAGGTGCTTTGAGTTTTGCCGATGCCTTGCCCTTGGTGCGCTACCGCGCGCAATGCATGCAGACCGCTGTGCCTGAAGGTGTGGGCGGTATCGCAGCGATTTTGGGGTTGGATGACGAAGCAGTCCGGGCTGTGTGTGACGAGGGTGCTGCAGGCGAAGTGCTGGAAGCAGTCAACTACAATTCGCCCGGCCAAGTGGTCATCGCGGGTAACCGCGCAGCGGTGGAGCGCGGTATGGAGCTGGCCAAGGCCAAGGGCGCGAAGCGCGCCATCATGTTGCCGATGAGTGTCCCATCGCACTGTAGTCTGCTCAAGGGAGCTGCGGAACAGTTGCGTGCCTATTTGCAGAATGTGCAGGTGAATACACCCGCTATTCCCGTATTGCACAACGCCGATGTGGCCTCGTATAACGATACGGCCTCCATCAAAGACGCATTAGTACGCCAGTTGTATTCACCAGTGCGTTGGGTAGAAACCGTACAAGCTTTCGGCAAACAGGGCATCACCCACAACGTGGAATGTGCGCCAGGCAAAGTCTTGGCAGGATTGAATAAGCGTATCGACACCAATCAGCAAGCCAGCGCGATCAACGATGGCGCGGCATTGACGGCAGCATTGGCGGCATTTATTAAGTAAAAACCTTGTCCACGAAAAACACCAAAAGACACGAAAAAAACCAAACCAAAAATAAGCTACACATCCAAATAAAGTTGTTTTTGCAGTTGTATTTTCTCGTGTTTTTCGTGGATATGTTTTTTGATTTTTATAAGGAATGAGCATGACATTACAAGGACAAATCGCACTGGTTACGGGCGCTTCACGCGGCATTGGTCAGGCCATCGCATTGGAGCTGGGTAAGCAGGGCGCGACCGTGATTGGTACGGCGACCTCTGACAAGGGCGCACAAGCCATCTCTGATTATCTGGCTGCGGCGGGTATCAAGGGGGCGGGTTATGCGCTGAACGTCAACGATGCGGCGCAGACCGAAACTGTGCTGGGCGAGTTGCGCAAACAGTTTGGCGAAATCTCCATTCTGGTGAACAACGCTGGGATTACCCGCGACAATCTGCTGGCGCGCATGACGGATGAAGAATGGGATGATGTGCTGGCGACCAATCTCAAGTCGGTGTTTCGCATGAGCCGCGCCGTGTTGCGCGCCATGATGAAAGCGCGCGGCGGCCGTATCATCAGCATCGCTTCGGTGGTGGGCAGCATGGGCAATGCGGGGCAAAGCAACTACTCGGCATCCAAAGCCGGCATGATGGGTTTCACCAAATCGCTGGCACAGGAGATCGGCAGTCGCAATATCACGGTGAACTGCGTTGCGCCCGGTTTTATCGATACCGATATGACGCATGCGCTAGGCGAAGAACAGCGCGCCAAGTTGGTTGAACACGTGCCTTTGAAACGATTAGGGCAGCCTCAGGACATCGCAGCAGCAGTCTCATTCTTGGCCAGTCCCGCAGCGGCTTACATCACCGGCGTCACATTGCATGTGAACGGCGGGATGTATATGGACTGAGCGCACGACGTTCGGTAAATCGACTTTGAAAAAGATCGTCATCTTTGGTGTGGGGCTGATCGGCGGCTCGTTCGCGCTGGCCTTGCGCAAAGCGGATGCCGTCAAAGAGGTAGTTGGTTTTGGACGCAGTACGGCGACGCTGGAACAAGCCAAACAGTTTGGCATCATCAATCGCATTGGAGTGGACGTGGCGCGCGAAGTCGCCGATGCCGATCTGGTGTTGTTGGCGACCCCAGTGGGGCAGATGGCCGAGATTATGGCGCGCATTGCCCCGCACCTTGGAGCGCATACCTTGGTCACCGATGGTGGCAGCACCAAGAGCGATGTGGTCGCAGCGGCACGTGCGCATCTGGGCGACAAGCTCGCGCAGTTTGTGCCTGGTCATCCCATCGCCGGCGCTGAGCTGAGTGGCGCGGCGGCAGCTTTGCCCGATTTGTATCAAGGCAAGAAAGTGGTGCTGACCCCCTTGCCAGAGAACAGCCATGCCTCAGTGGTGCGTGTGCGTAAGGCATGGGAAGCGTGCGGTGCGCTGGTGAGTGAATTGAGCGCGCAACAACACGACGAGGTGTTTGCCGCCGTGAGTCATTTGCCGCATCTACTGTCATTCGCGTTGGTGCACGATCTGGCGCAGCGTGATAACCGCGATGTGCTGTTGTCCTTTGCCGCTAGTGGCTTCCGCGACTTCACCCGTATTGCGGCCAGTTCCCCTGAGATGTGGCGTGACATCTGTCTGGCGAATCGTGAGGCTCTGATGAGTGAGCTGCAACGATATGCCGCTGAGCTTTACACGCTACATCAGGCCTTGGAACAAAACGATGCAGAGCAGCTGCAAGAGATATTCAGTCTGGCGCGCGCCGTGCGCAGTGGCTGGACTCAACAATAACAACGACAAAGACGCATGACACAACACGACGCAATCGAACTCCCGCCAATCTTGAGCGCCAGTGGCACGTTAGTCTTGCCCGGCTCTAAGAGCATCTCCAATCGCATCCTACTGCTGGCAGCCTTGGCACAAGGGACTACCGAGATACGCGATGTGCTCATTTCCGACGATACCGAACGCATGTTGGAGGGGCTGCGCACTTTGGGCGTACCAGTCGAACAAGTCGCCGCCACGGTGTTTAAGGTGCAGGGCTGTGCCGGTGCATTGCCGGTCAAAGAAGCGAGTCTGTTCTTGGGCTATGCCGGTACGGCGTTTCGGCCATTGACTGCCGCGCTGGCTTTGTCGGGCGGGCATTACACCTTGTCTGGTGTGGCGCGCATGCATGAGCGTCCTATTGGTGATCTGGTGACGGCCTTGCGCGCCTTGGGCGCGAATATCGATCACACTGGGAATGAAGGTTATCCGCCCTTGGAAATTTATCCGGCGACACTGACGGGCGCAGAGAAAGTCGCGGTACGCGGTGACGTGTCCAGCCAATTCCTCACCGCCTTGTTGATGGCACTCCCCTTGTTGGGCAGTCGTGTCACGGTAGAAGTCATCGGTGAGCTGATCTCCAAGCCCTATATCGAGATCACGCTGGCGATGATGGCGCGCTTCGGTGTGCAGGTTGAACGGGATGGTTGGGCGAGTTTCAGCGTGGCAGCAGACAGTCGTTATGTGTCACCGGGTGTGGCTTATGTGGAAGGCGATGCCTCATCCGCTTCCTATTTTCTTGCCGCCGGTGCACTGGGCGGTGGCCCGGTGCGCATTGAAGGTGTAGGCAGCGACAGCATCCAAGGCGATGTGCAATTTGCCGATGCCTTGGCGTTGATGGGCGCGCGTATCGAGCAGGGTGCTAACTGGATGGCAGTGCAAGCGCCGTTGTCCGGCCAGTTGCATGCCATTGATCTTGATTGCAATCATATTCCCGATGCGGCGATGACCTTGGCGGTGGCTGCGCTGTTTGCCGATGGCACCACCACCCTGAGCAATATCGCCAGTTGGCGCGTCAAAGAGACTGATCGTATCGCGGCGATGGCGACCGAGTTGCGCAAAGTTGGCGCGACGGTGGAAGAAGGCGCGGACTATATCCGCATTACGCCGCCAGCTGATGCAGTGATCCTCAATCCGGCGGCAGGCATAGACACCTATGACGATCATCGTATGGCGATGTGCTTCTCACTGGCGGCATTCGGTACGCAAGGCATGCGCATCAATGACCCCAAATGCGTGGCCAAGACTTTCCCTGAATACTTCTCTGCATTTGCCAAAGTGACGCGGGCTGTGCCCGTGATCGCCATCGACGGGCCTTCTGCTTCCGGTAAGGGGACCGTGGCGCAGCGTGTGGCCGAGCAACTGGGTTATCACTATTTAGATAGCGGTGCGCTATATCGACTATTGGCGCTGGCAGCCCATCGTGTCGGAGTATTGCTCAGCGATGAATCCGGTCTGGCCAAGCTGGCAGGCAAGATAGACATCCGTTTTGTCCATGACGAGATTTGGCTGGACGGTGTGCAGGTTGGTAATGAACTGCGTACCGAAGAGGCTGGCGCTGCCGCTTCTAAGATTGCAGCACTACCCAAAGTGCGGGATGCTTTATTGGCCAAACAGCAGGCTTTTCGCCGTGCGCCAGGTTTGGTGGCGGATGGCCGCGACATGGCTTCGGTGGTGTTTCCTGATGCGGTTTTGAAGATATTCCTGACTGCCAGTGCTCAGGCACGTGCAGATCGTCGATATAAGCAGTTGAAACAAAAAGGGATGGATGCTAATATCGCCGCCCTTTTGCAGGACATAGAAGCACGCGACTACCGCGATACTCAACGTAGCGTTGCTCCTCTGCAACAGGCGACAGGTGCGATACTCCTAGATACAACGGCTTTGAACATCGAGCAGGCGGTCGGATTCGTGATGCAGCATTACCCGTCGAGTGACAAAAACTAGGCCCCTTTGGACTCTCCATCTGTTGGGAACTTTAACTAACCTCTGTGTAAACAGAAACAACCTTAGGTGTATTTCATGAACGCAACCGCAGCAGCACTCAATCCCGATAGTTTCGCAGCCATGTTTGAAGAAAGTCTGACACGCAAAGAAATGCGCGCAGGCGAATTGATCACAGCGCAAGTCGTGCGCGTCGATCACAACGTGGTGGTAGTCAATGCCGGACTGAAGTCCGAAAGTTTGATCGCGATCGAAGAATTCCTCGATGCGAAAGGTGAATTGGAAGTCAAAGCAGGCGACTTCATCACTGTCGCTATCGAATCACTGGAAAATGGCTATGGTGAAACCAAGCTGTCCCGTGAAAAAGCTAAACGTCTGGCTGCATGGCACGATCTTGAGATTGCTATGGAAGAAGGCAAGATCGTTGAAGGTTTTGTCAGCGGTAAGGTTAAGGGCGGTTTGACTGCTATGGTTAACGGTATCCGTGCATTCTTGCCGGGTTCTCTGGTGGACATTCGTCCAGTGAAGGACACCACACCGTACGAAAACAAGACCATGGAGCTGAAGGTCATCAAGTTGGATCGCAAGCGCAACAACGTCGTGGTGTCACGCCGTGCAGTGCTGGAAACAACGATGGGCGCAGACCGTGAAGCAATCATGGAAAGCCTGAAAGAAGGCGCGATCGTCAAGGGCGTGGTCAAGAACATCACTGACTACGGCGCATTCGTCGATTTGGGTGGTATCGACGGCCTGTTGCACATCACCGACTTGGCATGGCGTCGTGTGAAGCATCCTTCCGAAGTGTTGACAGTAGGCGAAGAAGTCGAAGCTAAGATTCTGAAATTCGACCAAGAGAAGAACCGTGTTTCTCTGGGCATCAAGCAAATGGGTGATGATCCTTGGAATGGTCTGGCACGTCGTTACCCACAAGGTACACGTATGTTCGGTAAGGTGACTAACTTGACTGACTACGGCGCATTCGTTGAGATCGAACAAGGTATCGAAGGTCTGGTGCACGTATCCGAAATGGATTGGACCAACAAGAACGTGCATCCATCCAAGGTTGTTTCCTTGGGTGATGAAGTAGAAGTCATGATTCTGGAAATCGACGAATCACGTCGTCGTATCTCTTTGGGTATGAAACAGTGCAAGTCCAATCCATGGGACGACTTTGAAATCAACCACAAGAAGGGCGACAAAGTCCGTGGTCAGATCAAGTCCATCACTGACTTCGGCGTGTTTATCGGTTTGGATGGTGGTATCGACGGTCTGATCCACTTGTCCGATCTGTCGTGGAATATGCCAGGCGAAGAAATGGTACGCAATTACAAGAAGGGTGACGAAGTCGAAGCTGTCGTTTTGGCAATCGATGTAGAGCGCGAGCGCATCTCTCTGGGTATCAAACAGATGGAATCTGATCCATTTGGCGGCTTCGCATCTTCCAACGAAAAGGGTGCTGTCGTTACCGGTGTTGTGAAGTCTCTGGATGCCAAAGGTGCTGTAATCGGTTTGGACGGTGACGTTGAAGCCTACTTGAAAGCTTCCGAAGTTTCTGCTGACCGCGTTGAAGACATCCGTACTCACCTGAAAGAAGGTGACACTGTGACTGCCGTCATCATCAACGTTGACCGCAAAAACCGTGGTATCAACCTGTCTATCAAGGCACTCAACAAGGCTGAAGAGTCTGCTGCGATGCAAAAATTCTCAGCTGAAAGCAACGCCAATGCAGGTACCACTAATTTGGGCGCGTTGTTGAAGGCTAAGATGAGCGGCAGCAAGACAGAAGCCTAAGTTGAGGTAAGCATGACGCGTTCCGATCTCATTGCAAAACTCGCCGAGCTGCATCCCCAGCTGTTGGCTAAGGATGCGGAGCTGGCCGTAAAAGTGATACTGGATAGTTTGTCCAACACGTTAGCGCGTGGCGGGCGTATCGAGATTCGCGGATTCGGCAGCTTCGGCTTGAACTATCGTCCGCCTCGTCTTGGGCGTAATCCCAAGACTGGTGACAAAGTCAAAGTGCCGGCCAAATACGTGCCGCACTTCAAAGCTGGTAAAGAGTTGCGGGAGCGGGTCAGCGAACCACGTACTTGAGTAACTGAAAAAAATAGGAAATGGCGGCGTATCGTAAGGTATAGCCGCCATTTTTTATGTTATCGTTCGGCGTCTTTTAAATCGCCTTGCGAACCCGTAAATGCGTATCTTCAATTGGTTGTGGCGTTTCATCACATTCATCGTATTACTCGGTTTTGCCGTCAAGAATAATCAATCAGTCACACTGAGATTCTTCTTCGAAATGGAGTGGCACACCTCATTGGTCATCGTGCTGTTGCTGTTCTTTACTGCAGGCGTGGCGATAGGCGTGTTGGCGATGTTACTCAATCTGTTGCAGGAGCGTAAAGAGATTACGCATCTGAAACGAGAGCTACGCGTCAAGCATCAATTGGCCGACATTGAATATAAGCAGAGCTTCCCTGTACAAACCAATTAACAACTACTGAATATGGAATTTCAACCTTGGATGTTGCTGGTATTCCCCCTGTTCTTCGGGATGGGATGGTTGGCTGCACGTATCGACATCAAGGAGATACTCTCTGAAACGAACGCTTTGCCGGATTCGTATTTTCAGGGACTCAATTTTTTACTCAATGAACAGCAAGACAAAGCCATAGAGGCGTTCATTGAAGTAGTCAAGGTCGACCCACAGACTGTGGAGTTGCACTTCGCGCTGGGTAGTTTGTTCCGTCGCCGTGGCGAGGTGGATAGGGCATTGCGCATGCACCACAATCTGGTAGATAGAGCTGATCTGGACGACGATGAACGCCAACAAGCGATTTTCGAATTAGCGCAGGATTATCTCAAGGCCGGTATCTTGGATAGAGCCGAGAGCCTGTTCCGCGAACTAGGCAAGACCAAGTACGCTAAACCCGCTTTAGAGTTCTTGCTGGCTTTGTTCCAAAAAGAGCACGACTGGCTTAAGGCGATCAAAATTGCAGAACGTCTGGCTGCGCACACCGGTGAGTCCTATAGTAAACAGAGCTCTTTCTTCTATTGCGAACTAGCGTCTGAGGAAATTGCGGGCGGTAATCTTGTCATGGCGCGCGAACATCTGCAGCAGGCCTTGAATGAATACCCGCAAGCGGTGCGTGCCACCATGATGTTAGGCGACCTGTTACTCGGTGAAGAAAAATACGCCGAGGCCATCGCAACTTGGCAGGCGATAGAGTCGCAAGATCAGCAATATCTGCCCTTGGTGGCGGAGCGGATGTTGGCCGCTTTCGACAGCATGGGCCGCGAGCAAGATGGCGTGGCATTGTTGCGTGGCTATCTGGCTAAATACCACTCGCATGATTTACTTAATGTGGTGTTCGCGGGGGTATTAAAGAACGAAGGCCCGACTGCGGCTTACCAAATTGTGCGTGATGAATTGGAACGCAATCCTAGCTTGCTAGGGCTAGATAAATTGCTGGAGGCGCGTCTGTTAGAAGTACCACTGGATAAGCGTGCCGATTTAGAAGTCGTCAAGAATCTGGTGCACAAACGCACGCGCAATTTAGCCATGTATCACTGCAAATCTTGCGGTTTCAATGCCCGTCAATTCTATTGGCACTGCCCGGCTTGTCTGGCTTGGGATAGTTATTCACCCCGTCGTACCGAAGAAACAGGAAGTACTCTATGAAGGATCCCAAGATCATCATCGCGCTAGACTATCCTACGTCAGCGCCTGCCTTAGCGTTAGCTGAGCGTCTGGATGCCAGCGCATGCCGCCTCAAGGTCGGCAAAGAACTGTTTACCGCAGCGGGTCCCGCTGTGTTGGAGCAACTCATGCAACGTGGTTTCGAGGTCTTTCTCGATTTGAAATTTCACGATATTCCCAACACCACCGCACACGCCTGTAAGGCGGCCGCAGAACTGGGCGTATGGATGGTTAACGTGCACGCATTAGGTGGGCGCAAGATGTTGGAGGCCGCTGCAAATGCGGTCGCGAACAGTAGCAAGCCGCCCAAACTGATTGCGGTGACCATGCTCACCAGCATGGCAGCGGAAGATCTGTCCGACATCGGCATCAACCAAACACCCGCGCAAATGGTGCTGCGCCTCGCCACCTTGGCACGTGACAGCGGGCTTGATGGCGTGGTGTGTTCGGCACAGGAGGCCAGTTTGTTACGTGAGCATCTGGGCCAATCTTTCTGTTTAGTCACACCGGGCATCCGTCCGGCACAAGCCAGTTTGGATGACCAGTCACGTGTGATGACCCCACAGGCCGCTCTTTTAGCAGGCTCTAGCTATCTCGTGATAGGTCGCCCCATCACGCAGGCAGCCGATCCTTTGCAAGCGTTACGTAATATCAATTTGGAAGTAGGAGTGCGGGCATGAGTGCGTTGCCAAAGTTCACCGCTGCAAAAGTATTGGTGGTGGGGGATGTGATGTTGGATCGCTATTGGTTTGGTGATGTGCACCGCATTTCGCCAGAGGCTCCAGTACCGGTTTTGAAAGTAGAGCGCGTGGAAGAGCGTCCTGGTGGCGCAGCTAACGTGGCGCGCAATATTGCGGCGCTTGGTGCGAACGCCACTTTATTGTCGGTGTTGGGCGATGACGAAGCGGGCAATTGCCTGAAAAAACTGCTGGCACAACACGATAATCTGACCGCCTTGTTGCACCGCGACAGCAGCATCTCCACCATCATAAAATTACGCGCCATCGCGCGTCATCAACAACTACTGCGTATCGATTTTGAGACGCGTCCTTCACATGAAGTATTAAATGCCGCGCTGGCAGATTTTCGCATCCAGTTGCTTGATGCTGACGTGGTGATACTCTCTGACTATGGTAAAGGTGGATTGGCACATATCGCCGAGATGATTAGCTTGGCACGTGCAGCTGGCAAGCCAGTGTTGGTCGATCCCAAAGGGGACGACTATGCTCGCTATAGTGGCGCGACCTTGCTTACCCCCAATCGCAGCGAGTTCCGTCAAGTAGCGGGTAACTGGGAGAACGAGGCCGAGTTGACTGCTAAGGCCGAGCAGTTGCGCGTGGAGTTGGGGCTAGAGGCTTTGCTGGTTACACGTAGTGAAGAAGGGATGAGTTTGTACAGACAGGATGACGTGATGCATGAGCCTACCCATACCCGCGAGGTGTTCGATGTCAGCGGTGCGGGAGATACGGTGATCGCGACGTTGGCTGTCATGCTGGCCAGTGGCGCAGCGCTTCCTGACGCGATGCGTATCGCCAATCGCGCCGCTGGCATCGTGGTGGGTAAGCTGGGTACGGCGGTGGTGAGTCGCGAAGAGATTATCAAAGACATGGGAGAAGAGGGAAGAGGGAAGGGAGAAGGGTAAGCGCGCGTTTTTACCCTTCTCCCTCTACCCTTCTCTCTTCCCAATTAAAGGAGTTAAACATGTATTACATTGTTACCGGGGCGGCCGGTTTTATCGGCTCCAATCTGGTCAAAGCGCTCAATGCGCGTGGCGAGAACAACATCATTGCGGTAGATAATTTCAAGAATGCTGATAAGTTCAAGAATCTGGTCGATTGCGAGATCGCCGACTACCTTGATAAAGAGGACTTTCTAGCGCGTTTGAAGGACGGCTATTTTGATGGTCTGGTCGCCGCCGTGCTACATCAGGGCGCATGTTCCGACACCATGGAGAGCGATGGCCGCTACATGATGGAGAATAACTATCGCTATACGCTAGAGCTGTTGAATTATTGTCAGAACGAAGAGATTCCTTTTTTATACGCATCATCGGCCTCAGTCTATGGTGGCGGTAGCGTGTTCAAGGAGAGTCGTGAGTTCGAAGCGCCATTGAATGTGTATGCTTATTCCAAATTCCTCTTTGACCAGATCGTGCGCAGACGTTGGCATAAGCGTGGGGCGCAAGTGGTTGGTCTGCGTTATTTCAACGTCTATGGTGCGCGTGAGCAGCATAAAGGGCGGATGGCCTCGGTCGCGTTCCACTTCTTCAATCAATATCGCAAAGAGGGTAAAGTGAAACTGTTCGAAGGCTGCGATGGTTATGCCAATGGCGGTCAGTTGCGCGACTTCGTTTCGGTGGAGGATGTGGTCAAGGTCAATATGTTCTTCCTCGATAATCCACAACATTCGGGCATCTTCAATCTGGGTACCGGTCAGGCGCAGAGTTTTAATGACGTGGCGGTCGCCACCATCAATACGCTGCGCGTCGCAGCAGGCAAGACTGCGCTGAGCTTAGATGGACTCATTAAAGAGGGCGCACTCAGTTACGTGCCGTTCCCCGATGCGCTCAAAGGTAAATATCAGAGCTACACCCAAGCAGATATCAGTGCACTGCGTGCTACCGGTTACGCTCAGGAGTTCTTGACGGTGGAGCAGGGCACTTCACGTTACGTGGAACATATGCTCAAAACGGCGGGCTAACATGTCTGCCTCTCACTCCGTTGCAGCTTATCCCACGCTAGAGCATTTTGTCGGCAACACCCCTTTGGTACGACTACAACGTATCCCGGGAAATACCAGTAACGTGATATTGGCTAAGCTGGAAGGCAACAATCCCGCAGGTTCGGTCAAAGATAGACCCGCCTTGTCTATGATAGTGCGCGCCGAGCAGCGTGGTGACATTAAACCCGGCGACACACTTATCGAAGCCACTTCCGGGAATACCGGAATTGCATTAGCGATGGCGGCTGCGATGCGTGGTTACAAGATGGTGTTGGTAATGCCTGAGAATCAAAGCGAAGAGCGCAAGCAGACCATGCGCGCCTTTGGTGCCGAGCTTATTTTGACTGCCAAGGCAGGCAGTATGGAGTTGGCGCGTGATACTGCTGAAGCTTTACGGGCCGCTGGAGGCGGAATTATCCTCGATCAATTTGCCAATCCTGATAATCCTGTGGCTCATTATGAAGGAACAGCACCGGAGATCTGGCGCGACACGCAGGGAAAGTTGACGCACTTCGTCAGTAGTATGGGGACTACTGGCACTATTATGGGTTGCTCGCGTTATTTCAAAGAGCAAAATCCCAATGTGCGCGTCATTGGCGTGCAGCCTGAACAGGGTGCGCAGATACCGGGGATACGCAAGTGGTCCGCTGATTACTTACCAAAAATATACGCTAATCAGAATATTGATACGCTGGAATATGTGAGTCAATTAGATGCCGAGGAGATGACACGGCGTTTAGCTCGGGAAGAGGGGATATTTTGTGGCATCTCATCGGGGGGAGCATTGAGCGTGGCGATGCGTATTTCGCAGCAAGTGCAAGACGCAGTGATTGCTTTCATTGTTTGTGACCGAGGCGATCGCTATCTTTCTACGGGTGTATTTCCTTTGTGACGCATAGTTAAGCTACAATCGGAAAATATTGATATAAAAAGTTGGATAAATAAAAATAACTATCAGCTTAGCCATGGGAAAATCAAATATCAAACCGCATTTTCACCCACGCCGACTATGGATACTCCCCATGGTCTTTTTGTTAGCCCAACAGAGTTACGCACTGGGGCTAGGTGAGATACAAATAAAAAGTTATCTGGGCGAGCCGCTACGAGCGCAGATCGACTTGACTGACTTGAACGGTGATTTCGAAGCTAGCCTCAAGGTGCGCTTGGCAAATGCCGAAGAATACAAAAAAGCAGGCTATCCCTATCCTTACGATAAAAAATACCGTTTTGAGGTCGTTAATGAAGATGGCAAGCATCCTCGGGTGCATGTCAGCAGTGTCGCCCCTATCGATGATCCTTTTTTGAATCTGATGATGGAGGTGAGCTCTCCGTCAGGACGCATGGTCAAGACTTATACCTTCTTGATTGATCCTTCTCCAGACTTCTATCGTAGTCAAGTCAGCACACAGAATGTCGAACAACATGTTGCAGTCGAGCCTATTAAGTCGCCGCTTGTACCGGCTAAACCCACGGTAGCACCACCCGCCACACAAGTGCCGAGTGTGGCATCTCATGATCTTGCAGTTGCAGCGAAAGCCAAAAAACGTAAATCACCAGAAAATCCTACGGTGCATAGACGTAGCAGCGTAAAAAATCGCTCTCGCTATGTATCTCCGCTGGCGGATGGACCGGTTTCTGATAAGTTGTCTTTGTCGCTATCCACTGCTTTAAGCATATCAAGCAGCGATCCTAGTTTGCCACTGAGCTCGAAAGATGCGAACGATGCCTTGCAGGAAGAGTTGATCGTCAAAGAAAAAACTTTGAAAGAACTCAACGAGCAAATCGCTGAGATGCAGACGCTCATCAAGGGTTTACAGATTAAGCTCAGTATGAGTGCCGGCTCAGCGGTAGTTGAGTCCAGCGTGCTGGCAGCAAGTGCCGTGCTCCCATCTAGCGGGGTAGATGCGCTATCCGCAGTTCCGCCTGTGGCACAGTCAGCTGTGGTGAAGGTTAAGACGGCTGTTGCGCCAGCAAGCCAAAAAGATGATTTGCTGGTCGTGCTGAAAGCCAATCTTGATAAGTTGCTGGCTGGGCTTGTGGTCGTCGCCTTGGGAGTTACAGGCTACTACTGGTGGCGTAAGCGTAAGCTGGAGAGTGGCTGGATACCCGGTGGTCTTTTTGACGATCTCGCTACGCCAGATGTAGTAGAACAACCAGTTCAGCCTCCCCCAGTCGTTGCGGTGGAAACTGCCGTGCCTAAGAAAGAAACTCAACAAGTCGCTACCAAGAAGCTCGCAGTGGGTGAGCAGTCGATGAAGGTGCCCGCTTTCAAAGATCAAAAAGCACCGTCTGCCTTGCCGCCAGAATATGATTTATTGGAAGAGGCCAATATCTATCTGCGTTTTGGTCACGATAAATTAGCTGAAGAGGTGTTATATGATGCCTTGAAGATTAATCCCAATAATGCCGACATCTACCTCACGCTGCTCGGTATCTTTGATACGCGTGCAGATGTGCAAGGTTTTGAAAAATTGGCCAAGGAATTTAAAGTGATTGCCGATGCGCAAAACTGGAACAAGGTCGCAGCGATGGGGCGAGTTCTTGATATTGGTAATTCTCTGTACGACAAGCCGGTAGATTGATTTGCTCAGTCGTGATGGGCGGTCAGCAGTACTCGAATCGCTGCATCATGTTTGTTCTTGATGGCCATTTTTACCGCAGTCTCTCCCTCTAGGTTTTTGATGCTGGTGTCCGCTTCGTGTGCCAGTAACGGCCTGATGATTTCGCTATAACCGGCAGCGGCAGCTTTGTGCAAGGCGGTATTGCCATCGCGCGCCACCATGTTGAGGTTAGCACCATGATTGATGAGCAACATCACGACCGCCAGATGTCTGCGCGCGGTAGCTTGTAACAAGGGTGTCCAACCGAAGTTGTTTTGAGCATTCACATCCGCGTGCTGTTCTATCAAAGCCAGCGCGCAGTTGACATGGCCGGAGAATGCAGCCCAATGCAGCGCCGAATTTCCGCCTAAGTCGCTGGAGTACACATCTGCACTATGTTTAAGTAATAACGCGATAACTTCGTTATGCCCATTGAATGCCGCCAGCATCAGGGCCGTCCATCCCTGCTCGTTGCGTATCTCCGTTCCTATGCCGCCATCTAGGAATATGCCTAGCGCAACACGGTCGCCGATCTCCGCCGCTTTGAGAAATCCTGCTGGTGTGCAGTCTATGCCCTGACTGATGATCGCTTTGCGCAGTTGCTCGGACGGTTCGCGCCATATCCTGCTGTCTTCCGGCATGACATTAGCCGCGAAATCAACGAAAGAATCCACAGAGGTTTCCCATACATCAGTTTTTTGTTTGGACTGATGATGCGCGCTGTGAATCAGACTTAGGTGGACGATTTCGCTGGCCACATCCTCTGGAAAACCCTCTCGTCCTCCGCGTGAGTCCACGATGAGGTCCATAAAGTATGTATCCATCTCGGGCGAGTCCCACAACGACATGATTTTGTTAAATACGCGTGGATATTTATTTTCCAAGGAGTACGGGTAGTGCGCCGTCTCACCGCCCAATATCCGCAACAGCCTTTGGTCCATGGAGGGCTTCCTTTAGTTTGATGCAGCGAACTTGGGTTTGGAAAGTGCCGGGTTCTGCGCGAAATATTGTTTGATGCCACTCAGTACCGCCGTAGCCAATTTTTCTTGGTAGGCAGTATCGTTCAAGCGCCGCTCTTCGAGCGGATTACTGATAAAGGCGGTCTCCACCAAAATAGAAGGGATGTCGGGGGATTTCAACACGGCAAAGCCTGCTTGTTCGACATGGCCGCGATGCAGATCATTGATGTTGGATAGTTCTCCCAGCACGTATTTTGCCAATTTCATGCTGTCATTAATGGTTGCAGTCTGTGAAAGATCCAGCAGGGTGCGCGCCAGATAGGGGTCTTTAATATCTAAGTTCACTCCGCCGATCAGATCCGCCTCGTTTTCCTTTTTGGCCAGCCAACGTGCAGCAGTGCTGGTTGCACCATGTTCAGATAAAGCGAAAACTGAAGAACCACGTGCATCAGGTTTGATGAAGGCGTCGGCGTGGATAGAAACGAACAGATCGGCATTGGCTTTACGCGCTTTTACGACACGGCCGCCCAGCGGAATGAAGTAATCACCATCTCGTATCATCACGCCGCGCATATTCGGGGTGTCGTCGATCAGCGCTTTGACGCGGCGGGCGATAGCCAGCGTGACATTTTTTTCGTGCGTGCCCTTGCGGCCATGCGCACCGGGATCTTCACCGCCGTGTCCTGCATCGATGGCGATAATCAAGGTGCGCGAGCGCATTTCAGGAATCTTTTTGAGTTCAGGTTTTGCTGTAATCGGTTCGTCACTGGGCAAAGGGGGCGTGGCGGACTGTGCGGATGTCACCGGTACGGCGCTGGCATTAGATTCGAGCAGTGCCATCATCGGATCAAGCGGATGTGCTGGGTAAATATCCAGCACCATACGATAAGCATATTCACCGACCGGTTTAAGATCGAATAACTGCGGCTTAATCTCGCTCTTCAAATCGAAGGCCAGACGTACCACGCCGGGCTTGAAACGGCCAATCCGTACGCTCTTGATATAGGGGTCGGTGCTGCCCAGTTTTTCGCTCAATTGATTAAGCGTGTCGTTGATCTCTACAGCTTCCATATCCACGACCAAGCGATTTGGGTTGTCTATGGTAAACAGGGTATGGCGTATGGGGAGCTTGGACTCCAGCGTCACACGGGTATATTCCTCGCCAGGCCAGATGCGGGTGGAGTTGATCGTGATTCCCGCTTGGGCCGCATTGAGCTCGAGCAAAAGCGCGAGCGTGGCATATCTTAAAATTGCTTTAAGCATCCAACACCTTTAGGGCTAATGGCGCGCAGGATCACCGTGCGTCCTTGGTTCAAAATCTCGAAAGTTACCTCAATATCGGCGGCAGGCAATTGACCTGCTGCCTGCTCAGGCCATTCTATGAGAAAAACATTGCTGCCATCGACTTCGTCATTAAAACCCGCTTGTTCCCACTCGAATGCAGAGTTCATACGGTACAAATCAAAATGGCGCAGTTGCCAGCCATCAATCTGATAGGGCTCTAGCAGAGTATAGGTCGGACTTTTTACGCGTCCCGTGTAGCCTAGTGCTTGCAACAGTCCGCGTACCAGCGTGGTCTTGCCAGCACCCAGATTGCCATGCAGATAAATTACGCAACCGGGCACAATGACGTGCGCCAAGCGACGTGCGCAGTTCAACGTCGCATTTTCATCGGCGAGGGTGAGAGTGATTCCGCTATCATCGGCACTATGCAAAGCGCTTATCCTCAACAAACTGACTACATTGCACTAGACCGGCAGATACGCTTGTGGGCATCTGAATTAGGCTTCCAGGCAGTGGGTATCAGTGATACTGATCTTACCGTGGCCGAATCTGGCTTGCTGCAATGGCTGGCAGAGGGTCTGCACGGCGAGCTGGATTATATGGCAAAACATGGTGTGAAACGTAGCCGTCCCGAGCAACTTGTGCCGGGTACTTTGCGCGTGATTTCCTTACGTATGAACTACCTGCCCAGCGCTGCGCGCAATGCCTGGCAGGTGCTAGAAGACGGCGAGCGTGCTTATATCTCGCGCTATGCTTTGGGACGTGACTATCACAAGGTGTTGCGCAAACGTTTGGCGCAGTTGGCGGACAAGATACGTGATGCTGTCCCAGAGTGTGAGGGCAGGGTGTTCACCGATAGCGCGCCTGTCATGGAGGTGGCGCTGGCCAGCAAGACCCGCTTGGGTTGGCGCGGCAAGCATACTTTGCTGCTGGATCGGGAACATGGCTCGTGGTTTTTCCTGGGCGAGATTTATATCAATTTGCCGCTGCCTGTCGATGTTCCGCAGTCAGGACATTGCGGGAGTTGTACGCGCTGTATCGATATTTGCCCGACCCAAGCCATCATCGCACCTTACCGCTTGGATGCGCGGCGTTGTATCTCTTATCTGACTATAGAGTTCAAGGGCAGCATCCCACATGAGCTGCGTCCTTTGTTGGGTAATCGTATCTATGGCTGCGACGATTGTCAGTTGGTCTGTCCTTGGAATAGTTTCGCCCACGTTTCAGTAGAGCCAGACTTCGCGATCCGGCATGGTTTAGACGATGTGGAGCTGGTAACACTTTTCGCGTGGGACGAAGTGACCTTCGCAACCAAGCTGGCCGGAAGTGCCATCTATCGTATCGGTCACGAACAATGGTTACGCAATATCGCCGTCGCGCTGGGCAACGCAGCACCTAGTGATGCAATTCGGGCTGCCTTGCTGTCACGCGCACAGCACCCTTCGGCCTTGGTGCGCGAACATGTGGCTTGGGCTTTGCAACGTCAATCCTAAAGATTGAACTAATCATCCCTGCCGTGGTCTGGTGCGGGCTGGTTGTTTTCCTAGGCTTGATGTCGCAGTGAGTGAAAACGCCGATGATATAATCTGACCCTCCATGTATAAGACCATACAAAGATTCCTGCTGATATTGTTTGCGCTGCTGCAATGCTTGTCGCCGCTGGCGCACGCGCATGTAGATGGTATCGATGTGGAGCACACTGTTTATAGTCACGACCTTGTTCACGATGGGCTGTCAGTAGAGAGTAAAGTCGAGACTGATATGGGTGCAGTCATTGCGATGCCGCATGCCTATCCCGCCGCAAGTATTCCTATCGTCTCAGATGCGCAGTTCGGCCTGCTGAATAATTTGAGCCATTCCGTTACAGCTACGCCAGTCGTGCAAGTTGTTTTTTGTAATCTTCACGTTGCGCAATATGCCACTCTGCATTTCATTCCGTACTCACAAGCTCCGCCCACTCCCAACTAGGTCTTTGTCGCCACACCGATTGATCCTGTTATCGTTATAAGATCGCGCAACGCTCGATTTTCTGGAGTTCACTATGTTACGTATGTCCACCTTGTACGGCTTGCTTATGCTGGCCACGACCCCGTTTTCTTATGCTGCCGATACTGTAGTGATGAGCGCGCAACAAATACAATCGCTGGGAATTGTCACAGCCACTTTGCCAGCCAAATCGAATGGCGATGTTTCGGGATTACCTGCACAAGTGGTGGTCCCAGGTAATCAATTGTTTGTGATGAGTTCGCCTATGCCAGGCTTGATTGAGCAGACTTTTGTTGGGGTGGGCGACAGCGTACGTAAAGGACAGCTCATGGCAACCTTGCAAAGCCCCGCCTATGCGGAGGCACAACGTGGTTATCTACAAGCCAGTGTGCAGGCTCAGTTGGCAAAGGATAACCTCACTCGCGATGAATCACTTTTCAAAGACGGCATCATTGCCGAGAGTCGTTATCGACTGAGTAAGGGCGCGGCACTTGAGGCACAAGCAGCATTGTCCGAGCGTAGGCAATTGTTGCGCCTGTCTGGTATGAGTGATGCAGCTTTGGCTAAGCTGCAAGGTGGTAATTTATCCAGTAGCTTGACGCTGACCGCGCCGATTGACGGTGTGGTGTTGGAGAAGAGCGCGAGTGCCGGATTGCGCTTGGATGCGGCAGTGCCGATGTTCAAAGTCGGAAAATTGACACCTTTAGCTTTGGAGATACAAGCACCCGCAGGCATGACACATGACCTGAAAGTAGGCGCATCAATTGATATTCCCGCCTTCCATGCCAGCGGTAAACTGACCGCGATTGGGCGCGGCCTGACCGGCAGCAATCAAAGTGTGATGCTGCGCGCAACCATCACACAGGGCACAGAGTGGCTACGTCCCAATCAATTTGTTGAAGTCAGCATCATGACTGCTAGCGGCGGTGATGCGCATACGCAATGGGAAGTTCCAAATACTGCGATTGCGCGCGTAGACGGCAAATCGATGATCTTCATTGCGACGCCACAAGGTTTTCATGCTTTGACGGTGACGCTGAAAAACGAGGGTGCGCAGAACAGTGTCATTAGTGCAAATTTAAAAGGTGACGAAAAAATCGCAATACGCGGTGTTTCCAGTTTGAAGTCTAGCCTGATGGGCATTGGGGCGGAATGATGTTATCCAAACTGGTCGAGTTCGCACTGACCCAGCGATTGCTGGTCTCGGTATTGACGCTGCTATTGATAGGTGCGGGCATCACAGCCTTCCGCGATTTGCCTATCGATGCTTTCCCGGATGTCTCATCCACGCAAGTTAAACTGATTATGAAAGCACCCGGTATGACACCGGAAGAGGTTGAGGCGCGCATCGTCACGCCTATCGAGCTGGAGATGCTGGGCATTCCGAATCAGCGCGTGATGCGCTCCATTTCTAAATATGCTATCGCAGACATTACGATAGATTTTATTGATGGCACTGATATTTATTGGGCGCGACAGCAAGTCGCGGAACGCCTCAACAATGCGTTGCGCGATATGCCCGCCAACATTGGTGGCGGTCTCGCACCGATTACCACGCCGCTAGGCGAGATGTTTATGTTCACAGTCGAAGGTGAGGGCGTGTCGCTGGAGCAACGTCGTACTCTGTTGGATTGGACCATACGTCCTGCGCTGCGCACTTTGTCTGGCGTAGCCGATGTCAATTCGCTAGGCGGATTGGCGCGCAGTTTCGAAATTGTTCCCGACCATACCGCACTCGCTGCACGCGGCATCTCCTTCGCTATGTTGCAACAGGCGATACAAGCCAATAATCGTAATGACGGCGCAGGCCGTATCAATGATGGTGACGAAGCGTTGTTAGTCAGAGCTGAGGGCAGCATCAAGTCTTTACAAGATGTGCGCAACATCGTCGTGAGTAGTACTGCTGGCAGTCCAATTCGAGTGAGCGATGTGGCGGAAGTGCGCATTGGTAGCCTTACTCGGTATGGTGTAGTAACTAAGGATGGTCAAGGTGAAGCGGTTTAGGGGCGGGTGCTTGGATTGCGCGGGGCCAATGCACAGAAGGTGGTAGATGAGGTGCGCGAAAAACTCGCTGAGTTAGCTCCAACGCTGCCCAAAGGCGTAGTCACCAAAGTCTTTTATGATCGTGGCAGTCTGGTAGAGCGCGCAGTGGGTACGGTCTCCGAGGCGCTGCTCGAAGCCATTGCGCTGGTGGTGATACTACTCGTGTTGTTTTTGGGCAATCTGCGTGCCGCTATCGTGGTGGCGTTAACGCTGCCGATGGCGGTGCTGATCACTTTTATCCTGATGCAAGAGTTTGGTATGTCAGCCAATCTGATGAGTTTGGGTGGACTGGCCATCGCCATCGGTATGCTGGTGGATGGCTCTGTGGTGGTGGTCGAGAACATCATCAATCACCTCGCACACAAGCGTGAACATATCCCACCTCTGCATGTGATCTACCGTGCTGTGAAAGAAGTTATTACGCCGGTAGCAGCAGGTGTGGCCATTATCATCATCGTATTTCTACCCTTGATGACCTTGCAGGGATTGGAAGGTAAGCTTTTTATTCCGGTCGCGCTCACTATCGTGTTTGCACTAGCTGGTTCCTTGCTGTTGTCGCTGACCATCGTTCCTATGCTGGCATCTTTTCTGCTCAAAGAAGGCGAGCATGGCGAACCTTGGTTGGTACGCAAAGCGATGGCGCTCTATGTGCCGATGTTGCAACGCGCCCTGCTCAAAGAAAAGGTTGTGATTATCGCGGCGCTAACGATGTTGCTGCTTGCGGGTGTTATCTACACGCTGATTGGCAAGGCTTTCATGCCGGAGATGGATGAAGGAGATTTAATCATGCAGGTCTCTAAGTTACCCTCAATCAGCTTAGTCAAAAGTGCCGAGATGGATACACGCATCCAACAAGCAATACTCAAGCGTGTACCTGAAATCAAAGGGGTGGTTTCACGTGCGGGTGCGGATGAATTGGGATTGGATCCGATGGGTTTGAACGAGACTGATAATTTTCTCGTGCTAAAACCGCAGCAAGAGTGGCGCAATCAGGACAAAGCAGTGCTGGTGGATGAGATACGCAAAGTCATGGTCGACTTCCCCGGAGTCGAGTTTAATTTCACTCAACCCATCGCCATGCGTGTATCTGAGATGTTGACGGGTGCGCGTGGCGACATCGCCATCAAGATATTTGGCAGCAATCTCGCCACGCTCAATGAAACTGCGGAGCATATGGTAAAAGTCTTGGAGGGTATCAAGGGAAGTGAAGATGTCTTCACAGTAAAAAATAGTGGTGTGCAATATTACCGTGTGGTGATAGACCGATTGGCCGCAGGGCGTTTGGGTTTGAACGTCGATGACATCAGCAACACGCTGCGCAGTCAGATTGAGGGGCAAAACCTAGGTATGGTGATTGAAGAGGGAAGGCGTACACCGATGATTATGCGCGGCGAGATCGACGTGCAGCAGTCGCCGGCTTTGTTTGCAGCACTCACCCTGCCATTGGCGAACGGACAGAATGTGCCGTTATCGGTAGTAGCCAGTCTGGAGCGTGTAGATGGACCGGTAAAAGTTGATCGAGAAAATGGCCAACGTATGGTCGTGGTGCAAAGTAATGTACATGGCCGTGACTTAGTCGGCTTTGTTGATGAAGCCAAGGCCGCTGTAGCGGCGCAAATCAATCTGCCGGAGGGCTATCGCCTGACTTGGGGCGGGCAATTCGAGAACCAGCAACGCGCTGCGGCGCGTCTCGCGGTGGTGGTGCCGGTCGCGTTGGGTATGATCTTCATGCTGCTGTTCGCCACCTTCGGCTCGGTGCGTCAGGCCGCGCTGGTGTTGACCAACATTCCTTTTGCTTTAATCGGCGGAGTGATGGCACTGTGGGTGAGTGGGGAGTATATGTCGGTGCCAGCATCGGTAGGTTTCATTGCCTTGCTCGGTATCGCGGTACTCAACGGGGTGGTGATGGTGTCTTACTTCAATCAACTCTATGCCGAAGGCATGAGCATCGCAGATGTGGTGTTCGAAGGTGCTAAGCGTAGATTGAGACCCGTATTGATGACGGCAAGTATCACTGCATTCGGTTTGTTGCCGGTATTGTTCGCGACTGGGCCAGGCTCGGAAATACAGAAGCCGTTGGCGGTGGTGGTAACCGGTGGACTGATTAGCTCGACCTTGTTGACCCTCATCATGTTGCCTATCCTGTACCGTAGATTTGGCATAGCGCCGGTGGAGAAAACCCATGTCTGAAATGAATTGTTGTCTGACATTAGTTTGTCACCGCTCCCTAGAAGAGCGATTGGTCGATCATCTGCTGGAGCATCCGCAATGGGTACGAGGATTTTCCCTGTCCCGCATTGAAGGGGGGAGTCAGAAGGAAAAATTGCCTAGCATGTTGGAACAGGTACGAGGTCGTTCGCAGCGCGTACAAATCATCACGGTGATGAATCTGGAAGATGCTCAAGCGCTGATCGCGCATCTGAAGCGTGAAGAGGTCAATCCTGACATCGCCTATTGGATTACCCCGGTAATCGAGTTCGGGAGGTTGGCATGAACATCCGCTGCAATATCGCGTTATTGCTCACGTTGGCTGCGTTTGGCAGCAATGCCTATGCCGTTGCAAGCAACGCGCCCGATCTGCCCCCTCAGTCGCAGGTTGATCTTGCCCTAGCGAATAACCTGATGATACTGAACGCGAATAGTGAGTTCAAGTTGGCGCAAGTAAATCAGCGCAAGTGGGAAAGTGGCAGTTATGAGTTCAATTTGCGTGCCGGTAGCGCGCAGCGTCAAATCGCAAACACTGGATTGAAGCTTAAGGAATGGGATGTATCTCTGGAGTGCCCATTCCGCCTACCCAACAAAGTTGGTATTGATAGCGACATCGGTTCGGCCACTGTTGCTCGTGCCGATTTCGCTCTGGGTGATGCGCATCATGAAGCCGGTCGTACCTTATTGCATGCCTGGTTTGTCTGGCTGCGTGAACAAGCGCAAGTCAAGCTATGGCAACATCAAGTCGAGATTTATCAGCAACAGACCGAGATGGTCGCTAAACGAGTAGAGGCGGGCGATGCGCCCAAGTTGGAGCTAAACATCGCACAAGCGACTCAAGCTCAGTCACAAGTCTCTTGGCAGCAGGCGATGTTACGTGAACGAATGGCGGGCACTGATTTGCAACGTCTCTACCCCGCGATTATCTTGCCTGCCGAGATTACCTCCCCTATACCGCAGTCAATCTCAGAGAGCTATGAGGTGTGGTTGGCACGTATGCTGGACGACAATCATGAACTGGGTATGGTGCAACAGAACGCCAGGGTGCAACGCCTCATGGCTGAGCGTAGCCGAGCCGACCAAATACCTGATCCTACCGTAGGCCTGCGCTACTCCAACGAGATGGGCGGAAACGAGAAGATCACGGGGGTATTCTTGACGCTTCCTTTGTCGTTTGGTCTGCGCTCAGCCAATGCGCAAGGACTGGAACAGCAAGCTGACATTGCCAAAGATCAAGCCGAGTTCGTTGCGCACCGCTTGCGCAATGACGCTTATGCGACTTACCAGCAGGCGGTGCGTAGTTACGCGACATATCTGCAAGCGCATGATGCAGCCGTTGCAATCCGCGCCAATGCGGAGTTGATCGGCAAGGCTTATCGTTTAGGCGAAAGCAGTTTGTCTGATAGCCTATCGGCGCGGCGTATTGCTCACGAAGCGAACTTGTCTGAGAGTCTTGCGCAACTCGATGCGAATGAAGCGCGCTATCGTTTGGCATTGGATGCGCACCTATTGTGGCCACCGACGGAGGTAGCGCGTGAATCAAAATGATGTCATCGGGACTTGTGCCGCCACTCTCACCACGATTTCTTTTATGCCGCAGGTGTGGCAGGTCTTCAAGACGCGTCACACCGCCGACATTTCTTTGGCGATGTATGGTCTGTTCACGGCGGGTGTCGCACTTTGGCTGGCTTACGGTGTGCTATTAGGTTCTTGGCCTATCATCATCGCTAATAGCGTCACCTTGCTGTTGGCGGGCGTGGTGTTGGTAATGAAGCTGCGTTATGGTTGATGCTGGTCCGCAGTGATTCGTTTTTCTTCCGCTTGCAGTTCATCCCTGAATCCGCCGTGAAACTAAGGGGACAGGTAGAATGTCGCCTTTGCATGAGCGCCTACCGATTACCATGACAGTCATAACAGAAATCGACCCTAAACAGTCCACCGAACTGCTCAAAGAGCTACATATATTGACGCGGGATGGCAAGCTCAATCAGGACAGCCGCCGCAAGCTCAAACAGGTGTATCACTTATTTAGATTCATCGAACCCTTACTCGCAGACGTTTTGTCTCAACAAACCGAGCTGACGCTGGTCGATCATGGCGCGGGGAAGTCTTACCTCGGATTTATACTCTATGACTTGTTCTTTAAGGCACGTCTGACTGGGTATATCTACGGCATAGAAACACGTGCGGAGTTGGTAGAAAAGTCACAGGCACTTGCTCGCAAATTAGATTTTCCACGCATGTCTTTTCTGAATGTCTCTGTGGCAGAGTCTATAGATACGCCGCAGCTACCCGCCAATATAGAGGTTGTTACGGCGTTGCACGCTTGTAATACGGCCACCGATGATGCAATCAAGTTTGCATTACTCAAAAAAGCTCGCTACATCGTGCTAGTGCCGTGTTGCCAAGCGGAAGTTGCGTCTGTGCTGAATAAACACAAGAACCAGTCTTTTGCCAAGACCGCGCTCTCTGAAATATGGCGTCATCCCATTCATACCCGCGAGTTTGGCAGCCAGATTACCAATGTGCTACGTTGCCTGCTGTTGGAGTCGCATGGCTACCAAGTGACAGTGACAGAATTAATCGGTTGGGAACACTCAATGAAGAATGAGCTCATTATCGCCAAGCGTAGCGGGGCACCCCGCAAGAATGCCCAGCAGCGTTTGGAGCAGATATTGACGGAGCTTAACTTGCTTGAACTCAAGCCGCGTTTCATCTATTGACCCTCCCAAGAGAAAACGCCTAATCGCGCGACGTAACTCCATGCTTTTACGAAGCTAAACGTTTTATCGTTGTATCTTCAGTTTTCTCGGGAGAGTAGGCGCGCCTGTGTTAGAATGCGCGCCCTTTAATCTTGCAAGGCTGCATTCATGTCCCGCGCACTCCGTAATATCGCCATTATTGCCCACGTTGACCATGGTAAAACCACTATGGTTGATAAGCTGCTTACTCAAGCTGGCTCATTCTCCGCTCACCAACACGTTGCTGAACGTGTGATGGATAACAACGATCTGGAAAAAGAGCGCGGCATCACCATCTTGGCAAAGAACTGCGCGGTGAATTACGAAGGTGTACATATCAACATCGTTGATACACCGGGGCACGCCGACTTCGGCGGTGAGGTAGAGCGCGTGCTGGGTATGGTAGACGGCGTGTTGCTGCTGGTTGACGCGGTCGAAGGCCCGATGCCACAGACGCGTTTCGTGACTAAGAAAGCATTGGCTTTGGGACTGCGTCCTATCGTGGTCATCAACAAAGTTGACCGTCCCGGCGCACGTCCTGACTGGGTAATCGATCAAACTTTCGATTTGTTCGACAAGCTGGGCGCATCCGACGAACAACTGGATTTCCCAGTTGTGTACGCTTCCGCGCTGAACGGCTATGCAACACTGGATTTGGATAAGTCCAGCCCGGACATGCGTCCCTTGTTCGACACCGTTTTGAAGAGCGTTCCCGCACCGACATTGGCTTCGGTAGATGAACCATTGCAATTGCAAATTTCCGCTCTGGATTACTCCAGCTTTGTTGGTCGTATCGGTGTGGGGCGCGTGTTGCGCGGCAGAATCAAGCCGGGTCAGGAAGTGATGGTGATGAACGGCGACAAGTCTGCCAAAAAGTCGCGCGTCAACCAAGTGTTGGGTTTTCAAGGCGTGGATCGTGTCCTGTTGGATGAAGCCAAAGCCGGCGACATCGTGCTGATTAACGGTATCGAAGAGATTGGTATTGGTGTGACGATCGCTGACGTTAGCAAGCCAGAGGCTTTGCCTTTGCCTAAGATTGATGAGCCGACTTTAAGCATGAACTTGATGGTCAACACTTCACCGTTGTGCGGTCAAGAAGGTAAGTTCATCACCAGTCGTCAGATTCGTGATCGTTTGAACAAGGAATTGCTGGTCAACGTCGCGTTGCGTGTCGAAGACACCGACAACACTGATGTGTTCCTGCTGTCCGGTCGTGGTGAGTTGCACCTGACCATCCTGCTGGAAAATATGCGCCGTGAAGGTTTTGAAATGGGCGTGGGCAAACCGCGCGTCGTGTACCGCGAGATCAACGGCGAAAAATGTGAGCCGTTCGAGATGCTGACCGTGGACGTGGAAGATGCAAACCAAGGCGCGGTAATGGAAGAGCTGGGCCGTCGCCGTGGTGATTTGCAGGACATGCAGCCGGATGGCCACGGTCGTGTGCGCCTGGAATACCGTATTCCTGCACGCGGCTTGATTGGCTTTCAGTCTGAGTTCATGACGCTGACACGCGGCACCGGCATCATGGCGCACGTATTTGATGATTACGCACCCGTTAAGGCTGATATGCCGGGCCGCCGCAACGGCGTGCTGATTTCCGCCGAACAGGGCGAAGCCGTGGCTTACGCATTGTGGAAGCTGGAAGATCGCGGTCGCATGATTGTCGTTCCTGGCGACAAGTTGTACGAAGGCATGATCATCGGTATCCATAGCCGTGACAACGATCTAATCGTCAATCCGGTCAAGGGCAAGCAGCTGACCAACGTGCGCGCTTCCGGTACCGACGAAGCAGTGCGTCTGACACCACCAGTGCGCCTAACTTTGGAATCGGCAGTTGAATTCATCGATGATGATGAGCTAGTGGAAATCACGCCGGTTTCGATTCGCGTGCGTAAGCGTTACTTGACGGAAAATGAGCGTAAGCGCCAAGTGCGCGGCCTGTAAGTGTTGTTAGCTTGAAGTGAACAAGGGATGCGCAAGCATCCCTTTTCATTTGATGGTCTCATTTATACTGTGACCCGCATTTAGGGAATATCTAGGCGCGCTCAAACCCCAAGTGCAACATATTTAGGAGAGAATGTTGCATGAGTAAAATCTACACACAATTGAGTATTGAAGAGCGGACGATGATTCAGACGCAGTTATCGCTAGGGTTCAAG
>Ga0172373_10001407_pt1 | contig 38979 bp, 47 predicted proteins | sample Lak10m_2_FD_114546 | JGI IMG/M metagenome (GOLD analysis project Ga0172373, IMG submission 114546) | Freshwater microbial communities from Kabuno Bay, South-Kivu, Congo - kab_092012_10m | ecosystem: Environmental > Aquatic > Freshwater > Lake | place: Democratic Republic of the Congo... | reverse complement strand
TCTGCTTCGGCTTCTTCACGTATTCACTGGCGGCAAAACTCATTTGTTTCATGGTGGCTTGAGAGAGTGGTTGGCTCATTCACAATTTTACAGGGCGGCAGACTTGTTCAGGGCTTCCTTAAGCACGGTGGTCAGCGCGGTCTGCGGCACTTTTGGTTTGGCCTGGGCTGGAGTGCTTGCGTCTGATCAGTTATTTCGCGTTGCGCAGACCTGGTGGATGGGCGATGCGCTCTCCGATCTGCTGGTGGCACCGGCGCTGATGGCGCTGGCAACCGCACCGCTGAGCTGGTCGAGATTGCGCCAGGTCGAAGTCATGGCGATCAGCGCGCTGCTGATGTTCGGTTCGCTGGTGGTGTTTCTGGACTGGCCGTTGGAATGGCTGTCCAGCCGGACCGATGCCTTCATGCTGTTTCCGGTGGCGGCGTGGGCTGCACTGTCATTCCGCCAGCGCGGGGCAGCATGGTCGGCACTGTTTGTTTCGGTTGTGGCGCTGTGGGGATCGGCCAATCAGGTGGGTTATTTTGCTGCCGATTTCAGCCGCAGCGGCTTTTCCAGCTTCTGGTTGTTCGCCGCCATTTACGGGGTTACCGCGCATCTGCTGGCTGCTGTGTATTCCGGCCGCCTGCGCTCCGAAGCCGAGCTCAAGAAGAGTCAGGCCGAATATCGCGATCTGGTTGAATCGGTCGAGGCGATAGTCTGGCGAGCAGAGCCGGGGGGCGGTTTTACTTTTGTCAGCCGCGAAGCGGAGAACCTTACGGGATTTCCCGTCGAGGAATGGACGGCCAGCCCGACATTCTGGGCCGATCACATGCATCCGGACGACCGCGACTGGGCCGTTCATTACTGCATAACCGAGTCGGCGAAACTGCGCGGGCACAAGTTCGATTACCGCATGCTTGCCGCCGATGGCCGAACCATCTGGATGCATGATGTGGTGCGGGTGATTCCCGGTAATGACGGCAAGCCACAAGAGTTGGTCGGTGTGATGCTGGATATCACTTCGCGTAAAAATGCCGAGGTCCGCCTGCGGCTAACGCAGCAGGTGTTCGAGACCGCCTCGGAGGGGATCATGATCACCGATGCCGAGCAGCATATTCTTGAGGTCAACCAGGGATTCGAGGCGATCACCGGCTATGCCCGCGACGAGGTGATCGGCAAAAAAACGGATATTCTCAACTCCGGCCGTCACGACAGTTTGTTCTTCGCCGCGATGTGGGCGGCGATCGAGCAGACAGGCAAGTGGGAAGGCGAGATCTGGAACCGGCGCAAGAGCGGCGAGGTGTATCCGGAATGGATGTCGCTGAGTGCGGTAAAGGACGAGCATGGTGCGGTTTCGCACTATGCGGTGGTATTTACCGATATCACGGTGCGCAAGGAGTCCGAGCAGCGCCTGCATTTCCTCGCCAATCACGATCCACTGACGCGTTTGCCCAACCGCGCCATGCTGCAGGAGCGGGTGGAGCATTCGCTGCGTATCGCCCAGCGACAGAACAAGCAGATTGCCGTGCTGTTCATCGATCTGGATCGCTTCAAGATCATCAACGACACTCTGGGACACAACGCCGGCGACCGGTTGCTGCAGGAGGCTGCCGAACGGCTGCATGAATGCCTGCGCGATTCGGACACGATTGCGCGGCAGGGCGGCGATGAGTTCGTGGTGCTGCTGGAGGACTTCGGGCAGGATGAACAATATCTCGTCGGGGTGGCGCGCAAGATTCTGGCGGCACTGGCCAGGCCGTTTGTGCTCCTGGGGCAGGAAGTGTCCGTCAGCGCCAGTATCGGCATCAGTATTTATCCACGCGACGGGCAGGAAATGGCCGTATTGCTGAAAAACGCCGATATTGCGATGTACCGGGCCAAGGAGCAGGGCAAGAACACCTTCCAGTTCTACGCATCGGAAAGCAATGTGCACAGCTTCGAGCGGCTGGCGCTGGAGAACAGTTTAAGGAAGGCCATCGAGCGCAAGGAATTCATCCTGCACTACCAGGCCAAGGTCGATCTGGCGAGCAATACCGTGGTGGGTGCCGAAGCACTGGTACGCTGGAAGCATCCCGAACTCGGCATGGTGCCGCCCGCACAGTTCATCCCGCTGGCAGAAGAAACGGGGCTGATCGTGGCAATCGGCGAGTGGGTGCTGTTCGAGGCTTGCCAGCAGAACCGTGCCTGGCAGGAGGCCGGACTGGCGCTCATTACCATGGGGGTCAACCTGTCAGGCGGGCAGTTCCGCGATGACAATCTGCGCAACAGCATTGCCATGGCATTGGCGCAAAGCGGTCTGCAGCCATCCTACCTGGAGCTGGAAATCACCGAAAGCATGATCATGCAGAATCCCGAACGTGCCGTGGGGATATTGCAAGATTTCCGGGACATGGGCATGAGCACTTCGATCGACGACTTTGGCACCGGCTATTCCTCGCTGGGCTACCTCAAACGCTTTCCGCTGGATGCGCTCAAGATCGACCGTTCCTTTGTGAAGGATGTGCCGGGCGACATCAATGACTCGGTCATTACGCAGGCGATTATCGGGCTGGCGCACAGCCTGGATCTCAAGGTGATCGCGGAAGGTGTGGAAACCGATGCCCAGTTGAGTTTCTTGCGCAAACAGGGCTGCGAGCAGGTGCAGGGTTACATTTTCAGCAAGCCGCTACCGGCAGAGGAGTTCGCGCTCCTGCTGGAGAGCGGAGTTATTCGCTAGGGGTGTCGGCGAGCGACTGCGTAACGGGCTGGGTCGGTTGCTCATCCAGGCGTCTTGCGCCGTTGAAGCGCTTGGCCCAGTAGGCATCGTTCATGTTGACGATGTGTACGCCGCCGCCGCTGGACGGAGCGTGGATAAAGCGGCCTTCGCCGAGATAAATGCCGACGTGTGAGAACGCTTTTTTCAGGGTATTGAAAAACACCAGATCGCCCGGTTGCAACTGATCCACCGGAATCGACTTGCCTAACTGGCTGATGGCGCGTGCGCCGTGCGGCAGCGTCAGGTTGGCGGCCTGGCTGAAAACATAGCGTACGAAGCCGCTGCAATCGAATCCGGTTTCCGGGCTGTTGCCGCCGAACTTGTAGGGGGTGCCGCTCAGCGAAAGCGCGCTTAGCAATACGTCCTGAAACGCAGCACCGGCTTGCTCGAAAAAGCTGGTCTCGCTGCCGGCCTCGGCCGCATCTTCGGCATGGCCGGCGACCGGCATCAAGCTAGTCAGCACTGAAAAAGCAAGTATTAATAATCGCATCGCCTTGGATTATATGGGGAAATTATCACCAAAGGCAATCCTGCCGGGTTCATGTAGAATCTTGTCATCAATGATATGAGGAGCAGCCAAATGATTGAAATGCCAAAACTGACGCTGGATGAAATGCGTGCCACGGCCGAGAAACTGGTGCAGGCGGGAGGCGAAGTCCGCGAAAAATTGCGCGAACTGACATTGCGCGCGTTGACTCAGGGCGAACTGGCGGAGAACGAAATCCGTGCGGCGCTGGGAGCGATTACCGAGGGTGTCAGCCAAGGCGCCGGGCAACGCGCCGATGCTGTCAAAAGTGCGCTGGGCGATGCGCTGCAGGGGATGGACGATGCGTTATCGCACGCCGCCGAGGCGATGCAACTCGCTATCAGCGAGGTGGCTTCCGATGTGAAAACGTTCCGCGAGCAGGATTTGCAGCAAGGGCTCAAGGACCTGAAAGGGCTGGAGGCCGTGTTTCTGGAAACGGTCGGACGCGTCGCCGAAGGTACCAGCGGGCTGGTCAAGCAGGAAATGAATGCAGTCGCCGAGCATGGTCGCCGCATCGGGACCGACACCGGCGGCCGGGTCAGGGCGGTGGCGGAAGATCTGGGGCAGCGTGTCCGTACCGCCGCTCATGGCGCGGCAGATGCCGGCAGGGATGCAGCAAAGGGTGTGGCGGCGCGGGTTGCGGTGAAAGCCAGCCAGAAACTCGGCGAGATTGCGGCACGCCTGGCAGAAAAAGCCGAACAGCTTAAGAAGTAGCCTCTTTCTCCCGGTACCTTATCCATGATCCGTGAAACTGTCTCCGTGATGCGCGACCTGAGTCGCATGCGCGACATCGCCGGCATCATGATGCGCTATGGCTGGGGTGATCTGATCAAGCGTCTGGGGCTGATGAACGGCGCGATGGGGCGGGCGGGCGACTGGTTGCGCCCCAAGGCGGCGCTGGAAGTCATGCATTTGCCGCCGGAAGTCCGGGCGCGTCTGGCACTGCAGGAGTTAGGGCCAACTTTCGTCAAGCTCGGCCAGGTTCTTGCAACGCGTGCGGATTTGTTCCCCCCGCAATGGGTCGCAGAGTTTTCCTGTTTGCAGGACCAGGTGCCGCCGGTGGCGTTTGATGAGTTGTTGCCGGAGCTGGAAAAAGCACTGGGGCAATCCCCGTTCGAGGTATTTCGCGATCTGGAAACCGAGGCTGTCGCCGGCGCCTCGATTGCCCAGGTGCATTACGCCAAATTACAGGATGGTACGCCGGTGGTGCTCAAGGTGCGCCGGCCCAATATCCGCGCCACGATAGATGCCGACTTGCGCCTGCTGTCCCATCTGGGCCGGCTGCTGGAGTCGGAAATACCGGAAATGCGCCGGTTCCAGCCGGGCAAAATTATCGGCCAGTTTGCCAAGTCGCTGCGCAAGGAACTGGATCTCGCTGCCGAGGGCCGCAATACCGACCGTTTTGCCCTGCATTTTGCGGACGATGACCGTGTGTTGTTCGCCAAGGTGCACTGGGAATACACCTCGGAAGACCTGCTGGTGATGGAGCGGATCGAAGGTGTCGCCGGCAATGACATGCAGAAGGCGCGCGAAGCCGGCGTGGATCTCAAGGCGCTGGCTTCGCTGGGTGCGGATACCGTGCTCAAGATGGTGCTGATCGATGGTTTCTTCCACGCCGATCCTCATCCCGGCAATGTGTTCTTTTTGCCGGGGAACAGGCTGGCAATTATCGATTGCGGCATGGTGGGGCGGATCACCGCCGAGCGCCGCGACCAGATTGCCGATCTGCTGGCATCGCTGGTGTCGCGGGACTATGAGGCGATCCTCAATATCCTCATCGAGTGGGCGGGGGATGTGCAGATCAACGAGACCAAGCTGGCGATGGATCTCGACGAGTTTTTCTTTTATTACGAAAGCGCCTCGCTGCGTCAGATCAGTTTCGGCAAAATGCTGTCCGACCTCACCGCGGTGATGCGCGAGAATCACCTGTCGGTGCCGGCCGACCTGGCCATGTTGTTCAAGGCATTGATCACGCTGGAAGGATTGGGGCGGCAGCTCGATCCGGACTTTCAGATCGTGTTGCACCTGACGCCTTTCGTGCGGCAGGTCATTGTCGACCGCTACAAGCCGGGTGTCCTGCTCAAGCGCGGGCAGCGCGGGGTGAAGGATGCGTTAGGACTGCTGACGACCGTTCCGCGCGACGTTGCCCGCATGATTCGCGATATCCGTCGCGGCCGTATCAAGATCGAGTTCGACCTCAAGCGTCTCGATCATTTCGGCCACCAGATCGACCACAGTACCAATCGCCTGACCCTGGGATTGCTCACCTCGGCCCTGATCATCGGCTCGTCCATCGTCATGACGGTCAAAGGCGGGCCTACCCTGTTCGGACTGCCCGCTTTCGGCTTTCTCGGTTTTTTTATCGCTTCGCTGTTCGGCCTGGTGCTGATGATTTCCATCTGGCGCTCGAGTCGCCAGGAATAATCAGTCCTCCAGCAGGCTGCGCAGCATCCAGGCATTCTTTTCGTGAATCTGCATGCGCTGCGTCAGCAGATCCAGCGTCGGCTGGTCGTTGGCCTTTTCGGCAATCGGGAACACTGTGCGCGCGGTGCGCACCACGGTTTCCTGGCCTTCCACCAGTTGCCTGATCATCTCCTTGGCCTTGGGCACGCCATCGGCCTCCTTGATCGAGGTCAGCTCGGCGAAATCCTTGTATCCGCCGGGCGCAGGAAAACCAAGAGCCCGGATGCGTTCGGCGATCAGATCCACGGCCATCCACTCCTCGTTGTACTGGTCCATGAACATGATATGCAGTGTCTGAAACATCGGGCCGGTGACATTCCAGTGGAAGTTGTGGGTTTTGAGATACAGGGTATAGGTGTCGGCAAGAAAGCGCGATAACCCCTCTGCAATCCTGGCGCGATCCTTGGCGCTGATGCCAATGTCGATGCTCATGCGGTCATCCTCCAGTCTGGGATAATACAAAACATGCTGTGCCAGTATAACGCTGGTATACCGAGCATGCCTCGCTGAAACAGCAACGGGAGCCGCAGCTCCCGTTGTCTTGCATGCTGCAAAGGCTGGATTAGCGGTTGCAGACGTACATGGTGACTTCAAAACCAAAACGCATTTCAGTAACTTCGGGCTTGGTCCACATGATGCTCTCCTTTTGAATTAACTTGGGTTTAACGAACCGGCGATTTGCATCGCTGCTTCGTATGACTTGCACTATACCCATCTGTTGCAGTCAGGTACTCGTCCGCTTCATGAATTGCGGCTAGGGATTTTCATGAAACTTTTTTGTGGTTTCCTTATGCTTCATTGCTTGCTAAGCTATGATTTGATGCATAAGTGATTCCGTCAATCATGCAAGGAGACCATCATGAAAGGCGACAAAAAGATTATCGAAATCCTTAACGACCTGCTGGCCGGCGAGCTGGCAGCAGTCGATCAATACCTGATTCACGGCGAAATGTATGCCGATTTCGGGTTTCCTCATCTGGCGGAAAAATCGTTGCACGAATCCGAACATGAGCGGCAGCATGCCCGGGCCATGATCCAGCGCCTGCTGTTTTTGCAAGGCAAGCCGAATATGGCCAAACGCAGTGCGCTTGATGTCGGCACTACGGTTCCCGAAATGCTCAAGTCCGATCTGGCGGTTGAATACCATGTCGTCGGCGAATTGAAAAAGGCCATCGCCGCCTGTGAAAAGGCCCAGGATTACGTCACGCGCGACATGCTGGTGGTGCAACTGGAAGACACGGAAATGGATCATGCCTACTGGCTGGAGCAACAGATCCGCTTGATTGATCTGGTCGGATTGCACAATTATCAGCAGAGCCAGATGAAGCCCGGACTGGCAAGTTAAGGAGGCGATCATGAAAGGCGAAAAGAAGGTTGTCGATATTCTCAACAAGGTGCTCAAGAACGAGCTGACCGCCATCAACCAGTTCTTTCTGCATGCCCGCATGTTCCGCAGCTGGGGGCTGGAGAAGCTCAACGACTATCATTACAGGCAGTCGATCCGCGTCATGAAGGAAGCGGATGCGGTGATTGAGCGCGTCCTGTTCCTGGAAGGGCTGCCCAATCTGCAGAATCTGGGCAAGTTGATGATAGGCGAGAACGTGGTCGAATGTCTGGCTGGGGATCTCAAGTACGAAATGGAGATTCAGCGTCCCCTGCTGGTGGAAGCCATCGCCCTGTGTGAAACCCTGCAGGATTATGTCAGTCGCGATTTGCTGGAAGAGCTGCTGGAGCATTGCGAAGAAGCCATCGACTGGCTGGAGACGCAGCAAAGCTTGATCAAGGATGTGACGCTACCGAATTATTTGCAATCGCACGTCGAGCCCGGCGACGGCTGAGCCGTTACGCCTGGTTGGTATCCTCCGGTGAAGCCGCGCTCAAGCTCGCGGCTTTTTTGTTTCTGGCCGGACTAGGGCGTGTTCACGCTAAATTCGCATACGTGAATTTAGCGTGAACACGCCCTAGAGTGGTCGCCATAAAGCACTTGACACAAACTCAATTAATAATGAGAATGATTCCTAATAAGATTGATTGTGATTCGTCACGGGAGTATTTCTCATGTATGTATGTGTGTGTTCTGCAGTAACCGAACGCCAGATTTTTCAGGCGGCACGTGCCGGCGCTACCACGCTCAAGGATTTGCGCCGCGATCTTGGCGTAACTTCCGAGTGCGGCCGTTGCGCTACCTGCGCACGCCAGTGTTTGCGCGAGGCACAGGCCGGCGATACAGCGGCGTTGCAACTGGCTGTTGCCTGATCAACGTTGAGACATGGATTTTCCAGTGAATAACCAGCCTGATTTATCCGTATCGGCGGGCGAGCCTCAACCGAGAGCCGCTGAACGTATGCGTCTGAACAGCATGAATCTTTTCAAGGGTGAGCGAGAGCTCATCATCGAGCATGCGGGCGATGAATATCGCTTGCGTTTGACCAGTCAGGGCAAGCTTATCCTGACCAAGTAGTTTTCTCAGCCAGCCACCGGGCAGCCTTGCTGCCGGAAGCCAGCCAATTGATTGCCGACCAGGATTGGGCGGCGTTGGGCTTGATGCCCGTTGAATGGATGGAACAACAAGGTGGATCTGGTTTATTCCTCTTCCGGTTTTGAAAAAAAGCGTGTGTCCTATGGTGTATTGGCCGTGGTGCTGGCTGCCCATACCGTTGTGCTGCTCGCGCTGGCGACTTCGCAGAATGTGTTGCCGCTGGTCGTCGAGCAGCCGATTCTGGTCAGCCTGGTCGCGCCGGATGCGCCGCCTGAGCCTCAGGCTGTGCCCAAGCCGCTTCCGATCAAACCCCAGAAGGTCAAGCCCGTGGCCAGGCCGATCAAAACTCCGGTCAAGCCGCCAGTTGACGTCCCCCCCCAAGAGCCGACGCCGCAATTGGCCACAAAAGCATCGTGGGAGGCTCTCGTTCCGGCGCCAGAACAGCGGCCTGCGGCTCCCGCGGAGGCGTTGCCGCCATCGCCAAGCCAAGTGACTGAGGCTGCGCATCAGGAAGAACCCATCGAACAGCCGCGATTCAATGCCGATTACCTGGATAACCCTGCGCCAGCCTACCCGGCGCTGTCGCGCAAGTTGCAAGAACAAGGGCGTGTGCTGCTGCGCGTGCGTGTCGATACCGGCGGGCATCCGGCGCAGGTGACCTTGCACGAGTCCAGCGGCTTTGCACGGCTGGACGAGCGCGCCGCCGACACGGTGCGGCGCTGGAAATTTCAACCTGCGCGACAGGGCGGGCAGCCCGTGGAGGCGTGGGTCATCATCCCGATACTATTCAGTCTGAAAGGTTAGTCATGCAAACAACACTTGGTTTTTCAAATTTCCTGCAGGAGGTCGATGGCGTTGGCATGTTCCTGCTCGCCGTCCTAGCGCTGATGTCGGTGGCGACTTGGTACCTGATCCTGACGAAGGCCATTGCAAACTGGAACATGCGGCGACACGCAAAGAAATTCCTGAGCGAATTCTGGGAAGCGCCTTATCTGGAGGTGGTTGCCGAATGTCTGAGCGACGGTCAGCCGCGCGATCCATTTTCCCATCTGGCGCATCACGGTTTCCGCGCGATTACGCAACATGGGACGAAAACCAGCCAGCGCATGATCGAAGCCGGGTCGCAAGAGGAGTTTCTGACGCGCTCGTTGCGCCGTGCCATCGAGCAGGATACCGCGCGGTTGGAGTCCGGCCTGACGCTGCTGGCGTCGGTCGGATCCAGTGCGCCGTTCATCGGTCTGTTCGGCACGGTGTGGGGGGTCTACCACGCGCTGATCAGCATCGGTGCCAGCGGCCAGAGCTCACTGGACAAGGTCGCGGGGCCGGTGGGCGAGGCACTGATCATGACCGCGCTCGGCTTGGCTGTGGCGATCCCGGCGGTGCTGGCCTACAACTTTTTTGCCCGCACCAACCGCGTGGTACTGGCGGAGCTCGATGGCTTTGCCCATGACTTGTTCGCTTTCATGTCAACCGGCAGCCGGATGACAGAGCCGGCGACGGGCGGCAATGTCGCCGTGCTGGCGAGAAAGGGTGCGTGATGGCGTTCGGCGGATTTTCAAAAAACCAGGCCAGTCAGCCGATGGCGGAAATCAATATGGTGCCGCTGATCGACGTCATGCTGGTGCTGCTGGTGATATTCATAGTCGCAGCTCCCATGCTGACACACGCGGTCAGCGTCGAGTTACCCAAGGCCAGTTCCACTCCCGAGGACAGCAAACCGGAGGTCGTTCACCTGACCGTCGACGCTGCCGGTGCCGTGTACTGGAACGACCGTGTCGTGGACGAAGCCACCTGGCGCGCCAGCATGGCCGAAGCATCGGCAAAGCCGAAGCAGCCGGAATTGCGCATACGCGCTGACGGAAAGGTGGCTTACAGAAAAATAGCAGAGTTGATGTCGGATGCAGCATCGGCCGGCATGACCAGGATCGGCTTTGTCACCGAACCCAAACAGCCCTGAGGCTCATTATTCTTATTGACCAGCCAGCCGCAAGCCAGCCAGCAACCAAAATCTGGAGTACAAAATGCAACACTTCAAACGCAAGGCGATTCCTCTATCCCTCGGGCTGGCATTAGCGGCAGGGGGATGCTCTTTCAATATATGGGCTGGGGAGATCCAGCCAGCGGGCGGAGATACGGTACTTACGACCGTCAACGTGCAGGCGGATGCCGGGCCTAAGGACAGCGATACCCGGCCGGTAAAGGGCTATAACGCCAAGAAGAGCGTTGCAGCGACCAAAACCGATTCGGAACTGATCGATGTGCCGCAAGCCATTACCGTGGTCACGCAGGAGATCCTGCAGGACCAGTCCGTGCAGAGCATGAGCGATGCGGTGCGCTACGTACCGGGCGTGACGGCTTCGCAAGGGGAAGGGAACCGTGACGCGGTGAATTTCCGCGGCAGCGGTGTGACGACGGGAGATTTCTATCTGGATGGTGTCCGCGACGACGTGCAGACCTATCGCGATTTCTACAATACCGACCGCATCGAGGTGCTGAAGGGGGCGAGCGGCATGACTTTCGGGCGCGGCGCCGCCGGTGGTGCGATCAATCGCGTGACCAAGGAAGCCGGGTGGGATCCGGTGCGCGAATTGACGGTGAGCGTTGGAGCCCACGACCATAAGCGCACCACGCTAGATATCGGCAATGCCATCAACGAAGTTGCAGCATTCCGCATCAATGCGGCGTATGAGGATTCCGGCAGCTATCGCGATGGTGTCGATCTTGAACGTTACGGCATCAACCCCACCGTGACGATCACGCCGACAGACCGTACGAAGATCGTGCTGGGCGTAGAATATTTCAAGGACAAGCATGTGGGGGATCGCGGCATGCCGTCGGTAAACGGGGCAGGGAATACTGCGCTGAAAAACCGTGCCTTAGATCTAGGCGATACCGATAGGTTCTTCGGTAACGCAAGCCTGAGCCCGAACGCAACGGACACCAACGCGTTCAATGCCCTGATCGAACATGCTTTCGAAAACGGGCTGATTATCCGTAACCGCACGCGCTACGCGGATTACGACAAGTATTACCAGAATGTCTATGCGAAAAGTGCCGTACGCAACAACGAGACAGTGCAGATCGGGGCGTACCGTGATGAGACCGGGCGCGAGAATCTGATCAACCAGACCGATCTGATCTACAGCCTCAAGACCGGTGCCATTGAACAAAAGCTGCTTTTCGGCATGGAGCTGGGGTGGCAGGATACCGGCAACCTGCGCCGCCAGCCGACCACAGGCTCCGATACCGTCGGCACGGTGCAGGCATCCGATCCGACTTTTACCGGAGCCGCTTCTTTTGCTGCGGTATCGCGCAACAGAAAGAGCGAGGCCGATGTCACGGCGTTCTACCTGCAGGATCAGATTGAGTTCTCGCCGCATTGGCAGGCCATTGTCGGTCTGCGCCACGACAAGTTCGAGGTCGATCACACGGATTTGAGAACGGGTCTGAAACTGGATACCAGCGACCATCTGTTGTCGCCGCGCGCCGGCCTGATTTTCAAGCCGGTGGCAAATGTCTCGCTGTACGGCAGCTATAGCCTCACCTACGTGCCGCGTGCGGGCGACCAGTTGGATGCCTTGACGCTTGTGAGCAGTTCGTTTGATCCGGAGAAATTCATCAATCGCGAGCTAGGCGCCAAATGGGACGTAATGCCGGAGTTGTCGCTCACTGCCGCCATCTACAAGCTGGAGCGTGAAAAAGTGGCCATTGCCAATCCGCTCAATGTTGCCGAAGTCATCCTGGTGGATGGACAGGAAACGAAAGGGCTCGAACTCGGCATTACCGGCAAGCTCACCGGCAAGTGGAGTGTCTTCGGCGGCTATGCCTATCAGGACGGTGAAATCACCAAGCAACAGGGTGCCGGCGCGGGCGCTATCCTGAAAGGTACAGAGCTGGGACAAACACCTGAAAATACGTTCTCGTTGTGGAATCGCTACGATTTCAATGCAACCTGGGGGGCTGCGGTCGGCGTGATCGGCCGTTCGGAAATGTATGCCGCTACTCCGACTGCCAGCACGAGCACGGTGTTGCCTGGGTATACCCGTTATGACGCAGCGATCTACGGTAAGCTTACGGATAAATTGCGCCTGCAGGTCAATCTGGAGAACCTGACCAACAAGGAATATGTCTTGAATGCGCACAACAATAACAACATCACTCCAGGTTCTCCATTTACCGGCAGGGCGACGCTGGTCTACAGCTTCTGATGGCGGGTGCCTGCGTGCCGGAGCTAGGCTGGCAGAATACGGATCATCATGGAGAGCGCGACCAGGATGATCGCTCCTGCAAATCCCTGTTGTAGTAACGGCCCGGCAATGCGTGTCGCCAGACGGCGCCCCGCCAGCATGGCGAGGGCGCCGGAAGCGGCGAACGGCAATAATACCGGCCACACAATTTGCCCTTGCCAAATGGCGTAGGCAGATCCGGTGAAGGCCGTCAGGGTAATCACTACCAGCGATGTGGCGACGGCACCGTGTATGCCCATGCGGATAATCGACATCAGGGCGGGAACGATGATGAAGCCTCCGCCCACGCCGAAGAATCCGGCAAGCAGGCCCGTGACCAGTCCGGTGAGTGCAAGTACCAGCGAGCAGGGCGCGGTAAACCGCAAATGGCCATCCGGGTTGAGGCGGCATACCGGGCCATCGCTATCGCCTTGCGGCAGAGCCCTGACCACGGCAGCATCTTGCGGATGACGGCGCGTACGCCACCACATCGAGCTGCCGACCATCAATGCCAGACAGGCAAAGCCCATCAGCAGCGCCTGCCCGTCGATACCATGCGCGAGCCGTAGTCCTGCGGGCGCGCCCAGCATGCCGCCTGCGGCAAAGACCAGGGTGGGCGGCCAGGCGATCAGTGCCTGGCGGATGGCATGTGTCGCGCCAACTGCCGCAACGATGGCTACGGCTGCCAGCGATACCGGTATCGCCGTGGATGGCGTCATGCCTACGGCGTAAACCAGCAGCGGCACGGCAAGATTGGACCCGCCGCCTCCGGTCAGGCCAAGCGCAAGACCGACCAGCGTTCCGCAGGCAATGATGATGAGGGTCTCCGGCAACGGATATTGGCTTTGTATATCAGTAGGTAATAATATACTACCTAATATACCAATCTCGCGTCCATGATCAGCTACAGATTCAATGTCGGGCATCCGGTCGACCGGAATCTTGCCACTCTCGAGCTGGTTGAGCACAGCATCGAAGCCCAGCTGGAATTCGAGCATCTGCTCATCGAGCGCGACAAGCGCGAAATCGCGCTAGCCCGGTGTTTTCCCGACGGAAAATTGATTTTGCGCGGGAAAATGCAGGGGCTCTATCGCACCGTGGATCCGGAAGTGTCCAGGTCCTACCTGATGCAGGATGGCAAGCGGAAAGCCATTCTCTACATCAACACGTTGCGCAAAGTCTGCGTTGCCGTGGACTGGCAGTATTAGCCGGTGTCAAACACAAGCTTTTGTCTCTTCAGTCTTTTGTCAGGTGCGCGGCCAGCCGGGTCAGCAGGGCTGCAGCAAGAACCAGAGCAATCGAAACGTCCACCCGGTTGAGCAGTTCCGGCGCAGCGAGCAGAAACAGTCCCAGCCCAGACATCATCAAACCCGACAGCAGTTTCAGCAGGCGGCCTTCGCGCTCGCTCAGCTTGCGACTGCCCACTGTGCGCACGAAGGTCATGACGATCAGCAGCAGCGGCAATACATAAACCGTGTTGTACAGTGCCAGGTAGAGCATTTGCCGGGAACTGTCCGCGACCTGCATGGTCAGCAGTCGCGTGTACACCATGGGAAAGCCCGCAGTGCAAAGCAGTTCGTAGAAGTTGGCGGCGATGGCCAGCATGATGGTGGCTGCCAGCATGGCGGGCAGGCTGCCGGCGGCCATGACCAGCCGGCTGCGGCGGAAAATGTCGCCCCGCTGGGTATCGGAAATACTCAACGACACACCTTGCCTGAAGGCAAAGAAATCCTTGGTGTTGATGATCCCGATGATCAGCGCTAGTCCCCCGGCGCCTGCCGTTACCCAGGGCAGGGCGCCGACCACACGGAATACTCCCAGCCAGGCGGCCATGAATGCAAAATACATCAGCCCTGAAAACAAAATGAAAATGCCGCCGATCAGCCACATGCGGCGTTTGTCCTGCTGGTGCGCCAGCAGCGAAAGCAGAAACAGCAGAACAAAGAAAGCGCAAGGGTTGAACGCATCCATGCCGGCGACCAGCACGGTCAGCACCGGCAGCGAGAGCGCCTTGGCGTCCAGCGTGCCGAGCAAAGGTAAATGCAGCTCAGGCTCAGCAGAGTAAGTAGTCGCTGCCGTGGCGTTGCCTTGGCTGGCGCGACAAGCCTCCAATGCGTGCAGCAATTCCAGGCCGGTGCTGGCATCGCTATCCCAGCCCGTCCACATCCGGCCGCAAAACAGAAAGGCCGGTACCGAGCGCGCCGGCTGGCCGAGGGTTTCGGCCATCTCGACATACTGCCGGACGTTTTCCCGATGCGCCGAGATTTCCAGATCATGCAATACGATCCAGGGGTGTGACTGCGCCAGCAATGCGACATGCGGGCGTGCCTCAAGACAATGCGGGCATTGCAGCGACCAGAAAAAATACAGATGCACTTGCGTTGATGCCTCGGTGTCCCCGCTCACCCAGGGGTGTGTCGGCGTGGGTTGCGTGGAGGCCGCGCCGCCCCAGCCCAACAGCAGCGCAAACAGGCCAGCGCAGAAGAAGGGTAGCGCTCGCCCCGCGATCAGGCGGAAGTCAGGACCGATGCGACTGTTGTTCCACATGAGACGCTTCCGGATGAATTGAGATGCCGCAGGCGGAGAAAACGAACTGCCCGGCTATTTCGGTTCAGCGGGAGTGCAGGTGTCGATGCCGCCCAGCAGATAGGCCGGGCAGACGCGGAAGATGCCGGTCAGTAACGGTGCCAGGCCGATCCATCCCCACAGGCCGATAGTGCCTGTGGCAGTCAGACCGATCAGCACGAGGCCAACCACGATACGAAGAATACGATCGATGCCACCCACATTGGTTTTCATGGTCATTTCCTTGCGATGGATTGAGAAAGCCTGAAACAGCATACAGGTTCCCTGCAGCGTATCACGCACCGGCGGATTGTGCCGTTGCCGTTTTGGCCCAGCGCACAATCTCCGGTGCCGCCATGGCGCCGGCCTGGCGAGCGACTTCACGGCCGCCGATAAACAGCGCCAGCGTGGGAATGCTGCGGATGGCGTAGCGCGCGGCAATCTCCTGTTCGACCTCGGTATTCAGCTTGGCCAGCCGCATTTGCGGCTCCAGCAAAGCGGCCGCCTGGGCAAAGGCCGGTGCCATTGTACGGCAAGGGCCGCACCAGGGCGCCCAGAAGTCCGCCAGCACCGGGATGGCATTATGGTTGAGGTGCTTGGCAAAAGTTGCTGCCGTGAGTTCCAGCGGGTGGCCGTCAAACAGCGCCTGATGGCACTGTCCGCATTTGGGGTGCTGGTCCAGGCGGGTGCCGGGTACGCGGTTGACCGCATGGCAATGGGGGCAAACGAGGTGCAGGCTGTCGGTCATGGGTTCTGGCCTTAGGATTGGAGCTGTCCTCTACATTGGGGTCAGCTTGCGGGTTTCAATCCTGTGCGGAAAGGGATGGTGCCGGGAGTGCGCACAGCTTCAGCCTTTGAGCCGTGCCTGGGCTGCCGCTAGCCGCGCCACCGGCACCCGCGGAGCAGAGCAGGACACGTAGTCCAGTCCGATTTTATGGCAGAAGTCGATGGACGCCGGGTGGCCGCCCTGCTCGCCGCAGATGCCGACCTTGAGCTGGGGGTTGGTGCTGCGGCCCTGTTCCACGGTCATTTGCATCAGCTTGCCGACGCCGTTCACATCCAGCACCTCGAACGGATTGTCCTGCAGAATGGCGTTTTCCTTGTACAGCGGCAAAAACTTGTTTTCGGCATCTTCGCGCGAGAACGAGAATGTCGCCTGGGTCAGATCATTGGTGCCGAAGGAAAAGAATTCCGCGATTCTGGCCAGCTCCCCGGATCGGGTGCAGGCGCGCACGGTCTCGATCATGCTGCCGAATTTGACGTCGAGGTGCAGGCCGAGTCGGCTCTCGATTTCGGCCTGGATGCGCTCCACTGAGCGGTAGACGCGCGTCAGTTCCTGCGAGGTGATGACCTGCGGGACCATGATTTCGGGCTTTACCGCGACGCCTTCCTGCTGGCACTGCGCGGTGGCTTCCAGAATGGCGCGTATCTGCATGTCGTAGATCTCGGGATAGGTGATGCCCAGTCTGACTCCGCGGTGGCCTAGCATGGGATTGACTTCGTAAAGCTCACGTACCTTGCGCAGCATCAATTCCTTGCGCGTGATGACGGCGGAAACCTGCTCTTCGCTGAGATGATCCTCGACGGGAAGATTCAATGCCGTCAGTGCCGCCGTGCGGCCCCGCGCCACGATGCGATATTGCTCCAGTGCCCGCAGCTCATCTTCCAGTTGGTGTTCGCTGGGCAGAAACTCGTGCATGGGCGGGTCGAGCAGGCGCACCGTGACCGGTCGCGGTGCCATGATGGTGAAAATTTCCTTGAAATCCTCGCGCTGGATCGGCAGCAGTTTATCCAGTGCAGCCTGGCGCTCGTCCGCGTTGTGGGCGAGTATCATCTCCACCACGACGGGCAGGCGGTCGGTGGCGTTGAACATGCGCTCGGTACGGCACAGCCCGATTCCCATCGCTCCGTAGTCCAGCGCCACGCGGGCAGTGGCCGGAGTGTCGGCGTTGGCCATTACCTTGAGCCGGGCGTTTTCATCGGCCCAAGCCAGCAGTGTCTTCAGCTCGTCCGAAAAGCGCGGCTGGATAGTGGGGATCTCGCCCAGATAGACGTTGCCGCTGCTGCCGTCGATAGTGATGATGTCGCCTTCGTGCAGAGTGACTTCGCCCACTCTGGCCATATGGGCACGGCTATCAACCTGGATGCCTTCCGCCCCGGCGACGCATGCCCGGCCCATGCCGCGTGCCACTACGGCGGCGTGCGAGGTTTTTCCGCCGCGGCTGGTCAGAATGCCCTGCGCTGCGAAAAATCCATGAATATCCTCCGGCTTGGTTTCCTCGCGGATAAGGATGACTTTTTCGCCGGCGCGGCCCAGCAGCTCTGCCTGGTCGGCATCAAATACGCAGCGCCCGCTGGCCGCGCCAGGAGAAGCCGGCAGGCCCTGTGCCAGAGGTTTTCGCGAGTGCCTGGGATCCAGCCGCGGATGCAGCAGCTGCTCGAGCTGTGCCGGGTTGATGCGCAGCAGTGCCTGTTGCTTGCTGATCAGCCCTTCGTTGAACATTTCCACCGAGGTCCGTACCATGGCGATGGCATTCATTTTGCCGTTGCGTGTCTGCAGGCAGTAAAGCATGCCTTTTTCAATGGTGTATTCGTAGTCCTGCACTTCCTGGTAGTGTTCTTCCAGCTTGTTGCGCAATTCGACCAGTTGCCGGTAGATATCTGGCATCTCCTGCTGCATTTCATGCACCGGCTTGGGTGTCCGGATGCCGGCCACGACGTCCTCGCCCTGGGCGTTGACCAGGTATTCGCCATACATTTCGTTTTCGCCGGTGCCCGGGTTGCGCGTGAATCCGACACCGGTGGCGCAGTCGTTGCCCATGTTGCCGAAAACCATGGTCACGACATTGACCGCGGTGCCGTTAGCCATGTCCGGGGTAATGTGGAATTCGCGCCGGTAGTCGACGGCGCGTTTGCCCGACCAGGAATTGAACACTGCCTGGATAGCGATTTCCAGCTGCTCGAACACATCTTCCGGAAACGGTTTGCCGGTATGCTGCAGAACGACCTTCAGAAAGCGTTCACAGGCGTCCCTGAGATGCTCTGCATTGAGGCCGACATCGGCTTTGACGCCGGCATTGCGTTTGATGTCCTCGAATGCCTCGTCAAAATGCGTATCCGCTACGCCGAGCGCGACCTTGCCAAATAGCTGGATGAAGCGGCGATAGGCGTCGTAGCCAAAGCGTTCATTGCCGGTCTGGGCGATCAGTCCGGGCAAGGTCTGGCGGTTGAGGCCGAGATTGAGGATGGTGTCCATCATGCCCGGCATTGACATTGCCGAACCGGAGCGCACCGAGACCAGCAAAGGGTTGTCCGGTGCACCGAATTTCTTTCCGGTTGTGTTTTCCAGTGCGCTAACCTGGCTGCGAACCTCATCCATAAGAGTCGCTGGAAGTTCGTTGCTGCCCAGATATTGCAGGCAGGCCTCGGTGCTGATGACAAAGCCGGGAGGGACGTTGAGGCCGATCTGCGTCATTTCGCACAGGTTGGCACCTTTGCCGCCCAGCAGATGTTTGTTCTTGCCGTCGCCTTCGTCAAAGGAAAATACGTATTTCTGGTCGCTCATGATGGGCCTCCCATTGCATTTGCTGGTGCATGAAGCTACGAGTCTTGAGTCAACTGGAGCGGGGGCAAGCCAGAACCTGGCCTGGCCGGGCTGGTTGACTCATTATTCTGTAACTATAGCGCAGCAAGGCGTAGCCGGTGAGACAGGAGCGGAAGTCACCGCATGGCTGAAGCATTTGGGGCCAAAGCTCTGGCCGACTTAGGACCAGGCAGTCAATAGGGCTCACCGCGTTCAAGCGGTGAGCCCTTACTTGTCGGGAATGGATCTGCCAATATAAGTCTTGGAGCCTTCCATTAATCTAGCTGCGAATCAAATGGTCAAACGCCCCCAATGCAGCCTTTGCGCCTTCACCCATGGCGATGACGATCTGTTTGTACGGCACCGTAGTGACGTCGCCCGCCGCGAACACGCCGGGGACTGAGGTCCGGCCGCGCGCGTCGATCTCGATCTCGCCGTACTTGCTCAAATCCAACGTGCCCTTGAGCCAGTCGGTGTTGGGCACGAGGCCGATCTGCACGAATACGGCGGCCAGTTCCACGTGATGCGATGCGCCGGTGGCACGGTCGCTGTAAATCAGACCGTTGACCTTGCCATCAGCACCGGTAATCTCCGTGGTCTGCGCCTGCGTGATGACTTCCACGTTGGGCAGGCTGAACAGCTTTTTCTGCAACACGGCATCGGCCCGCAAGGCGTTGTCGAACTGCAACAGGGTGACATGTTCGACGATCCCCGCCAAATCAATCGCGGCTTCTACGCCGGAGTTGCCGCCGCCGACCACGGCAACCTTTTTACCCTTGAACAACGGGCCGTCGCAGTGCGGGCAGTAGGCCACGCCTTTGCCGCGGAATTCCTTTTCACCGGGCACGTTGAGCTCTTTCCAGCGTGCGCCGGTGGCGAGGATGACCGATTTGCTCTTTAACGTGGCACCGCTGCTGAGCCTGATTTCGATCATGTTGTCCTTGGGTGCCAGTGCTTCGGCACGTTGCAGGTTCATGATGTCGACATCGTAGCTCTTGACGTGCTCTTCAAGCGCGCCGACCAGTTTGGGGCCTTCGGTTTCCTTGACCGAGATGAAGTTCTCGATGGCGAGCGTATCCATCACCTGGCCGCCGAAACGTTCGGCGACGATACCGGTGCGTATGCCTTTGCGGGCCGAGTAAACCGCTGCCGAAGAACCCGCCGGGCCGCCGCCGATGACCAAGACGTCGAACGGTGCCTTGGCGTTGATCTTTTCCGCTTCGCGCTCGACGCCGCGGGTGTCGATGCGGGCGAGAATCTGTTCCAGCTCCATGCGGCCATCGCCGAACGCCTGGCCGTTGAGGTAAGCGCTGGGCACGGCCATGATCTGGCGTTCGTTCACCTCGTTCTGGTAGATCCCGCCGTCTATCATGGTGTGCGTGATGCCGGGGTTGAGTGCCGCCATGAGGTTGAGCGCCTGCACCACGTCCGGGCAGTTGTGGCACGACAGCGAGATATAGGTCTCGAAATTGAACTCGCCCTGGAGGCTGCGGATTTGCTCGACGATTTCGTCGCTCACCTTGGGCGGATAGCCACCGACTTGCAACAAGGCGAGAATCAGCGAGGTGAATTCATGCCCCATGGGGATTCCGGCGAAATGCACGCGAGCGGCCTCACCGGGACGGGCGATGCCGAACGAGGGGCGGCGCGCATTGCTGCCGTCCTCACGCAAGGTGACTTTGTCCGAGACGCTGACGATATCCTGCAACAGGCTGCGCATCTCTTGCGCAGCGGTGCTGTCGTCAAGGCTGGCAACGAGTTCGATGGACTGCTGCAAGCGTTCGAGATACGACTTCAATTGTTCCTTGATATTGCTGTCGAGCATGATGTTCTCGCTTTAATGAATTGATAACCACGGGGGGCACGGGGCACCACATGGGGCAGGGCAACAAGGCTGTTTTCCCGGTATGCCCCATGTCCCCCGTGGTTAAATCATTGCCTTAGATCTTGCCGACCAAGTCGATGGACGGTGTCAAGGTCTTGGCGCCTTCGTTCCACTTGGCCGGGCACACTTGCCCGGGGTTGGCGGCGGTGTATTGCGCGGCCTTCAGCTTGCGCACGGTTTCCTTCACGTCACGGGCGATTTCGTTGGAGTGGATTTCTACCGTCTTGATCACCAGATCCGGGTTGATGATGAAGGTGCCGCGCAATGCCAGGCCTTCTTCCGCAATGTGCACGCCGAATGCGTTGGTCAAGGCATGTGTCGGGTCGCCCACCAGCGGGAACTTGGCCTTGCCGACGGCTGTCGAGGTTTCGTGCCACACCTTGTGCGAGAAGTGGGTGTCGGTGGTGACGATGTAGACTTCAGCACCGGCCTTCTGGAATTCGGCGTAGTTGTCAGCGGCGTCCTCGATTTCGGTCGGGCAGTTGAAGGTGAAGGCAGCCGGCATGAAAATCAGCACGGACCACTTGCCTTTGAGGCTGGCGTCGCTCACTTCGATGAACTTGCCGTTGTGGTAAGCCTGGGCCTTGAACGGTTGAACCTGGGTGTTGATCAAACATGTTGCCATTTGTTTCTCCTTTAGGGTTGGTTGAAATCCGCATCACGCTCAGTGATGATGGGAGGCATTCTAGAGATGGCAAATTGATAAATCCAATTGTATGTTTTAATTATGTTGATTTAAAATACTTATCATTATGACGCTCAACGAACTCCGCTATATCGTCGCCGTCGCGCGCGAACGCAATTTCCGCCGCGCGGCCGAAAAGTCTTTTGTCAGCCAGCCGGCCTTGAGTCTGGCGATCAAGAAGCTGGAGGAGGAACTCGGCGTTTCCTTGTTCGAGCGCAGAAAAAATGATGTCACGTTGACGCCGGTGGGCGAGCGCGTGATCGAGCAGGCAATGCGGGTGCTGGACGAAGCGGCGAAAATCCGCGAAATCGCCCAGCAGGGCTCGGATCAGTTATCGGGGGCTATCCGCCTGGGGGCAATCCACACCATAGGGCCTTACTTGCTGCCCGATCTCATTACGGTGCTGAGCCAGGCGGCACCGGGGATGCCGCTGGAGGTGGAAGAAAACACCACGGCCAATCTTGAGGTGCAGTTGCGCAACGGGGCGGTGGATGCTGCCATCATTGCCTTGCCGTTCGATGTGCCGGGAGTGGAGACGTTGAGCCTGTACGACGAGCCGTTTGTGGTGGTGGTGCCGCGCGCGCATGCCTGGGCCGGCAGAGAAAACATAGTCGCAGCCGATCTGGCAGAAGAAAAAGTGCTGCTATTGAACAGCGGCCATTGCTTCAGCAATCAGGTGATCGGGGCTTGCCCGGAATTGGCGCGCAAGGGCGAGGTGCAGCAGGGAAATTCGCTGGAAACCATACGCAACATGGTGGCTAGCGGTCTGGGCATTTCGGTGCTGCCCTGCAGTGCCGCGAGCGAGCGCTACCGCAATCCGCTGGTACAGGTGATTCCGTTCCGGGATCCGGCGCCGACCCGCCGCGTGGCGCTGGCAAGCAGGAAAAGTTTTGTGCGGACAGAAGCCATAACGGCGCTGGCCGATGCCATCAGGGCAATTCGGTCGGATTGTTTCCAGCCGGTCGTTGCATCAGCCCGGCCGCAATGATCCCGGCCTCGTAAAGTATCCACAACGGAACTGCCAGCATGATCTGGGAAACCACATCGGGCGGGGTGAAAATGGCGCCGACGACGAATGCCCCGACCACCACGTAAGAGCGGATTTCCTTGAGTTTCTCGATGCTGACCATGCCCAGATGCACCAGCAGCACGACCACGACCGGCACTTCGAAGGCGATGCCGAACGCCAGGAACATGCCGATGACGAAATCGAGGTAGTTGCCGATGTCGGTCATCACCGTCACGCCTTGCGGCGCGACGCCGACGATGAAGCCGAATACCACCGGGAACACCAGAAAATAGGCGAAGGCCATGCCGGCGATGAACAGCAGGGTGCTGGCAACGATCAGCGGCAGCACAAAGCGCTTCTCGTGCGCATAAAGTCCCGGTGCGACAAAGCCCCAGGCCTGATACAGCGTCCACGGCAACGACAGTACGACGGCCGCCAGCATCGCCACTTTCATCGGCACGAAAAACGGGGTGGTGACTGCGGTTGCGACCAGCTGGCCGCCGGCGGGGAGTTTGGCCAGCATGGGCTGCGCCAGCAAAGTGTAGAGTTTGTTGGCGAAGGGGAATAGGGCGATAAATGCCAGAGCAAAGCCCAGCACCATGCGCAACAGGCGGTCACGCAATTCGATCAGGTGGGCGATGAAGGTTTCCTGCGCTTCGCTCATGCCGGCTTGTCGGGCGTGCTGGTGTCGAGCGCGGTACTGACTTCGGACTCGGTCTTGTGGATTTCGGCGCTGATGTCGGATTGCGTCGCCATGATGCTATTGCGTGTTTCCTGCTCCATCTTGCGCATGTCTTCCATGCGCAGTTCGCGATCGATGTCGGCTTTGACAGTGGAAACGTAGCGTTGCAGCCGACCGGTGAGCATGCCCAGCGTACGCGCGACCTTGGGTAGCTTCTCCGGGCCGATCACGAGCAGCGCGACCACCGCGATGACGAGAATTTCGGAAAAAGCGATATCGAACAATTACTGGCTCTTGGTCTTGCTGCTGACTTCGCCTTCGACCGTGTGACCAGACTGGTCTTCGACCTTGGGGGTGGCTTGTTCCTCACGCATCGCGTCCTTGAAGCCCTTGACGGCGCCGCCGAGGTCGCCACCGACGTTACGCAGTTTCTTGGTACCGAACACCAGTAGCACCACTACCAGTACGATCAACCAATGCCAAATGCTGAATGATCCCATCATGACCTCCTAAGTTTTTGGCAGGGTGGAGCCGCCGCCGAAGATGTGAATATGCAAGTGAAAAACTTCCTGCCCGCCGTCCTTGCCGGTGTTGATCATGGTGCGGAAGCCCGTCCCCAGCCCTTGCGCCTTTGCCAGCCTTGCACCCAGAGTCAACAGACGGCCCAGGAGAGCCTCGTGCTCGCTGCTGCATTCGGCCAGGCTGGCGACATGCACCTTGGGGACGATGAGAAAATGCACCGGTGCGATGGGGTGTATATCGTTGAATGCGATGACTTCATCGTCTTCGTAAATCTTTTTACTGGGGATGTCGCCACGTACGATCTTGCAAAAAATACAATCTGTCATGTCGCTATTCCTTCCGCGATTCTTTCTCGGCGATGCCGGACAGGCCCTCGCGCCGCGCCAACTCGTTCAGTACGTCGTTGGGATGCAGCCCGGAATGGGCCAGCATCACCAGCGTATGAAACCATAAATCAGCGGTTTCGTAGACGATTTGCGCCTTGTCGCCACCTTTGGCTGCGATGATGGTTTCTGCGGCTTCTTCGCCAACTTTTTTCAGAATGCTGTCTATGCCCTTGGCATAGAGTTTTGCCACGTAGGAGGATTGCGGGTCGGCGCCTTTGCGGGCTTCCAGCGTTTCCGCCAGACGTTCGAGGATTTCACTCATGGCGATAAATCTCCTCCGGATTTTTCAGTACCGGCTCGTCCGTCACCCATTGCCTGTCGTCCAGTTTCTGGAAAAAACAGCTGTGGCGACCGGTGTGGCAGGCGATACCGCCCAGTTGTTCGACCGTCAGCAACAGCACATCTTCGTCGCAATCGAGGCGGATTTCCTTCACCTTTTGCACATGACCGGATTCTTCTCCCTTGCGCCAGAGCTTTTTGCGCGAGCGTGACCAGTATACGGCCTGGCCGGTTTCAACCGTGAGCTTGAGCGCCTCGCGATCCATCCAGGCAAACATCAGCACTTTACCGGTGCTGTCTTCCTGCGCGATCACGGGGACGAGCCCGTCGTGCGTCCAGTTGACCTTGTTGAGCCAGCTTTCAGTCATCAGAGCCTTACCTCGATGTTGTGGTCGGCCATGTAGCGCTTGGCCTGCTGCACCGTATATTCGCCGAAATGGAAAATGCTGGCAGCCAGCACGGCGTCGGCGCCGCCTTTCTTTACGCCATCGACCAGATGATCCAGGGTGCCCACCCCGCCGGAAGCGATGATGGGCACTTCTACCGCATCGCTGATGGCGCGGGTGAGTTCGAGATCGAATCCGCTCTTGGTGCCGTCGCGGTCCATGCTCGTCAGCAGCAGTTCGCCCGCACCCAGCGCCGTCATTTTCCTTGCCCATTCGACAGCATCGAAGCCGGTTGGTTTGCGCCCGCCATGGGTAAAGACCTCCCAATGGTCGCCGACGCGCTTGGCATCGATGGCCACGACGATGCATTGCGAACCGAAGCGTCCTGCCGCATCGGCTACCAGTTGCGGATTGACCACGGCCGCGGTGTTGATGCTGACTTTGTCGGCACCGGCGTTGAGCAGGTTGCGCACGTCTTCCACGGCGCGCACGCCACCGCCAACCGTCAGGGGGATAAATACTTGCGAGGCAACTTCTTCGATGATTTTGAAAATCAGCCCGCGGTTATCGGAACTGGCGGTAATGTCGAGAAAAGTGAGTTCGTCTGCACCCTGCTCGTCGTAGCGTCTGGCGATTTCCACCGGGTCGCCTGCATCGCGCAGTTCGACAAAGTTGACGCCTTTGACCACGCGGCCATCGGTGACGTCCAGACAAGGAATGATGCGTTTGGCGAGGCCCATCAATAATGGTCCATCAGCCGTTCAGTTCGTCTGCCAGGGCCTGTGCCTTGGCAAAATCCAGCGTGCCTTCGTAAATGGCGCGACCGGTGATAGCACCCATGATGCCTTCGTGTTCGACGGCGCACAGGCGATGGACATCTTCCAGATTGGTGATGCCGCCACTGGCGATGACCGGGATTTTCAGCCCTTGCGCCAGTGCCACGGTGGCTTCGATATTGACGCCGGAGAGCATGCCATCGCGACCGATATCGGTGTAGACCACGGCTTCAACGCCATAGCCTTCAAATTTTTTTGCCAGATCGAGCACGTCGTGACCAGTCAGTTTGGACCAGCCATCTACCGCGACCTTGCCGTCCTTGGCATCCAGACCGACGATGATGTGGCCGGGAAAGGCGTCGCAGGCTTCGTGCAGGAAACCGGGGTTCTTGACCGCAGCGGTGCCGATGATGACGTAGCTGATGCCATCGTCGAGGTAGCGTTCTATGGTGTCCAGATCGCGGATGCCGCCACCCAGTTGGATCGGGATTTCGCCGCCCACTTCTTCGACGATGGCCTTGATGGCGCCCTCATTCACCGGCTTGCCGGCAAATGCGCCATTGAGGTCGACCAGATGCAGGCGTCGTGCGCCTTGGTCCAGCCAGGCCCGGGCCATGGCGCGGGGGTCTTCGGAGAATACCGTGGCGTCTTCCATGAGCCCTTGTTTGAGGCGCACGCAGTGGCCATCTTTCAGATCGATCGCAGGAATAATCAGCATGATAAAAAGTGATTAAAACGGGTTAGAGATTTCCATCCCAGTTGACGAAATTGAACAATAACGACAAGCCAGCTTGCTGGCTCTTTTCCGGGTGAAACTGTACTGCAAAAATGTTATCGCGTGCCACGGCGCTGGTAAAGCGGAAAGGATATTCCGTCCAGGCGGCAGCGAGCGTTGTATCGGTTGGATCGACGTAATAACTGTGCACGAAATAGAAACGCGCGTCCTTGGCGATGCCTGCCCACAACGGGTGGGCTATGCACTGGTTGACCTCGTTCCAGCCCATGTGGGGCACTTTGAGCTTGGCGCCGGCAGCATCCGTCATGCCCGACGGGAAGCGGCGTACTTTGCCTGGCAGGATACCCAGGCCGTCGATGTTGCCTTCTTCGCTGTGATCGAATAGCAACTGCTGGCCGATGCAAATGCCAAGAAACGGTTTGTTGGCGGCGGCGTCCAGCACGGCGGTTCGCAGGCCGCGTGTATCCAGTTCGCGCACGCAGTCGGGCATGGCGCCCTGGCCGGGGAATATCACGCGCCCGGCGGCCGCAATGACGGCCGGATCGCTGGTGACTGCGATGGATTTTTCGCCGGCGACATGTTCCAGCGCCTGCGCTACCGAGCGCAGGTTGCCCATGCCGTAATCGATTACTGCGATGTCTGTCATAAAACTAGCGGTCAGCGTTCAGCTGTCAGCATTCAGGAAAAAGTATCCAGTCGGGGTGTAGTCGCTGAAAGCTGATGGCTGACAGCTGAGAGCGTTTCACAAACTTCCCTTGGTAGAAGGCATGACACCGGCCATGCGTGCGTCCATTTCGACGGCCATGCGCAACGCGCGGCCGAATGCCTTGAAAATGGTTTCTGCCTGGTGGTGCGCATTGTCGCCGCGCAGGTTGTCGATGTGCAGGGTCACCAGGGCGTGGTTGACGAAGCCCTGGAAAAATTCGTGAATCAGGTCGACATCGAAATCGCCGATGCGCGCGCGGGTGAACTCGACGCCGTACTCGAAGCCGGGACGGCCGGAAACGTCCAGCACTACGCGTGACAGGGCTTCATCCAGCGGCACGTAGGCATGGCCATAGCGGCGGATGCCCTTTTTGTCACCGATGGCCTTGGCAAACGCCTGGCCCAGAGTGATGCCGATGTCTTCCACGGTGTGGTGTGCGTCGATGTGCAAATCGCCGGAGGCAGCAACGCTGATATCCATCATGCCATGGCGGGCGATCTGGTCCAGCATGTGATCGAGAAAGCCGAGGCCGGAGGCCAGTTCGGCTTTGCCGGTACCGTCCAGATTGATGGAGGCGGAGATCTGGGTTTCCAGGGTGTTGCGGCTGATCTGGGCGCTACGCATGGGATAACTCGCTGAAAGGTCGCTGCAATTCTAACTCAAAATTTCGTGCAATGCCGATACCAGTGCGGCACATTGCTGGTCGGTGCCGATGGTGATGCGCAGGTATGGCGAGATGCGCGCGGGACTCTTGAAGTGACGCACGATGATGCTGCGTTCGCGCAGTTTTGCCGTCAACTCGGCGCCATCGCGGGTTTTGTGGCGAGTGAAAATGAAGTTGGCGATGGACGGCAGGGTATCGAAGCCCAGTTCCCCCAGCTCCGCTACCAGCCGGTCACGACTGGCGATGACCTTGCGGCGGGTGTCTTCAAAATGCGTCTGGTCCTGCATCGCAGCCACGGCCCCGGCCTGGGCGAAACGATCGAGCGGGTAGGAGTTGAAGCTGTCCTTGACGCGCGTCAGCGCTTCGATCAGGTCCGGGTGCCCCAGGGCGTAGCCGACGCGCAAACCGGCCAGCGAGCGCGACTTGGACAAGGTATGCACGACCAGCAGGTTGGGATATCGAGCGACCAGCGCTGCCGCAGATTCGCCGCCGAAATCGATGTAGGCTTCATCCACGATCACGACAGACCCGGTATTGGCCTGCAGCAGGCGTTCGATTCCGGCCAGCGGCAATCCACGCCCTGTGGGCGCGTTGGGATTGGGGAAAATGATGCCGCCGTTGGGCTTCAGATAGTCGTCAACGTTAATCTGGAAGTCGTCCGTCAGCGCGACGGTCTCGAAATCTATGCCGTACAGCCCGCAATACACCGGATAGAAGCTGTAGGTGATATCGGGGAACAGGATGGGCTGCGCGTGTTTGAGCAGGGCCTGGAACGCATGTGCCAGCACCTCGTCCGAGCCGTTGCCGACGAACACTTGCGCCGGTGTCAGGCCGCAGGAGTCGGCGATGGCCTGCTTGAGGCGGTCGCTATTGGGGTCGGGGTAGAGCCGTAGCGTATCGCCGACCTCGGCCTGCAATGCGGTCAGCACTTTCGGCCCCGGGCCGTAAGGGTTTTCGTTGGTGTTGAGCTTGACCAGATTGGCGAGCTTGGGCTGTTCGCCCGGGACATAAGGCGTCAGCGTGTGGACAACGGGACTCCAGAAACGGCTCATGGTTTCAGCCGGTATTCCGCGGACCGGGCGTGCGCCTGCAGGCCTTCGCCGTAAGCCAGCGTAGAAGCGATACGGCCCAGCGTCTGCGCACCGGCCTCCGATACCATGATCAGGCTGCTGCGCTTCTGGAAGTCGTAAACGCCCAGCGGAGACGAGAAGCGCGCGGTACGCGATGTCGGCAGCACGTGATTGGGCCCGGCGCAGTAGTCGCCCAGCGACTCGCAGGTCTGGCGACCCATGAAAATGGCGCCGGCATGGCGGATTTTCTTGGTCAGCGCGACGGGGTCTTCCACCGATAACTCCAGGTGTTCCGGCGAAATGTAGTTGGCGATCTCGGCTGCTTCGTCGAGATCGCGCACCTGAATCAACGCGCCGCGATCCTGCAACGAAGTGGCGATGATGTCCTTGCGTGGCATTTCCTGCAGCAACCGGTCGATGCTGGCGGCAACCCGGTCGATGAACTCCTTGTCCGGGCAGAGCAGGATGGCCTGCGCCAGTTCGTCGTGCTCGGCTTGCGAGAACAGGTCCATGGCCACCCAGTCGGGGTTGGTCTTGCCGTCGCAGATGACAAGAATTTCCGATGGTCCGGCGACCATGTCGATGCCGACTACGCCGAACACGCGGCGCTTGGCGGCCGCGACATAGGCATTGCCGGGGCCGACGATCTTGTCTACCTGCGGTACGGTTTCGGTACCGTAGGCCAATGCGCCGACGGCTTGCGCGCCGCCGATGCAGAACACGCGATCGACGCCGCAGACGGCAGCAGCAGCCAATACCAGCGGATTTTTCTCGCCGCCCGGTGTCGGCACCACCATGATCAGTTCCTTGACCCCGGCCACCTTGGCCGGAATCGCGTTCATCAATACCGAAGACGGGTAAGCCGCCTTGCCGCCCGGCACATACAGGCCGACGCGATCCAGCGCCGTGACCTGCTGGCCGAGCATGGTGCCGTCGGCTTCGGTATAGCTCCAGGACGACATCAACTGACGTTCGTGATAGATGCGCACGCGTTCGGCCGCGGCCTTGAGCGCTTCGCGCTGGGCCATTGGCAGGTTGCCGAGCGCTTCGGTCAAACGGGCTTGCGGCAGTTCAAGATCGTCCATCTTGTCGGCGCTCAGACGGTCGAAACGCTGGGTATATTCCAGCACGGCGGCATCGCCACGCGTTTTCACGTTCTTGAGGATGTCGGCGACGACCGTATCGACCTTGTCGTCCTGCGCGCCTTCGAAGGCCAGCAATTGATGCAGCGAAGCTTCAAAAGTGGCGTCTGTCGTGGAGTAACGTCTGATTTTTAACATGGCTAGTCCTGTTTCCTGGCTACTACTTCTGCAAATGAATCGATGATAGGCTGAATCCGTGTCCGTTTGAGCTTGAGCGATGCCTGATTGACCACCAGCCTCGAACTGATCGGCATGATTTCTTCGACGGCAGTCAGGTGGTTGGCACGCAAGGTACCGCCGGAACTCACCAGGTCGACAATGGCATCGGCCAGACCGACCAGCGGTGCCAGTTCCATCGAACCGTAGAGCTTGATGAGATCGACGTGCATGCCCTTGCCGGCAAAGTGTTCGCGCGCGGTCTTGACGTATTTGGTGGCGACCTTGAGCCGCGCGCCGCTGCGCACGCAACTGGCGTAATCGAAGCCTTCGCGTACCGCCACCATCATTTTGCAGCGCGCGATGTTGAGGTCGAGCGGCTGATACAGGCCTTCGCCGCCATGCTCGTAGAGTACATCCTTGCCGGCGATGCCGAGATCGGCGGCGCCGTTCTGCACATAGGTCGGCACATCCGAGGCGCGCACGATGATGAGCCGCACGTCTTCGTGATTGGTGCCGATGATAAGCTTGCGCGAGGCTTCCGGATCCTCGGCCGGAACGATGCCCGCCGCTGCCAGAAGTGGCGTGGTTTCCTCGAAAATCCGGCCTTTCGATAGCGCGATGGTGATCATTAGTTCGCTCGCTTGATGACTGCGCCCAATTGCGACAGCTTTTGCTCGATGTGCTCATAGCCGCGATCGAGGTGATAAATGCGTTCGATGGTGGTTTCGCCTTCCGCCACCAAGCCGGCGATGACCAGACTGGCGGAAGCGCGCAAATCGGTAGCCATGACGGTGGCCCCCTCCAGCCTGGCCACACCGGTCACTACGGCGATATTGCCGTCGATTTTAATATCCGCACCCAGCCGCTGTAACTCGACAGCATGCATGAAGCGGTTCTCGAAAATCGTTTCGCGGAATACGGCAGAGCCGTCCGCGATGGCGTTGATCGCCATGAACTGCGCCTGCATGTCGGTGGGGAAAGCCGGATATGGTGCGGTACGAATGGAGACCGCCTTGAGCCGTGCGGGGGCCTTGATCATCAGTGCTTCATGCGTAGCGGTTTTTTCGCTGCTGATTTCGCAGCCGGCATCCATCAGCTTATCCACCACAGAATCCAGATAACCGGCCGATGCGCCAGTCAAGCGGATTTCACCGCCGGTCGCAGCGGCGGCACACAGATAGGTACCGGTTTCGATGCGATCTGGCATGATGCGGTGGCTGGCGCCATGCAGTTTTTCCACGCCGCGAATGCGGATGACATCGGTCCCCGCGCCGGAAATCTGCGCGCCCATGGCGATCAGGCATTGCGCCAGATCGACCACTTCAGGTTCGCGAGCGGCGTTTTCGATGACGGTTTCGCCGTCGGCCAGACAGGCAGCCATCATGAGGTTCTCGGTGCCGGTCACGGTGACCATGTCGGTAAACAGGCGTGCGCCCTTGAGCCGGGTGGCTTTAGCGTGAACATAACCGTGTTCGACGCTGACTTCTGCGCCCATCGCCAGCAAACCCTTGATGTGCTGATCGACCGGGCGTGCACCGATGGCGCAGCCACCGGGCAGCGATACCCGGGCCTCGCCGCAGCGTGCGACCAGCGGGCCGAGTACCAGCACCGAAGCACGCATGGTTTTGACCATCTCGTAAGGCGCTACCGGGTTGTCCAGCCCGCTGGCATCCAGCGTGACCGTGCTGCCGTCCTGTGCCACCTTGACCCCCATTTGCGCTAGCAGTTTGAGCATGGTCTGGATGTCGTTGAGCTCCGGTACATTGGTAAGCGTCAGCGGCTCGCGCGTGAGCAATGCTGCGGTGAGCAGCGGCAAGGCGGCGTTTTTGGCGCCTGAAATGCGAACTTCGCCCTTCAAGGCATTTCCGCCCTGTATGACCAGTTTATCCATCAGGCAACGGTTTCCAGCATTTTTTGCAGTTCGCCAGATTGATACATCTCGCGCATGATGTCGGCACCGCCGACGAACTCGCCCTTGATATACAACTGCGGGATGGTTGGCCAGTTGGCGTAGGATTTGATGCCTTCGCGGATTTCAGGATCGGCCAGTACGTCTACGGCCAGATAGTCATTTACGCCGCAGGCCTTGAGGATTTGTGCGGCCACGCCGGAGAACCCGCATTGCGGAAATTGTGGCGAGCCTTTCATGTAGAGCACCACCGGGTTGCCGGTCACCTGCTGCTCGATTCTTTGTTGTGCGTCCATGGTTTTAACCTTCCGAAATTAATTCATTACTCGTTTTAGCCCACGCTTCCGGCGTGAACGTGCGCATCGATAGCGCGTGGATTTCGGCGCGCATCTTGTCGCCGAGTGCTTTATAAACCAGTTGGTGCTGCTGCACCATGTTCCTGCCGGTAAACTCCGGGCTGACGATGACGGCTTCGAAATGCTGCCCGTCGTTGCCTTGCACTGCCACGTAATCGCAGGGCAATCCCTGCGCGATGTATTGTTTGACTTCTTCTGCCGTCAGCATTTCAACCCCGTAATTTGTAACCGCTTTTGAGCAAGCGCAATGTCGCCCATGATAAGGCGAAAAAGCTGGTCAGGACAACGCCGAGACTCAGCCAGGGGGAGACGTCGCTGATGCCGAAAAAACCGTAACGGAAGCCGTCGATCACATAGAAAAACGGGTTGAGGTGCGATACTTTCTGCCAGAACGGCGGCAGCGAGTGGATGGAATAAAACACGCCGGACAGGAAGGACAGCGGCATGATGATGAAATTCTGGAAAGCCGCCATCTGGTCGAACTTGTCGGCGATGATTCCCGCGATGATCCCCATTGCGCCCATCATGCCGCAGCCAGCCAGCGTAAAAAGCAGGATCAGCAGCGGATGCTGAACCGACGGCGGCGCATAGAACACGGTAACCAGATAGACGCCGACGCCGACCACCAATCCGCGGACAATCGCCGCCGCCAGAAAGGCGGAAAAGAACTCCCAGAACGACAACGGGGTCAGCAGCAGGAATACGATATTGCCCATGACCTTGGACTGGATCAGGCTGGAAGAGCTGTTGGCAAAGGCATTCTGCAGCATGGACATCATCACCAGGCCCGGGATCAGGAATTCGGTATAGCTGATGCCCGGGTAGGGCTGCACGCGACCTTCCAGCACATGCGAAAAGATCAGCAGGTACAGGAGTGCCGTCATGACCGGCGCGGCAACGGTCTGGAAGCTGACCTTCCAGAAGCGCAGCAGTTCCTTTCTGAACAGTGTCCACATACCGGTCATTGGTGCAGAATCTCCACGAACACGTCTTCCAGGTCGGCGTCGCTGACCTGCAGGTCATCTATCCTGATGCCATTCTCGCGCAGCGTGGCCAGCACGCCTTCCAGCGCGGCAGTTTCGTTCAGCGCCAGGGTGAACACATCGTTGTCCTGGCTGCGCAGCATGGGCTGCAAAGACGCCGGCAACTGATTAGGCTCCAGGCGCAGGCGCAAGCTCTTGCGGGCGTAGCGTTGCAGCAGATCGCGCGTCGAGTCGAGTGCGACGACCTGCCCCTGCTTCAGCATGGCGACGCGCGAGCACAGCGTTTCCGCTTCTTCCAGATAATGCGTGGTGAGAATGATGGTATGGCCGTCGCGGTTGAGTTTCTTGATGAACTCCCACAGCATCTGGCGCAGTTCCACATCCACCCCGGCCGTCGGCTCGTCCAGCACCAGTACCGGCGGTTTATGCGCCAGCGCCTGGGCAATCAGGGCGCGGCGTTTCATGCCGCCGGACAGGGTGCGCATATTGCTGCCGGCTTTGTCCGCGAGCCCGAGGCCTTCCAGGATTTCATCGATCCAGGGATCGTTTTCACGCCCGCGGCCGAAATAGCCGGCCTGAAAACGCAGCATCTCGCGCACATTGAAGAAAGGGTCGAACACCAGTTCCTGCGGGACTACGCCGAGCAGTTGGCGCGCTGCGCGATAATCGCCGGCCACGTCATGCCCCAGCACCGACAGATTGCCGCTGGTCGGCCGTAGCAGGCCCGCCAGCAGATTGATCAAGGTGGATTTTCCTGCACCATTGGGTCCGAGCAGCGCGAAAAACTCACCCTGTTCTATGGTCAGGTCGATGCCGCGCAGGGCATGCAGTTTGCCAAAGAATTTGTGAACTTGTTGGATGTTGATCGCAGCAGGCATGGCGGAGGCCGGATTGAATCCGGCCAGGAAATCAGTGGCGGGAAACCGCCCGTTGCGGAATCATGTCCAGCACACCGTAAAGGGTGGCCAGGCTGATCAGGGATTGCGGCAGGTTGCTGAAAAACAGGGTGGTGTTGCTGGCCAGCGCTAGGCGCATCCACTCGAACATGAGGGCCAGCGCTGCCGAATCGACGTCCTGCACTGCGGATAGATCGAATTCGGCTTCGCCCGAATTGAACAACGCAGTACCGGCATCCAGCAACGGCCCCACCGTTTCCATGGTCATGGCGGTGGTGATGCGTAGCAGGTCGCCGTCACGGGCGATCATCAGCTTTTTTTCACCTCGACCGCTGCGTTGCTCTTGTTCTTGTCGGCAATGCGCTGGATCAGGCCGCTCATGTCGGTCTGCTTCAGCTCGTTGCTGAACTGGCCGCGGTAGTTGGTCACCAGACTCACACCTTCGATGCTGATGTCGACAACTTTCCAGGCGTCACCGGTCAGTTTCAGCACGTAATCGATCGGCAAGGCCGGGCCGCCCGATTGCAATATCTGTGTCTTGACCGTCACCCGGACGTCGCCGGGCTGGGCACGGAACGGCTTGTAATCGATGGTCTGGTTGCGATACTTGGACAGTGCGGAGGCATAAGTGCGCACCAGCAAGGTACGGAATTCGGTCACGAACTGGGCTTGCTGCTCCTTGCTGGCTTCACGCCAGTTCTTGCCCAGCACCGACTTGGACATGGCGTCGAAATCGAAATGCGGCAGGATCTTTTCTTCTGCCAGGGCGGTGATCTTGGTCATGTTGCCGGACTGGATATCCTTGTCCTTCTTGATGATGTCCAGCACGTCGGTAGCGGTGGTCTTGACCAGCACATCGGGTGCAACCGGCTCGGCCATGACCAGTGCCGGAGCGACTAACAGAATGGCAATAATGAGCCAACGGTTCAAAACTTGCATGGGTTACTCTACTTTCTTGTCGGATTGCTTGCTGTCGGAATTGCTGCTGCCTTCGGACGCCTTGTTGAACAGGAACTGGCTGATGAGTTTTTCCAGCACTACAGCGCCTTGCGTGGACTCTATTTTATCACCATCCTTCAGCACGTCATCTTCGCCGCCTGCTTCAAGCCCCACGTACTGCTCACCCAGCAGACCGGAGGTGAAAATGGCGGCGATGGTGTCCTTGGGGAATTGGTAGCTGGTATCGATGTCCAGCGTTACCCGTGCTTCGAATTTCTTGTTGTCGAAGCTGATGTCGGCGACGCGGCCGACGACCACGCCGGCGCTCTTCACTGGCGCTCGCGTCTTGAGGCCGCCGATGTTTTCGTAATAAGCCTGTACGGTATAGGTCTTGCCGATATTGGTCGAAGTCAGGTTGCCGACTTTCATTGCCAATGCGACCAGCGCGGCAATGCCTGCCGCGACAAAGATGCCAACCCATAAATCCAGTGTCGTACGATCCATTCTCTATTCTCCAGTTAGCCGATCATGAACGATGTCAGCACAAAATCCAGTCCCAGCACGGCCAGCGACGAATTGACCACGGTGCGGGTGGTTGCCCGGCTTACGCCTTCGGCCGTCGGCGGCGCGTCGTAGCCTTCGAACAGTGCAATGATGGTGCAAGCAACGCCGAACACGCAGCTCTTGATGACGCCGTTGACGATATCTTCATGAAAATCCACATTGGCCTGCATCTGCGACCAGAATGCGCCATCGTCGATACCTATCATCGGTACTGCCACCAGATAGCCGCCGAACACGCCCATCATGGAAAACAGCGCGGCGAGGAACGGCATCGAAATCACACCGGCCCAGAAGCGTGGCGCGACGACGCGGGCGATCGGGTTGACCGCCATCATCTCCATGGCCGAGAGCTGCTCGGTCGCCTTCATCAGGCCGATTTCGGCGGTGATCGCAGTGCCGGCGCGTCCGGCGAACAGCAGCGCAGTGACTACCGGGCCGAGTTCGCGCACCAGCGACAGTGCCACCAGTACGCCCACGGCTTCCGAAGAACCGTATTTCTGCAAGGTGTTGTAGCCCTGCAGGCCGAGCACCATACCGACGAACAGCGCCGATACCAGAATGATGATCAGCGACAGTACGCCAGTGAAATAGATTTCCTTGATGACCAGATGAAACCGGCGGAAACTTTCGCCCGAGTATGCCAGCGAATAGACAAAGAACCGCGCGGCAAAACCCAGCCGCCAGATGCGGTCGATGACGCGGCTGCCGATGCCGCGCAAGGTACTGGCCAGTCGATCAAGCATGAAGCAGGTCCTGGCGGAAATCCGGTGCGTTGTAGTGGAATGGCACGGGCCCATCGACTTCGCCATGCACAAACTGATGCACGAACGGCATTTGCGATTCGCGCAGTTCGGCAGGCGTGCCCTCTGCCACCACCACGCCGGCGGAAACGAAATAGATGTAATCCACCATAGCAAAGGTTTCATGCACGTCATGGGTGACGACAATGGAAGTTGCGCCCAGTGCATCGTTCAGGCGGCGGATCAGATTCAGGATCACGCCCATGGAAATCGGGTCGAGGCCGGCAAACGGCTCGTCATACATGATGATGGCCGGGTCGAGCGCCACCGTCCGTGCGAGAGCGACACGCCGCGCCATGCCGCCGGAGAGTTCGGCCGGCATCAGGTCGCGTGCGCCGCGCAGGCCGACGGCGTTGAGCTTGAGCAACACGAGGTCGCGGATGATGGATTCCGGCAGATCGGTGTGCTCGCGCATGGGGAAGGCGACATTGTCGAAAACCGACAGGTAGGTGAACAGTGCGCCGAACTGGAACAGCATGCCCATCTTGCGGCGCATCTGGTAGATCCCGTCGGCATCCTGCTCGTGTACGACCTTGCCGTCGACACGGACTTCGCCGATGCTGGGCTTCAATTGTCCGCCGATCAGGCGCAACAGCGTGGTTTTGCCCGAGCCGGAGCCGCCCATGATGGCGACCACCTTGCCGCGCGGGAAGCGCATGTTGATTCCCTTGTGCAGCAGACGGCTGTTGTAGGAGAAAGACAGGTTGTTGATTTCGACGATGTTGTCGCTCATGGTCGCGGCATTTTAATCGAAAATGACCTGAGTGTGACAGGCATATCCTGACTTGATTCGGCAGTATCGATTGGTTGACTGGGTTGCACACTGTTTAGCCCGTTTCCCGCAACGCCACCTTGGATAAATTTTGCTAGACTGCGTACATGCCTAAACTCTACGAATATTTCGGGCTTATTGTTATGTTTTACGCCAACGAACATGAGCCAGTTCATGTGCATGGCAAATTTCAAGGGCGCGAATCCCGTGCCGAAATTATCGTGCTTAACGGCGTAGTCTCGGAGATTCGTTATAGTGCCGTTGCGGGCCGCGCTCCGCTTGGTGCCAATGAAATGCGCTACTTTGAAGAAGTAATTAGCGCCCGAGCGAATGACATCATTGCCAAGTGGATCGACTTTTTTGTTTTGCATAAATCCATCACGCCGGAACGCATTACGAGGAGACTCAAATGACACCAGCCATCATCAACATTGTCACTGCCGAACAAGTAGGGGATTTCAGTATCCGGCTGCAATTCGATGATGGCACTGAACAAACGGTAGACTTCAAACCCTTCCTGACCCACGCCCTTCATCCAGACATTCGGGTATGGCTTGATCCTGCCCGTTTTGCCACATTCCGCCTCGAATATGGCGAATTGGTGTGGGGTGACTACGATCTGTGTTTCCCTGTGATCGACTTGTACCGTAACCGGATTGAGTACCACACATCGCTCGCAGCCGTGGCTTGAGCACAAAGGCCGAGCGGTTCTGCATGTTTTGCAATGTTCCGGCTAAAAAGTAATTTGTTTCGGCCGCCTACGTTTTTGCCAATTACGTCTGAGAGTTTCTGTTGTAATGTAGCTTCGCTCACTGGTACGTCCCGACTTTCGTAGGCGTTGCACCACTGTGGTTTGTTGCTCGCTGGTCAGGTCTGGATTAATCCGTGGAACATCTTCTGCAAAGAATCGGGCAACGAACTTTTCTTTGTCAGGTTCAAGCGTATTTTTCGGGCATCCCACTTGATTAGTTCTTCTATTGACCGATGAACTTGTGCTTTCTGTGCCAATCCAGGCTTTTCTGGCTTGGGCGGTGTTCAGGTTGCAGCCACGAAAAATCGAGCTGTTTTGAATGATAGGACACCAACTCAGTTTGATTGGGTGCTTGTTCTGCGAATTTTCCGCAGGCAACCACTATCTCGAAGCTGGTGCCTATTGACCAAAGCCCTTGATCAAATGCCCAGTGGTGGTTCCGGCATAACGCCATGCCGTTGGTAATATCGTCATTTTTACTTTGCGAAAACTGGTGAATATGCGCTGCCTCGACCAACGTAATCCCAGATGGCAGTAGCATTTTGGTCCCGCAAAGTGCGCAGGAATAGTGATAAAGCGGCACGATTTGGAGTCGAAATTTGATGTCTCTACCCTGCTTGACATCTTCCTCTCTCGATACATCTGGCATCGATTCTCCGTCCAAGGCGAAATTGTTTGAATCCAAACCCAGCATGGCAAGAAGTTTGATTTTTTCTTCCGGGAAAAACTAGCTGCCCGCAATAAGGGTTTTTCGAGCGGTATCGCGGTGATCTTTGTTCCGCATCAATTCGAAAAACTCCTCTGGAAGTTCGGCGTGTGAAATAACCTTATTTAACAGTTCCACGGATGTCGGGCGAATGCTGCCAAGAGCTGCATTCAACCCCGAAATAGCAACGTGCCGGAGAAACCCATCGCTTTGAAGATGGAAGAATGGCAATTCAGCACGACCAACTGATCGGCCTCGGGAGCTAACAGCTTCCCAATAACCCAAAAATCGGAAAGCAAGTTCAGGTGTCAGCCTTACGATGTTTGAGGTGATCGTGCCGTCCTCGATTTGGTCAAGGATTGCAAGCAAAAGAAGAGGTTTGTGCGGAGCTGGATTCTTTGACGCCCTGTCTACACGCAGCTTTGCGAGTCTGTTAAGCCAATCATTAAGCATACGCTACAGATTGTTGCAAATGCTGGCGGCTGACCACTTGAAGCAGTTCCTCAGCCCAAACGGCCTGGGCAACTAGGGAAGCCCTGAACAAGCCATCGTTCGGAGCTTCGTGTTTTGCAAATTGCCATTCTTGGCCGGATTTTTGTCTGAATCCGACCAGAAACAGCGGATTATCTTCCCAATCACC
>Ga0172373_10001404_pt1 | contig 39034 bp, 26 predicted proteins | sample Lak10m_2_FD_114546 | JGI IMG/M metagenome (GOLD analysis project Ga0172373, IMG submission 114546) | Freshwater microbial communities from Kabuno Bay, South-Kivu, Congo - kab_092012_10m | ecosystem: Environmental > Aquatic > Freshwater > Lake | place: Democratic Republic of the Congo... | reverse complement strand
TGGAACAAGTGGTACTTCGGGCACAGCTGGAACTTCTGGTACATCAGGTACTTCGGGTACATCAGGTGCATCGGGTACATCAGGTACAAGTGGAACTTCAGGTGTACAAGGTGCGCAAGGTGCGGCCGGTACAAGTGGTACAAGTGGAACAAGCGGAACTACCGGTACTTCCGGTACAAGCGGAACCTCGGGTGTACAAGGCGCACAAGGTGCGGCCGGTACTTCAGGTACAAGTGGTACATCTGGTACAAATGGAACAAGTGGTACAAGTGGAACCGCTGGTACAAGCGGAACCAGTGGTACAAGTGGAACTTCAGGTACATCAGGTACAGCTGGAACCTCGGGTACGTCAGGCACAAGTGGTACATCGGGTACTTCGGGCGCGTCTGGAACCTCGGGTACTGCTGGTACTGCTGGTACATCGGGTACATCAGGTAGTTCTGGTTTAGATGGTATATTTGGCGGTAACTCAATGTTGTACAGATATTCGTTTATTGGTCAATCTCCAGATTATTATCCAGATTCATCAGGACAGGCAGTATTTCCAACTTCTTCGTTTGGTAGTGTAATCAATGTTGATTATAGAACCGCACCACCAAATGCTGTAGATGTAACAAAATGGTGGAGATCACTTGCTACTACATCTACCACTGGCTATATCAGAATCACTCGCGTGGATGATTCAAATAGATTTGTAACTACTCGCGTCACGAATATCACAGAATATAATGGTACTCCATTTACTGGTTTCACTATAACTGGTACTCCAATCGTTTCATCATCGTTGAATCCGTTTGGAACAAACTTCGACGATGAAGGTGTAGGACTAGTCATTTCATGGGCAGAAAACGGTGAAACAGGAACCAGTGGTACAAGTGGAACTTCAGGTACAGCTGGAACCTCGGGTACTTCAGGCACGGCAGGAACCTCGGGTACAAGTGGAACTTCAGGCACTGCTGGTACCTCAGGTACAAGTGGTACTTCGGGTGTACAGGGTGCACAAGGTGCTGCTGGTACGGCAGGAACCTCGGGTACAAGTGGTACTACAGGTACAAGTGGTACTTCAGGTACTGCTGGAACCTCGGGTACAGCTGGAACTTCGGGTACATCAGGTACCTCGGGCACAGCTGGAACTTCGGGTACATCAGGCACCTCGGGCACAGCTGGAACTTCGGGTACATCAGGCACCTCGGGCACAGCTGGAACTTCAGGTACAAGTGGTACTTCTGGTACATCAGGTACAAGTGGTACAAGTGGAACCTCGGGTACGAGTGGCAGATCTGGTACAAGTGGAATAAGCGGTACACCTGCTCCGGGTACAATTAATTATAACGCATATCAGTATTCTCCATCAAACGTTGCACCAACAACTGTTGAAACTGGTTCATTGAAGTTTTTGAATAATAGTTCGGGCACCGGTCACATGTATATATCATACTATGACGTTAAAGGAACTGATTATTACACATGGCTTGCTGCCGTTTCTCAAGTGGACAATGCTGTAAAAGGTATTGGTGCGGTCACAAGTATTGCGGATCCAACTTCGTTTACTATTTTTGAAATAAATGACTTGACGTCTATTAGTGGCAGTCCATGGTTTGATGTTACTATCACCGATATAGCAGCTGGTCCGGGTGATACAATATATGGGAATGTATCATGTTCTCTATCAATAACACTATCCGCTAACAGTGGTTCAGTTGGTGCAGCAGGTACTTCTGGTACAAGTGGTAGATCTGGAACTTCAGGTACTTCGGGTACATCTGGTACAACAGGAACCTCGGGTACGTCAGGTACAAGTGGAACTTCGGGTACATCAGGCACAAGTGGAACTTCGGGTGCAAGCGGAACTTCGGGTGTACAAGGTGCACAGGGTGCTGCTGGCACGACTGGAACTTCAGGTACAAGCGGAACTTCGGGTGTACAAGGTGCACAGGGTGCTGCTGGCACGACTGGAACTTCGGGTACATCAGGCACAAGTGGAACTTCAGGTACAAGCGGAACTTCGGGTGTACAAGGTGCACAGGGTGCTATTGGTACGAGTGGAACCTCGGGTGCAAGCGGAACTTCGGGTAATGCTGGCACAAGTGGAACTTCGGGTGCTCGAGGCACATCGGGTACGAGTGGTGTTGCTGGTACTTCGGGTGTAAGTGGCACTTCTGGTGTAAGTGGCACTTCGGGTGTAAGTGGTACTTCGGGTGTAAGTGGCACTTCGGGTGTACGTGGTGCTCAAGGTGATACTGGTGCACAGGGTGCTGCAGGTGCTGGTGGTAGTGGAGACGTAACAGGACCAGCAAGTTCACGTGATAACGCTGTGGTTGTGTTTGATGGCACATCGGGTAAAGCAATTAAGCAGTCAGATTGGACAGCAAGTACGTCTGGAGATTTATATGGTACTTCCGGAAGCATAGGAATGCAGAACGGATTTGTTTACATTCCATCGGGTGCTCAAGCTGGACCACCAAGTAATACTCCAAGTGGTTATAGCACTTTAACGGGTGGAGACTCCGGGGGAGGACGTGCTCCATTGTATTATGATCGTTTTGCAAGTCCAAGTAGACTCTATGTCTTTAACGGCAATACTGCATCATGGTGGTATGTTGAACTGACTGAGGTGTGAACTGACTGAGGTGGTGTGACCGTAAAATAAAAGTTATGATCGTCAACAATAAGTGAGAATTAAAATAAATCTTATTTGTTGGCGATCACTATTATATAGTAAATGAGTTATAAGATATTATTTGTTACACCGCATCTATCAACTGGTGGATGTCCTCAATATTTGTTGAAGAAAATACAATTGTTGAAGGACATCCACCAAGTTTACTGTGTAGAGTATCATGATTATGGAGAATGGTTCAATGTACAAAAGACACAAGTGCGTGATACATTGAAGTCCAACTATTTTGTTTTGAAGGACAATAAGCTTGAGTTGGTGAACATAATAAGCACTGTGCAACCCGACATTATTCATTTTGAAGAAATGCCGGAATATTTTATGTCGGACGATGTTACACGTAAGATATATGTGAATGACCGCAAGTATTTTATTGTTGAAACGTCACATGATAGCAGTTTTAATGTAGGATCCAAACGATTTTTTCCTGATAGGTTTGTGTTTGTGAGTGAGTATCAAAAGCGTGCGTTGAGTTCGTTGCAAATATCATCGCATGTTGTGGAGTATCCTATTTTAAAGAAATCACGAGCAATTGATAGAAATAGTAAGTTGGTTGAAATGGAGTTGAACCCCGATTTGTTTCATGTGGTTAATGTGGGATTGTTTTCTCCTAGAAAAAATCAATCGGAAATTATTGAATATGCTCGAAAGATGATCAAAGAACCGATTCAGTTTCATTTTGTTGGCAATACTGCTGGTAATTTCAAGGATTATTGGGAACCGTTGTTGAAAGATTTGCCAAGCAATTGTAAGGTGTGGGGTGAACGTAAAGATGTGGATCGTTTTTATGAATGTATGGATTTGTTTTTGTTTACCAGTCGTGGACACAACAATGACAAAGAAACCAGTCCTATTGTAATACGAGAAGCTATTAGTTATCAGATACCGTCGTTGATATATAATTTGCCGGTATATTTGAATATGTATGACAAATATAAAAACATATCATATTTGAACAATGATTTGAATGTGAATGTTGATACAATACGTTCGTATTTAAAAAAAAATGAAATAAGTTCGAATGCGGTGATTAAAAACAATGTTGCGTTGCATGCTTATGTAGTATCAGCATATCCCAACACCAATGTTGGTGAATCTACTACTATACAGTGTTTAAATGCGTTACAAAACTCGCATAAAATACTAACCACACATTATAAAGAAAACCATGAAAAGTTTAATAATGTTGCTGACACTGTTGTTTTTGATGAAAACAATCCTATAATCAAACATACATTTTATTGCAACTATTGGTATACCGGAGCAAATTTTCGTTGTGATTTGAATTTGAGAGCCAATAACAACAACAACTATCATGGACTTGCTGTGTGGACCAATTATCAAAACGGCATTCGTAAATCCAAAGAATTTGGATACAAATATAGTGTATGTTTAAATTACGATATTGTTTTGCATTCAGATGATGTAAAGAGTGTTGAAGAAATGGTGAATCAATTGGAAACCAATCAACGCAAAGGATATTTTATACATGAGAAAAAGGACGAGGGAGATACATTAAAGACCGTATTTTTTATAATTGACAACGATTACTTTTTATCAAAGTTTGATGTTGTAACAAACGAACAACAATATAATGCTAGTATCAAAAAGAACGAAAGTCCGTCAAATAGTCTTGAAAATTATGTGTATTATTGTTTGAAATCGTGTTTGAACGATTTGCAACTTACTACACAAACTGAAGATATATTGTTTCCCAAAAGCAATTTGAATTCATTTTCTTGTGTTGAATATTTTTCTGTGATACCAAATTCAGACAACAAAACTTTTGTGGTATGGAAGAGTTCTAGCAACACAAACGACAATAAAAATGTGGTAATTGATATATCTGAAAACGATAAGGTTATAAACAAAATAGGATACTTACAAAGAGATTCTTATTGTTTTTATCATACAGTTGATTTTAAACCAAATTGTTCTTATGCAGTTAATTTGCGTGAATATAATTCCAATTGTGAATTGATCAACAAAAATGTTGTTGAGTTTGATAATATATCAAAGTTGAATGATGCTGGAAAATTTACGATGTTAAACACAAATGTTTCTTTATCTATAAAGACATCATCCAAGTTCAATTTGCATCATTATAACTTTAAAAACGAATCATTGGCATATGTTTCCAACTTAGTGGAAAAGGGTTTGATATATAGATCGCATTTGAATTGCAATGAAGTTGATATTTTTAAAACGATAAACAATTATAATGAAAGTCATATCATTTTTAAAAATGTTAAGTTATCTGTGACGGTGGATGAGTTTATGTGTACTATACATAATGCAAGAGAATATATGTATGATAACGATTTGATACTTGTTGCATTAGAATCCTCTGGAGGTGCTGTTGGTGGTATTTCTAATTTTTATAAGTCAAAAGGTCACAGACCGGTATCTGCATATTTAATCAACAACAACTATCTTTCTACATTTAAAACAATTGGTTCTATGAGTGAACTGAATAGTTATTTGAAAGGATATTGTGTAAATTCAGTTATTAATATATTATGAGAATTTGTCAAGTTACACCGGGATTGATTTCTATTCCTCCAAACGGATGGGGTGCTATTGAAAAGATTATTTGGGAATACAAATTGTGTTTAGAAAAAGCAGGTCACACATGTGATATTTTGTATTTGGATCAAGTAAAGTCTGCTGATTATGATGTGGTTCATATACATGTTGCTAATCTTGCATTATTGGCACACGAACGTGGTATACCATATGTATTTACCATGCACGATCATCATACAGAGGTATATGGCAACACATCTGCATTATATAAGCAGAACCGTGATGCTATGGAAAAGTCGTTAATATCGTTTGTACCCGCACAACATTTGGTACCATATTTCAACAGTAAACGCGTAAAGTATTTGCGTCACGGTGTCAATAGTTCATTTTTTACATATGGAACACCACATAATAAAAAGCACAAACTATTGTGTGTTGGGCGAAATGGTTTGTCACAAAATATGTCATTTGACCGTAAGGGTTTTGTGTATGCTATTGAAGCTGCACGTAAACACGATTTGGAAATAACGATTGCTGGTCCAAGTGCTAACAAAGAATTTTTTGAAAAGAACAGTGACTATAAACCATATGACAAGTTGAATTTTATTTATGATTTGAACGAAGAACAACTTGTTAAGGTGTATCAGGATCATACCATCTTTTTGCATCCATCTTCAGTTGAAGCTGGTCATCCCAATTTGACATTGATGGAAGCATTATCATGTGCTCTTCCCGTTGTAGCTACATATGATGCAGATGCATTGCCTGGCATGGTCAAGATTGAACGTAGTGTAGATTCGGTGTATGATGGAATACATACTGCGATGCAGAATTACGTAGAATTGCGTAGACTGGGTGTAGAGTATGCTCAAAACAATGACTGGAACAATGTGGTTGCTGATATAATAAGTGAGTATCGTCGAGTTGATGAATATCGTATGACCAATGAATTGAATGAGATATATGATATTACAACCGGTGGCAATAAACAAAAACAAAATGCTAGAATAGAGTTGGATTGTACGGCCGGTTGTCAGGTTACTATTACTGGTGGAGATCCTTCATTAAAGTATAATTTCAATTTTATTGATGATAGTACCGGCGATAGTTTGTTTTCTGGTACCATGAATACCAATGAATGGTCACGTTGTACAATCAAACGTTATGTGCCATATCGTGTCAAAATCAATTGTTCGGAAAATGTAATTTTGGATGAAAAAATCAATTTAAAAGACAAAAACGTTCTTATTTGTTTGGATACTAAGTCGTTGGGTGATTGTTTGGCGTGGTTTCCGTATGTTGAAGAGTTTCGTAAAACACATCAATGTAAGATGTTTTGTTCAACCAACTGGGACGAGTTGTTTAAAAACAATTATCCAGAAATAACCTTTTTGCCGTTGAATTGGTCGGGTAATTTTTTTGCAATTTACAACATTGGCTGTTATCCTGATAAACAACGTTCGTTGTTTTCGTATAAAGAAGTTACGTTGCAACGTTTGGCATCATCTATATTGGGATTGAATCATGTGGAAGTTGTGCCCAATACAGTTGTTTTGAATAAAGATCGAAGAATAGCTGAAAAGTATGTGTGTTTTGGTACACATTCTACGTCACAGGCTAAGTTTTGGAACAATCCCAATGGTTGGCAGGATGTATGTAACTATTTGAACAGTATTGGTTTGAAGCCGGTATTGGTTCAAAAAGAATCACATCCGGGATTTGAAGGTTGTATCAACATGTCTGGTGAGGCGAGCATACATGATACTATAAATTTATTGTATAACAGTGAATTTTTCATAGGGTTAGGGTCTGGATTATCATGGTTGGCGTGGTCGTTACGTAAGCCGGTGATATTGGTTAGTGGATTTAGTTTGCCTATGAGTGAGTTTTATACTTCATATCGTGTTATTAATACAAATGTATGTCATGGTTGTTGGAATAGTCATGATTTTGACAAAGGCAACTGGAATTGGTGTCCAAAACATGAAAATACACCGCGCATGTTTGAATGCAGTGCGCAAATTTCTTCACAGATGGTGACGAATCAAATTGATAAATTGGTTGTAAACGAAAAGATATTTACAGACAAACAAAATCAGTAATTTGTCAACAAAATCGACCTATTTTTAACAAAAATCGTCAAAAATTTGAGTTTTTGATACATCTATTTGTTTTTTTATAATAACTTGTATGCACAAAAATAATTTCGATTGTTGATTAACAACGCAAACTTTTTTTAAAAAGTAGCCTTAAAATATAAATATCTAGTCTTTCAAATTTTTAGAAATATTTATATTTAGAGTTTTTTGTACGCGTAGTACATAAAACAATCAATTGAAAGGAATTTAGCATATGCCAATTACAGAAGGGGGTACGTTTACTCCACACGACAATATTGTAAGTCCAGGCGTTTTCAGCAGAGAAAACGATTTATCGGGACTCGCTCAGGGCGTTGCTGATATTGGTGGTGCAGTAGTTGCTCCCTTCCCAAAGGGGCCCGGCTTTGCACCTACAATTGTCACCAGTGTAGCTGAGTTGGAAGAAAAATTCGGTGTAGCGGACGGTGTTTATTACGGTCCATACACAGCCAAAGAATACTTAAAGGAACAAGGTTTAGTAACGGTGTGCCGTGTAGGCGCATTGACCGGATACAAACAAGACAATCCATTTGTCATTTACGCAATCCCCGGTTACTATGATCGTGAAACCGAAAGCGGTTCATTTACTGCTTTAGAAACTAGCGACTCATCATATCTCGCTCTTGATCCAAACGACGTTACTGTGAACGTTCAATATGTTAGTTCCAGTGGTGTCGAAACATTAACACTCACCGGTAGTTTGTACGCAAACTTCGAAACATGTTCGTTTTCACAATACGATCCTCCAGGCACAACCGGCAACAAAACATACACCACACGTTATATAGGTGATGTACATCTTGATTTCGGTTCTTCGGAATTTGTTATCAGCTCCAGTTTGCAGGGTGATAATACACTATCAGCTGAAACCAAATTGTTGCGTGCTCTTGCTGAACAAGATGGTGAATTCTCTGGCAGTTTAGCATCTGGTACATTGGTTAAGTTGAGTGACGACTTTCCAGTATCAGGATTAGCTGTTGATGTGATACTTGAAAATATTGAGTTCAAGAAGTATCGTCCAGCTGGTAGTTGCGGTGTTCAAATTCAAATTACTTGTGACATTACAGGTAGTTTTGGTAAGTTTACTACGTTCAATGCTACTGACATCAGTGGCGGTGATCCGTGTGCACCTGCTGCAACACGTGAAAGTGTGGTTCTTGCTGTATTGGCAAACACACAAAACGCAACTATACAATCTGATGCAAACAATAAGTTGGCACAACTTGTATACGGTTTTGAAGGTTCAGTGTTGAGCAAAAAGGTTGCAACTTCTGGATTGTATAGTGGTAGTGTAGATCCAACCGCACAAGATTATGTTCTTGATTTGCGTTACAACATTAACGGTAGCAGTGGAAGTTATGGTATCTATGAGTTTTCTTTGGATCCAGCAAGTTCCAACTATATTACCAACGTGTTTGGTTCAATTGCAACCGCAGGTGATCCAACCAAACAAGTTGCTGGTCAAAAGATTGAAGCAGCTTATTTGTACAATATCTTCCAAGATACAATTGCTCGTATTGTACAAGAAGCAACTGATCCATCTGATGGTTGGTTGATTGTTGGCAGCGAAGCACCATATACACCATCTGTGGGTGCAAACAAACTCACATTCTATGGAAATCCAATGAAGTTGACCGACGACTATGGATACGCACCAACAACTGGTGATAGTGATTTCAGTTTGAAGTGGGCAACAACACCTTGGGTAAATTCTCAAAAGGTTGCTCCATTCCAAGGTTCAACTGACCTTACCGCAACACCACAACGTTTTCCATTGTTCCGTGTACACACATTGTCTGATGGAACCAATACAAACACTTCCTACAAGGTTGAAATTAGCGACGTTAAACTCGCTGGAACCGTGCCAGGCAGTGATTACGGTTCATTTACGTTGAGTGTACGTAAGTTCAGTGATACAGACAAGAGTCCAAAGTATTTGGAACGTTTCCAAAACTTGAATCTTGATCCAGACAGCAGCAATTTTATTGCTCGTCGTATTGGTGATCGTTACAACTATATTGCTTACTCTGGCAAGATTATTGAGTTCGGTACTTACAACAACTTGAGTAAGTATATTCGTATCGAAATGACTGAAAACAACTATCCAGACAGCGCAGTACCATATGGTTTTGACGCACTTGCCACACCAATGGGTGGCAATTTGGGTGGATATTTGCCACCAGTTCAATATAGTCGTGCTTCAACATACACTACGGCTCCGGGTAAATATTCATCGGGTATTGTATTTGGTGAACCGCCAGTGGGTGCAGATGATGATTTGTTGGCATTGTATCCAACATCATCTGTAGACACTTACAGTGTGCATCGTGACAATCTTCAGTATTTTGCACCGCTACCTGCTTATGAAGGATTTACTTCAATTGGCAATAACGTGGTGTTTGACCTTGAAGAAGGTGATGCATACAATCCAACAGGTTCAAAACATCCAGACGTTCAAAACGATAGTGGCGGTGTTCCATCAACATACGAAGCTGCATACGAATCAACACGTGTGAAGATGCGTAAGTTTATCTTTGGTTTCCAAGGTGGATTTGATGGTCAATCACCAGCAATTCCAATCAATGTTGGATCTGATATCATTCCGGGTAACACCCAAGGTTTGAACTGTACCAATATTACAAGTCCAGGCAGTGTTGCTTATAGACAGTGTATTGGTGCGTTGGGTAATGCTGACGAGTTTGATATCAACATGATTGTAACTCCGGGTATTTTCTATCAACACCACAGTTATGTGGCACAGTTGGTAATTGATACCGTCGAAGCACGTGGTGATTGTTTCTACATCATGGATAACGTGGTGTTCCCTAAGAGCAATCAAAGTACCGGCTTGATTGATGCTGCAGTAAACATTGCTGCAAACATCGACAGCAGTTACGTCGCAACATACTATCCATGGATCAAGATTCTTGACACTAATTTGAACAAGATTGTTAGTGTACCACCTTCAGTAATCTTGCCAGCAGTTTATGCTGCCAACGACAAGGCTTCTGCTGAATGGTTCGCTCCGGCTGGTTTGAATCGTGGTGGTATCACACAAGCTGTTCAAGTTCTTGACAGAACCACACACGCTGAACGTGATACGTTATATGAAGGTCGTGTCAACCCTATCGCAGCATTCCCCGGTCAGGGTATTTGTGTATGGGGTCAAAAGACTCTTCAAGTTGCACCAAGTGCGCTTGACAGAATCAATGTACGTCGTTTGTTGATCAATTTGAAGAAGTTTATCGCAAGTTCTTCACGTTTCTTGGTCTTTGAACAAAACGTAGCATCAACACGTAACCGTTTCTTGGGTATTGTAAATCCTTACCTTGAACAGGTTCAACAACGTAGTGGTTTGTACGCCTTCCAAGTGAAGATGGACGAAACTAACAACACTCCTGACTTGATTGATAGAAATATCCTGTATGGACAAATTTATCTACAACCAACCAAGACTGCTGAATTCATCGTGCTTGATTTCAACATCTTGCCAACGGGTGCATCGTTTAGTGCTTAATTGAACTAATACAACAATCAAACCTGCCTTTCACAAGGCAGGTTTTTTTATTTTAAAAACTTGACATTTTTATTGTTTTGTGATATTTATCAATCAGATGAGGAGTATTGTATGACTGAAAGAGGTAAAAAAATTAGAGATGCGTTTTTTAAAAAGTATGGAGTTTATCATCCGTCACAACTTCCTGAAGTTAAAGCTAAAATTAAAGAGAAGCGTGCAAATGGTTCATATGACAATATGGTGGATAATATGAAAAAGACGCTCCAGAGTAAATACGGCAGTGAAAGTTATAATAACATTGAAAAAAGTAAAAGAACAAAGTTAGAAAAGTACGGTGACGAAAACTATAACAATAGAGAAAAAATGGTTGAAACTAACCTTTCAAAATACGGAATGAAAGTTTCACCAAATACTTTGAAGTGCACCAAAGAAAGATCTGCATTTGGCTCAATTGGTTTCAAATCAAAAAAATTCAAAAATTTTCTTGATGTTAATGGTGTAAAAAATGTTTCTCAATTGAAAGATGTTAAAAAAAGTCTTCGTGATAAAAAAATACATCAAATGTTGACGAGTATTTTTGATGGTTCTCGTCTTGCTGGTGTTGTGACGCCGTTATTTAACAAAGAAGAATATACAGGCAGTGAATATGATAAACTGTATAAGTTTAAATGTTGTACGTGCGGTTCTGAGTTTTGTGATAATTTATATTCTGGCAATATACCACGTTGTTTGACTTGTTATCCGCATAATAAATTTAAATCTTCAATTGAAACTGAGATATTGGAGTTTTTTACTTCACATAACATTGAAGTTAAACAACATGATCGAACAATTTTAGATGGATATGAGGTTGATTTGTATATTCCGTCTTTAAGTTTAGCAATTGAATGTGATGGTGTTTACTGGCACAGTGAAATTGCAGGCGGTAAAAATAAAAAATATCATTTAGATAAAACACAGCGTTGCTCTCAAAAAAACATACAATTGTTGCATATATGGGACTGGGAATGGAGATGCAAAACCAATATTGTGAAAAGTATTTTTCTGAGTAAAATTGGTAAATCCAGAAAAATTTATGCTCGAAATTGTTCGATTGCAACCATTTCAGATTTCGATAAATCTTCTTTTCTTATTGATAATCACATACAAGGAGACGATAAATCATCGATAAAAATTGGGTTGTTTCATGAAAACAAATTGGTTTCTGTTATGACGTTCGTCAAATCAAGATACGATAAAAAATATGAGTTTGAACTTTCAAGATTTTGTACTTTAACCGGAACAAACATAATTGGAGGAGCATCAAAGATGTTTAAGTTTTTTATCAAAAACTATAATGCAAAATCTGTAGTCACATACAGCGATAAACGTTTGTTTTCTGGAAATGTTTATAACAATATTGGCATGACACAATTAACTGATACACCTCCGGGTTATCACTATTTTCATAAAAACAATGGAACTCCATTGAACCGCATTCATTTTCAAAAACACAAACTTTCAAAATGTTTATCAATTTTTGATCCAAATTTAAGCGAATGGCATAACATGCAAGCTAATGGATATGATAGAATTTGGGACTGTGGGCACTTTAAATTTGAATATATTAGATAATAACAGCAAAGCAATTGATGCGCTTGATGAAAAACAAACAAAAGTAATATAAATAAAATAAAAATAAGATATTAATAATACAGAGAAACAGCTTGATGAACTTGATGCGCTTATTTGCTTATAGTTTTTTTATTGTTTTGTCAAGTTATTATCGAAATTTTTAGATATTTATATTGTATGATTTTATTGAAACAAGCGCTTTCTGAGGTTTTTGATCACAATTTGTTGGAAACTGATATTACGCACAAACGAACTATCTATTGTGATATGGATGGTGTGCTTGTAGATTTTGATACGGGGTTTTTAGAAATATCAGGCGGTAAATCAGCTGAATATTTTGATCAAATAGGCAAAAGCCAAGAAATATGGAGGTTGATTGCAAGTCAACCAAACCAAGGCATTGATTGGTGGGCAAATTTGCCAAGAACATCAGATGGACCAACATTATGGAAATATTTAACAACTCACTATAATATTGTTAATATATTGAGTAGTACCGGTTCTAGAAAATCAAAAAGCAACAGTGCTGAGATTGGTAAAAGAACATGGTTACGAACCAATTTAACGCCAACACCCAACGATAAAAACATATTTTTGGTTGATAGTTCAGAAGCAAAACAAAAATATGCAAATAATACCGACGATATTTTAATCGATGATTTGCCAGCAAATATTCAGCAATGGAGAGCTGCTGGCGGCATAGGAATATTACATGTTAGTGCACAAAACACAATCAACCAACTCAAAAGACTACAACCAACACAAGAAAGTTACGGATACAGTTGGTCGAATGTATAAAAAATATGATTACAAGAATATACAATGAAACATTGAATCCCGCACTTTGGGATTTAAATTCAAACACATTGAAACCAGAAGTGCGTGAAAAATTGTTGCAAATAGCTCAAGAATTTTATGAGGAAACAGATCTTAAAGCACCAATTGAAGACATTTATGTGTTGGGTAGTGCTGCCAATTATAATTGGAATTCAGTAAGTGATATTGATTTGCATGTGGTAGTTCAAATGAAGTTGATCAATGCTGATGTTGAAATTGCAAAACAATTGGCGGATCAATTAAAAATAAACTGGAATCAAAATCACAATGTAACAATAAAAACTCACAGAGTTGAATTGTATATTCAAGATGTTAATCACCCAACACGTGCACTAGCAATATACAGTGTTTTGAACAACAAATGGGTCAAAACTCCACAAAAATTGAATTTAAACCTTGATAAACAAGCAATTCAGAACAAATATACTGACATGTTTAATCAAATTAAAGCTGCAATACAATCCAACAATTTGGATCGTTTGAAGCGGGTATTAAAAGCCTTGTATGACATGAGAGAATCTGGTCTTAGCAAAGGTGGTGAGTTTAGTACAGAAAATATTGTATTCAAACTGCTTCGTACTCGTAATCACGTGGACAATTTGAAAAAAGCAGTTAATAAAGTTTACGATGCGCAAAACTCATTAAAATAATATTATGTTATAAAGCGCCATTTTCCGTTGCCACAGTCCCAAATACGATCATAACCATTGTTTTTCATATTTTGCCATTCTGTTATATTTTCGTCATAGGTTGGCAAAATAGTTTTCAACTTATGCTTTTGAAATCCCATACGATTTTTTAATGAACCGTAAGAATCAAAAATATACCAGTAATTTGGGCTTGTGCATTCAACAAATGCAAAGCCCAACTTAGAATATATCTTACCGGAAAAATATCGTTTATCGTTATAAGAAACAATACTTTTAGGATGATAATTTTTAATAAAATAACTGAACATTTTTGAAGCTCCGCCTATGATAGAATGATTCAACTTGTTACAATAGCGGACCATTTCCCATTGATATTTTTTATCAAATCTAGATTTTCCAAATGTCATCAAAGAAATTAGATCGTTGTTATAAAACAAGCCAATTTTTATAGAACTACTTGACATTCCTTGCATATGATTGTTAACAAGAAAATTTTCAATTGTTTTATTGCATGTTATTAGTTTGAGTTCACATTGACGTGCATATACTTTAATACCGTTGACACCAAGTGTATTTTTCAAAACAGACTTTACAATTTCTTGTTTTTGATACCATTCATTTTCAAAAATATGAATCAATGAAATATTCTTTGATTCACAGTTCACTGTTTTGTTATAATGATAAACTTTGTTTTTTGCTCCCATTATTTCACTGTGCCAATACAAACCGTTACATTCAATAGCAAGATTTGCTGAAGGTATATAAATGTCCAGTTCTTTAGGTTTCAAAACAGTTTTATTGTTTGTTTCGACCAAAACGTTTTCACCAACCAACGATTTAACATAATCATATATTTCTTTTTGAAAATATGACATGTTTTGTTTATCACAATTTACGCAACGCAATGGATTGCCATTGTTTAGATTGTAAGAATCTACATTATTACAGCGTTTACATTTGAATTTATATTTTACAATTGACAAATCCTTTAATACTCCAAAATAATTGTCGGGTTTAAACATTGGAATAAAATTAACAAATCTGTCATGTGACAATATTCTATCAAACATGGTTTTTACATGTTCCAATTTAAAGTTAGTTGACTGTGATGCATGTGATTTTCCGTATTTTGCCAAACATGTTTGTTTATATTGCACTTTATATTCGTCAGTTTTAACAAAATTATCTACACCATATTTGTTTAAACATGTTTGTTTCATCTGCGATGTATTTCTGTAGTTTTCATCGCCATGACGACTTTTTGTTGTTTTTTTACCTTTTTCAACAAATTCTTCTTTTTGTAGAGCATGTTCAACGCCGTACTTTTCCATCATTGATTTTTTAAAGTTGTTGACCACCGATTGTGTTTTCATAGGATGATCAACACCGTATTTTTCAAAAAAAGATTTGAGTTGTGAGTCTTTTGCCAACAATTTTACAGACGGTGAGTTTTGACTACATTTAACTGAACAAAACCGCTGATTTCGTTTTGCATACTTTACAGAAAACGTAACCGAACATTGTTCACACACGTTGTCAACCGCAATTGGATTTTTTCTTGGACGAGCCATAATTCTGATTTCTGGTTCAAAGACAGTATACCAGATTAAATATTATAAGAAATGCAAAATACATTTTTTATTTTTTTATATGTATTACCAACAACATAACTAAAATATATGGCAGACATACTTACCCCAAACGAAATGTTCTACACTGTATTTGAACCAAAAGTTCAAAACAGATTTATCTTCTCAATCGACGGCATTCCCGCTTTCATTATTAAGAAGACCGATAGACCAAAGCTCACACAAGAAAAGAGGACTATTGATTACATTAACGTACAACGTTACTACAAAGGTAAGAGCGTATGGAACGATATAACCGTTGAACTTTACGACCCAATCGTACCAAGTGGTGCTCAGGCTGTAATGGAATGGGTACGTTTGCACCACGAAAGCGTAACTGGCCGTGACGGTTATCTTGACTTTTATAAGAAAGACGTAACCATCAACGTACTTGGACCCGTGGGTGACAAGGTAGAAGAATGGCAGTTGAGAGGCGCATTTATCAGCAATGCTGAATTCGGTAGTTTGGATTGGGGAAACGGCGGTGATTCTCTCAACATTACCATGACGCTTGTGTACGATTACGCTGTGCTTCAATATTAACATCATCATATGATTACGCAAGTAGGGCGTTATCGAACAATAAACTTAAAGGGTTTGAAAATCTCCCAACTACTTATGTTGGGAGATTTTTATGTATACATGCATTCGTTGTAAAATGGAATTTAAATCGTATGATGCTTTACGTCGTCATGTTGGAAGAATTCATAAAGTTGCGTCTGTTGATTTTTACGTAGAGAATAATTTAAATGGACAATGGCCAGAATGTAAATGTGGGTGTAAACAACGAGTTAAATGGTCACATGGTAAAAAAGGATTTGTAGATTATTGTCAAGGACATCAATCCAGAGTAAATAATAACTGGGGACATAATAAAAACGCACAGTTGAAATCAGCTGAGACTCGTAGACAACAATATCAATCGGGTGATAGAAAGGTGTGGAATGACGGACAAACCAAAGATACAGATGATAGAGTAAAAAAGTATGGACGTATCATATCTGAACGTTTTTCTATAGGTCGAAAAATTGAATATTCTCAAAGGATGACTAATAATAGGTTAAATGGAATAATTCCTACACTAACAAAGTCTGAACACCCTCAATGGAAAGGTGGAATCTCTGAAATTAACGTGTTAGCCAGATCTTCCACTAAATTATATAAAGAGTGGAAATATCCTATTTTAATTCGTGATGGGTTCAAGTGTACTAAATGTTGTAGCACCGAACAATTACATGTACATCACGATGACGAAACAATGAGTAATATCGTTAAAAAACATGTTTTGATAGATGTAGATGTAATAGATTTTGAGTTAAAAAAGACAATAACAGAAAAAATTGTAGAATATCATATAACTAATAATGTATCTGGAATTACATTATGTTTAAAGTGTCATGGCGAACTACACCCATCTTTAAATTTCTAATGAGAATTAACTCATTACACTATTTATTAACAAATGAAAATCACCAAGGCTGAACTAAAATCACTTATCAACGAAGTATTGATGGAAGTTGTTGACTCTGATAAATTTACAAAAGCGTTGGAAACGTTGAATAAAAAAGCACATGGTCAAAATGTCGCTCTTCAACAAACAAGAGTTGCTATTGCAAAAGTAAAAGAACAACAAGCACAAGATCGTACACAACGAGCGTCAGATGCGGTGGATGCCGCAGAAGGACGAGGAAACAATAGTGGCAATGAACAAGATGCATTGAATAATGCAAAAAAAGCAGAGAAAAGTGCTGAAGATAATGTAACTGCTGCGGAGAACAATTTGAAAGCTGCTCAAAAAGGTGGATCAGGAACTTAATTAAAATAACCAAAAAATTTAAAGACGGTATATATATTGTTATACTAAAAAGTTATTATGGAAAACGATCAAACAATTCCTATTACGCGTCCACAAACCATTGTTGGTGGACCTCCTATTGCAAGAAATCCTTCAATGTCACAGCCAACACCTGTGACTGTAAAGCCTCAAAATACGTTTCCTACCGAAACAATTGGACTACCAAGCGAGGGTCATTTTTATCCATCGGATCATCCACTATCAAGTGGACAGATTGAAATCAAGATGATGACGGCCCGTGAGGAAGATATTCTTACCAATCAAAACCTTATCAAAAAAGGTATTGTTTTGGATAAACTGTTGGAATCTTTGATTGTTACACCATGTAAGTTGGATGATCTTCTAACAGGTGATAAAAATGCAGTGTTTTTTGCCGCTAGGCGTCTTGCCTACGGTGATTCGTATGGTCCCGTGACGGTTACATGTCCCAAGTGTCAAACAGAGTGTGATCGAAAAATTGATTTATCGTTGATGCAGTCAAAAGAAGTTGATGTATCACAATATGCGAAGGGTCAAAATGAGTTTGAGTTTACGCTTCCTTATACCAAGAAGACGATCAAGTACAAGTTGTTGAATCATCGTGATGAAGGTTTGATTGATGCGGAGCTTAAAGCTATGGCAAAGGTCAATAAAACTGGAAGCAGTGAAGTTACAACTCGTTTAAAGTATATGATTGTGTCGGTGGACGGCAATACCGATAAAAACGTTGTGCGCAAGTTTGTAGATCATGAGTTGCCATCCCGAGATAGTTTGGCATTCAGAACACATGTACGAGAACACAGTCCTGATTTGGACATGAGTTTCGAATTTTCGTGTGATGAATGTGGAAACGAGGAAAGGATGCAGGTGCCTTTGACGGCACAGTTTTTTTGGCCTGACGCCGGAAGATAAAATACATCTTCACACACAAATCTTCGAATTATCTTACTATTCAGAGGGTGCATTTACACAAGAAATTGCGTATAATTTACCCACGCACATGCGTTTATTCTATTTGAAAAAGTTGGCTGATGCCAAAAAGAAAGAAAATGAACAAATGGAAAAGGCGTCTGAATCATCACGTAAGAAATAAACCCCCAAAAACTGAATATAAATACGTTATTTGTATATTTATAATGAAATAACGTATTATGGCCGATGAAGAACTATTAAAAGATGCTGCAAAGATGTTGCAAAACGCAACTGCGGAATCTGAAAAAACAGGAAAGAGTATAGCTTTTGCCACCGATCAATTAAAAAAGCTCGGAAAGGCGTTTAGCATAATGTCAAATCAACCCAAGGCTGCATATGAACAAGTTCGTAATGCAAGTGAGACAGCAAACAAATCAATGCAGAGAACTCAGGATGTGTTGTTCAACATGGGGGACCAAACCATATCAACTGGAGCGAAATTACACGAAATGTTCGATGCGTTGGTACGTCTTCCAATGGACAGTATAACAGAGCAAATTGAACTTCAAAATGAAGCATTGGAAGAAACAATGTTAAAAGAAAGTAAGTTGTACAAAACAGGTTCTGATTTAAAAAAACAACAAGAAGACAAGTTAAAATTATTGGAAGATGAAATATCAAAACAAAAAGATTTAGCAAAAAAAACCGGAATAGATAATAAGTCTATAATAGCTGATTTAGACAAACAAATTGAGAAGAAAAAAGAGGCTGTTAAATATGCCGAAAAAGTGATGGAAAGAACTAAACAAAGTCTTTTAACTAACAATGAAAACGTTAAAGCTATAGCAAAAACAACGGAAAAGTTGAAAGGCACCGGTAAAGTTCTTGAGTCGCTTGTAGGACCAGCTATAAAGTTTTTGTCTAAGTTTACAGAAGCATATGATCGTTTTGTACAGTTGGATGCAGCTGCGTTATCTTTCAGAGAAACCACAGGACTTCTTATCAGTCAAATGGTTCAACTTGAAAAAGCAGCATTAAACGTAAATCAAGAATTAATAACACAGGGTGTTACTATTGGAAAAGCGTATGATGCAGCTGCTGCTTTAACAAAAGAGTTTTCAAATGCTTATTCTGTAACTCAAGATCAAATACGTGCAGTTGCACAATTGAACGCCAACTTGGGAGTCACAGAATCAGTTGGTGCAGGATTTCTTCAAAAGATGGAGAGTGTTGGTGGATTAACTGAAAAACAATCTATCGGCATGGCCGGACTTGCTACAAATGCAGCCAAAGCTGCCGGAGTACCAATCAATAAAGTGATGCAGGATGTTGCTAATGCATCTGGAGAAACACTTGCGATGATGAGAGGCAATGTTCGTCAAATGACATTGGCAGCAATTCAAGCAAATCGTTTGGGTGTTGACCTTCAAAAATCTGCAAATGCTGCAAAACAATTGTTGAGTTTCACCGAAAGTGTTGATGCTGAAATGGAAGCAAGTGTATTGCTTGGCAAGAATCTCAATTTGAATCTTGCAAGACAACTTGCTTTCCAAGGTGATATAGCTGGATCACAAAAGGAAATCTTGAGACAAGTGAAATCGATGGGTGATTTCAACAAGATGAATATGTTCCAACAAGAGGCACTTGCAAAAGCATCTGGATATACCGTAGAGGAACTATCCAAGATGATCAAGAATGAGGAACGTTTGTCCAAGTTGAAGCCTGAACAGTTGAAGGCATATGAAGATGCTACCAAAGCACTCAAAGAACAAAAAGAAGAAACGGGTGAACAAATTCTTCAACAAGCACAGATGCAGAGTGCGATGCAACAATTGAGCAACACATATGCTGCATTTAAACAAATTCTTGCAGACATATTGACTCCAGTTGTTAATGTTGCGGTCAAAATATTGATTCCAATATTGAAAATGGTATTGGCTGCTTTCAACCTTTTGTTGATACCTGTTAAAGTATTGGCCAAAGGTATTCAAGCAGCTTTTGAACCATTTGAACCGGTATTGCAGTTGGCATCAGATTTTTTTGATAAGAGCAATGCTGCAATTGAAAAATTGGTACAGGGATTGGTTGATTATGGAAAACTTGTGATAAAGTTGGTTCCGGGCTGGTCGTTGATGTTGGCGGTAATCAGAGGAATTGGCACAGCAATAACAGCGATAGGACGAGGAGTAAGCATCATTGGAGCTGGGTTAACAACTGCAAGCAGAGTTGCGTCAATATTGTTTGGAGCACTCAGCCCAATTACCAGAGTCATTTTTGGTATTAGTTCAATTATTGGATCTCTAATCAACGTAGTAGGACGTGGAATACAGATGATCGGCGGACTCGCCTCTACTATTGGTAATTCTTTTAAATTGGTTGATATTTTCGTAAAACCGGTGATTGGTGCTTTTAATTTAATTTCTAATTTAGCGACAAGAATAATATCACCAATACGTGGTATTATATCATTTTTCGGTACCGCTGGAGGCATGGTTGGACGACTTGTATCCGGACTCGGTGCTGTAGGAAGAGTCGGTAGAATACTTGGTGCATTTAGTAAAGCTGTACCTGTTGTTGGATGGATTATAGCGGGTCTTCAGGGTATTGTATCAATGTTCACAAAGTTGAAGAGTGGAACCGGAGTCTTCAAAGCTCTGGGTGAGACACTATATGAAATTTTTGTGGAACCATTTAGAATGTTGTTTGAATTATTGGGCAAAATACCAGTTATTGGTGGATTGTTCAGAGCTATATTGCCTGTTTTTGATGCATTAAAATCAATTATTGTTGGTACATTTGAATTAATAGGATCATTATTTGGTACAATATGGGACATCACCAAAGGATTGATGAAAGGAATTTATGACATTGGTGCAGCAATTATGTCGGTAATCGCATTGCCGTTCAAAATGTTATTTGCTGGATTCAAGTTGATTTGGACATTGGCCACAGATGTATTTACATCGGTGAAAAATCTAATAATGGGGGTGTTTAAGGATTTAATGGGTGGAAACATTATGGGTGCTATATCAAAAGTGTTTTCATTTATTCCAACTCTGTTTGCAAAGATGTTTTCAAGTGTAAAATCATTTATGATGAACATTTTTGGTATGATGTTTTCAACTGTAGCTAAAGTATTTGATTCTATATTTTCGATACCAAGAAAATTGATTGGAGGACTTATAAACATACTAGCAAAACCTTTTGTGTCAATTTTCAACATGGCACAATCAGTGTATGACAAAATTGCATCATTCTTTTCTGGTGGTGGAGGATTGTTGAGTGGTATTGGTTCAACGATATCATCAATTTTTGGATTTATTTTTTCTCCATTAGCATCAATACCGAAGTTATTGTTGGGTTCTATTTTCTCGTTTGTATCATCTGCTAACCAAGCAATATCAGGTTTATTTGACAATGTGGCTGGTTTTTTTGACAGTTTGATACAAAACATAATAGGATCTATTGTGTCGGTAATATCGGTTATAACTGAAAAGGTGGGTAGTGCAATAACCGCTATTTGGAGTGGCATTAAGTCAATTGCATCTTTTATTGGTGGAATATTTGGATTTTTTGGATTTGGCGGTGATACTCCTTCTATCGACGACCAATCAAAACCATTAGAAAACGTACCTTCACCAGCACCCGCACCAAATGTTAATGGACCAGCTGATACACAAACTGTTAATATGATTGCTGAAATTCAAAAAACCAATGAAAAGTTGGATGAATTGATAAGATTGATGGCCAACGGCGGATTGGTTGTGAATCTTGATGGTAGAAAAGTAAGTGAACAACTCGCTTTAGCTAGTGCTAATGTATAATTATAGAATATGCCAGAACCAATTCAAAGAAACTCAATATCGTTTCCGTTAACGAATCGATACAATTCTGCATCATCTTCTCCTTCACCGGGCAGTGGAGCAGAACCCAAAACCATTGTGGTTCCGCCTATCAACAAAATACCCAGCGACTATCCAATTGGTCCTGCGCCGGGTAAAGTTGAAAAGTTGTATATCAGCAACAACAAATCCATATTGAGTAGATACAGTCCAAAAACTGGATATTCCAACGGATTGCTTCGATTTGGTCCGCGTCAACCTTTTGTATGGTTTACGCCCAATGAAGGCAATAGTGGAACCAATGCTATCAAAAAGTATGATACACGGTTTTTTCCATTAGGATCTGCATTGCAAGATGTAGTTCGTGTTGGTAAGTTTTTGGTGTCTGGTCCCGGTGTTATGTTCAATATCAAACAATTGGTATTGCAAAATTTACAACCGTTCAATGAAACTGCGCTATACAATCCAGCTGATCCGTTAGTATCTGCATTTCGTGCCACATCGTTGGGATTGCTTCCAAGAGTTCAACGTCACATTGATTTGGGTGGTGGTCTTTTGGGTGCATTAGCCAGTGTAGTTGGATTTTCTGTAACATCACAAAGCAACAGTATACCAAGAGGGTCCATAGGCGCTGGTAGTTCAGATACTGCATCTAGTTCGCCTCTTTCAAAACAATCAATAGGTACCGGCAAAGGTCTATTGAGAGCTAAAACCGCATCATCGGGATATACATCATTTGCATCACGTTGGGGAGGAAATGCTAGTAAAACAAGTTTCTTGAGAGCAATGGCTGCGTCTGTGTTTCCGTCTTTGATTAGTGTAAAACAACCGCCTGGCACAAAATACAAGGCTGACGAAGGTTCATATGGTATGATGATCAACGACAATCGTGAAAGATTGTCAACAACCAACGTAGTAACTGGTGTTAATTTGCCATTGAATCAAATTTGGATTGCGGGTGCTGATACAATACGAAAGAAAAAGGAAACACCAAGAAGTCGTGAAATCAAATATGTTGATGGTTCAAGTCAAAAAGTCAATTCGTCTGTAAGCGGTCCATCTATCAATGGATTGGAAACCGGTTTTACAATTGAAAAAGATCAAGATGATATTGAAAAGTATGGAAAGTCTGTGGGTATTACTGCATACAGAAAAAACTCTGATGCGGATTTCAAATACTCCACGATGTTGATCAACTATAAAAAGTTTATTGATAAAACTTCAACGTTTTTAACCAAAATGGACGGTCCACCCGTGGATCTTACCAATGCAGAAGATACATACGTAATTAAGCCACAAGAAGATTTCTATAAAAAGTATGGGTTTTCAGCAACACCGTTTCTTGCAACAGTGTTTACACTCAACACTATTCCTACAAGACGTGGAAAAGTTGATGTAAAAGCAGCACCATACTTGGTAGATGACACATATTCCAAGAGACACAAAGACAATAACAATGAAGGTGTTCTCAAAGAATTTAGAACCAATCTTGATGCAGGTAAAATTGGTAACGTTCCAACTTTATCAAATGATATCAATGAACCGATTAATGCTACATTGGCATTAAAAGATCAAGATAGAATTAACAAAGAACGTATTGACAAACAAAAAGCGTTTTATAACGAATACGGTTTTAATGATACACCCACTGTAGCAAAATCTGGAACAATACAAAACATTCCAAAACGTGAAGGTGGCGATCTTAACAGAGACGCATATGATGTAGACGGTACATACATCAAAAATGTTATCACCAACAACAACGAAGGCGTATTAAAATCTATACGTCAAAATGTTGATGCTGATAAAATTGGTAAAATTGACACACGTACCAACGCTGTCAATCAATTGAATAATGCTACGTTGGAAGTTAATGTCAACGACACCATTCACAAAACACAACTTGAAGCACAAACCAATTTTTACAAACAACGTGGTTTTGATACTACGCCAGATGTAGCTAAAATCAAACAAATAACAGACATACCACAACGTGGTGATACCAATACACCACCCACGGATGATGTTAATGTGCCAGGCACATATTCGAATCTTGCAAATCAAACAGGCGACTCAAGCGTTTTGTCAGATTTAAAAAACAACATGGAGCAAGATAAGTTTCAAAATGTACCTTCTGCAAAAAACCATGTTAATCAGCCTATTAATGCTACGTTGGCATTGAAAGATCAAGATCGAATCAATCAAGAAATAGCAGACACGCAAAAGAAGGTGTATACTGATTTGGGATTGGCAGATACGCCCGAAATATCCAAGATCAAAAAACTAAATCAAATACCAAAACGTGAAGGCAGTGGTGATTTAAATCGTGATGCATATTTGGTTGATGGCACGTATTCAGCTACACGTAAAAACGATGGTATTAATAGTAATCTTGTCAATATTAGACGCAATTTGGAAGACGGTAAAATTAGTGATACTGTATCCACAGCAACTATTGATATCAAAGGTGATCCTACTGATAAAAACAATGCAACACTACAGTTGAAGCAAGACGATATTGTAGTTTTGAATCGTACTGCGATGTTGAAGAAAGTTATAGACAACATTCGTGCCAGTGGATATCAAGTTGCGTTCAACAACGTCAATACTAGAGTGATGTCGAGTCCGGATGCCACTGTTTTTGGTATACAAACATTGACGTTCAGAAACATCACAGACAACAAGTATAGTAAAGATTATGCTGATAGTTCACAATTGGTTGATGGATTGGAACACAGCCGTTTGAACAGCAAAAAGTTTGCAGGTGCACGTTATGGTGATGAACTAAACAAATTGACCATACTTGGTCCGGATAAAGATATTTTGGATGAAACGGATGTAAATGGATGGAGCGTATATGATCCTATCAAAGATGATTTGATTGCATTTTATTTTGTTGATATGGTCAATGATCGTTATATACCGTTTAGAGCCACTGTAACTGGTATACAAGACAGTTTTCAAGTTGATTGGAACAACTACAAGTATATTGGTCGTGCAGACAAACTATACACATATGAAGGTTTTACAAGACAGTTGAGTTTTACTTTCAAAGTGTATGCATCCAGTATCAAAGAATTGCTTCCTATGTGGAAGAGAATCAACTATTTGTGTGGATTTGCAATGCCTGCCAATTATACATCGGCTACAAGCAATGGTGATGGTAGTGAAAGTCAGTTTTCGGTTCCTCCATTTGTTAAATTGAATTTGGGAGATATGTATAAAGATCAACCTATTTTGATTAACAGAGTAGGTTTGTCCATACCAGAAGGTGCTGCGTGGGAAACATTATCTGAAAATTCAGAAGCTAATTGGTCATATTTGAATGGTATTATACAATGGCCAAATTCTGATGGCAAGTATGCACAATTTCCAAGAGAAGTAGAAATATCATTGGATATTACGGTGTTGCAAAAAGAAAGACCTGTTGTGGGTGCTGCAAACTTTGGAAATGCCACAAGAGATCAAGTGAACAATGCGATAATTGCCGGCGATGACAATAAGTTTTCCAAACAACTGATAACTTATGTTCAGAACTACGAATAATTATAGAATATGAGATATGATACGTCTGTTAATATAAAAAAGAGATGGGATGGCAAAAGATATTTTGGCACACGAATATATCCATCTATACCATTGGATTCCAGCGACATATATATTGTATCCAATGAAACAGATTCGCTGGACAATCTTGCGTTTAAGTATTATAAGAATCCATCGTTGTGGTGGGTGATTGCGCAAGCCAACAACATTGGAAAAGCCAGAATGGCGGTTGAACCGGGATTGCAATTGAGAATACCGACAAAAATAAATTCAATTGTCAATAACTACAAGTTGTTGAATACATAATGTTATGGCGACAAAATTTATAGCACCGTTTGAGTTACAACCTTTTACCTCATTTATTCGTGAAGAATTGAATCGTCGTGAACAAGACGTTGGATTTCAATATACGAAAAATGATACTGCAAGTTGGGATGACAATGGTGATTGGAACACCTATAAGGGACCATTGCGTTGTTGGGTTCGTATTTGTTCCAATGGTATTGGTAGTGAAAAGTATGGATCCAAAGAAGGATTTGTGATGGGCGGAATAAATGGTTTTTATAAAGACTATGGTTTTGATCCTGTAACTAATGCCAAAAAAGAAACTGTTTTGGGATACACACCGTCTGGTGAAGAACACAAAATTGAGGGAGAGTATGCAGTTGATAGCACAACTATTAGCAAACATGTACCACCACCTGGCATTATTAGTGTAGATGCGGTGATGCAAAAGTCATTGTATCGTCAAGTAACAATCAAGTGGAAGTGTTATTCTAAAGATCATTTGAACTATTTGACGCCGTACATGATGACGCCCGGTGTAAGTATGTTTATTGAATGGGGATGGAACCATTACAATCCAAAATGTTTATTAAACTTGATGGACATAGGTCGTCCTGCATTGATGAAAAAGACGATGGATGATAAAACACCGGGACCATCTGGCGATCCTGATGATCCACGAACAGATTCTGGGCATGGTCTTTTAGGATTGTATACAGATCCGTTGTTGCAACAAACTCATATTGAACAAGGTAAAGGAATGTATGAACTGACATGTGGAATTATCAGCAGTTTTGATTTTTCGGTTCAGGCGGATGGTTCGTATGACTGTACTACCGAAGTGAAAAGCAACAGTTTTATTTATAGTGGTACACAAGTTAAAAGCAATGCTTTGGCATCAACATCAACTGCTGATAGTCAAGGAAACAAAAAGCCAGAACCGGTTAAATCATTAAAAGCGTATATTGATGGACAGTTTAAAGAAATACCAAAAGTTGTGTTGAATAATTTGGACAACAACGAACCATTGTTTCCAAATTCTGGGTTTCCGGGACCAGAAACCAGAGTATTTATTCCAAGAAATCTTGATACGTCCAAAGATCCACGTACCAAACAAGACAATGTAACCAAGTTTAGTTTCGATAGTGGTGCAACCGATGATTTTTGGATTACGATGGGATTGTTTATTGATATTGTAAACAAGTTTTGCGAAGGTACATCAGAAAAAACAGGTGCAGCTTTTAGCAGAATTGACATATCATCATCTTGGATTGGTGGACACAAAAATTTGATTAGCACCGACGGCAAAGTGTTGTTGATTCCAAATGCAGTTGCACCAAATATTTCTCCTGACGTTGAAGATCGTGGTAAATCAACGTTATATCAAACGCCACCAACTCAACAAACTGGTGCGTTACCACCTGCAAAATCAGAGGCTGACAAAACACTTGAATCTGTGTTTAATGTTGCGCAACGACAAGATTTGAATGAGATTATCAATTATTTTAGAATCAACTATGGTGGAAAACAACCAGAACAAGTTGCGTTTCCAACCGCATCATATGATTATTATACAGGAAAGCTGGAGAATTTGTATGTTCATAAAGATGTTATTATTGCGGCTCTACAAAAATCTGAGACTATAACTGATGTATTGAACTATGTGTTGAACAAAATCAATGAAGCTGCAAATAACATGTGGCAGTTTAACATTATTCAATATGGTCCGTCCAATTCATTGTTGAGTATTATTGATCTTAAATCGATGAGTATAAAAAGATTGCAAGACTTGGGAGGAGGTTTTAGACCATTTTTATACTTCTTCAAAAATCGTGCAAGTAAAAACACAATTATTAGTTTGAGTATGAGTGTTAAATTGAGTGACAAAGTTGCTACTCAAGTTTTGTACAATTCTCCTAAAGACAATAGAAGTACGGTACCTATATCCAATCCATTTAAGTTTACCATCAAAGATAGATTTTTTAAGAAAACGTTGGATGACTCTTATTTGACACCATCAGATAGAGAAACGTTGTTGAAACAACAACAAAATCCTGAAAAGGAAAGAGAACGTGAAGATCAAAAGAAATTGATTCAAAAAGAAAAAGATGTAAAGTCCGGAGCGTTTGTTGTGGGTATAATAAAAAAAGAGACAGTATCACTTGATACGCTTTCACCAGAGGCATTTGATCAATTGCCTCTGCCATCGAGGCTCGCGCTCGTCGATCCGTTTAATTTTTCACGAACAATAACACTTGAACAGACATATATAAGAAAACTTGTATTGACACAAAAAGATCTTTTGAATTTGTTGGTTAACGATCAAGATCCGTATAACATGTCTGTTAATGGAATGCCGCAGCCGGATTTCAAGGTAGAAATTTCATTATTGGGCATTGCGGGTTTAAAGACATTTCAAATTTTTGGTATTGATAATTTACCAGAACCATATGACAAAGACATTTTGTTTCAAGTAAACGACGTAAAACACAGTCTTCAAAGCAAAGGTATGTGGACAACCACAATAACTGCTAGTCTACGACCTGTTAAAGCGTTGAATTTGGCAGCAGCAATTTAAGTTAGTTAATATGATTGATTTAAACAAATATACAAAGTTGAAAGGAAACATTGTACCTCCATTGTTTCCCAGAGCGTATATTTTTGCATCTGAACCGTTGGATTATACCATACAGTATGCACGTCGATATTTTGTTAAAAAAGCCAACGACAACGAAATATTTGAAGTAAGTTCAAAAAACTATAAAACGTTGCCCGGAAACATTTATATTAAGTTGTCACTTCAGTGGCAAATTGGTGGTGAAAATGCGACTGAGCACAACAAACAACAAGTTCAAATGGCAGAAAAGAAAATGAATGGTATTTCTGCCAAAGTGACCAACTATCTTTTGGGTTATGAACTGACCCCTACGCTAAAGACGTAGGGGTTTTCTGACGATTCCAGAGATAAAAGAGGATCCATTTCACAAGATATTAATCACATATCCAATTACAAATAACGAATGGAAAAGAAACTCTCTGTTACAAGAAAGTTTAATGTTATACATCAAAAACGTCACCAAGTCAGACCGTTTGAATAAAAAGTCATTGAAAATATGCATGGATTGTAGCAACGTGCATAACTTTTTTATACGAGAACGATCTACCCAAGATTCACAACGTTTAGATCCATGGTACAGAACATTTCCAATGTTTCCGGGAATACAAAGCAATCGTATGGTAATTGAACAGAATACAAACATAGAATACGACTGGCATCCTATTATAAATTATGACAACTCAAAGACATATAACTTCATCTATGTGACTTCGCTTGATAGAATTAAAATATACTGTATTGATACGTTAAACCATATGTAAAATTATAACGTTTATTGATCACAAACTATGTTAAATCTCAACCCTATAAAAAAATAACAAATAAAGAGTGTTTAGTTAGTTTAGATCCAAACGAAACCACAATAATTTATGACAAATCGACGTAATTTTTTTATACAATCCGGTCTACTTAGCACCGCTTCGTTTGGATTAGATTCATTTGCAGTCAACCACAAACATCAAACGCCAGTTGAAAAGGTATTCCTTAAAAACAAGTTTGACCCAACTAAAGATCCTAAACGTATTCGTAAGAGTTTTTATGATTTAACAGACGAAGAACTTCGTAACCTATGTAAGGCAATTGGCTATATGCGTAATGACATGCCTACCGACAGTCCTCTCCATTGGGAGAACTATGGTAGACAACATGCACATCATTGTACCGAAGCCGGTGACGGTAATCCTCAGGTTCATTGGAGTTGGCACTTCCTCCCATGGCATAGAGGGTATGTCTATTTCCTAGAACGTATTCTTGCCAATATTCTCACCACCAAACTTAACATCGACGGTTCCAAGTTTGCATATCCATACTGGGATTGGAGCACGCATCCTGAAATTCCAAACACTCGTCTGCGTCAACAGGCTGGACTTGCAAGTCCATTGTTTGGTTATGACCTAACTCAGGAAGATATGGTCAACGTTGATAATCTAGGGTTTGACAACACAGCATTGTATGATGGTAATCGTGGACCCACCATATTGAAACCCAAGATGGATCCTGATAATGAATTGACCCAAGATTCTAAAGATCACATTAAGGAAGCATTGTATTATACCAGTGCGTCGTACATTAACCAGATTCTAATGGCTCCGTTTGAACAGTTTGGCGGGGGATCAACAATCGACAGAAAGACGGGCCAAGGTCTTTTGGAACAAGGACCACACAACGACGGTCATGATTGGGTTGGAACCCGTATTGGCAAAAACAGAACCATGGGAACATTACGATATGCTGCTCTTGATCCTATTTTCTACATGCACCATGGTAACATTGATCGTATATTCTCATTGTATACACAACCAATGCCGGATCTTGATGGTCCGTGGGGTCAACAAGTTTATGAATACACTGACATTGACGGTTCGTGGGTCAGGGTCAGCGTCAAAGATATCATGACTGGTATCAGCAATAATATCAGCTATGGTGAATCTCCATTGATGGCCAAGATTGCACACCGTCCAAGTAATGTAACCAGAAACATTGTGGTTCCAGTTCAAAAGGTTATTGAAAACGATCCTGTTAGCGTCACAATTTCGTCCACCATTGTGAAAAAGATTATTACAAGCAAACTTGCTTTGATGGATGTTAAATTAGGTACGATTAACTACACTGGAAAGTATAAAATTAATATCACATTGAAAGATGCAAATGGAGTTGATACAACCGTTGGACGTATCAGAATGTTGGAAGGCGAACATCGTAAAGATATACAGCCAAATTCGGAACACGTTTTCAGTGTGGCATTGAAGACCATCACTGCCCCTCCGACTGGAGAAGTGGTATTAACATTTATTCCTCCAAAAAAGAATGTTAAACTTAAAATAAAGACGTTGGAATTTATGTCAGTTGAGTAAAATATTGAACTTTTTGTTGACAAACGATATGAAAACCAATAAAAAAACTTGATGATGTGATCAACATGATATATTGTTATGTTGATGATAAAGTTGTTGACAGAAATTGAAAAGCACATAGTTCGTAGAGACATAATATTGGATATTGTGCCGTTGTCTAATGATTTTCATGTTGCATCTATTGGTTTGTGTTTGGTTTTGATATATTGTGTTGATGATCAACAGTTTTTTTCAATACCTATTGATTCAACGGATCATGGTTTGAATTACAACAAAGACGATGTGTGTAAAATGTTGAACAAAGTGCGTGGACGTATATTTTGCATCAACAAAAAGAAAGTGTTGCATCAGTTTGAGTTACAAAAACTGTATGATTTGTCGGTCATTATGTTTTTTGAGACCAGTGAAATTGTAGAAGATGACGAATACAACACGACATCACATATTTTTTTCAAACACAAGTATCACAATCATAAAGAATTAAACAAAATTATACCTAGCAACAATCACATTTCCAAGTTTTTGGATATATGTAAAGATGTTGTGGTGTATATTCGTAAAAATTATGAAGCTGCATATTACGATATCAACAATTTGCTGGTAGAAACGTTGCAAAACATTGAAAAACAAGGAATATATGTCAATATTGATCAATTCAATCAACATTTTTCTGATAAAACGCATTTGGTGTCAGAAAATAGGGTATATACTGAATACAATATTTTTACTTCGACCGGAAGACCTAGCAATCGTTTTGGCGGTATCAATTTTTCGGCACTAAACAAAGAAAATGGGTGTCGAAAGAGCTTTGTTTCACGACATGGTGACGATGGTGTATTGATAATGTTTGATTATAGTGCGTATCATCCGCATATTATTGCAAAATTGGTCAATTATGTGTTTCCAAACAAGGTAAACATATATCAGTATTTGGGCCAATATTACTTCAAAACCGAAAATCTTTCCGAAGATCAGTTGAAGAAGTCGAAAACGTTAACGTTTCAACAATTGTACGGTTCTATCTCGGAAGAATACCTAAAAATACCGTATTTTGCGAAGATTTCTGAATATCTTGATCATCGGTGGAAGTTTTTCAACGAATATGGATATATTGAAACGCCAATTTTCAAACGGCGTATTACCAACAAGCATTTGGTAAATGCAAATCCGGCCAAATTGTTCAATTACATACTTCAAGCGTCTGAAACTGAGTATTCGATGGAAAGTTTGATTGATGTAAACAAGTATTTGAAGAACAAAGAATCAAAAGCCATTTTGTACACGTATGATTCGGTATTATTTGATGTAAAAAGGTCAGAAGGCAAGAGTTTGGTGTTGAATATCAAACAAATTATGGAAAGTCGTGGATTTCCCACCAAATGTTACTTTGGCAACAATTATCACGACATGAATTCTATTAGTATTTAAACGAGGGTTTTGTATGAACACACAATATTTATTGTATATTGTGTCGTCATGAATAAAGAAAAAATCATCGAAGAGGTTTTAAAAGAATACTCTTTTTTAATGGAAGACGGTGGTATAAGTGATCAAATAGATCAAGATGTATTGCTTACTGCGATAGAAAATCTTGGATATGATGATTATTTTGTCGCTGAAAAGTTGTGTGAAGAAACATCAACCAGCAACAACAAGTTTATATCGGATCTTAAAAGCAAAAAGAGTTTATCAGATGAAGATATTGCTATTTTAAAGCAATTAGTTGGTCCTAGATACATGATTATTGATGAAGAACTCAAGTCTGTAAAACTAAACACCGTACACGTTCCTGACAATTTTCCGGGTACAGAATCAGATCCAAGAGAAATTACTATATCTCAAATGGAAGAGTTTTTGGCAAGAGAAAAGGCACAAGGACGTAAACTTCGAATTTCACAATCATCGACCAAAGTAAGAATTTATGCGGGTCCAGAAAATTTGTCTATATTTCTTGTAGGAACCGGTCTTAAACTATATGGAAAGAGCAAAGTTCCTGATAACTTTTCAATTGAATTCAAAAAGTTTCTAAGATTGTTGGATTTCTATAAAGTGTATTCCAATGATATTGAGTTTAAAGAAAGTGTATCAGCTGGTTTGTCTTCACAAGATTTGCAAGTAAACAACATCAATCAGTATTTTGCCAAAAACAATCCTGATAAAATACCGTTTCATTTGTATATTCAAGATGGTCCACACGTAGTTGATTGTAAGGTGATGATTGATGCTGCTCAAAACATATCAGGAAGTGGAAAAGCAGACTTTGCATTGAAAAACAAAAATCTTGAAGCGTTTTGGGTATCTTTCAAAGCAGCAAACTTTTTTGACAAACGTGATCGATCAAAGTTAGCACCTCCGGGATTTGAAGAATATGGACCCAGCATGTCGATTGGTGAAAAGTTGTCTGGAAATCCTACTTGGAACAGATTGATGGTAAAGTTAACAAAAGGAATGATCAAAGTTCTTCAAAACAATTTTATTGATTTGACCAATAAAAAAGTAACATTTGGTCCAGATCCATTTGCTCCTAAAGTTCAAATTATAACTCATGTTGATGGTGTTGCTATTGAAACTATTGTAAACAACGATGAAGAAAAACTTCGTTATATGCGTGCTAAAGCTGCTGCTATTAGCAAGTTGGTTGCACGACAAGATTTGAAGAAAAAGTTGGTTTATTTTGCGCCCAAAACCTTTTCGGTTCTTATGGACTTCTTGGATGGTACTGATGTAACCAAAGAAATTGCTGGTAAAGCCATATATGGTGTAGATTTTGAGTTTGGCAAAGACAAACCATTTGGACGTGAAAATGTTAACATATTGATGCAGTCCAAAACTCCAATCACTGTAGAAACACATGTATTGAAAAATAAACAAAATGCGTTGTTGATCAAAACAGACGAACGTGGCAGTGTATTGTTCAATCCAAATTTGCCTCTTCCAAAAGATATGGACGATCCAATTTTGGCATATAGACCCGTGTTTAATCCTACATTTATTGTGAATGAACATCACTTGGAAGTTGTAAATAAAGTAGGAATGTTGTTTTTGGGAGTCAGAATATTTATATTACCCGCTGCCAAAGCCAGTGGTGCTGTTGTGATTAAATGATATGAAGATTTATAAAAATGTCACTCAATTGGTAAATGAAATATGTTTAGATAGTCGTGTTGAAAGCGGCATGTTTGACATGTTTAATGATCAACATATGAGTGTGTTGAGAGAGAAGTTGACAGAAATGGGTTTGCCTGAAAACGAAGTGGTTGAAATTGCTAATGCCGTAATTGAAGGCAAGTATCCAGAACGTCAGGCATACAACGCAAATGGTATTCTGGTCACATTTCCCAATGCTGACTACAAACAACGTGCAATACGTCGTGGAACTCATTTTGAAGAGGATCCTACCAAGGGTCAATCCAACTTGGATTATGACACTTCTACACCTGATCAACCAACTCAAGAACCAACATCAGGCGAAGCACCAGTTCAAGTGGAACCTGCTACAACTGCTGTTGCTCAAAGTGATACACAACTACCACAACCTGTTGTGAATGTTCAAAACACGGTTACTACAGACGATTTGAAAACAAGAAGTCCTCAACAAAAAATCAAAGATGCTGATGAAGTTGAAAAGATTCTTACAACAGAATTTACGTTGGAAGAAGCTGCACAACACAATTGGGTTCGTGGCGAAGGCAACAGTTGGTACAATTCCGACGGTGCTTTGGTTGGTCATGAATGGTATTGCCTCAACAGCAAATCCAAGAAAATTCTATCATCGAGATGAAAGACACCCAATTATTATGTACGTTTACAGTTCCTAATGACTATCCAACAGTTGTTGAACAAATTAAATCGTTTTATTTGTTATCCAACAATCGAATTTTTGCATTTTCCAATGAAAAAAATGTCAACGAACTGTATTTGACATATAATATTGTGATGCGGGATCGATCCATCAAAAAATTGCCCAATACTATATCAATACATCGTAAAAAACAGACCAATACTTTGTATACTTTGAATGCCATGAATAATCTCATCACCGAGGAGAACAATGGTGTTTTTGATAAAACTTTTCAATTAAATTGGGACTACTATAAAAACTCATTGATTATAACAAATGAGGCGTCTGTTAAAATAATATCATTGAAAATTTTTGATATTATAAGTTGAAGTTTTGGAGCAGTTGCCCTATAGTTATGTGAGTAATAAGTTATGTGTATTCAGTTTCGAGTGAAATTGAATTGATTAACTCATTACTACTTAACAAATTAACAAATAAATAATTATGGCAATTGACCTATCTAAGATTAAGAGTCGTTTGAACTCTTTGACAAATACCAATCAAAAATCTTCTATGCTTTGGAAGCCAAAGCCTGGAAAGCAAACGATTCGTATTGTTCCCTACAAGTATCAACCAGATACTCCATTCATTGAGTTGAAGTTTCACTTCGGCATCAACAACAAGACCTATTTGAGTCCCGATTCCTTTAACCGTCCAGATCCTATCGTTGAGTTTAGCAATAGACTCAAGAAGACTGGCTCCAAGGAGGATTGGGTGATGGGCCGCAAGATGGAGCCCAAGATGCGTACTTATGCTCCTGTGATTGTTCGTGGTGAAGAGGACGAGGGTGTCAAGTTCTGGGGATTCGGAAAGCAGGTATATCAGGAAATTCTATCGATCATGGCAGATCCTGATTACGGTGATATCAGTGATCTTGCTTCGGGACGTGATATTGTGGTTGAGTTTCGTACAGCTGAAGACAGTGGAAAGAATTTTCCAGAGACTTCAATTCGTGTGAAGCCAAACGCAACACTCGCTGTTGATCCGAAGGATGCTGACGCTCTTGAATCAATCAAGAATCAAACTGATATTTTGGATCTATTTCCAGAGCCAAAGTACAACGAACTCAAGGAGGTTATGAACGCTTGGTTGCATCCTGAGGAGGCTGCAACAACTACCGAGACCTCTGTTAATACGGTAGTTGATGAAGATGACACACAGCCTGTTACCAAAACTGTTATTGTTGAATCTGCTGCACCAGCAGCTGAAGCTAAGACCGTTGCTAACAAGACTGCTGTTAACAAGTCGCCTACCGCAACTGCTGCAAAGATCAATACAGATGACCTAAGTAAGGCATTTGATAATCTTTTCAATAGTTAATAAACCCTATTAGGAGAGGTGGTAGGTAAACTGCCACCTCTCCTTTTTCATTTCAATAAAAAGTTATGCCTGAAGATACACCAAAAAAGAAAAAGGTGTCAACTCATGTAACGCATGAAGTTGACTCACAGAGAGACGACCTTGTAGAATCACTTGCAGATGTTTTGAATAAAGCAAACAAGGATTCTGGAAAGTGTGCGTTTTTCTTGGACCAAAAGGAAGATCCATCGACAATTACAGATTGGATCAGCACAGGTTGCGACATCTTGGATCTCGCAATTTCAAATCGTCCACATGCTGGTATTCCGGTTGGACGTATTACTGAGATTACCGGACTTGAAGCGTCTGGTAAAAGCTTGTTAGCCGCACATTTATTGGCTGAAACTCAAAAGAAAGGTGGACTTGCAGTATTTATTGATACTGAACAGTCAGTTTCTCATGACTTTTTGGCTGCTATTGGTGTTGATATACAAAAGATGTTGTATGTTGCTGCTCATACAGTAGAAGACATCTTTGAAAAGATTGAAACGATGATTGCTCACGTTCGTAAATCAAGTCGTGATCGATTGGTTACAATTGTTGTTGATAGTGTTGCTGCTGCCTCAACCAAGGCAGAATTGGAAGCGGATCACGGCAAAGACGGTTTTGCTACTGGAAAGGCCATTATCATTTCCAAGGCGATGCGTAAGATCAACGATATGATTGGTAAACAACGTATTGCTTTGATTTTCACCAATCAACTACGTGTTAATCTTCAGGCAGCGATGTTTGGAGACAAGTACATTACAAGTGGTGGCAAGGCCATTCAGTATCATGCTAGTGTTCGTCTTCGTTTGAAGGGTATGGGAGCACTAAAGGTTACTCAAAATGGTGAACCTGCACATATTGGTGTCAAGACACGTGCGGTTGTTGTCAAGAATCGTATGGGACCACCAATGAGATTTGCTGATTTTAGCATATTCTTTGATAGTGGTATTGATAATTATGGCAACTGGATTGAAGTGTTGAAGAAGCACTCAATTATTACTGGTGCCAAGTCACCTTACAATTATACCAAGAACAATGGTGAAGCTGTTAAGATTGATATCAAGACGTTTGCTAAAGACATGAAGGTTGATGCAGAACTTCGTGAGGAGTTGTATCAAAAGATTGTTGAAGTAGCAGTTATGAAGTATAAATCACCAGACAGCGAAATTCGTGAGGATGTAGAAGTTGACGAATCAGAGGATGCAGAAGAAGTTGGTGGAGAAGAATAATTGTTATGAGTTTCAATCAAGACGAAAAGAAAAGACTGTTCTCTATTTTTGAGAATGTTTCACAAGAAGACAAGAACGCATTATCTAACCGAACACAAGATTCGGATGTGCTCTTGGTTGACGGACTCAATGCTTTTATTCGCGCGTACGCGGCCATGCCATCATTGAATGAAGATGGTCTTCATACAGGTGGTGTGGCTGGGTTTTTAAAGAGTGTGGGTTATGCAATCAAATTGCTTAACCCCACTCGTTGCGTCATTATTTTTGATGGAAACGGCGGCAGTATGAAACGTCGTAAGATTTATCCACAATACAAGGATAAACGTAGTACAAAAATAAGACTCAACAGAGCATATTCAGAACTTTCAACCGGTGAGTTGGAAGAAAAGAATATGAAGTCACAACTTTTAAGATCGGTACACTATTTGGATTGCTTGCCAGTATCAACTATGGCAATTGATCATGTAGAAGCGGATGATACTATTGCATATGCTGCGCAACAGTATTTTAAATCCAACGTTACCATTATGAGTGCTGATAAAGATTTTTTACAGCTTACCAATGAACGAATCAAAGTTTATAGTCCCACGAAGAAAAAGCTGTATGGATGTGCAGAAGTTTTTGACGAATACGGTATTAGTTGTAAGAATTTAATTTGGTACAGAGTGTTAGAAGGCGATGTATCAGATAACATTGATGGAATACAAGGTTCTGGTTTAAAAACAGTAATCAAATGTTTTCCATTTTTGGCAGAAGAACGTGAAGTTTCTTTAAATGAAATTTATACTCACTGTGAAAACAACAGTGCCAAGTATAAGCTATATCGTACAATTCTTGAAAATAAAGACATTGTACAAAGAAATTATACATTGATGCAACTCAAAGAAACTGAAATTCAAAGTTTCTCACAATTGCGTATCAATGAAATATTGGATCAGCCAATAAAGAAGCTGGATCGTATCAGCTTTTCCAAACTGGTAACCGAAGATAAAATGTGGAACAACATTCCCAATTACCAAATTTGGCTCAACGAGTGTTTTAACAAACTCACTACGTTGGTACGATAAATATAAACAATAAAAACTATACAGTTTGGTAAACATCACATAACATGTGTATGTCATTGAAGAATTTTATATATGAACGAAAATAACCAAGTAATTGATAACCTAAAAAAATACGGAAGCGAATTTCAAATCAAGTGTATTTCAGGAATACTAAGCGATAAGTCTTTTCTCGAAAGACTTTCTGATATCATTGATCCAACATCGTTTGAGTCGGATGCACATCAATGGATTGTTAAAGAAACTGTCGCATACTTTATGCGATACAAAGATACGCCAACACTTAATGTATTCAAAATACAAGTTGATACAATTGTAAGTGAGGATTTGAAAAAGAACGTCATTGATCAGTTGAGAAATGTTTATCAAAAAATCACAGACAGCGATATCAAGTTTGTAAAAGAACAATATTTGGAGTTTTGTAAGAGTCAGAAACTCAAGCATGCTATCTTCGATAGTGTTAAACATCTCAAGACTGGAAATTATGAACAGGTAAAGGCATTGGTTGATAGTGCGTTAAAGGCTGGTATGGAACGCAACATTGGTCATGACTATATGACAGATGTTGAAAAGCGT
>Ga0172373_10001403_pt1 | contig 39038 bp, 26 predicted proteins | sample Lak10m_2_FD_114546 | JGI IMG/M metagenome (GOLD analysis project Ga0172373, IMG submission 114546) | Freshwater microbial communities from Kabuno Bay, South-Kivu, Congo - kab_092012_10m | ecosystem: Environmental > Aquatic > Freshwater > Lake | place: Democratic Republic of the Congo... | reverse complement strand
AATTTACATCCAAAACCTGTTAAAATACCCCGAAATAATTGAAAAACTTAAAAATAAATACATTGACTGTTAATCAGAGCCCCGAAAGCTTTCGGGGCTGGTTCGAGCCCAGGAGAGAGCGCTAGAAAAACCCAGTAAAATTAGTGTTTACTGGGTTTTTTGCTTTTTATACTTTTCTCTGCTGTAAGAAAAGCATGGTTTCAAAGGATCAATACCAAAAATTGGGGACTACGCATAAATTTGACATAATCTAAAAAAGAAAAAATTCGACAAATATTCATCTGGCCAATAAAGCTCTTAATAGTAAAGCTTTTAATTCTTTATTTTGATTCTAATTTACTCATAAGCTGACTTCAAAAACACTTTAACTAATACACTCAATTCTTTAGTTATCATTTTTTGTTCACTTTTATCTAAACCTTCATAATTAGACGCATGCATTTTAAGAAACTCTTCTAAAACATCCGTTGAATATAACCCCATTAATTTTCCAAAATCCTTTTGAATATCTATTATCCCTAGTTTACTTTGAATGTTTTGTAATCTATTTAATGTGATGTATTTCTCTAATTCTACAATGAGCGCGGAACATTCATTGGATAGCGTTTTGTTTTCTCGTTGTATTTTCGCTGTCCGATGTTTATCCGTTCGTTTACTTATTTCACTCCATTTTTCATTCTTATTTTTTAACAAAACCCTAGAACCATTTGACAAGAAAAGTGGTTGAACAGGTCGAATAACAACCCCTTCACAAGCATTATCTTCAATTATTGGCAAATTAAATTTTTGGGGAATTGTTGATTGAAAATCGTTCTGATAATTCAAGCAGTCTTGTAGATTTCCGCGAAATAGCGATTCAGCATAAACAAATCCAAATTCGTGAAACAATCGATTACAAACATCAACATCTAAATAAATATGACCATTGAGCAAAATATCAAAAGCATAAAATTCATTGTTTGGTAAATAATATACCCCTTTTTGAACTGTTTTAGCTAAGGGGTCTTTTTTGACATTTATGTGAGGATAATATCCACCGAAATACTCTCCAAAAATGGACAAGGAATTTATTTCAAATTCCTGTTTTAATGAACGATATAAACTGAAAATTTTATCCGAATATTTTTCTCGTAATTGATTTATACAAAAAAAAGATACTTCATCTTCTATGATTTCTGTACGCTTAGCAAATTGAATAACTTTCCCATCTGTTATAATACACACATTCGAACCGTGAACCTTTTCTTGAACAACGTATTCCATTTGATCATAGCCTTCCGTTTTAATTTTATCTAGAAACGATGTTAAATAGGTGTTTTCTATTGTGGAATACTTTCTAAATTGCATACAGGAATAAAATTAAATTCGAAGGTTATATTGAAATTAACTAATAAGATTTTCTCTGGCAATTAAAATTCAATAAAAATCAGTCAATAACAACCAGTAGCAAAGCATAATTAATTTTATGTAAAAATCTTTTACTCGTAGAATCTAACCTTTTTCATATAGTTTCCGCTAACAATAAAACCAAAAAAAACTATTCTTAAAATCAAATAATGTCATTTACGAATAGACAAAAAACATCATTTTCCCCATTTGAAATGGAGAAAAAATTCCCTAAGTCATCCCAATTAAAAAAAATGTTTTTTTATTGTCGATTATTAAGCCATTTTGTCCCAAAGATTTATTAACCTGAGTTAGATTATTAAAATATTGATAATTAATAAATTAACAAAGTAACTTTGTTCTCCCTCCTCGAGGAGGGATTAAGGGAGGTGATTTAAATATTTATAAATCAAAAAAGTAATCAAACTTTGCTTTGAGTTATAATTCACCCACCTCAATCATCACTGCACTAACGTTTGTACTTCGAAAGTTGAACTTTCTCTTCTCAAGGAAAGAAGTCTAATTATCTTGATATTAATTAAATAGGAAACGAACTAAGGTTACTAATCCCTTTTTCCTTAGAATCAAAATCGGTTGATGGATCACAGAGTAATTATGTGCTGAGAACTTCTCTTTGCGACTTTGCGTTTGAAGAAGGTTTTAACACGGAGGAAAAGAGGTTGCACGGAGGTCGCGGAGGGCAATTACTTTTGAGAAACTTTTAGTTGAGGGTACCCAAAAACCAATTTTACCCCACAAAAAAAACCGCCCGAAGGCGGCTTAAATTTCATCTATGTTCGGTATTTTATTCCAACACGATCTGTTTTGTTTGTATGCTAGCATTGTTTGCATCCACAACGTGTAAGATGTACACCCCTGCTTTTCCAAAAGTTTTCAAAGAAATCTCTGTTTTTGCAGTTGTAACCAACGCATTGTACACTTCTTTTCCTTGTACATCAAACACTTTGTAACTGTATCCATTCAACGCAGCGACATCACTTGCATCAATGACAATTACATCCGAAGTTGGATTTGGATATACGTGCATCGTTGTATATTGATTTGCTTTGATACCCGTAGTAAGTTTGAATATCACTTTTAAAGTATCGTATGTTGAACACACATTCCCTAAAGTATCCGCAATTATCGTACTTCTTGAAGCACTTCCACTACACCCTTCTGGCGATGTATAAGTATAGGTAATCGTTTTCTTCCCTAAAGTAACATTCGCAGGGTTGAACGTTGTTCCTTGTACACCATCCCCCAAGAATGTTCCTCCTGCTGGACTAGCTAATAACTGAACTAGACTAGCATTCTTTAACGTAAATTGATTTAACGCATTGAAGGCAACATTCGGTAGAGGATAAACAGTAACGGATTGCGATGTTGTAGCCTGACAACCAAAAGCGTTAAACACATTTACTGTATATGTACCTGACTGTGTTGCGGATATACTTGCTACCGATGAACCCGTGTTCCATTGAAAACTCGTACCACCCGAAGCTACCAAATTCACAAAACCGCCTTGACAAAAAGAAGTATTTCCTTGAGGGGTGATCGATGCAGTTGGATTTGGATTTACAGTTACCGTTGTTTGATTGCTATTAGAAACACATCCATTGGAAGTTACAGCAACACCATAAACCCCAGATTTATTTATTGAAATACTTTTAGTAGTTTCGCCATTACTCCATAGATAGGTTCCAGAACCTTGAGCAGTTAACACAACATTGTTTCCTTCACAAAAAGTTGTATTACCCGAAACATTAACTACCGATGAAGGATATTGATTTACAGTAACGGTTGTAGCAGTTGAAGTTGCATTACAAGCACCATCGATTACTTTAACGGTATAATTACCAGAAGTTGTTGCTTGGTACGTACTTGCTGTTACTCCATTAATTAACTGCCCATTGTTATACCATTCATAGGTATAATTAGCCCCCGTTGAAGCATTCAAATTCACGAAACCTCCTTGACAAAAAGATGTATTTCCTTGTGGTGTGATTGTTGCAGTTGGGTTGGTACAAGGTGGTGTACTTGTATACAAAGCGGTGATTTCTTCTTGGGTAAGAGAACGGTTGTAGATTGCGATGTCGTCAATATTTCCATTAAAAAAATCCATGTCGTTTAGAACACGAGTTCCAAAGTAGAAAGAATTGAAAATGGTATTCAAAGCAGACATATTACCTGTCCCCTGAAGAATACCATTATAATAGATTTTTGAGCTTGTCCCATCAAACGTACAGACAACATTGTTCCAATTATTATTAACCGAGGGGAAAACAGGAAAATCAGGACTTGTCCATCCTTGATTTGCAATTATATTAGACCCGACAGCTATCATGTATGCATTACCTGTATTTGCAGTTCCATATGAAAAGAGACAACCGCCACTTCCTATTCTTTGAAACCAAACACTAACCGACCTTGCAGATGCACCAAAAGGCAGATTGTTTTGAAGAGGATTTATATTATCATTCACTCCATCAAAACTATAAGCCCTATTACTTTGTCCATTTCTATCTGTAGTTAAAGTTGCCCCATTCACTGTCCCGTGATTCCCATTTCCACTTTCATCATTCGCATTTCCATTGAAAGGCCACCAACCTACAAGGCCGTTTGTTGGCACATAATTCGGAACATTTTGTGCCGTAAGATTCGTTGCAAACAGTAGAGCAACAATCAATTTTACATAATTTTTTACCATAGAAAAACAATTAAATTTTACCCGTCCCACAGTAAAAAGTAAACACAATAAAAAAGCGTGGAACAGTTGCTAAACTCGTATCAGAGGTCCGACCAAGAACCCACACACAAAGTAAAGCAACGCCCACGCCTATGGCATGAGCGTTTACTCTAACTTCCCTGTGTGTTATGAAATTTGGTCGGTTTCTGATACAGGTAGTATAGCAAACGCTATTTTTTAAATAAGTCTTTCTCGTTTGAGATTAAAACAAAGATACAGATTTCTACTTATACAAAATAGTTTTCTTATCCTTTATAGTTAGACAATTAAACACAAAGTAATGCAGAAAAAACACCTATCCCTTATGCAACAAAAAAAAGGTTGACTCATTTCTGAATCAACCTTCCTTTTTCAAAGAAAACCTATAATTAGTTCACGTTTGCTTCTAATTCAGAACCAGCTTTGAACTTAACTACATTCTTAGCAGCAATTTGAATTTCTTTACCTGTTTGTGGGTTACGTCCTGTTCTTGCTTCTCTTTTAGAAACAGAGAAAGATCCGAATCCAACCAAAGATAATTTATCTCCACTTTTCAATGCTGTAGAAGTAGCGTTTACAAGTGCGTTTAATGCTTTTGTAGCATCTGTTTTAGTCAATCCAGACTCCGCTGAGATTGCGTCGATTAATTCTTGTTTGTTCATAGGTTATAGTTTATACAGATAAAGATAGTATAAATGTTCCTATTTAAACAAATAATTCTAACTCTTTTTTCTTTAAATATATTTCTAACAAAATCAACTTGAGTGAATTAATGGTGTGCAAATGGAAAATACACGCATTCCTGTGTTTTTTCCATTCAAGGGAGTGCACACAACCACGAAAATTTGGTTAAAGAATTATTTAGTTCCACATTCATACTAGGTTTTGATGTGTAATACGTTTTTCTACTCTACTGTTATTATTCGTTTGCAATGGATGGTGCAACCGGCTTCTTTTTTTTCTTCCAAGAACTGCTTTTTTTCTTCTTCTTCTTAAAACTACCTGTAGATACCTTCCATTCGGGACCAACACCCAATCCTTCTGGTAATATACAACGTGGAATCTCCGCTTCGATTAATTTCTCAATGTTTTGCATGCGTAACATGTCTTTTTCATTGATTAATGTATACGCTTCTCCTTTGGTATTTGCGCGCGCTGTTCGTCCAATTCGGTGCACATAATCCTCTGCATCATGTGGGGCGTCATAATTGATGACCATGTTAATCTCCTTGATGTCTATACCGCGACTCATCACATCCGTTGCAACTAAAATGCGAATTCGTTTAGAACGGAAACCGATCAACACTTCTTCGCGTTCTTGCTGTGTCAAATTAGAAGATATTCCTTGCGACTTAAAGCCAGCTTTACGCAAACCATGCACAATCTCGGACACCTTACTTTTTGAAGATGTAAAGATTATGATGCTCGTATATGCAGGTCGCGACTCCAAAATATGTTGGATAACCGGAATCTTCTGATTGTCGAAGGTCAAATATAAATTTTGTGAAACTCCCTCTGCTGGTTTTGAAATGGAAAGGGTTATTTCTTCAGGTTCATGTAAAATCTTATTGGCTAAGGAACGGATCTTTGGCGCCATTGTGGCGCTAAACAATAAGGTTTGTTTTGCTTTTGGTAAATAGGAGAATATTTGTTCTAAATCTTCTGAAAATCCCATGTCTAACATCTTATCCGCTTCGTCTAATACCAAATGTTTCACATGCTTAAAATTCACATACCCCATTTTTAAATGGGAAAGCAATTTTCCTGGAGTTGCAACAATGATATCGGTTCCATTTTTGAGCGCATCTTTCTGAATATCCCAATCTTTTCCATCTGTACCACCATACACTGCTTGTGAACCAACAGAAACAAAATAAGACAAGCCCTGAATTTCTTGTTCTATCTGAATTGCTAATTCGCGCGTCGGTACTATGATTAATGTATCAATAGTCGTATCTTCTTTCCCAACCAACGTATGTAAAATAGGCAAAATAAATGCGGCCGTTTTGCCTGTCCCTGTCTGTGCACAAGCGATTAAATCTTTATTCGCAAGAATCGTTGGTATGGCTTTTTCTTGGATTGGTGTTGCATTTTCAAAGCCCATGTGAGCGATCGCTTCAAGGATGCTCTCGTGTAAGTGTAATTCTGTAAATTTCATAATTGACGTTAAGTTAATATGTTTTTATGGATAATCAACTATGGTAAACTAGAATGCATTAGTTTAACAAAAAAAAATCTTTTCGAAGCAATAAAATGGCCATTTAGGAAGTTACTGTAGAAAATAAGTTTAAATGCACGTTGTCAAACCCTTGTTTGAACCCAGCCTTCTGATTTTTAATAAAAAAATCAGCAAAAGGCGTTTGTGAGTTTGGGTGCAGACAGTGAATTAAACGTAATTTTCAAAGTTACTTCCTAGAGGCCTAGACTTTTTGGCTCCACCTTTTTGGGCAATGCAAAAAGGTGGAGTAAAAATAAAAATTATACAAAACAAAAATCTTTTAATTAATATCTACATTTGGAATACGAAATCATTTAAGCGTTCGTTTATACTTTATGAAAAAGTACCTATTAATTACCTTATTTGGCCTTTTTACATGCATTGGTAAAACACAAATTTTTGAAAAAATCACTTTTCAAACTTCCTATTGCTTTGGTACTTGCCCAGTATACCGTCTTGAATTACGTGCTGACAAAACCTTTAAACTACATGCAGAAACGGTGTTTTTAGAAAATACGCAAACCCGAGAATTAGATTCATCGAAAATGGGGTACTTTGTAGGAAAAGTAGATCCAAAAACCTATGCTAAATTTTTAACCGCATTTCAACAAAGCGATATGTGTAACCTTATGTTTGATGGTGTCAAATGTTGCGATGGTTCTTTAATTACATTAATAGTTAACTACGATGGAACCCAAAAAGAATTAGTTTCCATGTTTCCACCCAAACAAGCAGATGTTTTATTGGATGTTTTATATGAAATTTGTCAATATCCCAAAATGAAACGTGTAAATTCAACGTACAAATAGATGATCCTATTAGTTCGCATACAACTTCTAGTTTTAACGATCATTCTCTTTGGGTGCGGGAAAATTTAAATGTATTTACTACAACTATTCGAAATTAAACGAAAATAGCTAACATGATTATAGTTACCACAACCATCCAAGCAAACATCGAAAAAGCATGGGGCGCTTGGACAAATCCTTCTCACATTACGCAATGGTGTCACGCAAGCGACGACTGGCACGCACCATATGCAGACAATGATGTACGTGTTGATGGAACATTTAAAACTACCATGGCAGCAAAAGATGGAAGTTTTAGCTTCGATTTAGAAGGTGTGTACACACGCGTAGAATTTCACAAACACATAGCCTATACCCTACCGGACGGAAGAAATGTAGAGATTACCTTCAAAAACGAAAATAGTAGCGTAATCATTGTCGAATCCTTTGACCCAGAATCGCAAAACTCCCATGAATTGCAACAACAAGGCTGGCAAATGATCTTAGATAATTTCAAAAAACACGTAGAATCTAATTAACTATTAACCAAAGTGGTCAACTCTATTTAGGGAAGTACATATGTCTAATGTCTTTTGTCTAATGTCTTTCATCTAACGTCTTTTCATTACCTTTACTTCCGTAAAAAGATTTACTATGATAAAAGAAATAAAAAAATATGCGCCAACGGAAAGCCTCGTTTTTCTATTGGACAAAAAAAACACGGTTGCAGAATCTGAAAACCCAATTGTTTTTCAACAAGCTGCTGAATTTACTAAAGGAAAAGAAGAATTCGACTTCCTAAAATTAGGAAACCAACACATCTTCTTTATTCGTGAAAACGCGAACAACGAAAAATTACGCATCGCAGGACACGACGTAAGAGCAAAACTTCCACGCACAGAAAAAAACATTACCATCATCGGTAAAAAAGAAAGCGTGTTAAGCGTCGCTGAAGGATTTGCACTTTCCAACTACCAATTCTTGAAATACTTCAAAGATGCAGACAAGAAAAAATATGCACTAGAAAATATTTTTGTAGTTGGTAAATTCGGCAAAGAGGATATTTCAAAACTTAATAATGTACTTAAATCGGTTGTTTGGGCAAGAGATATGGTAAATGAACCGGTTTCTTTCTTAACTGCTACTCAACTTTCCAAAGAAATCGCTTTACTAGGCGAAATCGCTGGTTTTTCAGTAGAAATATTCGAGAAAAACAAAATTGAAGCCTTAAAAATGGGAGGCTTATTAGCAGTAAATAAAGGCTCTATCGATCCCCCAACGTTTACTGTAATCGAATATAAACCTAAAAACGCTACTAACAAAAAACCAGTTGTTCTAGTAGGAAAAGGTGTTGTATACGACACTGGTGGTTTAAGTTTAAAACCAACAGCAAGCTCTATGGACTTAATGAAAAGTGACATGGCAGGAGCTGCTTGTATGGCAGGTACAATTTATGCTGCTGCATTAAACAAACTTCCAGTGCACATCATTGGATTAATTCCAGCAACAGACAACAGACCAGGTTTAAATGCCTATGCTCCTGGAGATGTGATTCACATGTACGATGGAACAACCATTGAAGTCCTAAATACGGATGCTGAAGGAAGAATGATCCTTGCAGATGCTTTAGCGTATTCCAATAAATTCAACCCTGAATTAGTGATTGACGCTGCTACCCTAACAGGTGCTGCAGTAGTAGCTATCGGCACAAAAGCTTCCTGTATGATGGGGAATGCAAAACAAAAAGTATTGGATAAATTAACGGAATCCGGAAATGAAGTACACGAACGTGTTGTGCAACTTCCATTCTGGGATGAATATAAAGACCAATTGAAGTCTTCCATTGCAGACATGAAAAATATCGGCGGAAGAAACGCAGGAATGATAACCGCTGGCAAATTCTTAGAACATTTCGTGAAAGCTCCCTACATTCATTTAGACATCGCAGGACCTTCATTCTTAGAAGCAAAAGAAAACTACAAAGGACTTGGAGGAACAGGCGTAGGTATTCGATTATTAACCCATTTCTTAGAAAACAACTACCATGGAAAAGGATAAAAACCCTGTAATTCGTGTAGGAATAACCATCGGAGATATCAACGGTATCGGTCCCGAAGTTATCATCAAAGCACTTGGAGATTCTCGCATACTAACAGAATTTACACCAATAATTTACGGCTCGACAAAAACGATTTCGTACCATAAAAAAATGGTTAAGGAGGATGATTTTGCATATCAATCCTGCAGAACTGCAGAGGATGCTATAGCACATAAAATAAATATCATCAACGTTTGGAACGACGAAGTACGCTTCCAAATTGGTGAAATGAATGAAACAGGCGGTAAGTACGCTTTTGCATCCTTGGAACGTGCAACCCAAGACCTTGCATCTGGAAAAATAGACGTATTAGTTACCGCTCCTATTTCTAAAGAAGCAATTGCGAAAGCAGATTTTAAATTCCCTGGTCATACCGAATATTTAGCACACCTTTCCAACCAAGAGGAAGCATTAATGATGATGGTAGGTCAAAACTTACGCGTAGCTTTAGCAACTAGTCATATCCCTGTAAAAGAAGTTTCGGATAGTTTATCCAAAGAAAAAATCCAATCAAAACTAACCGTACTTGAAAATAGTTTGAAAAAAGATTTTGGAATAGTTAGACCAAAAATAGCGGTCCTTGGACTAAATCCTCATGCAGGTGAAAATGGCAAATTAGGGAAAGAAGAAGAAGAAATTATTATTCCTACGATCCAAGAAAACTTCGATAAAGGAATGCTAGTTTTTGGCCCATACCCTGCAGACGGTTTTTTTGGTTCCTCCCAATTTAATCAGTTTGATGCAGTATTAGCAATGTACCACGACCAAGGATTAACAGGATTCAAAGCACTAACGTTTGATGAAGGGGTAAACTTTACAGCTGGATTACCAATAGTTAGAACCTCACCTGATCATGGAACCGCTTTTGATATCGCAGGGAAGGGAATTGCAAACGCTCAGTCCATGCGCAATGCAATCTTTTTAGCTATCGATATTTATAAATCGCGAAAGTTTATAAAAGCAATACAAGTTAACCCATTGGCAGAGCAAAAATCTACAGACACCAAACGAAAACCATTTGCAAACAATCGCGTTGAATAACTACCTATTCGCAAAATAGAAACAAAAAAAGAGTAAAAATTAAAAAGATATAAACAATCTTCGTTTAATTTTATTACCTTTGCTTTCCTATTTTAATAAAACGAAAAGAATGAAGAACGAATTTAACATTCCATTTGTTGGCTTAAAACTAGGAAAACATTATTTCGAATACGAGATAAACACATCGTTCTTTGAGTCCTTAGAATATTCTATTATTCAAGAGGGTGCGTTAAAAGTGACGCTTGAGTTAGAGAAAAAAGAAATCATGTTAATTGCCCAATTTGCAGTTACTGGTTCCATCTCTACTACTTGCGACCGCTGTAACACACCCATGAAGTTAGATATTCAAGGAGAAAATAGATTGATTTACAAATTCGGAACAGAAGACGAAGAAGATGAAAACCTAGTGGTATTACACCCAGATAGTTTTCAAATCGACGTTCAATTTCCAATATATGAATTAATTACTTCCTTATTGCCCCTGAGAGCAACACATAAACCTGGTGAGTGTGATGAAGAAATGTGGGAACTTATACAAAAGCATACGATTAATGCCAATGTAGAAGAGGAAGAACTAGATGATGAGGATTGGGAAGACGATGAAGACTGGGAAGACGACGAAGATTGGGAGGATGAAGACGATTCAGACGATCAAGATGAGCCGGAAGACGACCCGCTTGACAAACCAATTAATCCTCAATTCGCGATACTGAAAAATTTGAATTAAACGATATAATATAAACAACGAAAAATGGCACATCCTAAACGAAGAACTTCGACAACTAGAAGAGACAAAAGAAGAACGCATTTTAAAGCAGTAGCTGACAATATTGCGATTTGTCCAACTACAGGTCAGCCTCATTTATTCCACCATGCACACTGGCATGAAGGAAAACTTTATTATAAAGGTAAAGTTGTAGCTGAAAAAGAAGTAGCGATTTAATTAATTCATTCTTCCTGATGAAGATAGGAATAGATATTTTAGGAGGAGATTTTGCACCTCAAGCTAATATTGACGGTGCAATTCTCGCTCAAAAAGAACTTCCTCGGGACGTAAAACTCGTACTTTTAGGTGATCACGATACGATCGTTGATGACCTTAAGTCGCGTGGAGCAAATCCGGAAGATTTTGAAATCGTACATGCACCGGATGTAATCACGATGCATGACCACCCAACACGTGCAATCCCTCAAAAACCAAATAGTACAATCTCCGTTGGTTTTGACTTACTTGCTAAAAAAGAAATTGATGCTTTTGCTAGTACGGGAAATACAGGTGCAATGTTGGTTGGTGCGATATACAAAGTCAATACAATACCTGGAATTATTCGTCCTTGTATTACTTCCGTAGTCCCATCGTTCGACGGTGGAAATTCTGTATTATTGGACGTAGGTTCCAATGCAGATTGCAAACCAGACGTACTTTATCAATTTGCTGTTCTTGGGTCACTATATGCTAAAAATGTATATGGAATAGAAAATCCCAAAGTAGCATTATTGAATATTGGGGAGGAAGAAACGAAAGGAAATCTACTAACGATTGCAGTGCATAAATTGCTTGCGGAATCTGAAGAAGTTAACTTCATTGGTAACCTTGAAGGTAGAGACATCTTTAGAGGAAAAGCAGATGTTATTGTTTGTGATGGATTTACAGGTAACATTGTATTGAAACAAGCGGAAGGATTGTATTACATGATGAAAAAACGTGGAATTCAAGACGAATATTTCGATCGTTTCAATTATGAAAATTACGGTGGTACTCCAATTTTAGGAGTGAAAGGAAATGTGATTATTGGACATGGTATTTCTAACAATGTTGCAGTAAAAAACATGTTGTTACATTCATATGAAGTAGCAAAATCTGGCTTAGCCATTCGTGTTAACGAAGCATTTAACTAATTATATGAGCAAAATTACAGCAGCAATTACCGGAGTTCATGGGTATTTACCTGAAAATGTTGTGACTAATCACGATTTAGCTAAAATCGTAGAAACAACAGACGAATGGATTCTTACCAGAACCGGAATATCTGAACGAAGAATCATGAAAAATGGCGCTTCTTCAGACATGGGGGCTGAAGCTGTAAAGGCTTTACTCGCAAAAAAAGGAATCGATCCATCTGAAATCGAATTAGTAATTGTTGCTACAGTTACACCTGACCATCCATTCCCAAGTACTGCAAATATTATTTGTGACAAAGTAGGGATGTCTAATGCTTGGGGATTTGACTTAATCGCTGCTTGTTCTGGATTTATCTATGCACTACAAACAGGTTCAAAATTTATTGAATCAGGTACCCATAAAAAAGTATTAGTTGTAGGTGTAGATAAAATGAGCTCCATCATCGATTATGAAGATCGTACAACTTGTGTAATCTTTGGTGATGGTGCTGGTGTTGTATTATTGGAGCCAAACGAAGAAGGATTAGGAGTTATGGATGCAATCCTACGAAGCGATGGTGCTGGAAGACACTACCTAATTCAACCAGCAGGTGGTTCCGCAAATCCTGCTACCCTAGAAACTGTTCAAAACAGAGATCACTTTGTAAAACAAGAAGGTAAAACAGTTTTCAAATTTGCAGTTACAAACATGGCAGAAGTTTCAGCTGAAATCATGGAGAAAAACAATTTGAAAAGTGAAGATATTAATTGGTTAGTACCTCATCAAGCAAATTTACGAATCATTGATGCAACTGCTGAACGTTGTGGTATTCCAAAAGAAAAAGTGATGATTAACATACAAAAGTATGGTAACACAACAGCAGGAACACTTCCTTTGTGTTTATGGGATTGGGAAAAACAATTAAAAAAAGGAGATAACTTATTGTTGTCTGCTTTTGGTGGAGGATTTACTTGGGGCTCCGTATATTTAAAATGGGCCTATAATTCATAAAAATTAAGAACTAATAAATCATAACATGAACTTAAACGAAATTCAAGATTTAATCAAGTTTGTTTCTAAATCAGGCGTTAGCGAAGTTGAAATCGAACAAAAAGATTTTAAAATCGTTATCAAAGCGGAAAACAAAAACAAAAAAGAAGAGCATACAGTATATGTGCAAGCTCCACAAGCAATTGCAGCAGCACCTGCTCCAGTTGCGGCGGCTCCTGCACCTGTTGCAGCTGCACCAGAAGCTCCAAAAGCACCTGCTGCTTCGGATGACTCTAAATACATCACAATTAAGTCTCCAATGATCGGAACTTTCTACCGTGCAACTTCTCCAGACAAACCAGCTTTAGCAAATGTTGGGGACTCTATTGAAAAAGGAAAAGTAGTTTGTATCATCGAAGCAATGAAATTGTTTAACGATATCGAATCAGAAATTTCTGGTAAAATCGTTAAAGTATTAGTTGACGATGCTTCACCTGTAGAATACGACCAACCATTATTCCTGGTTGATCCAGCATAATTATTCATTCATTTAATTGGGATTTGAAATTTTAGATTTATCTAAAATACAAGTCCCTTTTTCATAGTAACTAATTGACAGATGTTTAAAAAAATATTAATTGCAAACAGAGGTGAGATTGCTTTACGTGTAATTCGTACATGCAAAGAAATGGGTATTAAAACTGTTGCAGTATATTCAACTGCTGATAAAGATAGTTTACCAGTTCGTTTTGCAGACGAAGCAGTTTGTATAGGACCTCCTGTAAGTTCAAAATCCTACTTATCGATTGCAAACATAATTGCAGCTGCTGAAATTACAAACGCAGATGCAATTCACCCAGGGTATGGTTTCTTATCAGAAAATGAAAAGTTCTCTGAAATTTGCCAACAGCACGGTATTAAATTTATTGGTGCTTTACCTGAACAAATTGCTAAAATGGGAGACAAAGCTACTGCTAAAGCAACCATGATCGCTGCAGGTGTACCATGTATTCCAGGTTCGGCAGGTCTTGTTGAAAGCTTAGAAGATGCATACGAGCAAGCGAAAAAAATCGTTTATCCAGTAATCATCAAAGCAACTGCTGGTGGTGGTGGTAAAGGGATGCGTATTGTTTGGAAAGAAGAAGATTTAGAAGCGCTTTGGAATTCAGCAAAACAAGAGGCAGCTGCTGCATTCGGAAACGATGGTATCTACATGGAAAAATACATCGAAGAACCACGTCACATCGAAATTCAAATCGCTGGTGACCAATACGGTAATGCTTGTCACATGTCTGAACGTGATTGTTCTATCCAACGTAGACACCAAAAACTAGTGGAAGAAACTCCTTCTCCATTCATGACTGACGACTTACGTCAACGTATGGGTGAAGCTGCTATAAAAGCTACAAAAGCAGTAAATTACGAAGGTGTTGGTACAGTAGAGTTCTTGGTAGATAAAAACCGTGATTTCTATTTCATGGAGATGAATACGCGTATCCAAGTAGAGCACACGATTACAGAAGAGGTAATCAACTTCGACTTAATCAAAGAACAAATTAAAATTGCTGCAGGAGAAAAAATCTCAGGGAAAAACTATATCCCACAATTACACGCGATTCAATGTCGAATCAATGCAGAAGATCCATACAACGATTTTAGACCTTCTCCAGGTTTAATTACAACCTACCACTGTCCAGGTGGACACGGTGTACGTATCGATACGCATGCTTATTCAGGATATACAATTCCACCAAACTACGATTCTATGATCTCAAAATTGATTGTAGTTGCTCAAACACGTGAAGAAGCAATTCTTAAAATGCGTAGAGCATTGGATGAATACATCATTGAAGGAATCAAAACAACAATTCCTTTCCACCAAAAATTAATGTTGAACGAAGATTTCTGTAACGGAAACTTTACAACAAAATTTATGGAAACGTTTGAATATTAATAAAGACTTAGAGACTTTAGACAAAAGACAAAAGACTTTATAATTACACATAAATTAAAGACTATTTCAGATATGGAGTAGTCTTTTTTTATGTGAATAAATGAATGGTCAAATAAATCACACCCATCCCTAAAAAATACCCCATCAAACATTGACGTAAATTGTGTTTACCTAAATACATTCTTGCAAACATTACTAAACCACTTATTATAGTAGCAAGAATAATTATCCATATCTGAAATTGAGCTTGAGTTTGAAAATAAGCAATTAAAAACCCTAATAACATACCGGCTCCCAATGCGTGTAAACTAATCTTATCAAAATAAGTAATAAGTAAAACCAATAAAATAGCAACAGTTCCACCAGTTGGTAACAAAACAATCGCTTCTGGTAAAATACCAGGTGGCGTTTTTATCATTAAAAACCACGCTAGTACAGCACTATAAATTGCAGTTACCAAAATTGGAACGTAGCGTTCCGAACGATTATCAATTTCTAAATTGGAAATTTTATTATTACGCTTTAAAATAACCAAAGAAATTGCAGGAGCTAAAAATGAAAAAAGAAAGAAAATACCTAACAAAGCAAGCTTCAATCGAGGGTCTAATAAATAAATTGTCTTATTTTGAAATGAACCAGCTTCTAAAGAAGGAATATACATGGTAACAATCAAACCGTATATTGGCATGAAAAGCGGCAGAAAAATCCAAGAGATAAGATTTGAAAGAAGTTTCATAGATCAAATGTACTGAAACTTTCATTTAATAATTTTAATAATTAACTTAGATAGGTAAATTTAAGTGATGTATTTATTATATGTAGATGAAAGTGGAGATGTAGGAATTCAAAATAGTCCAACGAAATATTTTGTTTTATCGGCAATTATTGTCCATGAATCAACATGGAGAAAAACACTTGATCAATTAGTCGTTTTCAGGAAGCAACTAAGAGAGACAAAAGGATTAAAATTGAGAGAAGAAATACATTGTACAGAATTAATCAATAAACCAAAAGAATTAGTAAGAATAAAGAGAAATGATAGATTAGACATAATAAAAAAATGTATCGATTGGTTAAATAATCAAGAAAACATTAAAATATTCAGTATAGTAAAATACAAAACAAATCCAAACGAAGATGTTTTTGATAGAACATGGTTTCAATTATTATATACATTTGAAAAACATCTAAAATCAGAACAATTAAAAGAAAAGGGCATAATATTATCAGATAACACAGATGGTGAAAAACTAAGAAATCTTATTAGAAAACAAAGACACGAGAAAAATAATAATATTGATAAAATAATTGAAGATCCAATTTTTAGAGATTCAAGAAATTCACTCTTACATCAAATGAATGATGTTATTGCATACTGTGTTAGACAAAATTTTGAACCAAACGCTTATATGAAAAAAAAAGGTGGTCACAACTATTATCAAAGATTAAAAAATGTTGTAATTAAAAGTGATTTATGTGATATAAATGGAATTATAATGATATAAAAAAGGTAGCCTTATAGCTACCGGGGGAATCCTACTTTATAGACTTGCTAAATTTCAGATTCAATACAAATATAAAACTTATTATTTAAGTTTACAATTCTTTGCGAAGACGGGCAACCGGATAATTTAATTGTTCACGGTATTTGGCAACTGTACGCCTTGCGATAGTATATCCTTTTTCTTGCAATATAAGCGTTAATTTATCGTCCGTTAAGGGTTTGTTCTTTTCTTCACTTTGAATAGCTTCAGAAAGGATCTTTTTTACTTCTCGTGTAGAAACTTCTTCTCCTGTATCTTTTGACATCGCTTCTGAAAAGAAATATTTCAGCGAATAAATGCCGTAATTCGTTTGAACATATTTACTATTCGCAACACGAGAAACCGTAGAAATATCTAAACCGACCAATTCCGCAATGTCTTTTAAAATCATTGGACGTAAATTGGTCTCATCACCTGTCAAGAAAAAAGCGCGTTGGTAATTCATAATTGCTGACATCGTCACAAATAACGTATTCTGACGTTGTTTTATAGCGTCTATAAACCATTTCGCATTTTCCAATTTTTGTTTCACAAAATTTACTGCCTCACGATCCGATTTTGAAGTTTTCGCGCCTTCGGAATAACCACGCAACATGTTTTCATACTCACGACTGACTTTTAAATCCGGAGCATTGCGTCCATGGATAGACAATTCTAATTTTCCTTCAAATTCAGTAACCGTAAAATCAGGTGTAATCTGTTGCATCGGTTTCGCAGATTCTTTCATCGAACCACCCGGCTTGGGATTCAATTTCAAAATCTCATCAATTGCCTCTTTCAAATCCTGATCTTCAATCTCTAATTTGAGTTGAATTTTATCGTAATGTTTTTTGATAAACTCTTCAAAATGATCTTCCAAAATCTTTTTTGCAGTATACCGAGTGATGTCACCCGATTGCGTGCGTTTCAACTGCAACAACAAACATTCCCGCAAATCACGTGCACCGACTCCTGCCGGATCCAATTCTTGTACCAAGGATAACACTTCCTCTACTTGTGCTTCAGTCACATAAATATTCGCAGAAAAAGCAAGGTCATCCACTAAAGCATACACCGTACGATTCAAATAGCCCGATTCATCCAAATTACCGATAATTACATCTGCGATACTGAATTGAGTATCGTCTAAATCTAATAAGTGTAACTGTTCTAATAACTTCTCTTGGAACGATTGTTCTCCTGAAAGCGGCACAAAGTATTCTTCGTCGTCATTGGAACGGTTGTTGACTTGTGTCTTATAATCCGGACTGTCATCGTCCATGTATTCCGACAAATCAAAATCTGTGGAAGCGTCTAACTCCTCGGTGTAATCCTCCTCGTTTGCATAATCTTCTTCTAACGATTCTGCCCCCTCTTCCAAAGCAGGATTTTCTTCAATTTCTTGTTTAATTCGTTGCTCTAACTCCATCGTTGGCACTTGCAACAATTTCATCAACTGAATTTGTTGTGGAGAGAGACGTTGCTCTAACTTTTGTGCAAGATGTTGTTTTAGTGCCATGGATTCATCTCAATAATTAAAACTCTGCATTCTGAGGTGTTCTTGGGAAAGGAATCACGTCACGAATATTTGACATCCCTGTAACGAACATCACCATGCGCTCAAATCCTAAACCAAAACCAGCATGAGGAACCGTTCCAAACTTACGTGTTTCCAAATACCACCACAATTCCTCTTCGTGAATATTAAACGCTTTACATTTCTCTTTCAAGATATCCAAACGTTCCTCACGTTGCGAACCACCCACAATTTCTCCAATTCCTGGGAATAATACGTCCATCGCAGCAACAGTTTTTCCATCTTCGTTTTGACGCATATAGAATGCTTTGAAAGACGCTGGATAATCCGTAATTATCACAGGACATTTAAATTCTTTTTCTACCAAGAAACGTTCGTGCTCACTTTGTAAGTCAGTACCCCAAGCGACATCAAATTTGAATTTCTTCTTTTTGTAGTGTGTACTGTTCAATAAAATATCAATCGCTTCAGTATAGGTAATGCGTTTGAATGGATTGTTTGCGACAAACTCTAAACGCTCTGTCAAACGCAATTCATTGCGCTCATTTTGCGGTTTCGTTTGTTGCTCTGCATGTTCTCTTTCATCCAAGAATTTCAAATCATCCGAACAATAGGTCATAATGTAATTACAAATGTGTTTCAAAAATGCCTCTGTCAAGTCCATGTTGTCGTTCAAATCGTTAAACGCAACTTCTGGTTCAACCATCCAAAATTCAGCCAAATGACGCGATGTATTTGAATTCTCTGCACGGAACGTTGGTCCAAACGTATACACCTGCCCCAATGCCAAAGCCGCTAATTCCGCTTCCAATTGACCTGAAACGGTTAAGTTTACTTGTTTTCCGAAAAATTCTTTTGAGAAATCAACTTCTCCTTCTTCTGTCAACGGTGGGTTTTTAGCATCTAAGGTAGATACACGAAACATTTCCCCTGCACCTTCTGCATCGGAACCAGTGATAATTGGTGTATGTAAATAGAAAAAACCGCGATCGTTAAAAAACTGATGTATCGCAAACGCAACCGCATGACGGATACGAAATACTGCACCAAACGTGTTTGTTCTAAAACGTAGATGCGCTTGTTCTCTCAAAAACTCCAAACTGTGTTTTTTTGGTTGCATCACCGTTTTTTGCACATCGTCTGGATTTGCTTCTCCTAAAATTTCAATAGCAGAAACCTGCAATTCCACTGCTTGTCCTGCACCTTGCGATTCGATCAATGTACCCGTTAAACTCAATGCAGCTGCAGTTGTAATTTTTTTCAAAAGTGCTTCATCAAATTGCTCAAAATCAACAACAGCTTGTAAGGTATTGATTGTAGAACCATCGGTCAATTGAATAAAACGATTGCTTCGAAACGCTCTAACCCAACCTTTTACATTGATCTCCTTCCCGATTTCCGGATTCGTTAAAATATCGATGATTCTAATTCTTTTCATAGTATACAAATTGTAATTTTTTCTGTTGATCTTGTAAGCAAATATATTAATTAGACATGAGACATAAGACATGAGACATGAGATTTGTTTAAGGAAAATAATTCCAATGTGAGAAACAATGGGATAAAACCAGTAGAGACGCAATGGGATAAAACCAGTAGAGACGCAATGCGTTGCGTCTCTACTGGTAAATGATTATTTATAAATATGGTGAAGAATGCATTGCGTCTCTACTGGTAAATGATTATTTATTAATATGGAGACGCAATGCATTGCGTCTCTAATACATTCGGAACATTTTGTCCAAATTATTCTGAACTTTTATCTTCTCCTTTTCCAAAAACAAAACTTAAACCAACGCTTACGGACGCTGTTCGCGTACCGCCCAAATTAAATGGAGCTAAGATGTTATCTGTGATAACAAATAGCTGAATTGGTCCCCCACGTAAACTCAATCCAAAACCAATATTTGAAAACGAAGAAGCATACATACCATAATTTATAGATGCGGACAACCAAGAACGAACATTTGCAGTTGCAGAAAGAACTAAACCAGGTCGGTATTGATTTCGAACAAATTGACTATACCATAGTACACCTGCATTAAAATACTTGTTAAAATGGTAGTTACCACCTATGTAAAAGCGTGTTGCTAGGCTAGTAATATAGGATTTATTACTTTCTACTGTTTTAAACATGTTATTCAATGTATCATTAATTTGATCAAACACATTTGTAGAAGTATCCGTTAATACATTACTTGCATCTACCCCATTAAACGTATATCCAAACTGTTTCAATTCGTAATTTCTTACATCGTTTTTCCAAGATATAAATCCTAAATCAACGATACTAGCAGAAAGTTTTATTTTTTCATTTAAGTTGTACGTTGCTCCCAAATCAAAACCAACTCCTGGATTTGAAAAATTAAATCCTGCCCCAACAGGGAATGCAGTATTATTGTTTGTATCTAAAACATACCCAGAATTACTTGTGTTTATGTATGCAGATCCATCAAACCCTATGGATGTTCCATTCACTCCTGTGGTTAAACCAAGTGTAGATTTAGAAGTCGTAACATTCGTTATACCAGAAAGTAATTTAACTTTTCCACCTACTACTAATTTTTCATTCACCTCACGATTGTATCCTAAAGCATATTCAACATAATCGTTCATATTTAATCCAAGCCCATCAAAGCTAGCTCTTTTACCAGACAAACTTCCTCCATTACCTTGTAAAATCAACTGTAAAAAATCTGGGGTATAATCAAATTCCAACGCATATTTATTACTCACATTGAAGGTGAAATAATTTTTATTTACGCGAAATCCAACTCCCAAAAGTTCATTTTTCATTTGCAATTGCAAATAACTAATCGAACGCATTCCTTTAAAAAATTGTTCGTCGGTTGTAAAACTTTTTTGATCGGAAGTAAATAAATCTGCTACTCCGAAACCTGAATTGGTATAACTAAAAGATTGCATCCCTCCAACTGGCAAGGAAACAAAACCATTTGTTTTTGGTCTAAAAGCAGGATTTACAGTTAGGGATTGTGATATATTACTCATGGAGTAAAGTGTCAAATCACGCTGACCTAAAAGGGAAGATGTTACAATCAATCCGCAAATCAATACTACTATTTTATTTAATTGCTTTTGCATAGCTAAAGAACTTTTTGTTATATTATTTTTTCAATCCTGCTTGAATATTCACTCCTAATTTAAACCCGATGGTGTAATCGTCTCTTAGTTTAACAGATTTATTTGCAGCACCATTGGTAGTACCTATACTCGTTTTGAAAATTAAGTTTTTTGCTGTTTTTAAAAGAGGAAGTACATCGGATGAGATGACAATATCATTGATGGTTGTGGTAGGGGCTGTAACACTTCCGTTTGCGTCAACTTTTGCAGATGCAAGGATGGTTGGATTCAATTTAAGTAAGTCGATATCTACCCCATTGTTTTTAAGTTGATTCCCAAAAGCATCTACAAAGTACATAGAACCATTTATTTCCAGTGGAAACCCATTATTTAGCACTAAACGTATAATGATACTTTTTAACGAATTATCCACATCAAATGTACCATCTACATCGATGGTATCAAATCTTTCAAAACCTGTAGCATACCCCTCCAAAGGCACATCTATTTCAGTATCTACAGTTAATTGGCTATTCCCTAAGATATAGTTTAACTCCGCTGTTTTACCATCTTTATTTGTTGTAGCAGAAGATTGAACAATTAAATATTTCGATACACTACTTATTAATGTATCTAAATTAGTAGTATTGGCTGTGTTGATAGCAATAGGAGTCTTTGCAGGGATACCTTTATTTGAAAAATTAGGATATGCAATTGGAATAGAAGATGGAGTATGATTCATAACAACACTTGGTCCACCTGCTTTATTTTGAAAATAGAATTTATCGAATCCTAATTGCACTGGAAAACCAAACGTATTTGAAATATTCATTTTAATGCTTGGATTTGTTAATGCTACAAGCCCTTTGGAAATATTAAAAGATTCGAATTGATCTAACAAGATAGAATCTTGTGGGTTGGAAACTGAAATTTGACCAAAATACCCTTTTACTACTCCAAAAGCACAATTAGACATAGCGCACGTTAAATTCAAATACTCAGATCCAGAGACTGTTTGTCCGGTTCCAATTACTTTACCAGAAGCATTGATTCTTATCTTATTGAAAGAGGTTCCTTTGTTAGTAAAATCCGCTTTAACATTTGCCAAAGAAAATTTAATTTTTTTGGACATTGGAACGGAGCTCGAATAGATCAATTTTATAGAGTCTTCTAACGGCACTCCATTCAATTGAAAATCCGGAAACGATAATTTGACATTGATATCTTGTTTTAGAGATGTAGCCAATGTAATTTCTAGATCTCCGTTGGTAAAATCGATACTCGCAATTTCTTGTCCTGAATTTATTGGGAAATCAATAATTTGCGTATTTGCATTTTGTGTTTGTAATTCTACACCGTTTGGAAGTAAATTAAAAGGTGCTGCCTTTGCACCATAGGTAGCTATTTCAGGAGGTGTTAAATCAAAAAGCTGAGATACTGTTGGTAACTGTATAAATTTAGAGGCCTCTAAAGCTGGAAAGCTGGAGGTAACTACAATCGATAAATCGCCATTATTCGATTTGATCACCCCGGAAGAATCAAACTTTACTAACATATCTTTCACGGTGAATGTACCGTAGGCTAATGGAGTAGCAAACTTTGGATTCCAGGTAGCATTTTTGATGCTATCCACATCTAATTTTTTACAACTAGAAAAAACGAAAGATATACCTATTGTTATGAATATTAAAAACCGCATAAGTCAAAAAAAATGATAGATTTTATAAAAATTTGAACAAAAATAAAAATATATTTACAACAAAACTAACAACTTAAAGCTTATTGATCTTCTGAAGCAACAAAAAGATTTTTTTTTCGTTATAACTGGGTACCATGCGCATTCAACTATTTATTATTCTTTTATTTCCATTGTTTGTTTTTACGCAACGGCAAAATACCTTATCCAAAAGTGAAATTGGATTGTTTGGTGGTGCCACGTACTATATCGGTGACCTAAATACCCTTGAACATTTTAAAAATTCGCATATAGCATTTGGTATAATTGCAAAATATAATCTCAATCCACGCTTTACGCTTCGTGGATTATGTGTACAAGGAACTGTTTCAGCATCTGACGCTAGTTCTCCATCCAAGTATCAAGGAGTTTATACCAATCGTAATTTATCTTTCTCTTCGTCAATTACCGAGATAGGAGGAGGAATCGAATTTAATTATTTCCCATTCCAGTTAGGAAATAAAACCTACCGTGGTTCTGGGTATCTTTTTGCAGAGATTGCTTATTTCCAAATGAACCCAACTACTACTTATCAAGGGGAAACAATCGAACTACGTTCATTAGGCACAGAAGGACAAGGTACCACGTTGAATTCCCATGGATATTATAGTAAAAATCAATTAGCCATTCCATTTGGAATCGGTTTTAAATACCCATTCGGGAGGATCTTTTGTATTGGCATGGAATATGGTGTTCGAAAAACATTTACCGATTATTTAGATGATGTAAGCAGTGATCGATTTGTAAATAAATCAGAATTGGCAGAAGTTGCAAGTCCACTAACTGTTGCTCTATCTAATAGGAACCTAGATGGTTCATCCTATGGTCCAAGGGGAAATAGTCAAACCAAAGATTGGTATTTTACTTATGGTTTTACCTTTACGATTCGATTAGGTAATCCAGATGAATGTTTTAAACATTAGGCATAGCCGAATCGCTTTTCACAAAACGAAGGGCTGCTGTAAACAATACACCAAATAGAATTGTAGCAAACAATAAATGACTTGTTTGAACTAAACCTGGCATATCTGCATATGCTAATAATACTCCAGTTACGATTTCCAATAGTAAGAGATAAAAAGCGGTTGAAATGATTTTGAGGTTCTCCGATTTTTTATTTAGCCAAAACATATATCCCATACCAATCAATACGATCCAGGAAAAACTTCGGTGTATAAAAAAAGGCAATCCTAAATGATTCACCCAATATTCTCTTGAAAAACCCTGTTTAACTAATCCATCAATGGATTCACGCACCTGGGTACCAAGAAAAAGTTGAACAAACGTTATCATCAACACAATCCAAACTATGGATTTTATTTTCGATGCAGCAAGTAATTTTTTACGTTGACTCTCACTAACCTCTATCACTAAGACCAACTGAAGCATAATGATTACAAGCGCTAAAAATAAATGCAGGGTGATCGTCCATGGAACCAAATTTGTTGCTACCACTATGGATCCAAACCAAGCTTGAATTACTAATATGAGCAGATTACAAGTCGCTAATAGCACCATTTTTTTTGTTCTATATTTTCGTAATACCCCAACAAAAATAAACAGTACGCCAAAACCTGCAAGTACTCCAAAAAGTCGATTAATATATTCTGTCCACGTTTTTTTGGCATTAAAATCTTGCTCTATGAGTAACGATTTATCCTTTCGTAATTTTGTTGCAATTTCTGAAAATCCAATTTTATCTAAAAAATTTGCAAATCGTTCTATTTTCTTCTCCCGCTTAGCGCTATAAATATCTTTATAATTGGCAGGTAACACTTTCTCATTTGTCGGGGGAATGTATTGTCCAAAACATTTAGGCCAATCCGGACACCCCATGCCAGCGCCAGTAATACGCACAAAACTTCCTGCAATTACAACAAGATAAATAAATACTAAGGTTGTCCAATTTAAGGAAATAAAAAAACGTGAGTAGGAACCATTCATAATTACTGTATTTCTTTTTTAACTGAGGCGAACATTTTTTTAATTGGTATTAATCCCAACATTAACATCCCTAAAATTAACAATCCTATAAATGTATAAAAACCAAAATAATCTAATTTTATTTGATAGCTTATCCAACCCGCACATATACACCACAAAGCATATATAACATAACGCAGTAATTCTTTGCTTTGAAAACGCAATTTAAATTGTTTCCAAACGGAAAAGAAATAAAAAATAGCAATCAAAAGTTGTGTTGAAAATGTAGCAATTGCAGCTCCAAAAGCACCATGCTTAGGTATCAAAATAAAGTTAAGTATAACATTTAATACCAACCCGAAAAAAGATAAGGTATTCAATCGTTTTAAGTCTCCATTCGCAGTCATTAATGTACCGTATACAAAAATAAATGCGGTAGGTATTAAACTCAACATGAGAATTTGAAAGGTAGGAACAACGAAAAGTATATCGTGTAAATATATCGTATCCAAAATAAAAAAAGCGAATAAACAACATGTAAAACTCATTAATGTCGTGAAAGCAACCACCAATTTGGAGGAGATATCTAATAGTGGAATAATGCTTGTTTTATCTTTTAATATTCTTGAAAAAAGGGGAAAAAGTAGGCCATTAAATAGCATGATGAACATCAAACTCGCTTCCAACATTCGAAACGCTTGCGCATAAATCCCCACTTGTTTGTTGCCATGTACATGTAAACGTTCAATCATCATAGCATCGACACGCGTGTACAACATCATTAACAATATCAATAGAGCATAGGGAAAACTTTTCTTCAAAATCACAATATTAAATGCTCTCCCCCAATGTAATCTTGGTAAGCCAATACGTTTAAAAACGAGTAAAACAGCAACTATCACGGAAATTAAAAAAGATGCCGTTTGTGCCAAGGCAAACCATCTAATTTCAAATTTACCGGCAAAAAATGGATGGTATAATACTATAGAAACGAACACGATTAAAAGTATTCGATCTAAAATGGAAAGAAAAATATCCCATTTAAAAAGTAATAATCCTGCAAAACAACTTCTAAAATAGAGAAGAACACTAATCAAAAACTGATTGAATATCAACACATAAACAAACCAAAATTGCTTAGCATCGTACCCCAAGAGAAGCGCCAAAGTAACACTTAATACCACATATACACCAAACAAAACAAGTCTAAGACTCAGAATATTTCCAATGTATCGTTTCACTAAGGTTGGGTGCTGCGCTACATACCGTGTATTGTAATTTGTAATTCCTAAATCAAGAATGATATTGAATAACAAAGAAAAATTTAATAAGGTAAAATACAAACCATATTCCTCTGTCCCAACCCTATTTTGTACTTCTGCGTCAATTCCAAAAATGGCATAAGGCTTAATTAAAAGATTAAAAAAGACCATCCACACCAAATTTGAAAGAAACTTTTTCTGCATTTATTTGTGATTATTTTTTTGGCTTGAACAAAAAATTTTGATGAGTATGAATAGCTGATTGATAGATGACAGCTTGATTTTTTTCAATCACAAAACATTCGTAATTCATTTCATGTAATAGTTGTAGACAATTTACTCGATTTTCATTGTTCCACAATTCCATGTAAATGATAGGCATATTCTTTTGAATTAGGTGTTTTCCACCTTGGAGTACAAAGAACTCAAAATTTTCAACATCCATTTTAATCGCCTTGATTGTCTTATCTAAAAACAAATCGTCCAAGGTGTTCATTTGCACATCAAACTCAATTCCTTCATTCCACAACTCCATACTTTTATGTTTCACATGTGAAAGGCCTTGCATTTTTGTTCCCTTGTTAGTTGGTAAAATCATCGTGACCGTTTTGTTATCAGCTCCAACTGCTGAAGTAAGAATCTCAACATTTGTTAACCCAAACCAGTGTTTGATTTTGGTTAAAACCGAGAAATTGCTTGGTACAGGTTCAATCGAATAAATTGCAGTATCTGGAAATTGTTTTGATAGGAAAAATGTCATAATTCCTAAATTGGCACCTATATCTAAAATAGCACCCTCTTTTGATGGTATAGCATTTAAGAAAAAGAAAAAATCATTTTCTTTTGAGTCATTTTTCAGTGTTTTTATTTTAAAAACAGCAAATACAAAGAGATACAGTTTATATCCTAATAATCGTTGAAGTAAATATTTAACCGTATTTTTCATTCGTATAAACTCACTTTTTGCTTTTCCCTTCAATCACAACAACAATCTCTCCTTTTGGAGGTTTTTGTTCGTAATGTTTTCGAACATCTTGTACTTCACCGCGTTGGTATTCTTCATAGATTTTTGAGATTTCTCGGACCACGCAAACTTTACGTGTTGGTTCAAAAAACTCTTCAATTTGAGCTAAACATTTTACTAAGCGGTGCGGTGATTCATATAATACTATGGTACGTTCTTCTTGAGCGAGTTCCATTAATTTGGTTTGTCGCCCTTTTTTGTGTGGTAAAAATCCTTCAAAACAAAAACGATCGCACGGAAAACCACTACCAACCAATGCTGGAATTACCGCTGTTGGTCCAGGTAAACACGAAACCTTAATCCCCTCTTCAATGCAAGCGCGTACTAATAAAAATCCTGGATCAGAAATAGCTGGTGTACCGGCATCCGAAACTAGCACAGTAAGTTCAGAAGATTTAACATATTCCATTACGTTGCCCAACATTTTATGTTCGTTATGCGCATGAAATGGGTATACTTGTTTCTGAATATCCAGATGATTCAATAATTTCTTAGTCACCCTAGTATCTTCCGCGTAGATAATAGTTGCTTCTTTTAAAATTCGAATTGCACGGAGTGTAATATCCTCTAGGTTTCCTACAGGAGTTGGTACAAGTATTAGTTCAGGCATGGTAGAAAAAATGGAGGCTATCTTTTCAGATAGCCTCGGAATACTATTAATTAGGCAATATTTGTAAACACTTGTTGTACATCATCGTCTTCTTCGATTTTATCCAACAATTTTTCAATATCAACCATTTGTTCTTCGGTCAACTCAATTGGCGAAGTTGGAATTCGTTGCAAGGTTGCTTTCAATACTTCCAACTGCAAATCATCTATTCCTTTGGATAGAGTCCCGAAAGAAGTAAAATCTCCATAAACAACAATTTTATCTTCTTCCACTTCGATGGATTCACATCCAGCATCAATTAATTCTAATTCTAGTTCTTCTGGATCCAAGCCTTCTTTTGGTGCAATTTCAAACACAGACTTTCTATCAAACATAAATTCTAATTGACCATTTGGAACAACTGTTCCTCCAGACTTATTAAAATAGGATTTAACGTTTGCTACTGTACGTGTCGAATTATCTGTAGCGCATTCCACATAGATTAATACACCATGAGGACCTTTACCTTCGTAATTAATTTCGTTATAATTTGCACTTTCTTTTTGACTTGCACGTTTGATTGCAGACTCAATATTGTCTTTCGGCATATTTTGTGCCTTTGCATTTTGAATTGCTGTACGTAATTTAGCATTCATAGCAGGGTCTTCTCCACCCTCTTTAGCTGCCATCGTAATTGCTTTACCTAATTTTGGAAACAATCTCGACATTTTATCCCAACGTTTTTCTTTCGCTGCTCTACGATATTCGAACGCTCTTCCCATTTTATATAATTTTAATTTTAGTGCGAATTTAATTTTTCTTTACGTAACAATGAATATTATTTTCGAATCAATTGTACATATCCATTCCCTTTCATCGGCGGACCACTTTGCGTTTCAATGGTATATTCGTAAAAATATATTCCTTCTGCTGCTAAATACCCATTGATTTTACCATCCCATGTTGGAGCTGTATCCGTTATTTCATGAATTGGATTACCCCAACGGTTAAAGATAGTTAGATGAAGTGTTTTTGCATTTTTCACTATAATCATAAACTCATCGTTTTCACCATCACCATTTGGAGTAAACACGTTTGGTAATTTCATAATCGACGTTGTATCTATCTTCTTAATCAGTATTGGTAAACTATATGCATCTGCACAAGCGCCATTGTAAACCACTAATTCTACAGTAGCAATTCCTGGATACTGGTAAATTGCTGTTTTTGGTTCTAACGAAGTTGCTGTCACGAGCGGCTCACCATTACCGTAATTAAACACATATTTTGTAGCGTCTTTACTTGTATTTGTTATGAGGATACTAGCAGGTTGAGTCGGTGCAGCAAATACCTCATTGGTACTCAAAGTAAAAGACGCTTTAGGTTGAGTTAACACACTTACAACCACGGTATCCGTCGAAATACAATTAAATTTATCTTTTCCTGTTACCGCATATTTATTTATTCCAAAGTTAGGAGTAAATGGTTGACCATCTACAATTCCATTACTCCAAACATAGGAAACCCCACCAGAACCTTTTAAAACAATTGGACTAATTTCGCCACATAAGGTAGTATCTTTCCCTTGAATAAGCGGAGTGTCTCTTACTAGCATTGTAAATTTATCTTTTCCAATACATCCATACGCATCTTTAGCGATAAAAGTATAGTCTGTTGTTTTGGTTGGTTTAGCCCAAACTTGTGGACAATCTAAACAACTTAACGTTGCATCTGGTGTCCAGATATATTGGTAGTCTGGTGAAATCCCATTTGGAGTGATCCCTTTGATCAATAAGGAATCGCCTGGACAAATTATTGTAACTGGACTTGTCTTAGGCACTGGATTAGGACGCACTAGAATCTTAAAGGTTATTGATTTTCCTTTACATACACCTTTAGAAGGTGTAACTGTTACCAATGAAATATTCGGTGTATTCGTAGAAGTATTTATTCCTTTAAAATTACTAATTGAATCTTTACCTGTTGAACTTAAACCTGTTGTTGTATTATTGGTATACCAACTAAACGTAGTATTTGAAGATCCAGTAAATGTTATCAATCCAGAATTGTTTCCTTTACATACGGTAACATCCTCTATAGGATTAACGAAAGCTCCAGGTATAACTTCTACAGAGTCTTTCCCAGAAACATTGGTGTTTTTACAGGAATATTGCCCCCCATCTTTCACACTAACAAGTTCATATACATACTTATTAGCAGCATTTGTTGGAACATCAATCACTGCAAAAGAGTTACTATTAGAGCTCACATAATTTAAAACACCATTCACTTTATATTCGAAAGTATATGGAATTATTCCATTTGCTCCAACGAAAGTAATTGTAGGGCCGGTACCTTCGATACACACGGATTTTGTACTCGCTTTAATCGTTGCAGATGGTAATTTTTTCACTGAAATGGTAGCAGAGGTGTTTTGGGGTTGGTAACACGCTAAACTACTTCCATCTTTGATACCAATTAATGAATAAGTATAGGTAGTACTAGAAGCAGTAGGCTGTGCAACATTTACGCTATACTCACCCGATTTGGTAGAAATAGTAGGTTGAGTCACGCCATTTATCGCAAACGTAAATGTAAATGGTGAAGTACCATTAACTCCTGTAAATGTAACATTTGGCGAAGTACCACCTTCACAGACAGTTGCTGTTCCCGTAATTTGTGCAATCGGTAAAGTATTAACGTTCATTGTAACACTACCACTCACACCATTACTACATTGAGAAGCGCTAGATTCTTGTACACCAACTAAAGCATATACATAGGTTCCTGCGTTAGCAGTAGAGACAGGTAGTGTAACTGAATCCGTAGAAACTGCAGAAGTAATTTGTTTTATCGGACCACCGTTAACAGTATATTTAAACGTATATGGCGCAGTACCATTTGCACCTTTAAACGTAATAATTGGTTGAGCAGCATCTCTACAAACTGTTTTTTCACCGCTAATCGATGCGGTAAGTAATGGTTTAATCGTAATACTCATTGAATCTGCCTTTAGACACACGCCAGTAGTGGTATATTTCACAAAATAAGACTTAGCAAGCGAAGCGGTAGGGAACAATTGACCAGAGATAGGGTTTAGCACAAGTCCAGCAGGTAAAGAAGTAAATACACCATTTTTGGTCCCAGTAATTACTGGAATAGTTGATGAGGTTTCATTAGAACAATATTGCGATAAATAGCCTGTGAAAGTAGGATTATCCAACTTGTTTACATTTAATTTAAACACAGTAGGTTTACCGGCACAGGTTTTTCCAGAACTTGGAATGGTATATTTAGGAGTAATAGTTATCGTAGCGGATTGAACCTGATTTGCAGAAGTATTTTTACCACTAAATGATGCGATGTTTCCAGTACCAGACGAAGCCAATCCTATAGAAGTATTAGAATTTGTCCATGTGAATGTAGGTGTTGGTGTATTTCCTTTGAAAGAAATTCCATTAAAAGTAGCTCCTGAACAAATGGTAGAATCGGTGTGTACGGATAACACTTTCGGATTATAAACCCGCACTATTACGCTATCTGTATTACTACATCCAAATTGGTTTTGACCAGTTATCATAAACTGTTGCGTAGAATCTAAATTAGTAGTAACGCTTGCTCCCGAAGAAGGAAAACCTACTAACGCAGTGTTTGGAGTCCAATGATAGTCTGCATTTTTACTAATACCTGTTGCAATAAGGCTAATTGCTGAACCCTTACATACCGCAGTATCTTTTACCATTTTATTTGTTAATGGAGTCTGAACAATTCGACCTTGGATATGTGGTTTAGCTCTTACACGGTATTTGAAATTCACTGAATTACCAATACACGTTCCAATGCGAGAAGTAACGGTCATTTGTGCTAAAGTGTCACGGTAATTTAACACACCTTTAGCAATATAAGCAGGGATGTTTTTATTCCCTGAAGTTGGAATTCCAACTGTAGCATTAGAATTGGTCCAACTAAAAACGGATCCAGGGTTTCCATTAAAGACAACAGGATCAAAAGAAGTGCCTTCACACACATCTTGGTCATCAATATCATCCAAAGAAGGATTACCACCTACACCTATACTAACCGTAGAATCATCTTTACAATTTCCGGGTGTTGTATATTTAATTAAATAATTATTAGGAGTTGAGGCCAATAAATTGATTTCACCTGTAGTAGTATTCATAACTAAACCGGCAGGTGAAAAGCTAAAAATTCCTCCAGGTGTACCTGTGATAGCAGGTGTTGGATTAGCCTGAACAGCACAGAACGAATTATCTGAATAAGCAAAAGCAGGATTATCGATAGGATTTACGGTTAAATTAAATGATTTAGACGCTCCTAAACATCCATTTATTTCTGGTGTAACTACAACATTTCCTACGATCGAATTAGTACCAAATACTGTTCCAGAAGCAATAAATGAAGGAATATTTCCCTCTCCAGCATCTGCTAATCCAATCGCTGAATTCGAGTTTGTCCATTTGAAAATGGTATTAGTAGAACCTGTAAAATTAATCGGATTAAAACTATCGTCTTGACAGCGTTGTTGACTTGACACTGTATTAACGTATGCTGTAGGGTTTATTACTATCGAAATCGAAGAATCTTTGGCACAAGAACCTGTAGTTGTATATTTTAACGTATAGGTATTAACCACAGAAGTTGCAATGGTAATTTTACCAGTACTTGCATTCAAAGATAAACCTGATGGCGTAGATGAAAACACCCCATCTGTTGTTCCAGTGATGGTTGGTGTTGGATTAGCATCTGTTTGACAAATAGATTTTTTCGGATAGGAAAAATAAGGAGCATCCATCGAATTAACAGTCAAATTAAAGGAAGACGAATTACCAAGACATCCATTAATTTTTGGAGTAACAATTATTTTTGCAGTTATAGAATTTCCATTTGGAGTTGTACCTCCAGCTTTAAAAGCTATAATATCACTTATACCAGATGCAGCTAAACCAATGGAAGTTTTGGAATTTGTCCAATCAAATTGTGTATTCGAAGTACCAGTAAAAGTAACCGAATTAAAATTTGAACCATCACAAACTGTTTGATCGGCAATAGCATCCACTTTCGGTTGAGGAACTAAAGTAATAACGGAAGTAGATGCTTTTGGACATGCACCTCCTGTCAAATAAGTTATGTTATATATACCTGGTAAAGAGGATCCTAAAGTGATTTTTCCAGAGGTTTTACTTAGCGTAATACCAGCTAAATTAGCCGTAAATGTTCCTCCTGATGTTCCTAAAATTGTCGGTGTTGGATTGGATGCATCCGCACAATATTTGTTGGACGAATAACTAAAAGAAGCATCATCCGTAGGTTTTACGCTCAATTCAAACATTTTTGAAGTTCCTATACACGTACCAATTTTTGGGGTTACCGTAATATTTCCTGAGATGGTATTCTTCGACGTATTGGTACCAACAAAAGAATTAATATTCCCTGTACCTGAAGCAGCTAATCCGATTGCGGTATTGGTATTTACCCAACTAAATTGAGAACCAGTATTTCCAGTGAAAACAATACTATTAAAATTCACATCATTACAAACCGACTGTGCAAAGACCTCATTAACTGTTGGATTTTCACCAACTGCAATGGATGTTGTAGCATTTGAAGCACAAGCAACTCCATTTATTGCATAGGTTACTACATAGTTACCTGCGTTTGAGCTTGCTAAATCAATTACCCCATTCGATGGATTCACGGATAATCCAGAAGGAAATACAGAAAAACTTCCTCCAGTAGGTCCGGCAATTGTTGGAGAAGGATTCGATTGGTTTAAGCAATAAGAAGCTTGCGGATATGAAAGTGACGTTGGTTGAAGACTATTCACAGTTATTTTAAAACTTTTGGAAGCACCAATACATGTACCTACACTTGGTGTTACAGTGATATCACTCACCCCTGCTACAAGCGTTTTAAAAGCATTAATATCTCCGATACCAGTGGACGCTAAACCTATCGCAGAGTTAGTATTAGTCCAATTATATACCGTACCTAAAGCTCCGGTGAATGTTATTTTGTTGATATCACTACCCACACAAAGGGTTTGATCTGTAACACTGTTTACTGTTGGTGCATTTCCGATAGTCATTGGCAGCGTAGAGACATTTGGACATTTACCATGTGTTGTATAACTAACGGTATAGGAGCCATTCAATGAGGATGTAAGGTCTATAACTCCACTTGAATTCATTGCTATTCCAATTGGTAAAGAGCTAAAAGTACCTCCTGTTAGACCTGTTATGGTAGGTGATGGATTACCTTGCGTTTTACAGAACGAAGAACTCGTATATGAAAAACTTGCATTATCCAATGGATTTACAGTTAACGTAAAGGTTTTTGGACTTCCGATACAAACACCGATTCTTGGTGTAACACTAATAGTTGCAGCGATATCGTTAGCGCCAACCTGCGTACCACTTGCTTTAAAGGATTGAATGTCTCCGGTTCCGCTTGCTGCTAACCCAATCGAGGTATTCGTATTTGTCCAATCGAAAACGGTACCAGGACTTCCAGAAAAAGCAATAGTATTAAACGAAACACCCTCACATTTTGTTTGATCTGAAACCAAATCAACTGTTGGACTATTACCAACTGCAACAGTTACTGTTGAATCAATCGGACAATTACCATTTGTCAAATAAGTTATTGCATAAGAACCAAAAGAAGAATTTGCTAGATTAATAGAACCACTTACATTATCTATATCCAATCCATTCGGTGTAGAAGAAAAACTTCCTCCCAACAACCCAGTGATGGTAGGTACTGGATTACTTTGTGTTTTACAATAAGAATTATCCGAATAAGCGAAGCCGGGATTATCGAAATTATTGACAGTTAAAATAACAGAAATAGGGTTACCAACACAAACACCGATCGATGGTGTTACTTGTATTATAGCTGTTTGTGGGTTACCTCCCTTACTAGTACCAGTGGCTTTAAAAGAAGAAATACTTCCTAAGCCAGCCGAGGCTAAACCTATCGCTGTGTTACTATTTGTCCAATTAAACAACGTAGAAGATGTTCCACTAAAATTAATTGAATTGAAGGTCGCATCTTGACAAACCGTTTGATTACTCACCGAATTTACAACAGGTTCCGGATTAATTTTCACCACATTTGAAGCAACTTTAGGACAAACCCCAGAAGTCAAATAAGTTATATTATAGGTACCTGCAGAAGAATTACTTATAGCGATTTTACCGGTAGAAGCGTTCAACGAAATCCCTGTTGCGGGAGTGGACGAAAAAGTTCCACCTGGTGTTCCTGAAATTGTTGGTGTAATGTCAGAAGCGTTTGAACAATAGGAAGCTGCACTATAACTAAATGTAGCATCATCTACCGGATTCACTTTTAAATCAAATGATTTAGGTGTACCTACACAAGAACCTGCGCGTGGTGTTACTGTAACGGTACCTTGAATAGCAGATTTGGAATTGTTTACAGATACAAACGAAGCAATATCCCCTGTGCCTGATACTGCAAGACCTATGTTTGTATTTGAATTTGTCCATTCAAAAACTGACCCGAGCGCACCTGAAAAAGAAGTAGGAGTAAAACTTGTACCTGTACAAACCGTTTGACCTAAAATGGTATTTACGGAAGGACTAAAACTAATTCCTATAGGAACTGTAGCTGTATCCGCACAGACTCCTGTAGTTCTATACATAACATTGTAATATCCTTGTGTAGAAGAAATAATATCAATTGTACCTGTTAGTGCATCTATCGCTAGACCATTTGGAGTAGCTGAAAAGATACCACCAGTAGCACCAGTAATTGTTGGAGTAGGATTTGCATCTACTGCACAATAAGAATTATCAGAGTAGGTTATTCCTACGTTATCTGAATAATTGAGCGTTAATGTAAACGTTTTAGTGCTACCAACACAAGAACCAATACGTGGTGTAACTACTACCGTTGAAGTTATAGAAGTTTTACTTGCAGATACGCCTGTTCCATTGAATGCAGCAATATTTCCATTTCCAGATCCAGCTAGTCCTATGGTTGGAGTATTATTCACCCAACTAAAAGAAGTACCAGCAGAACCAGTAAAAGTAATCGCATCGAAACTAGAACCAATACATTTAGACTGACTCTCTATTGAATTCACCGAAGGATTGTCTCCTAAAGTCAAATTTAAACTTGAAGTATTCGGACAAGCGCCATTGGTTGTATACGTTAATACATATGTACCTGGTGTTGAGCTAGCTAAAGTAATTAAACCAGTAGAAGGATTTAAAGTCAATCCGTTAGGTGACCCGCTAAAAACTCCTCCTGTTTTACCAGTAATATTTGCGATTGGATTTGCATCCAGTGTGGTACAAAAAGAATTACTTGGGTAGGTAAAAGTAGCATTATCTTTGGCATTAACCTGCAATTTAAAAGTATCCGTTTTTCCTATACAAGACCCTGCAAAAGGAGTAACAACAACGATACCTGAAATGTTTGTACCATTGATTAATGTTCCTATACCTTTAAAACTTGGAATATTGCCATTCCCATTTGCTGCTAAACCTATGGAAGTATTTGAATTTGTCCAATTGAAAAGGGAACCTGGATTACCAGCGAAATTTACAGCATTAAAATTTGAACCATCACAAACTGCTTGATCACTAGTTACATTAACACTTGGATTATTAGATATGCTTACTAAAACGGTCGAATCTTTGGAGCAGGTACCTCCTGTTGAATACGTTATATAATAATAACCATCTTTAGTAGCCGCTAAACTAACTACTCCAGTAATTGGATTTAAAGATAATCCTGATGGAGATGCAGAGAAAGTTCCTCCAGTAGTACCGGTTATTGTAGGGAAAGGATCTGCGTCTTGATTACAGTAAGAGCTTGCATTGTAAGCAAAAGCAGGATTATCTTGTGACTTGATAGTGATAAAAAACGATTTAGAAATACCAACACATCCACCCATGTTTGGAGTAACATTGATGACTGCTGTTTGTGCAGCGCCTCCTAACGTAGTTCCTGTTCCTATAAAAGATGGAATATTTCCTGTTCCTGAAGAAGTTAATCCAATAGCTGTATTGGAGTTAGTCCATTGATAAGTAGGCGAACTATTTCCAGAAAAAGTTATTGCATTTACGGTACTTCCTTCACACACTGTTTTATCGGTAATTGCATTGACGGTTGGAACTTGATTTACGGTAAGTGTTGTTTGAGCAATTTGCGGACAAACCCCGTTCGTAACAACAGAATACGTAATTATACATGTACCTGCAGAAACCCCAGTAACCAATCCTGTGTTAGTATTTATAGATGCTATCGTATTTGAAGAGCTAGACCAAGTACCTCCGGGTGTAGCATCTGCAAGCTGTGTTGTTGCGTTTTCACAAACAGTAGTATTTCCACTAATTGGAGCAACCACAAGCGCACCAGTAACATTAACATCCTTAGTAACAGTTGTTGTACATCCATTCGATGTAACTGCATAAGAAATCGTAGTAGAGCCAGCAGTAATTCCGTTCACCATTCCAAAACCATCGATTGAAGCGATACCAGGAACCGAACTTGACCATACCCCATTTGGCGTTGTATTTGCTAATTGAGAAGAAGAACCTGCACAAATTTCAACATTACCAGTAATTGCAGGAACAACTGGCATAGCATACACAGTAACTGTATCTGTTTTTGTAGTTGTACAACTTCCTAGTGTTTTACTATACGATATAACAGAAGTACCTGGAGCAACACTTGTGACCAATCCAGCATTATTTACGGTTGCATAAGCAATAGTTCCACTAGTCCATGTGCCACCAGTTGTTGCACTTTTTAATTCTAAAGTTGTTCCCATACAGAGGGATGATCCACCCGTGATATCCGCAACTTGAGGAGATGCATTTACTGTTAGGGTGGTTGAATTCGTGGTAGTACATCCATTTTCTGTTAAAGCATAAGAAACAATGCTTGTACCAGCAGCAATTCCAGTTGCTAAACCAGTGTTATCGATTGTCAATACACTCAGGTTACTACTTGACCAAGTACCATTTGGAGTTATACAAGTTAATTGATTAGTATTACCAGAACAGAATGAAGTATTTCCTAAAATTGGAGCAACGATTGGTAGTGCATTCACAGCGATTGCTGTTACGCTAGATTTAGAACATCCATTTTCGGTAACTGTATATAAGATGGATACTGCTCCTGCTTTTATTCCTGTAACTACGCCGCTTGAGTTTACAGTAGCTATCGAAGGATCTGAGCTACTCCAAACTCCTAAAGGCGTTGTATTTGACAATGCTATAGTAGCATCGACGCACACGTTTGTAGCCCCAGTAATAACAGATACAATTGGCAAAGGCTTAACGGTGATCGTAGTTGTTTTTATGGTGGTACACCCATTGGAAATTACAGTATATTTAACCAACGATGAACCTGCTGCTATACCTGTAACTAATCCAGAATTAGCATCAATTGTTGCATATTTTGTTGAATCACTTGTCCAAACACCACCAGATGTAGTATTAGCTAATAAACTTGTAGCATTTGCACAAATTGTTGTATTCCCTGTAATTAATGTAACCTCTGTAGAATTAACAACTGTAACGGTTGCATTCTGAATACTTGTACATCCACTCTCAGTAACTGAATAACTTATTTGAGAAGATCCACCAGTAACTCCAGTTACTAAACCAGTATTTGAAATTGAAGCAATCGCAGGACTTGCACTTGACCAAACACCATTTGGGGTTATATTATCTAACTGAGTCGTTAATCCAGAACATACTGTAAGGTTTCCAGTAATTGGAGCAACTACTGGCATTGTATTTACCGTAATCGTAAGATCACTTTTAGTAGCACATCCATTGGTTGTAACCGTATACGAGATTACGCTCGTAGAACCAGCAATTAGTCCAGTTACTAAACCATTAACATCTACCGAAGCAACATTGGAAGATCCACTAGACCATATACCATTTGGTGTAACACAGTCAAGCTGCGTTGTTTTTCCAATACAAACGAATGATGAACCAGTGATAGCTGCAACTATGGGCAAAGCATTTACTGTAATAGTAGTATTTACGGTAGTAGCACAGGTGTTCGTGGTAACTACATAACTTATGCTGCTTGTTCCTGCATTTATGCCAGACACTAATCCATTCGCATCGATGGTGGCAACACTGGTTGTTTCGCTCGACCAAACCCCATTTGCAGTGGCATTTGCTAGTTGCGTGGTTGCTAATTCACAAAGCGTGGTAGTTCCGGTTATAGGCGTAACAACTGGAAAACTATATATTCGGATGGTAGTT
>Ga0172373_10001401_pt1 | contig 39075 bp, 31 predicted proteins | sample Lak10m_2_FD_114546 | JGI IMG/M metagenome (GOLD analysis project Ga0172373, IMG submission 114546) | Freshwater microbial communities from Kabuno Bay, South-Kivu, Congo - kab_092012_10m | ecosystem: Environmental > Aquatic > Freshwater > Lake | place: Democratic Republic of the Congo... | reverse complement strand
TGCGCCCTAACGCCATCCCCAAAACCTCCAGTGGCAAAATCCAGCGCCATCGTTGTCGGGCCGATTTTCTGGCTGATAATTTGCCGGTGGTGCATCGCTGGCAGGCTAGTCAGACGGGGGTGGGCTCCCCTGCGGTAACTGGCCTTGAGTCCCTGGGGCAGTCAACTCCAGCGGCGGTAACCCCCACCGCCCCGCCGCCCGTCGCTCCTGGCCCCCAGGCCCCGCTCTCCCGCTCCGCCCTGATCGCCTGGATGGTGGAGTGGCTGGCCCAAACCCTGAAGCAGCCCACCGCCGCCATTGATGTGCAGCGGCCCCTGGCGGAATACGGTCTGGACTCCATCGCCGCCGTAGAACTGGCGGAGGCCCTGCAATCCACCCTGGGGGTGCCCCTCTCCCCTACCCTGGCCTACGAATATCCCACCATTGCCGCCCTCTCTGCCTACCTGACCGCCGATCCGGTAGCCCTGGTAGCCCTACCGGTGGCCCCGACCGCCTCAGGGCTCCATCCCCTGCAGGATGGGGAGGTGGATCAGTTGCTAGAGCAGCTGGCCCACCTTTCTGGGACGGAACTGGCAGCCCTGTTGGGCACGCCAAGCATTGAGTGGAACTAGGAGGTAGGCCTGTGAACGATCTGGCCCAACGAATTGCCCAGCTTTCTCCCCGGCAAAGGTGCCTGCTGGAGCTAGGCCTGGGGGCCCAACGGGGGGTGCCCGAACCGATCGCCATTGTCGGTATGGGCTGCCGTCTACCCGGTGCGCCCAGTTTGTCAGCCTACTGGCAACTGCTCCTTCAGGGCCAGGATGCGATTCGGGAGGTGCCCCACGATCGCTGGTCTCTGGAGGAGTTTTACGACGCCGACCCAAATCAGGCGGGCAAACACTACTGTCGCCAGGGGGGGTTTCTCGATCAAGTTGATCAATTTGAGCCAGAGTTCTTTGGCATTGCCCCCCGGGAGGCCGCCTACATCGACCCCCAGCAACGGTTACTGCTTGAGGTAATGTGGGAGGCCCTGGAGGATGCGGCGATCGTGCCCCAGCATCTGAGTGGTAGTAAAACCGGTGTATTTGTGGGTGCCTCAACCCTTGACTATGGGCAACATCTGCTTCAGCAGGACGACCGCATCGGCCCCTACACCGCCACTGGCCTGGCCTCCACCATGCTGGCCAACCGCCTCTCCTATCTATTAAACTTGCAGGGCCCCAGCCTGATGGTGGATACCGCCTGTTCCTCTAGCCTGGTGGCGGTGCAGTTAGCCTGCCAGAGCCTCTGGCGAGGCGAGTCCAGCCTGGCCCTGGCGGCGGGGGTGAACGTCATCCTCACCCCCGCCCTGACCATTGGCTTTAGCAAGCTTACCGCCCTCTCCCCCGACAGCCGTTGCCGGGCCTTTGATGCGCAGGCCAATGGTTTTGTCCGGGCTGAGGGGGCGGGGGTGGTGGTGTTAAGGCCTCTCAGCCAGGCCCTGGCCCAGGGCGATCGCATCTATGCCCTGATTCGGGGCGGCGCCATCAACCAGGATGGCCGTAGCAATGGCCTGACTGCCCCTAACCGGGAGGCCCAGGAGCAGGTGCTGCGGGAAGCCTACCGCCAGGCGCGGGTACCCCTGGCCCAGGTCAGCTACATCGAAGCCCACGGTACCGGCACCCTCCTGGGGGACCCGATCGAGGCAAAGGCCCTGGGTAACGTGTTTACTGACAGCCATCGAGATCGGCCACCGATCCGGATGGGTTCAGTCAAAAGCAACCTTGGTCATACCGAGGCCGCCGCCGGCATCGCCGGGTTAATCAAGACGGCCCTCTGTCTGCACCACCAAACCTGGGTACCCAGTCTTCATTTCCACCAGCCCAATCCCTACATTCCCTTTGATCAATTGCCCCTGCAGGTGCAGACCCAGGTAGAGCCCTGGTCGCCGTTTTCTCCCCAGGCGATCGCCGGAGTCAGCTCCTTTGGCTTTGGGGGTACCAATGCCCACCTGGTGTTGCAGGCCCCGCCCCCGGTGACATCCCAGTTGGCCTCCCCGGTGTCAACCCCAGATCGACCCGGCCATCTGTTTACCCTTTCTGCCCGTAGCCCTGCAGCCCTCCGCCAGCTGGCCCGCCAGTATGGAGAATGGCTCTCCCGCCTAGCCCCCGATCAATTGGGGGACTTCTGCTATAGCGCCAATACCGGTCGCACCGCCTTTGACCATCGTTGCGCCGCCTGGGTGAGGGAGCCCGCCACCCTGGTGGAATCCCTGGGGGCCTTAGCGGCGGGTCAACCAGCAACTGGCTTGCAAACTGCCCTGCCCTGCCCCTCGGAGGCGCCCCCCCTGGTCTGGCTATTCACCGGCCAGGGCAGTCAATATCCCGACATGGGCCGCCAGCTCTACGAAACCCAGCCGGTGTTTCGGGCCACCCTGGACCACTGTGATGAAGTCCTGCGGCCCTACCTGGAGGATTCTCTGCTGGCGGTGATCTATCCTGACTCCCCCGAGGATCCTCGCCTACACCAAACCCTCTATACCCAGCCAGCCCTGTTTGCCCTCGAGTATGCCCTGGCGGCCCTGTGGCGGTCGTGGGGAGTGCATCCGGCGGCAGTGCTGGGCCACAGTGTGGGGGAATACGTGGCGGCCTGTGTGGCCGGGGTGTTTGACCTGGAAACTGGACTGAAGCTGATGGCTCAACGGGGACAGTTGATGCAGTCCCTACCGGCGGATGGCATGATGGCGGCGATCCTGGCGGATGGGGAGACGGTGGCGGCGCTGCTGGCTCCCTTCGGTGAGGCGGTGACGATCGCCGCCCTCAATGGCCCCCAAAACACCGTGGTAGCCGGGGACCGGGGGGCGGTGAAGGCCCTGCTGGAGGTCTGCCAGGAGCACCATCTAGTGGTCACTCCCCTGACCGTATCCCACGGGTTTCACTCAGCCCAAATGGATCCTATTCTTAATGTATTCGAACACCTGGCCCGCCAGATAGACTTTCAGCCCCCTCAGATTCCCCTGGTCGCCAATCTCACCGGCCAGTTGTTTGCCCCTGGGCAGGTGCCCGATGCCACCTACTGGCGACACCATGCCCGACAGCCGGTGCAGTTTGCCGCCGGCATGGCCACCCTCTACCAGCAGGGCTATCGTCATTTCCTAGAAATCGGCCCCCATCCCGTCCTCTCTGGCCTGGGTCAACAATGTCTACCGGCGGCTGAGGCTCACTGGTTTCCCTGCCTAGCCCGTCAGCGTCAGGATTGGGCGGTACTGGGTGCCAGCCTGGGTCAGCTATACCTGGCCGGAGTCGCGATCGATGGCCAGGGGTTTGACCGCCCCTATGGTCGCCGTAGGGTGACCTTACCCACCTATCCCTTTCAACGGCAGCGTTATTGGGTCGATTTGCCGGTCTCGGCCCAACCGGTTCAGCCAGCGGCAGAGGCTGCGGCCGTTTCCGCCTTGCCAACCCACGGTGCGGCCTATGGCATGACCTGGCAACTACAGCCCTTGCCTACCCTGTTGCCTGGCCAAAGGTCAGGAACCTGGCTGATTGTGGGAGAGGTGGAGGGGCTCTGGCCCGAGTTGAGCCGGGTGTTGAGATCCCAGCAGATTCATCCCATTCGGGTTAGCTCAGGACTGACCTTTCAGCAGTGCCAGGTTGACCATTATCGGATCGACCTGACCCAGGAGCAGCCCTTCCAGCCCCTGCTATCGGTCCTGCAGCAGGCGGATCAGCCGCTGCGACAAATTCTTTACCTGGCCTCGACCAGATCCCCAGAGGAACCCCACCCCTGGTCAGAGCGGGTGGCCGAGCCGGTGCTCAGCCTGCTGAAGGCGCTAGTGGCGGAAGCTGATCAGCCCTATCCCCGGCTGTGGCTGTTGACCCAGGGAGCTCAGTCCACGGGGGCCAGCGATCCCCTGGGGGCGCCTTTCCAGGCTGTACTTTGGGGACTGGGACGCACCTTGCGTTTGGAGCACCCTGAACTCTGGGGAGGGCTGATTGATCTACCCTCTGCCATGGGGGTTTCACCGGTTGAGAAGGGCATGGTGAGGACGCTGGTCCATCACATTCTGGCCCAGGACGGAGAAGACGAGGTGGTGTTACGGCCGGGGCAGCGCTGGGTCCCTCGTCTCCAACCGGTGGATTTGAATTTGACCAGGGGGACGACGACCTCCACCTTACCCATTCAAGCAGAGGCCACCTATTTGATTACGGGGGGCACCGGAGGGCTGGGACTACGACTAGCCCGTTGGCTGGTGGAACAGGGGGCAAGATCCCTGGTGCTGGTCAGTCGGCGGGGGGCTAAGGCGGAGGTGGATGCCACCCTGGCGCTGCTGCGTCAGGCGGGGGCGACGGTGTGGGTCGAGGCGGTGGATGTGGGCGATCGCGTCGCTCTCTCCGGTCTGCTGCACCGCATTCAGGCCCAGTTACCGCCCTTACGGGGCCTGCTGCACGCCGCTGGCACCCTGGCCGATGGATTTTTAGCTAACCAATCCCGCGAACAGTTCCGCCGGGTGATGCCGGCCAAGCTCCAGGGGGCCTGGCACCTACACCAACTCACCCAAACCCTCTCCCTTGATTGGTTTGTGTTATTTTCCTCGATTACCTCGTTGCTGGGTTCCCCGGGCCAGGGGAACTATGCCGCCGCTAACGCCGGACTCGATGCCCTGGCCTACTACCGGCAGCAGCAGGGTCTGGCTGCCCTGAGCCTGAGCTGGGGCCCCTGGCAGGAGGTGGGCATGGCAGCGACCCCTCAACCCACTGTCTCAAGGGCCCAGCGGGGGATGGTGCCCCTATCGGTAGCCGAGGGGTTGCAGTGGTTTGGCATGGTGCTGCGCCAGGGGCGATCGCTGCCCTCTCCCCACCTGGGCATTGCCCAGCTGGATTGGGCCCGGCTACGCCGCTACCTGCCCAGCGCCAGCCTGCCGCCGGTGTTAGCCGCCATGATGACGGCGGCCCACCGTCGAGAATCACCCCCAGACTCTCCTTTAAAGCCGCCGCAGGAATCACCAGAGGCTGGCCAAGACCTTCAGCGGGCCGTCCTGTGGCCCCGGCTACTGGCGCTAGCTGAGGCAGACCGAGTGGTGGAGTTACAGCACTACTTTCAAACCCAGGTGGCGGCGGTGACTGGCCGGTTAGGGTCCGTACCGCTGGATGCGTCCCTGCTAGATCTGGGGCTTGATTCCTTGATGACCATGGATCTGCTGGGGCTCTGTAAACAGGATCTGGACCTGGTGCTGTACCCTCGTGAGGTACTGGCCCATCCTACCGTCGGGGCACTGTCGGCCTACGTGGCGCGGGAACTGGTGCGGGTCCACCAACCCCCGGCCCTGCTGCCGAAGGAACCCCTCTCCAGCGCCACGGCAGGGGATGACCTGGCCCACACCCCCTGGACTCCCCCCGATCCCCTGCCACCCCTGACCGGGGACCGCAACCCTGCCATGGTGTTTTTGCTATCGGCACCGCGATCGGGGTCTACCCTGTTGCGGGTGATGCTGGCCGGACATCCCCAATTGTTCTGCCCGCCGGAACTGCACCTGCTTCCCTTCAATACCCTGGCGGATCAGCAGTTGGTCCTGGGCCACAGTTATCTGCAGGAGGGCTTGCAGCGGGCTGTGATGGAACTACTTGGGGTAGATGCCGATCAGGCCGCCATGCTTCTGGGGGAATGGCGCGACCATCAGGTGAGCATGCCAGCGGTGTATGATAAGTTACAGCAGATGGCCGGTGGACGGTTACTGGTGGATAAGTCCCCCACCTACAGCCTCAGCCGGGCCACCCTAAACCGGGCGGAACAGGTTTTTGCCGGGGCCAAATACATTCATCTGGTGCGTCACCCCTACGCGGTCATTGATTCCTTTGTGCGCAATCGTATGCACAAAATCTTTGATCTGGAGCCAGCCGCTCCCTACCGGTTGGCGGAGCAGGTGTGGCAACTCTGCAACCAGAATAGTCTGGAATTTCTCAAAACCATCGATCCTGATCGCCATTACTTTCTCCGGTACGAAGACCTGGTTACCGACCCAGAGACCACCATGGGTGACCTCTGTGACTTTTTAGGCCAACCCTTTGACCCGGCGGTGCTCACCCCCTACGAGGGCAGACGCATGACCGATGGGGTTACCGCCCAATCCCTGGCGGTGGATGATCCCAACTTTCGCCAGCGCCGTTCCATTGAGGCTCACCTGGCGACGGCCTGGCAGGCCATTCACCTGCCCCATCCCCTGGGGCCAGAAAACCAGGCGATGGCGACCCAATTTGGCTACGTGCTCCCCCAGGAGCAGGCCCTGAGCCCCCCTTTCCCGCCTGGGGTAGCCATGTCCCTGCCGCCCACCTACCAACCCCTAACCAATCTTCGAGAAACGGTGCTAACCCTGCGGGGACGGCGCTGCTGTCTCTGCCACTGGGGGCCCGAGGATGGACCCCTGGTGCTCTGTCTCCATGGCATTTTGGAACATGGGGCCGCCTGGGATGGGGTAGCCTTTGGGCTGGCCCAGCAGGGGTTCCATGTGGTGGCACCAGATCTGCGGGGGCATGGGCGATCGGACCATGCTGGCCCCGATGGTGGCTACCAACTCCTGGATTTTTTGGGCGACCTGGATGCTTTGCTACCCCAGATGGGGGCTGACCTGACTGGATTAGTGGGACATTCCATGGGGGCGGTGCTGGCGGCTATCCTGACCAGCCTGCGCCCCCAGCGGGTTCCGCGGCTGGTGCTGGTGGAGCCTGTAGTGCCCAGCGACAGCCCCGCCACCGAAAGCGTGACCCAACTGATCACCCACCTGGCCGCCCTGGCCGCGCCCCCAGCCCCGGTTAAGCTAGCTTCCCTGGCGACGGCGGCCCAACGCCTGCAGGCCCTGAAGCCCAACCTCTCCCCCGAGGCCGCCCTAGCTCTGGCCCAGCGTTTAACCAGGTCTGCCCCTGACGGACTCACCTGGCGGTTAGATCCTCGTCTACAGTCCCGCAGTACCCTCCACCTGAGCGGTGGTCTGCTAGATCGTCAGGGCTACGGTAAACTGCTGCGCCAGATTACGGTGCCAACCACCCTGGTGCTGGGGGCGGCGAGTCAGTTTAATCGCCCTGAGGACCTACAGCTGTTGCAGAGTAACCTGGCCCAGGCCAATCGGGTTACTCTCCCCGGCGGCCATGATTTGCCCAGCGATGACCCCGTGGGTCTAGCTCAGGCGATCCTGGCCGCCCTGCCTGTCCAAATCCGCCTATCCCCCTGAGGAAAACCATCCCTGGAGCCCCTGTCATGTCCCTCCGCCCATCCCTGACTCTCCTGTGGGAGATACCTCTGGGTTTACTCTCCTTTGGCTTTTCCCGCCTGGTGAAGAGCACCCTCACCCTGGTCAGTCGCTACTACAACCCCAACGATCGCCAGGCCTCGCCCCAGTGGCAGGTGACCGATGGGAAGTTTCTGCGATCGCCCCTAAAGCTGCTCTGGGTGATGAGTCGGGCCCGCTGGAACCTGCACGCCCTGATCGCCATCGCTGGCCCCTTCAGCGTCAACCGGGAGTTGACCCTGGACACCCAGGCCCTGTGGCAATCGGCCCCCAGTTGGACAGCGGTGGTCTATACCCTGCAGGGCTACCGCACCGTAACCAGCGTCGGCTCCCTCGGCCTCCCCCAAACTCAAGCAGAGGTGACCCTTCCCCTACCCGCCGGACGCTACCTGGTGGGGGTGCGCCACTACGACTGGCGCGACCCGCTGCAGCTACCAGCGATCGCCGTGGATGGCACCCCCACCCTGGCAGCCAAAACCCTGGCCGCCCCGCCGGACTTTAACCGGTTTTACCGCCAGCTGCCGGCCCGCCGGGGCTGGCTTTATAGTGCTCTCAACTTCTATGTTTACCCCCTGCTGCGCTGGGGTCAAGGGTTGCCCCAGCCCTGGGTAAAGCGGGCCTTCCTGCCCGTACCCAACCCGGAAACCCACTTTTTCTATGGCGCCCTGAACCGGGGAGAACGGCTAGCCCTGGATATTCCGGCCGAGGTGCTCAAGAGCCATCGCCTCTATTTCAGTCTTTACAGCCGGGACTGCTTTCCCCTGGATTGGTACCCGATCTCCACCCCCAGCCACATCACCGCCCCCCTGCCGGAGCAGGCGGTGTATATTTTACGGGTTCATCCCCAGTTGCCAGAGGGGATAGGGGCCAATCTTCCCCCCCTTACCCTGACGACCCTGGGGCAAGAGCCCCTTCCCTGTCCAGGTCATGATTGAGGTAACCGTCACACCCCTGGGGTTTGGTGCTTTGGGATCCGAGATTCTGTTATGCAGATTTTGTATGCGAGCGTCCTGCATAGCCCTAGTTACCTGCAAGGGGGTGAAGGCGAGCTAGCGAGCCTGTCCAGGGTATCCTTTTACCGATCAACACTGGCTTATTACCGATCAACACTGGCTTAAATCGTCTTGACAAAACTACGATTTCAGTCGCACCCGCAGAGTGGGCAGAGATTCACCCGCGATCAGAGTTATGGGAATCTGACGATTAGGCTAGGTAAGGTCTAACCAGTTACAACGCCACAGAAAGATGATACAATAGAGACACGTATATATTAACTTTGACCCAGTCAAGCCTAAAATCATTATTTTATGAAATCAGGCAATGGGGTTCTGTTAGAAATAGTAAAAGCATAGAAAAGAAACATTTTTAATTAAAATTTGAATATGTGATTGATTGCAATAGCTTATAATCCACCTATAAGGACAGCGTAATTCTCCTTAATAAGAGCTAAGGTTATTATTCTTATATTTTTTGCTGAAATAGATAAAGTATTAAGCTTTTCTCCAATAATTTAATTGCCTATGAGTTGCGTCGGTATAGTTGCTATTGGAAGAAATGAAGGTGAGAGATTAGTTACTTGTATAAACTCTCTCAGCCAATATATTGACCAGGGTATTTCAGTTATTTATGTAGACTCGGGTTCTACTGATAACAGCTGCACTTTTGCCCGTTCTCAGAATATTGAGGTTGTTAGTTTAGATTCATCTTTACCCTTTACCGCTGCTCGAGCCCGAAATGCTGGTTTTGAAAGACTTATAGAGGTCTGCCCTGAAGTCGAATATATTCAGTTTATTGATGGTGACTGCGAGATAGTCAGTGGATGGATTGAAGCGGCCTGTGAAGAACTTGATCGAAATTCCCTAGTCGTAGCCGTATGTGGTTGGAGGCGAGAACGACATCCTGATGCTAGTGCCTTTAACCGCATTTGCGATGTGGAGTGGCACATGGGGAACTTAGGGGAAACCTCGAATTTTGGCGGAGATGTCATGATTCGAGCTAAGTCCCTTAAAGCTGTAGGAGGCTACAATCCTACAGTAATAGCAGCGGAAGATGACGAACTAAGTGTACGGTTGCGACAATCCTCAGGACTCATTCTCAGAATAGATCGTGATAGCACGATCCATGATGCAAACATGCATACCATTGGTCAATGGTGGCAACGAGCTAAGCGCTGCGGATATGCCTATGCTTTGGTTCATAGTTTACATGGTTCTCCACCAGAGTGTAAGTTTAGTAAAGAGGTGCGGCGAACCTGGCTATGGGGCATGCTAGTGCCATTAGGGGCGTTAGGTTTAGTGCTGCTAACTAAGGGTCTATCTTTGGTGCTGTTTTTACGTTATCCCCTATCAGCCCTACGCGTTGTGTTGACTACCTGGCGCCGTGGCTTTACTGTCAAAGACAGTATCCCGTGGGGTATATCCTGTGGTTTCTCTGTCTTTCCTGAAACCTTGGGCTTAATCAAGTTTTACCGAGATGAATGGCTGAGCAAGGAAGTTAAAATTATTGAATATAAGAGCAGAGAACGATAATTAAGGTGATCTTATTTATTTTTGGAGATAGGTCTAATGACTATTAATAATTCATCTCATCCTATTGCTGTAGCTTTACTTGGCACAGGGTATATTGCCGATTACCATGCTAAAGCTCTTAGGGGATTGCCTCAAGTTTCCGTTAAGGCAGTATGCGACTTAAATAATCGTTTGGCAAAGCAGTTTTCTGAACGCCATGGCATACCTAAGTTTTACACTGATTTGGCTGACATGTTGTCTAGCGAGTCGCTAGATGTAGTTCATATCCTAACTCCTCCAAACATTCACTATAAAACTGCTAGCCAGGTTTTGGCGGCAGGGGTAGATGTATTCATTGAGAAACCTCTTTGTAGTCGACTGTCAGACTGTCAGTCGTTGCGACAACAGGCTGATGAAGTAGGACGACGCATTGGAGTTAGTCATAACTTCCTCTACTTCCCAGCCTATGAAAAGCTAGTTTCTGATATCCGTGATGGTCGGCTAGGAAAAATTGATCAAATTGATATTGTTTGGAATAAAGAACTGGGTCAACTTCAGGGTGGTCCCTTTGGATCATGGATGCTACAGGGACCGAAGAATATACTATTTGAGGTTGCCCCTCACTCCTTTGCCCATCTAGTTCATCTGATTGGGTTGCCTGACTCAATATCCGTAGAAGCAAGGGATAGGATAGAGTTGCCCCGTGGTTTAGAGTTCTACCGTAAATGGGAGGTCCAGGGTTGGCAGGGAAACACCAGTATTCGTCTACGGTTCTCCTTCATAGAGGGGTATTCAGAACATTATGTTCAGGTACGGGGCAGCAACGCTTCGGCCTTTGTCGACTTTGAAAATAACCTCTATGTGTGCGAAGCCCATACCCCCAACATGTTGGACGTTGATCGGTTTTTGCGGGTACTCAATATCGCTAAAGCATCAACTATTCAGGCCGCCTCAACTCTGTCTAACTTTCTTTTGACAACGGCGAAACTGTCTAAGGTGGGAGAACCCTTCCAACATAGTATTACTCGTACGGTGGAGAGCTTTTATCAAACACGCCAGGAAAAGCTAGATGAGCGGATTAACGCGAATACTGGGGAAGCCGCCGTGGCCCTGGCGGAGTGGGTTGCGCGGACAGTTCAGCTACCAGAGCCAGCTAATATAGCTACCCCAATTTCTGAGGTTGTTCCCCCCCTACGTCCATCAAATGTCTTGGTGTTGGGCGGCACCGGCTTCATTGGTCAAGCCCTGGTGCATAAATTACATGAGGCGGGACACGGAGTCAGGTTACTCTGTCGCGATCCCAATAGTTGCCCAGCGGATTTGCGAAATTTAGGAATCGAACTGGCTAAAGGTGATTTTAATGTTCCTGAGTCTATCGCGGCCGCTCTCGATGGTATCGAGTACTTTTACCATCTGGCCAGGGGTTCAGGTCAAAACTGGAACGATTACTATAATTCTGACGTAAAGCCGACCCATGAGTTAGCTAAACTCTGCCTCAGTCATGGTGTGAAGCGATTGTTTTATACCTCTTCTATTGCCATATACTACGCAGGGTCTAGAGAGACTACCATTACTGAGGCGACTAGGCCCCATAGCGGTATATTACGCGTAGCACCCTACGCCCGGGCAAAGGCAGAGAATGAGCAGTTACTAATGCAGATGCATCGAGAGCAGGGGTTGCCGGTTGTGATCTTCCGTCCTGGCATTGTTCTGGGTCCTGGTGGAAATCCACGTCATCTTGGCGTTGCTAACTGGCCCTATAAATCAGTTTGTCAGCTATGGGGAAATGGTAACAATAAATTGCCAATTGTCTTAGTTGAAGACGTTGCAGATGCTTTGGTCAAAGCCATAGACGTTCCAGGAATTGAGGGTGAATCCTATAACTTAGCCAGTCAACCATGTATTACGGCTAATGACTATTTGAACGAACTCGAAGCCGTTTCAGGCTTGAAGTTTAGTCGTGTTGAAGGTTCTCCCCTCAAAGATTATTTACAAGGTTTAGTAAAATGGGCAGTTAAGAGTGTTGGCCGTGATCCTAATGTTGCATTTCCTAGCTATGCTGACTCTGAAGGTCGTAGTTTTAGGGCTGTATTTAGTTTTTCCAAAGCTCAACAACAGTTAGGTTGGCATCCTATTCAAGACCGACAGGTGCTGATTGATAAAGGTATTCGCCAGCCTGTTGCTGAGTTTATTGGAACGACCCAGGTTTAGTTTCGACTAAAACAGTTTTAGCCCTAAACCCGCTATAACGATTTAGGGCTAAAAGGTGGTAGCAGCAAGATGAACAGATTAGGGTAGGCGGTCTAGTTGGGTTTGTATCTCCTGAACCCAGTCTGTATCTGTCTGCAACTACTGGACGAACCCAGTCTGGGCCCGGCCCCCAAAATCGTTCAAGAGATCTTCAGCGTGATCTGGCAACTGCGGGATCTGGAGGTGACCATCCTGCTGGTGGAGCAAAATGCTAGCCTGGCCCTGCAGACCGCTGATCGGGTTTGCGTCCTGGAATCGGGCCAGATCAAGCTGTCTGGGGCTACCGCTGAACTACTTCAGGATGAGCAGATTCGCAGGGCTTACCTGGGCTAGGGAGGAGAGTTAGGGCTAGTTCAGTCCTACCTGAACTGTGCCGAACTCCATGGCCCAGGGTCCTAGCTGTAGGGCTCCATGCAGGCCCTGCCCTCGGGTTTAAGCTCTCCCTGGTGGGCCAATTGCCTAACTGGTCCCTGATTACGGAAATCCTCCTCTCAGGGGTGAAGTTTTCCCCATAACCATCCTACAGATTGGTTTTGCCCCCAGCTTCTGTAACTGTTATGTGGAGAGCCCCCATGACTCCTGAATCCGTATCTACCCTACTTTTCCCCCACGCTGCCAGTGATCAAGACCGCCAGATCAGGCCCCAATTCTTTTTCCTAAAGGCGGTGCTGGAGGGTTTCCCTGCTGGCATTCTAATTCTGACCCAGCAGGGCCAGCTTCTGGACCAAAACCACCAAGGGGAAAAATTATGCCGCTACCTAGCCGGTTACTACGGTGGCAAAGGCCAGGCGGTCCCCGACTGTATCTGGCGAATCTGCGAAAACCTGCTAAAGGCCGAGGCGGAGGACTGGCTATCAGACTACCTGCTAGTACTATGCGATGATTTTCAAACCGCCGACGGTCACCATTTACAGGTTCGGGTGGAATGGCTGGACCTGCCTACCCACGATCAGCCCTGCTTTTTAGTGGTGATTGAGGATAGAAACCGTTCTGACCAGGCCTTGGCTACCCTGGAAATGCTGCGCTATGGCCTGACGCCCCGGGAACGGGAGGTATGGATGCTGCGTCGCAGTGGTCGCAGCTATCAAGAGATTGCCGACGCCCTCTATATCTCGGTGGATACGGTTAAGCGCCACCTGAAAAATATCAATACCAAGCGGCAGGAGGGGCTGGAGAATCATAACTAAACCGGGCCCTGGTTGATCGGTGCAAGCTAAGGCTGGGTCGGCGCTCTGGCTCGGCCCCGCAGGGCTAGGACCCCAGGATTCCATAGTCCGGCGGGCCTGCTGGGGGTCAGCATTCCAGACCGCCAAGGGATCGGCGGGGCGGTTATCGCCTGGCCACTGCCCTAGGACATTTGATCAGGGTAAACTCAAGGACAGGATAGTTTTTCCCTATCCCTCCAGGGGGTCTATGGATCGGTCTCAGGTACACACCCATCAGTGGCTCTGGCGGGGCTTCCCCATCCGCTATCAACAGGCGGGTCAGGGGGGAGTGAACGTGGTGCTGATCCATGGGTTTGGCGCCCACAGCGATCACTGGCGCAAAAACCTGCCGGTGCTGGGGCAACAGTACCGAGTCTTTGCCCTGGATCTGCTGGGTTTTGGCTTTTCAGCGAAACCCTCCCCCGGGCCCGTCCTGACCGCCGATCAGGTGCCCTACGGCTTTGAGACCTGGGGCCAGCAACTGCTGGACTTCTGTCAGGAGGTGGTGGCTGGGCCAGCCTTTTTGGTGGGCAACTCCATTGGTTGTGTGGTGGCTCTGCAGATGGCGGTGCAGGCCCCCGATTTGGCAATGGGTCTGGCCCTGTTGAACTGTTCCCTGCGCCAGTTCCATGAACGCAAGCAGGCCACCCTGGCCTGGCATGAGCGCCTGGGGGTGCCCCTGATCCAAACCCTGCTGACCCACCCCCTGATCAGCCGCAGCTTCTTTTCCCTGGTGGCTCGGCCCGCCACCCTGCGATCCATTCTGCGCCAGGCCTACGTCAACCCTGAGGCGGTTACCGATGAATTGATCAACCTGCTGCTGGCCCCCGCCCAGGAGCCAGGGGCGGCGGCGGTGTTTACCGCCTTTCTGCGCTACTCCCAGGGCCCCCTGGCGGAGGACCTCCTGCCCCAGGTACAGGCGCCGGTGTTGATCATCTGGGGGGAGTCCGACCCCTGGGAGCCGATCGGCTTAGGCCGGCACCTGGGGGAGTTTGCCGCGGTGGAAGCGTTTATTAGCCTGCCGGGGGTGGGCCACTGCCCCCAGGATGAGGTGCCCGACCAGGTTAATGCCCTGCTGCAGCAGTGGATAGAGGGTCGCCAGGCCCTGGCGGTGTCGGTGCTGGGTTAGGGCCCGGGTTAGAGGGGGCGGCGGCGGAAGGCCAGGCTGGTCAGGCTGAGCAGCAGGGCGATGTAAACCACCCCGTAGAGCAGATGGCCGGTCAGGGTGGGCAGGTCGGGCAGCAGGTCGGTGCCGTAGACCGCCTGGTTGCGCAGGTTAAACCGCTCCAGGTCCGGTAAAATTAGGTATAGGGCTCGGGCAAGTCGGGTCAGGCCGGGGTTGTCATTGAGGGTGGTGAGGTTGACCAAATTAGCGCTGAGGTGCCCCATCAGGTAGGTGGCCAGGCTCAGCAGGGTGGCCAGGAGGGTACTGGTGAAGGACCCAAAGAACAGGGCGATCGCCCCCAATACCACCGCCTCCATGGCCGTAAAGCCCAGCACCCACAGCAGGCTGACCAGGGGCAGGGTAATGCCCTGGAGCGCCATTAATGCCAGAAACACCAGGCCCAATGCCCCCACCAGCACCGTCAGCACCGCCGCCAGGCCCAGGTGTTTACCCACCACAAATTCCCCGGGGCTCACCGGTTTGGCCAGCAACACCAGGATGGTGCGTCGATCCACCTCCTGGTTAATCAAGTTGGCCCCCACCAGGATCGCCGCCAGGGCACTAAAGCCATGGATGGCGGCTAACCCCAGGTCCAGCCATAGCTTATCGGCGGCGCCGGCCGCCACCTCCGGCAGGAGTAGGCCGGCGATCGCCACCATCACGGTAAACAGACCCACCAGGTAAAGCAGGCGATCGCGCATCACCTGTCGGTAAACATTGCCAGCAATCACCCCCAGGCGCCGGGGGAGGGGGCTAGGGATTGGCATGGGCGGCGGTGCTGGGATGACCAGGACGACGGGGGGTTTCCAGGTTACAGGTGAAGCTGGCCCAAAGGGTAGGGGGCAGGGCGGCTACCGCCTGATCCACTGATTCGGGGCTGATGGGTTGGGGGATGGGCCGCAGCTGGCAGGACTTCTCCAGGTAGTAGCTACCCTCGGTGGCTGCTGGCCCGGTCCACACCGCCCACAGGTTTAGCTGGTAGCCATCCCCCTGGTTACTAACCCCCAAGTCCAGGTCCCACAGCCGGTCCTCAGGGGCGGGGGAGGGACGGTTTCGTAGTTGGGTTTGCAAGGCCTGTCGCTGCCCTTCCTGGTTGAGCAGCCACCGTTCCACTGAGGGCCAGGGTTGGCCCTCCAGCTGCGATCGCACCAGGGCCTCCGCCTGGGTCAGGTGGGCTATGCCAGCCGGCAGGGGTACCGCCTGACCTGGGATCGGATAGACAAAGTTACTCTGGTCCAGGCGATCGGCCACCAGACTCGGATAGGCCTCCACCCAGGCCTGCAGGCGAAAGTAAAACTGCAGCCACGTGCTCAGCAACAGGCTGAGCAGGAATAGCAGCACCAGTTGTTGACGCACCGCTGGGCTGGGGGTTTTCCAATGCAGGTCCCAGCTCACCAGGTGGGGCACCGCCGCCACCCCAAAGGAGACCAGGGGCCAGCTGACCAGGGCCGGCTGGAGCCAACCCCCGCCCCAGGTGCCAAACACAAACATACACAGCACCGCCCCCACCACCCAGGGGGCCAGGTTGAGCCCAAAGGGTTTAATCTGGTTGGCCTGAATTCCCCAGCCCAGCCCCAGGGCCAGAAAGATCCAACCCCCTGAGGCCAGCAGCCCCACGGTAAAGGCACTGGCCCCCAACAGGCGGCCTAGCAGGGACATGCCCCAGGAAAAAACACTCAGGTAAAGCACCATCTGCCAGGAGAAGTACTGGGGGGGTAATAGCAGGGTGTAGAGCTCGGTAACGGTCTGGCGCAACCACTTGATCATGGTTCTCCTCAGGCAACTAGGCGGATCAGCAAAACTAGCAGCATGGCCGTAAAACTTAAGGCGTTGGCCTGTAATACCGCCAGGGTGAGGGAGGGTTGGCTAGAGGCGGTTTGGTTGCGGGCAGCTCGATAACGCCCCTGCCGGTCACCGCTGGCGGTAGCGGGGCTGGGCTGCAACCCCAGCAGGACCATTAAGCTCCTTAAGCCCTGCAGCTTTACCCAGTAGGTAAGGAAAAAGGCCCCAATGGCGGTCACCACCATCACCACCGGTAGTCTGTCGCTCCAGCCATTAGGGTAGAAACGATTAAATAGGATGTAGCTAATCACCTGTTGGCGTAGTTCCACCGGTAACAACCGTTCCAGGGTCAGGAAGGTAAACCAGCCCAGGGTCGTGGCCAACAAATTCATGCTGGCAGAGTAGCGGATGCTGGTTTGATAACCCAGGCGCAGCCGCTGCCGCAGCACCATGGCCTCTAGACTGGTCGCCAACATCAGCAGCATGGTCTGAAAAGCAATGGCCCGTAGTGGCATCAGCCCCAGGTCAGGGAGCAAGTTGGTCAAAAACATAGACTCATCAATGCCGAGTGGCCTTAAGCATACCGCCAGGGTGGGAATTGGTCACACCGACAGGCCGGGGTTGGATAAGATTATAAAGTTGGCCAGCCATTCCGTGCGCCTGGCTGGGGAGACTGACTAGGGTAATCCGCTATGGTGAGAACCGACATTGGCATTCGTACGGCGCAACAAACTAATGAGCGCCTGACGGGGCAGGTCCATGTCTACGACGGGGAGGGTAAGGGCAAGTCCCAGGTGGCCCTGGGGGTGGTGTTGCGCTCCATTGGTTTGGGGATTCAAAATTTCCTGGAGAGTCGGGTGCTGCTGCTGCGGTTCTTAAAGGGGCCGGGTCGCACCTACGACGAAGACGCCGCCATTGAAGCCCTACAGCGGGGCTTTCCCCATCTGATTGACCAGGTGCGCACCGGTCGGGCGGAGTTTTTTGGTCCGGAGGCGATTACCAAGTTTGATAAGCAGGAAGCCCAGCGGGGGTGGGATGTGGCTAAGGGGGCGATCGCCTCGGGGCTCTACTCCGTGGTAGTGCTGGATGAAATCAACCCGGTGCTGGATCTGGGCCTGCTATCGATTGAGGAGGTAATCAAAACCCTGGCCCAAAAGCCCGATCACCTGGAAATCATTGCCACTGGACGGGGGGCGCCCCAGGCCCTGCTGGAGATTGCCGACCTGCATTCGGAGATGAAACCCCAGTTCCATGCCAATACCATCCCAGGGCTGGAGGGTATTGAGATTTACACCGGGGCTGGGAAGGGCAAGTCCACCAGCGCCTTGGGCAAGGCCCTGCAGGCCATTGGCCGGGGTATCAGTCAGGACCTATCCCACCGGGTGCTGGTTATCCAGTGGCTGAAGGGGGGCAACGGCTACACTGAAGATGCCGCCATCGCCGCCCTGCGCAAGAGCTATCCTAACCTGGTGGATCACCAACGCTGTGGCCGGGATGCCATTGTCTGGCGGGGGCAACAGCAGGAGATTGATTACGTGGAGGCGGAGCGGGGTTGGGAAATCGCCCGCACGGCGATCGCCTCTGGCCTCTACAAAACCATCATTCTTGATGAACTCAACCCCACCGTTGACCTGGAGTTACTGCCGGAGGAGCCGATCGTCCAGGCCCTGCTGCGTAAACCCCGGGATACGGAGGTGATTATTACCGGTCGGTGTAAGCATCCCCCGGCCTACTTTGAGCTGGCCAGCGCCCACTCCGAGGTGTTTAACCACAAGCACTACGCCGAGAAGGGCATTGACCTAAAGCGGGGGGTGGATTTTTGATCCCTGCCCCATCACTGGGGTTCCATTTCATGGCTATAGATGGAGAAGGTTTGGTAAGTGCGCCAATATTCCGTGGCACCGGATGCCCGCTGGGTGACGAGGTGGCGAAGGGATGCTGGAAATATAGTCGGTCATAGGCGAAGCTAGTTTTGCGGTGTGGGGTTGAGGGTGGTGGAAGTGAAGTGGGTGGAAAAGGGCTATCCCTCACAAATGGGGCTTGAAATGCCCTGTCCTATGGGTTTTAATAGGTTTATCTCCTCACTCAACGGGGAATCCAATTGAGGCAAAATCTGATCTACCCCTCCTGGGAGGACGTAATGAATCGAGTAGGCAATGGCGCTGATTTCGTTGTACCTTTTGCTATCGCTGGCCTGGCCCTCGCAGCCTTTAGCGGCAGCCAAACAAGCGCAGCAGCGACTCTGGCTGACTGCGGCGAATGGGGCATTGCGATGCACCCGTGGGTGGGTTACACTGCCTCCGCGCAGGTGCTCAGTGACGTGGCCCGCCAGAAGCTCGGTTGTACTATCAACCAGACTCAGCTTGACGAGGCCGGGGTGACCTACGACGCCATGGCGGCGGGCTCGGTCGACGTCGTCATCGAGGACTGGGGCGGCGGTCGCTGGCAGGAGTGGGTTGATCGTGGCGCTATCGTCGAGGTGGGATACAACGGTAACGTTGGCTTGATTGGCATGTACGTGCCGCAGTGGATGTGCGATCAGAATCCTGATATCATTGACGGCACCAAGCTCAATAACTACGCTGACCTGTTCAAGATCCCCGAGTCGGGTGACCAGGGTGCCTGGCTAGAAGGCCCGCCCGGATACACAACGATTGGCGAGAGGCTGATCGAGGCCTACGACCTCAACTACGAAATCATTAACACCGAATCTGAGACGGCCCTGATCGAGGCCTTCACCAGGGGCAGCGAGGAGAAAAAGCCGGTGCTCGGCTACTTCTATGAACCGCAGAACTTTCTGGCGAAGGTGCCGCTGTGCCGCATCAACTTCCCGGCCAACGACTGGACCGACGTGACCAAGGCCAGCGGCCTCACCGACTACCCAGAGACCCCCCTGGTGAAACTCGCCACGGCCAAGCTCATGGACTCTGGCAGCCCGTTCGCGGTGCTTGTCCAGAACTTCGAGTGGACCAATCAGGATCAAAACCAGGTTGCCCTCGACATCGAGAGCGGCATGTCACCGGAGGCAGCGGCGAAGAAGTGGATCGATGCCCATCCAGACATCGTTGCCCAGTGGCTTGAGGGCACCGGAGTACCCTAACATAACCAACCTAGTGACGGGGCCCCGGCTATGACTACCTCAAGGCCAAGCTGATCGCCACCCACCTCAGCCCCGCAGAGCAGGTACAAGGGGTGCCTAGTAGCCTCGGTGGTGGATAGCGAGACAAGAATTGCCTTGCTCCCCTCAATCCACCCGATGCCCAATGGCTAGACCCATGGCTCAAACAAAAGGGGTTGGGTTGAGGGACAAGCCACGAGCAAATAGTTATAGATCTCCTGGCTATGTTGGTCCAAGAAACCAAAGGGGTTAGTGCTTAACTGAGGCTGCATTAGCCGTACTGATTAGGGTCAGGAGGGCGGTTTCATCCAGGATGGTGAGACCGAGTTTTTCAGCCCTGGTCAATTTTGATCCAGCCTTGTCTCCCGCCACCACGTAGTCGGTCACCTGGCTGACGCTGCTGACTACCTTGCCCCCCGCCGCCTCTATTTTTGCGGTGGCCTGGGGGCGGCTCAGGTGGGGGAGGGTGCCGGTGAGTACAAAGATTTTGCCGACCAGGGGTTGGTCGGTGGTGGCGGTGGTCTGCCCGCTGCTGGCCAGGGTCAGGCCGGCCTGCTGCAACCGTTCAATTAAGGTCTGGTTGGCGGGGTTGGTAAACCACTGGCTGACCGCCTGGGCAATCTCGGGGCCGATACCATCGATGCTGGCCAGGCGATCGCTGGGGGCTGCCGCCAGGGCCTCCACCGAGGAGAAATGCTGGGCCAGGGTTTTGGCGTTGACCGTACCGACGTGGCGGATGCCCAGGCCGTAGAGCACCGCTGACCAGGGGCGGGTTTGGGAGGCAGCGATCGCCCCCACCAGTTTCTGGGCCAGTTGGGGCCCCATGCGCTCCAGGGGCAGCAGGTCCTCCACCCGGAGGCCGTAGAGATCGGCCACGGAGTGCACCAGCCCCTGATCTACCAATTGCTGCACCCACTTTACCCCCAACCCCTCAATATCCAGGGCATCGCGGCGGGCCCAGTGGATGATCGCCCCCTGCACAATGGCGGGGCAGGAGCGGTTAATACAGCGGGTCACCGCCTCCTCCGCCAGTTTCACCAGGGCTTCACTGCACTGGGGGCAATGGCCGGGCATGGTCACCGGGGTAGCTTCCGGGGGCCGCAGTTCCGGCATCACCCGCACCACCTCGGGGATAATTTCCCCCGCCTTGCGGACGATCACCGTATCCCCCTGGTGGATGTCCAGGGCCGCCAGGCGATCGCCATTATGCAGAGTGGCCCGGGCCACGGTGGTGCCCGCCAGTTGCACTGGCTCCAGTTCTGCCACCGGGGTCACCGCCCCGGTCCGCCCCACCTGAAAGGTCACCCCCTGCAGCCGGGTGGGCACCTCTGCCGCCGGGTACTTGAGGGCCACCGCCCAGCGGGGAAACTTCTGGGTAAAGCCCAGCTCCTCCTGCAGGGCAAAATCGTTGAGCTTCACCACCACCCCATCGGTCAGGTAGGTGAGCTGGTAGCGCTGGCTGGCCCAGCCGTCGTAGTAGGCTTGCACCTCAGCGCTAGACTGGCAGAGCTGGCGGTTAGGGTTGACCCGGAAGCCAAAGCGGTGCAGCAATTCCAGGGCCTGCCATTGACTGCCGGGCAGGGGCTCCACCTGGGAGTCTCCCGGTAGCAGGTGCAGGGTATAGGCAAAGAAGTCGAGCTGACGCTGGGCCACAATGCGAGAATCGAGCTGACGCAGGGTGCCAGCAGCGGCGTTGCGGGGATTGGCGAAGGGGGCCTCCTGCCGGGCCTGGCGTTCCTGGTTAATCTGCTCAAACACCGCCAGGGGCAGGAAGGCTTCCCCCCGCACCTCCACCAGGGGCGGCGGATCGCCCTGCAGCCGCAGGGGAATGGAGCGAATGGTTTTGACATTTTGGGTAATCTCCTCACCAGTGCTGCCATCCCCCCGGGTGGCGGCCCGCACCAGCACCCCCTGCTCGTAGGTCAGGGCCAGGGCGGAGCCGTCAATCTTCAGCTCCGCCACGTACTCCACCGCCCCCACTTGGGGCACTTGCCGCCGCCAGCGGTCTTCCCAGGCTTGAAATTCCCCCAGGTCAAAGGCATTTTCCAGACTGTAGAGGGGAATGGCATGGCGCACCGAGATAAACTGAGTGGCGGGTTTCTCCCCCACCCGCTGGGTGGGGCTATCGGCGGTAACCAACTGGGGATGGGCGGTTTCCAGGTCCTGGAGCTCGCGGTAGAGGCGATCGTAGACCTCGTCGGCCATGATTGGATCGTCCAGCACGTAGTAGGCGTAGCTGGCCGCTTGCAGTTGCTGGCGCAGGGCGGCCACCCTGGCCACCTCAGACTGGCTGGTACCTGACTCCATTTCCCCTCCTGGACCGATGCCGTGGCTAGTAGTCTATCAAGATTCCACCCATGATCACGTTCTATTGGCCTGGCCCTCACCCCCGCCGTCGCCCCCCAGGATGGGCCTCAAGAACTCCTCTGTCCCTGGGTAGTTGGGATAGGTCGCAGGCTCAACAGGCTAAACGTTATGGATCGGCGGTCAGGCTGGGGCAGGTAACTTGGATGAATTGCTGCCCAGTCGAGGAGACTTTAGGGTTTCTGACGGCCAAACGGTGACCGGCCTCAAGCTCTCCAGGGGGAGGCTGAGACAGAAAATTGTAACGTTCTAGCAATAAATCTATGGGCTACGTCACCTCAAAAGACTAGCTTCTCATTTTTTGGACTGGGTCGAGTTTGGTTTTAATTTGGGGTTGGATTTTAGGATAAGCCCTATTGGAGCTGGATTTAGGGTCTAACCTGGGGTGATGGACAGGTTGGGGACCTGGATTCGGGTCAAGCTTTTCTGAGAAGGTAGCTACGATAGGTTACAATTTCCGAGTTTTGATCAGAATGGTTGTCGATCCCCGATCGCGGTGTTAAGGTCGGTAGCAATGGTTGATCCAGACCTTCGTTAAGGAGAGTAAAACCATGGCTCTGTCTATCGCCGGATTGATTGATTAGGTGACCCCGTAATTCGAGAGAGCGCTCTATCCCTGCAAACCCTGTAGAGACTGGTTCCGATTATTGTCACCGCTGGCTATTGTACCCATTGCTTTTTTACAACCTTGATCCAGGCAGTACCCGGGGAAATCCCCTTAAGGGGGCTCTTGCCCTTAGATTGGCTGCCATCTCACTGCGGGGTTTCCCTGCAGAAGGAGGACAACGATGAACTTTAAAGGAAAGACCGCCCTGGTTACCGGGGCATCTCGAGGGATTGGGCGAGCCATCGCCCACCGACTGGCCCAGCAGGGCTGCCAACGGATTTTGTTACTGGCCCGTAACCGCGATCGCCTCTGTCAGGTGGCGGAGGAACTGGGCCAGTGGGGAGTTGAGGGGGTGGTGTTAGCGGTAGATTTGGCGGACCCCATCCAGGTGAATGTGGTGATTGCCCAGGCCTGGCAGCAGTATGGGCCGGTGCATCTGCTGGTTAACTGTGCCGGGGTGGCCCACCAAACCCCCTTTCTGCAGGCTCGCCTCCCCCAGGTGCAGGCGGAAATCTCCACCAACCTGGTGGGGCTCTATACCGTTACTCGCCTGGTGGGCCGCCGCATGGCGGTGCGTCGGGAGGGTTGTATTGTCAATGTCTCCAGTTTGATGGGTAAGGTGGCGGCCCCCACCATGGCCACCTACTCCGCCACCAAGTTCGCCATCCTGGGCTTTACCCAGGCCCTGCGCAGTGAGCTGGCCCCCTATCAGGTGCGGGTGGTGGCCCTGCTGCCCTCCCTCACCGACACCGATATGGTGCGGGGGTTTGACTGGTTTCGCTGGGTGCAACCGGTCAGCCCAGAACAGGTGGCTGAGGCCCTGGTGACGGGCCTGCGGCAGGGCAGCCGGGAGATTCTGGTGGGCTGGCAGAGCCATGGGGCGGTCTGGTTGCAACGGCTCTTCCCCTGGTTAGTGGAGGCCCTGGTGCAGCAGGCCAGTCCTGCGGTGAAGGTTACTGCCCCCTATCCCCTGCGGCAGCGGGTGTTTAGTTAGGGGCTATCAGCAAGAGCCCTGGTTCTATCTTGGAGGTAACGACCCCCCGGATAGAACCAGGGTTTCGAGGGTAGGTAGTGGGGCAGGGGACTTGTAGGCTAGGTCTGACACACCTGGGTTTAAAGTGAGTCAGTCTATGCCTCTTACTAACCCTACATAGACTCCTTCGATCAGGACCTCTGAGGCATGGAGGCGTATTTCTGAATAGGCAGGATTTTCTGGAATGAGGAAAACATAGTTCCCTTCCCGGTGCCAGCGCTTTAGGGTAGTCTGATTGTCGCCTACAATCCGAGCGGCAACGATGGTTCTGTCCTTGATCTCTTTGGGGTTGCTGGGCTTGTCGAAGATCACAATATCTCTATCTAAGATATGTGCCCCAATCATACTGTCCCCCCTCACCCGTAAGGCGAACCGGTACATGTCCCTGGTGCGGGGGGAAAATCGGTCCGGTGAGAGAAAGGCTTTTTCTTCCTGATCCAAGAAAAATTCGATAAACCCTCCTGCGGCGATCGCCCCTTCGATGGGAATGCCCTCCACAATCGAGATAGTTTCAATGACGCTCTCTACCAGCCGTAATGTCCTGGCCTTGGCTGGGTCGCTCACTACCAAGTTTGCCTGTTTAAGGCGCCGGATGTGGTTTTGAACAGGGGCAACGGACTTGAATCCTAACCCTTGTTGAATATCCCGATAGGTTGGGAAAATTCTTCTAGTTTCGACAAATTTTCGGATCCACTCCAAAACCTCTCGGTTTCGAGGTGTTAAAGAGGCCATAGTAGGAAATCTCCTGAGGCCGTGGTGCCAAACTCGTCACCCCACACTTCATAGTTCAATTGTACTGCACAATGACTGAGCTTTGACTTTCAAGGATGTATCGGTGTCAGCCGGGAGGACAATAGCGGGAATCTGTTAAATCAGGCCTCTTCAAAAATAAGGGCCTTTTCATCCTGGGCCCTTACCTCCGCTAATTTGCTGTTTTATAAGGTCTAAGTCACCGCCGAAAGGTTGGATCCGAACGTGCTCCAAAGACTCCAGATGATCTCGGGGAAGGATATAGAAGACTCAGATCAAAGGTGGAATACGGCTAGTCTCGGGTGGAGGAATAAGAAATGTAAATTTGCCATTGTTTATCCGTGCCTGGACGAATTAGCAGAATTTAAACGGGACGTCCTGGAATTCCTCCGCCAGCCCCTTGAGGACGGCTTTGTGAGTATCACCCGCACCCGGCAGTCGGTGGTCTTTCCGGCCCAGTTTACCCTGGTGGCCAGCACCAACCCCTGCCCCTGCGGTTTCTACGGCGACCCCCTACAACCCTGTAGCTGTAGCCCCCGTAGTCGGGAGAACTACTGGTCGCGGCTGTCGGGTCCCTTGATGGATCGAATTGACCTGCAGGTGGTGGTGAACCGGATTAAACCGGAGGAAATGACCCGGCACCAACCAGGAGAGGCCTCTGATCTGGTGCGGCAACGGGTGCAGCGGGCCCGGCAGCGGGCCCAGGAGCGTTTCCAGCAAGAACCCAAGCTGCAATGTAACGCGGATATGCAAAGCCGACATCTGAAGCAGTGGTGCCCCCTGGATGAAAGTAGTCGGACCCTGCTGGAGGGAGCCATGGGCCGGTTGCTCCTATCCGCCCGGGCCGCTGATCGCATCCTTAAGGTGGCCCGCACCATCGCCGACCTGGATGGCCAGGACAAATTGCAAACCCAACACCTGGCGGAGGCGGTGCAGTACCGGACCCTTGATCGGTTGCCCTAGAGCACCGCTACAGAATCACTACATAATAAGAGGACGCACCAACTAAAAACCCCGCCGGGGTGGCAGGGTCGGGAGTGTGATGTAATTTGTTGACTCTATCGGCAAGTGATCAGGGAGGCCCCGATCTGAAAACCTTTCTTAATGTCTGTTGCTTATACGAATGGCACCGATTTTGTTTTTCTGAAACTCTTGCGATAAGACAATTCCCTCTATGCCCGCTCACGGCAATTTATAGCAGTATGCAGGTAAGTCAATCACAGTCGATTATTCCATCCTTCAACGCCTCCGCCGAGGTGAACTTTACCGACAGCCAGACCACAGCCTGAGCTTTAAGGGGTTGCATCGCTATCGTTTTCGTCTTCTTCTCGGTACGGAAACCGGTGCAATAGGTTGATAAGCTTTTAGCCCTTGATCACCGGTCAATATCTCCACCGCATAGCCCATTTGAGCGTAATGATCAGCCACGTCCCTGATAGTGACATTACCAAGGGAGAGCTTTTGGACGGCAAGATCCGGCCAGGTACCGGCCAAGCTCTTCAGCTTTTCCGGCGACCACAAAACCGATTGATCAGAAAAAGCCGCCCAAGCCGACTCCTGCTCAGCACTCTTACGCATCAAATCAGCCAATGCCTGACCGCGTTCCTTACGGCTATGACTAGCTTGGGCAATATGATTACCGGTTTCAATAATACTGGCCAGAGGAAGTACAAAAATTGTCTTCTATAGCCCTAGCCACCTGCAAGAGGGCCAAGGTGAGCCGGAGCAACTATCTAGTTTGGGCCTTAACCGATCTACTTTGCTCTAAGGGTTCTGGCCAGAGCTATACCTAGGGTATATCAGAGACCTAAACCAGGACCACGCCAGAGCCAGGGGGCAGGGAGTCTGCCCAAGACTGATGTGCCCAACCGATTGAGGGGGATCTCAAGAACACAGTTGCCGCTCTGGGCTTAAACACACAAGATTTCAATCATCTGCCGTCTCCCCCTCCTGAGGAGAGCCTGGCAGTGGGCGAAGCGGGCGTCTAGCCATTAGAATTTTAACAATACTTCTATAGCTTCCCTGGCACCCAGGCTTCTACTACCTATGACCAATGCCGCGGCCCTACCCCCCGCTGAACTCGCCGCTGCGGTTGAACAACGCCGTAATTTTGCGATTATTTCCCACCCCGACGCCGGTAAAACCACCCTGACGGAGAAGTTGCTGCTCTACGGCGGGGCGATTCAAGAGGCGGGGGCAGTCAAGGCCAAACGGGCCCAGCGCAGTGTCACCTCCGACTGGATGGAGCTGGAGCAGCAGCGGGGCATTTCCATCACCTCCACGGTGCTACAGTTTGCCTACGGCGGCTACACCATTAACCTGCTGGATACCCCCGGCCACCAGGACTTTAGCGAAGATACCTACCGCACCCTGGCCGCCGCCGACAATGCGGTGATGCTGGAGGATGGGGCGAAGGGGCTGGAGCCCCAAACCCTCAAGTTGTTTGAGGTCTGTCGGCTGCGATCGCTGCCGATCTTCACCTTCTTTAATAAAATGGACCGTCCCGCCCGGGACCCCCTGGAGCTGCTGGACGAAATTGAGCAACGGCTGGGGATGCAAACCTACGCCGTTAATTGGCCGATCGGCATGGGCGATCGCTTCAAGGGGGTGTTTGACCGCCGTCAGCGCCAATTTCACCTGTTTGAACGCAGTGCCCACGGCAGCCGGGCCGCCCGGGAGACCGTGGTGGACCTGGCGGATGAAGGCATCACCCGCCTGCTAGACCCAGACCTGTACCAGCAATTCCGGGAGGAACTGGAGGTGCTGGAGGAACTCGGCCCTAGCCTCGACCTGGAGGGGGTGCACGCCGGCCAGATGACGCCGGTGTTCTTTGGCAGCGCCATGACCAACTTTGGGGTGCAGTTATTCCTAGATGCCTTTTTGGACTACGCCCTCAAACCCTCCCCCCGCCGCAGTAGCCTGGGGGAGGTGGCCCCCACCCAGCCTGATTTTTCTGGCTTTGTCTTCAAGCTGCAGGCCAACATGGACCCCAAACACCGCGATCGGGTGGCCTTTGTGCGGGTGTGCTCCGGCCGGTTTGAAAAGGACATGGTGGTCAACCATGCCCGCTCCGGTAAAACCGTCCGCCTCTCCCATCCCCAAAAGCTCTTCGCCCAGGGGCGGGAATCTCTAGAGGAGGCCTATCCCGGCGACGTGATCGGCCTGAATAACCCGGGGGTGTTTGCCATTGGCGACACCATCTACCAGGGTCGGCGGCTGGAGTACGATGGTATTCCCTGTTTCTCCCCCGAGATCTTCGCCTACCTGAAGAACCCCAACCCCTCCAAGTACAAGCAATTCCAGAAAGGGGTACTGGAGCTGCGGGAGGAGGGGGCGGTGCAGATTATGTTTTCCACCGATGAATCCAAGCGCGACCCGATTCTGGCGGCGGTGGGCCAGTTGCAATTTGAGGTGGTGCAGTTTCGCCTGCAAAACGAGTACAACGTGGAAACCATCCTGGAACCCCTACCCTACAGCGTAGCCCGCTGGGTGGCGGGGGGCTGGCCCGCCTTGGAGTCGGTGGGTCGGTTGTTTAATACGGTGGTGGTGAAGGACAGCTGGGACCGACCGGTACTGCTGTTTCGCAACGAGTGGAATTGCCAGCAAATCGCCAGCGACCACCCCGACCTGCAACTCACCGCCATCGCCCCGGTGGCCTCCGGCCAACAGACCCCAGGGGCTTAGGGCCCCCGCGATAGAAGACTAGCTCCGCAGGGTGACCCCAAACTGCTGCTCCAGGGCCGTCCGCAATTTCTGGTGGACAGGGTCCACCAGGCTATCGGTGAGGGTTTGGTCGGGGGACCGGTAAACCAGTCGAAAGGCCAGGCTGCGCTGTCCATCGGGTACGGACTCCCCCTGGTATTGGTCAAACAGGGCCACGGATTCCAGCAGCTTGCCCCCGGCCCGCCGCATGGTGGCCTCCAGGTCCGCCACGCTGACGGCCAGGGGAGCGTAGAAGGCCAGGTCCCGATCGCTGGCGGGGAAGCTGGAGTAGGGGGTAAACTTCACCGACTTCTGCAGGATAGGCCGCAGGCAGGTGGCCAGGCTATCCCACTGCAGTTGGAAGAGGTAGACCTGGGGGGGAAGTTGCCGTTGCTGCTGAAGTTGGGGATGGATCTGACCAAACCGCCCCAACTCTAGCTGGCCCCGCACCCACAGGGAGGCGGTGCGACCAGGGTGAAAGCGGGGATCGGTGGCGTCGGGGCGGTAGTCGACCTGGAGGCCCAGGCGCTGACAGATGGCCTCCAGCACCCCCTTGGCCTCGTACCAATCCAGGGGGGTTTCCTGACCACTGGTTAACCAACGACTGGAACGGCGATCGCCTCCTAAAATCCCCCCCAGGGCCTCCGCCTCGTGGATGCCCTGGTCATCCTGCCAGAAGATGTGACCCAACTCAAAGCCGTGCAGAGGCCCGTTGCCCTGGTTGAGGTTAAATACGTAGGCGTCAAGCAGGCCATCGATCAGGTCCTGGCGCAAGGCGGAGTACTCGGGGAATAGGGGGTTGGCCAGGGTGACCTGGCGATCGCTGGTGGGCTTGGTCAAGGAATAGTGCAGCAGCTCGGTCAAACCGGCCCCCCGACAGGCCTCCCGCAGGCGACGGGCCAGCAGGGTGTCCACCGAGAGGTAGCCCCCCGCCGACTTTTGGGGCAGGGTATCGGCAAAGTGGTTATAGCCGTAGATGCGGGCAATCTCCTCAATCAGGTCCACCTCCCGCTCCAGGTCGCGGTAACGGTAGGGGGGCACCGCCACCGACCATACCCCCGCCGTGGTGGTGGGGGTGACCTGGCAGCCCAGGGTGGTGAGGATGGTTTCGATAGTTTCGGGGGCAATCGGGCTGGGGCGATCGCCCTGGTTAGTCACCGGCCCCAGCAGCTGGTGGACCCGGTCTAGACGCAGGGTTAGGCGCCGCTCTGGCAACACCTCCCCCAGGCGGGTGGTGGCCTGGGTTTGGGCCACCACCTGGGCCTCCGCCAACTCCTCCATCAGGGCCAGGGCCCGGTTGCAGGCCAGGGCCAGCTCCGCCGGATTGACGCCCCGTTCGTAGCGGGCTGAGGCCTCGGTGCGCAGGCCCTGGCTGCGGGCCGACCGGCGGATCACGGCGGCGTCAAAGTAGGCGGCCTCCAGCAGCACGGTGCGGGTGCCGTCGTGGACCTCCGTGGCTTCCCCCCCCATCACCCCGGCCAGGGCGACGGGGTGATCGGCGGCGGTGATCACCAGGGTTTGGGAATCCAGGCGACGGTCTTGACTGTCCAGGGTGGTGAGCTGTTCCCCGGGGCGACCGTAGCGCACCCCCAGGCTGAGCTGGGGGGCATCCGCCACCGCCCGCAGGCGATCGGCGTCAAAGGCGTGGAGGGGTTGACCCCACTCCAGCAGCACATAGTTCGTAATGTCCACCACGTTATTGATTGGTCGGGTACCGGCCACCAGCAGCCGCTGCTGCAACCATTGGGGAGAAGGGCCAAGGGTGAGTTGATCCAGGTGGGTGGCGATGTAGAAGGGGCAAGCTTTTTCGTCAGTAAGGGCAACCCCAGGGGCCGCCCCACCCCCCGGCAGGTGGGGGGGCGGGGGGTCGGGCAAGTGCAGCTCCGCACCGGTAATGGCCGCCACCTCCCGGGCCAGGCCCACCATGCTGAGGGCATCGGCCCGGTTGGCGGTGGAGGTGACATCTAAAATCACATCATCCAACCCCAGCAGGGGGCGGACATCCTGGCCCGGGGTGAGGCCGGACTCTGGGAAAATATGAATCCCCTGGGAGTCCTTTTCCAGCCCCAACTCCGCCAGGGAACAGATCATGCCAGCGGAGGGCACCCCCCGCAGTTGGCGGGGTTTGATGGTCAGATCCACCCGGGGCAGGTAGGTATTCACCGTGGCCACCGCCACGTCGACGTCGGCCCGGACGTTGGCGGCCCCACAGACAATGGTGGAGAGCTGGGGCTGACCAATATCCACCTGGCAAACACTGAGCTTATCCGCACCGGGATGGACCGATCGCTCCACCACCCGACCCACCACCACCCCGTCGGCCCAGGTGCGGCGATCCTCCACGTCTTCTACCTCAAAGCCGGCCATGGTCAAGGCATCCGCCAGTTCCGTCGGCGACAGGGTAAGGGTTACCAGTTGGTTCAGCCAGTTGAGGGAAATGCGCATGGTGGACAGCGGGGTGCAATTAAGGGGAATAAACTCGCTTCAATATTTTACCGTCTCCCGCCACCGCCCGAACTAGGGGGCTGGAGGCGACCCAGGTGGGGAATCCAGCCCTTCCCCAGGGCAGCAGGGACCATTCTTCACTATCATGGCAGTGGACTTTCCCTGGTTACCCTACCCCCTAACACCACCGCTATGCCCCGATTGGCCTGGTATTCCCTGATTCCCGCCGCCGCCCTGGCCTCCACCCTGGCGGCTACCCTGGTGTTGAGCCTGGCCTGTTCCCCCAGTCCGGCCCGACCCAGCGGCCATGGCCTGGCCCTGGCCCCCAGCCAACCCCGGGGCCAACAGCTACCGGTCACGGCGGTGGTCGAACTGGGGGGGCAGCGGATCGCCCTGGAGGTGGCCCAGACTCCAGAGCAACAGGCCCTGGGCCTGATGTATCGCCCCGCCCTGGCCCCCGACCGGGGTATGCTATTCCCCATTTCCCCGCCGCGGCCGGTCAGCTTCTGGATGAGAAACGTCCCCGTTCCCCTGGATATGGTGTTTATCTACCAGGGTAGGATCCAGGCGCTGGCCAGCCAGGTGCCCCCCTGTATAGCAGACCCCTGCCCCACCTACGGCCCCCAGGGACAACTGGTGGATCAGGTGATCGAGCTGGCGGCGGGTCGCGTCGCCGAGTTGGGGTTGGAGGTGGGGGATGGGGTGGCGGTCAGGTCCCTGGATGAGTCTATTCCCCTGGTGGGTCAGTAAAGCTATGATCCGCCCCTGGTTTTCCAGTTTGCTATTGGTAGTGGCCTTTGCTACCTACGGCGGCTACCTGCATAGCGTCGAGACAGACCGTTGGCATTGGCTCTTTAACCTGGGGTTGGTGGTGCTACTGGCGGCGGCGGCTACCTTTTTCCAAGGTTTTCTACGGTGGGTAGTGCTGTTGGGGTTTAACTCCGATCTGGGTTACCTGCTGTTAGCCCTGGGGTTAGCCTCCCTGACGATCGCCGTGGTGTCTGAGTTTCGTTTAGTGGCCTGCTGGTGCCTTCTGATAGCCGCTACCCTGCTGGTCAGGGTAGATTTACTGGTGGCTAGGGTCGGCAATTCCCTGGCCTGGGTTAGCCTGGTAATACTCTGCTGGCTGGGGCTGGGGCTGAGCTGGCTACCCCATCTACTGACCGCCTCCTCGGGCCACCTACCGGTGGAGGAGGGTAGATCGCCTGATAAAGGCTATCAGCAGCCTGTGTTCTTGAGCCCTCTAGCGCCCTGGAAACTATAGTCAGGACCTATTGAGGGTTTAGACTGGAGACAATGGGCAGCACAGAGACAATGGGCAGCATAAAATTGATAGGATGGGACATCCCCATGACCTTCGGTACTTCACTGGATCGGGCGACGGCCCTGGTGGTGGGGGCCAATGGCGGCATTGGCTTGGGTTTTGTTAAGCAGTTGCTGGGCGATCGCCGCTTTGAGCGGGTCTACGGCACCTACCGGCGCCCCAGCACCGCTACCAACCTGCTGGCCCTGGCCGATCACGACCCCCACCTTACCCCCCTCTGTCTGGATATCACCGATGAGGCGGCGATAGCGGCGGTGATTGACCAAATCCGCACCCAAAGCCCCCAACTCCAACTAGCCCTCTACTGTGTTGGCCTGCTCCACGACGCTAGCCTACAGCCAGAGAAGAGCCTGGCCCAGATCCAACCCGATCACCTGCTGCGCAGTTTCCAAGTCAACGCCCTGGGGGCAGCCCTGCTGGCCAAACACCTGCTGCCCCTACTGAAGCACGATCGCCCCAGTGTCTACGCCGCCATCTCCGCCAAGGTGGGCAGTATTGGTGACAACCAGTTGGGGGGGTGGTATGGCTACCGGGCCGCCAAGGCCGCCCTGAATATGCTGATTAAAACCGCCGCCCTGGAATACGCCCGCAAAAGCCCCCAGACTATCCTTACCCTGCTTCACCCCGGTACCACCGATACGCCCTTCTCCGAACCCTTTCAACGGGGGGTGCCGCCGGCCAAACTATTTCCGGTGGACCGCACCGTCACCCAGCTAATGACGGTGATCGACGGCCTGGAGCCTGGCCAGAGCGGTAGTTTTCTCAACTGGGATGGCCAGCCCCTACCCTGGTAAGGGCTGCGAAGGGGTAGGGCCAAACCTGTATTCTCTCTGCATTATTTCCCTTTGCTGCCTCCGCCCCGTACAATAGGGGGTGGTTTTTAACGTACAGGATTTCCCAGGAGAGCAGCGATGCCACAGGCAGTTGGGTCCCTTGAAACGCGGGGGTTCCCCCCGGTGCTAGCCGCCGCCGATGCGATGGTCAAGGCCGGACGGGTTACCCTGATTGGGTATATTCGCGCCGGTAGTGCCCGTTTCGCCATCAATATCCGGGGCGACGTTTCCGAGGTCAAAGCTGCTATGGCGGCGGGGATTGAGGCGGCTGAAAACACCCCCGGCGGTATCCTTGAGACCTGGGTAATCATTCCCCGGCCCCACGAGAACGTGGTGGCGGTACTGCCCATTGACTTCAGCGAAGAGGTGGAAATTTTCCGCCAGGCGGTGGAGCAGCCGATTCTACCCGGTCGCTCCCTGTAGGTTAGCGATCGCGGTCAATTAAACCAAATCAATCCGGCTCTGCCAATGCTATAATTGGGAAGTCAGCTTTCGGTAGATTACGCTTGTTTCATTTCGTTTTGTTTCGATTTCCGACACAGGTTCATCTCCGTTCTTCCGCTGTACTAGTTGATTAAGGAGAGAATTCTATGTCTATTTATGTTGGTAATTTGTCCTACGATGTCACCCGCGAAGATCTAGAGCGGGTGTTTACTGAATACGGCGCCGTTAGCCGGGTTAGTTTGCCCATTGATCGCGATTCCGGTAAACCTCGAGGCTTTGCCTTTGTGGATATGGCCGGTCAAGCCGAGGAAGATGCGGCGATTGAGGCCCTGGATGGGGCTGAGTGGATGGGTCGGGAAATGAAGCTTAATAAGGCTCGGCCCCGCGATAACGATAACGGTGGCAATAAAAGTGCTGGTGGCGGTGGTCAGTACCGTCGCAGTAGTTTTTAGCAATCTGGGGTAGTTTCCCCTGCTCAGTTATTGCCGACCTCTAGGGGTCGGCAGTTTTTTGTAGCTATAGTTATTTGAGACTATATCATTTTTAAGCCTTTCCATCCTAATAGGGCCTGGTATCACCAATCACCAGAAAGGACAGACAGTTTTTCCCCTGTGACACTCATCAGGCTAAGGGGCAGGGTAACAAAGTCTTCTTGCCTGGGAAACTGCACCAGCTGTAGTCCACTCTGACTGGGTTCAACCGTGACCATATACTGCTGATCGCGCCATTCTATGCTCAGCAAGCGATGCTGAATCAGCCACAGTTCCGCAAGTTGCCCCTGTGCGAAACGTTCAGGTTGATCCCCCTCATAACAGCTCCAGGTGGCCTCCAGGGCTGTCCATAGGCCAGAAAAGTAAAGGGGAGGGGTGCGGGCACTGAGACCGTAGGTGGTGAAGGAGAAAATCTGATGGTTCCACCAGGCCTTGAGGGTGATCAGCAGGGATTCATCCTCCAGGAACAAGCCATAATCCGGCAGGGCTCGTAAGGTTTTTTCCTGGAGTTGGGGAGACGGTCGTTGCCAGGCTGGTAGGTCCAGGCACAGGTCTACCGGCAGCGCCACAGCCGATCCGTCGCTGAGGTAGGGCACTAGGGCAGGTAGAGGCTGGGCGTTGCCCTGGGTAGGGTTGGTCAGCACCATTGACCCAATCATGATAGCCAGTAGGGAAAAGTTCCAGGGCAGCCCTATAACCATAAACGTAAATATACCCAAGGCAATGATAGTACCAAGATAGCGATTCTCCAGGCCAATCGCACAGCATCAGTAATTCTCATTCCCATAGCTTCCCATAGCCCCCTACCTATCTGCCACCACCAATGGCGCCGTTACCCTCAACGGCAGTCTGCTCAACGTCAGCCTGACATCGGAAACAGAAACGGCCACCCTGACCACCGCCCTGCCCAGTTTAGGACAACCCTTATCCTTTTGATCTGGAGGTGGGGCCCCTGGCCAGCCAGGCGGTAGTAGATTGGGTGCGAGACCTGACCGTTGCTGGCACCATCACCGATGGCCTGCTGGTGGCAAGCCTGGAGAGTCCCTTCGAGTCCCAAGCAATCCGCTTTGATACGGTGGCCTTTGCTAACCAGGGGGCCTCAACCATGACTATGGCTGACACCCTGGCGGTAGGCCCCCACCTCGGGCTCAAAGGGCAGGATGGCGACCTCCAGGTGTAGTCCCCCTAGTTGTTGGAGCATCGCTTCTAACACTGGGTCGGGCTCAAACTTTAGGCAATCTGACTGGATTTCCAGAGCTCCATGGCGATTGCCCAGGTGGTAGGCGGCCCGCAGGAGAGCCAGGGGGGCATCGGCGGTCACCAACACCACCGGCTCCGGTTTAGCCACCACCCGCAGGACTTGCTGGTCCTGGCAGACTAATAGATCGCCATGGCGTAGGACGGAGCCCCTGGGCAGGTTGAGGTAGACGGTGAGGCCCGCTTCGCTGATAAACCGGTGGCGGGACCGTTGTCGATCGGCCGCGGTCAGGGCCAGGGTGCTGACCACGGGGGTTTTGGGATCGGCGGGGAGGATGGCAATGGCGGTAAGCATCGTTAAATCAAGGGGGAGGGGAGCTGACTGGATCGCTACAAGCTATACTACCTTGGGGTTCTGCGGCAAACCCCGCTGGTGATCCGCAGATCAGCCTGAACCCCTTGACCGTGGGTGGGCCGGACCAGGGTCAGGATGGCGTTGTGGCCCCAACCTGGATGACCTCCGCTGTTGCTATTGTTATTTCTCCGTTGTTGTGGCCCAAGTCCTGATCGAGAACCTCTATAAAACCTTTCCAGCAGGGACTGTACCGACTGGACCCGCTGAGTCAGAGCAGGCCATCCAGCGCCAGGGGAACACCGTCCTAAAACGGGTTAACCTGGGCATTGAGGATGGCGAATTCATGGTATTGGTGGGGCCATCGGGCTGCGGCAAGAGTACCCTGTTGCGGTTAATTGCTGGTTTAGAGTCGATCACTGCGGGTCAGATTTGGGTGGGCGATCGCCTGGTCAATGACCTACCCCCCAAACAGCGGGACATTGCCATGGTCTTCCAGAGCTATGCCCTTTACCCCCACCTGACGGTGTACGATAACCTGGCCTTCGGCCTGCGCCGCATGGGGGGGGATCTGCCCCCCGCCCTAGCCGAGCCTGACCCTAACCAGGAATTAGGCCAAGTTCTGGCCCAAACCACCGCCTGGCAAACCCTGCTGGGGGGCCTCACCCGTCCCCTGCCCAGGGGGCTGCGCTATTGCTCCAGGGCGGAGCAAGTGATTGAGCAGCGGGTGCGGGCGGTGGGGCAAATGCTGCAAATTGATGGTCTGCTAAACCGCTACCCTCGCCAATTGTCGGGGGGGCAGAAACAGCGGGTCGCCCTGGGACGAGCCATGGCCCGTAACCCCCAGGTGTTCTTAATGGATGAGCCCCTCTCTAACCTAGATGCCAAGCTGCGGATGGAAACCCGGGCCCAGATCGTCAATCTGCAACGGCAATTGGGGATTACCACTATCTACGTCACCCACGATCAGGTGGAGGCCATGACCATGGGCCATCGCATCGCCGTCATGAACCAGGGACAAATTCAGCAGGTGGCCCCTCCCTTGGATCTCTACCGAACCCCCGCCAACCGGTTTGTGGCGGAGTTTATCGGTTCCCCGCCAATGAACTTTATGCCGGTGCAGGTGCAGGCGCCCTACCTGGTCACCCATCCCCACTTCCGCCTCTCCCTGCCCAGCTCCTGGCACGACCAGCTGGGGTCCTACGATGGCCACTCCCTGCTGTTGGGGATCCGCCCTGAACACCTGAGTTTGGCCCTGCCCGCCCCCAAAAATATTCGCGGTCAGGTGTTGCACCAGGAGGCCTTGGGCAGCGAAACCTACCTGACGGTGGGTAGCCCTGGGTTGACCGTGCAGGCCCGGATTCCCCCCGAGCCACGAGTGATGGTGGGGGAGGAGGTGTGGCTGGCGATCGCCGCCGATCAGGTGCACCTGTTTGACCCCAGCACTGAGCAGTCCCTGCGGGGCACGGTTTAGCCCTAGATGATCCCTTCCCTTAACCTGGCCATGACCCCTGACTGGTTCTATCCCTTTCCCACCCTATACTCTGGCACCCTGGTGAAGCGCTACAAGCGTTTCTTTGCTGACATTCAGCTGGACACGGGGGAACTGATTACCGCCCACTGCCCCAATACGGGGCCGATGACCGGCATTTGCCACATCGGCGGAGCGGTGATGGTCTCCCATAACCCCAGCCCCAAGCGCAAACTGGCCTATACCTGGGAACTGGCGGCGGTCAATGATACGGTACCCACCTGGTCGGGCACCAATACGGCGCTGCCCAACCGGGTGGTGCGATCGCTGTTGGAAGCCCGCTTACTACCCGAGCTGGGGCCCTACACCACGATCTATGCTGAGGTGCCCTACGGTCAGGGGAATAAGAGCCGGATTGACTTTCTGGTGAAGGGGGAGGCGGTGCCCCCCACCTACATTGAGGTGAAAAACACCACCTGGGCCCAGGGCCAGCTGGCCCTATTTCCCGACACCGTTACCAGCCGGGGGCAAAAGCACCTGCAGGAACTGATCGATCTGGGGGAGCAGGGTCGGGGGGTCATGTTGTACTTCATCAACCGAGGAGACTGCACCGCCTTTGCCCCCGGCGATCAGGCCGACCCCACCTACGGCCAATTACTGCGGGCCGCGATCTCCACCGGGGTGCAGGTCTTGCCCTGCCGCTTTGAGGTCACCCCCCAGGGTCTCCGCTACCTGGGGTTGGCCAGCCTGGCCCTCTAACCCGGCTAAGACCTGAGTAGGGCCACCAGGTGGGGCAGTTCCGGCAAGATTAATTCCCCCAGGGCCAGCTCCACGGCGCCCCTGGAACCTGGCAAAGCAAAGATCAGGGTAGACCGGTACACCCCAGCGATCGCCCGGGAGGCCAGGGCCCGGCTACCCACCTGCTGGAAGCTGAGCTGGCGAAACAACTCACCAAAGCCCGGTAGGGTTTTCTGCAGTAGACCACTAACCGCCTCGTAGGTGAGGTCGCGGGGGGCAATGCCGGTACCGCCGGTCAAAATCACCACCTCCACTCCCCCGGGCTGGCTCCACTCCTGGCAGAGGGCCAGGATCGGCTCAGTCTGGTCGGGCACAATGCGATAGTCCTCGACCCGATGCTCCGCCCCTAACAGCAGAGTTTGAATCAGCTGACCACTGCTATCAGTGGCGGGGGTGCGGCTGTCACTGATGGTGCCCACCGCACAGAGGATCGGTCTGGAGAGGGGGGCGGGATGGGCCATCGGCTAGCTTTTGGTAAAGCCCAGGCCATTCTTCTCGGCGTAACGGCCCATGAACCGCATGAACCGGTCCCAGTCCTCAACGGTTTTCATCACGTAGGTAGCCTCAATCCCTGCCGGTTCGCCGTTGACGAACTTGCCGTTGACCTCCCGGGTGACTAATTCGCCCTCTTCGTCCACCAGGTACATGCCGGTGACCTCGACCCCCTCCTGGCTAAGGGCCTGGGGGTAGTCAAAGTAAAAGGTGGCGGCGCCATTAGAGCCGTCCTTGGCCCGGGTGATTCTGACATCGGGGACTACGGGTTCGGCGATTCCACGGGCAAATTGAATTTCGGCCATGCCAAGGTTCCTTGAACAATCGGATAGGTTAAATCCCTGGGGATCATCTCATCATCCCATGTTATCAGTTGCCCATCCCCATCTCCCCGACTGGTATCGCCGTCCCTTGTTACACTGCTAAGGCGTAGCTGTGATCCAAGGCCTTGGTTGTAACCGTTTCTCCCGATCCCCTAACCCTGGTGTTGCCGGGCTTTAAAGCCCTGGCGGACCCCACCCGCCTGCAGGTGGTGGACTTGCTGCGGCACCAGGAAATGTGTGTCTGTGACCTCTGCGATCGCATCCAGATTGCCCAATCCAAGCTCTCCTTTCACCTCAAGATCCTGAAGGAGGCTAACCTGGTCCACGCTCGCCAGCAGGGTCGGTGGATCTACTACCGCCTCAACCTGGGCCAATTGTCAGTCCTCGAGCAGTACCTGGCGGAACTTCGCCACAGCCCTACTCCACGGCCAGCTCACCCCTGTCCCCCCGATTGATCGAGCTCTAGGGGCCTAGCCTTTTAGCTTTTGGCTGAGCAGTTGGTTGCTCAGCTTCGGATCCACCCGACCGCCACTCTGTTTCATCAACTGGCCGACAAAAAAGCCCTGCAACTTAGTTTTACCCCCCCGATAGGCAGCCAATTCCTCCGGGTGGGCCGCCAGCACCTGATCAATCAGGGCGGCAATCTGGGCGGGGTCGGAGATCTGGCTAAGGCCCCGTTGGGCCACCATCTCCCGGGGGGAACCGCCCTGGGTAAGCAGCTCCGGCAATAGATCCTTGCCGATTTTATTGCTGATGGTGCCGGCAGCAATCAACTGCACCAGCTCCGCCAGGGCGGTGGGGATGAGGGGGAGATCGGCGATCTCTTTTTTCTCGGTGTTTAGGTAGGCGGCAATGTCCTGGGTGATCCAGTTGGCCGCCAGCTTGGGGTCAGCCCCCGCCGCCACCGTCGCTTCAAAGTAGGCGGCGATGGTGGATTCATCGCTCAGCACCCGGGCATCGTAGGCGGAGAGACCCAGGTCCTCCTCGTAGCGGTGGCGCTTTTGGGCGGGCAACTCCGGCAGCTCTGCTTGCCAGGCCTGCTGTTGGGGGACCGACACCAGAATGGGGGGCAGGTCAGGTTCGGGGAAGTAGCGGTAGTCGCTGGACCCTTCCTTGGATCGCATACTCTTGGTGCACTGGTTACCCTCATCCCAGAGGCGGGTTTCCTGCACAATCCGATCG
>Ga0172373_10001400_pt1 | contig 39100 bp, 29 predicted proteins | sample Lak10m_2_FD_114546 | JGI IMG/M metagenome (GOLD analysis project Ga0172373, IMG submission 114546) | Freshwater microbial communities from Kabuno Bay, South-Kivu, Congo - kab_092012_10m | ecosystem: Environmental > Aquatic > Freshwater > Lake | place: Democratic Republic of the Congo... | reverse complement strand
TCGCCGCCAACGGCCTCGCCCCCGCCTGGACCTATCTCTCCGCGTGCACCACCGACTCCGGTTTCCTCCTCGGCGGTCAAAGCGGCATGCTCGCCTCCAGCTCTCGCTCCGGAATCTTTATCACCTCCCTCGCCTGGTCCACACCCTTCGAACCCATCCGCAACTGGCTTTGGGACCTCGGTCGCTTCGGTAATCAATACTTCGCCGTCGGCGATCACTCCACCATACTCTCCAGCTCCGACGGCATCTCCTGGGAGCTCGAACTCGCCTCCTCCGCGCTCACCAACGCCGTGCTGCTGGGTATCGGCGGTGGCCCCGAACAAGTGCTCGCCGTCGGTAACTCCGGAGCCCTCATGCTCTCCACCAACACGGTTTTCTCGGTCCTATCCACCAACCTCGTCAACGGCACCACCGTGCTGACCACCAACCGATCCAGCGCCCTAGGCATCTACTGGGACTCCATCCCTTCCCCTACCCCCAACGTCGATCTCCAAGGCGTCGCGTTCGATGGCACTCGCTTCGTCGTCACCGGCGGCAATGGAACCCTCCTCACCTCCACCAACGCTCTCATCTGGCGCTCCGTCGTCTCCGGCACCACCAACTTCCTCTCCAGTGTCACACCTTCCGCTCTCGGTTGGTTCGCGGTCGGCGATAAAGGGACCATCCTTCGCAGCACCGATACCCTGTCCTGGTCCCCAGTCCCCTCTCCCACAACCAACTGGATCTATCGCGTCCGAGCGCTCAATCAACAGTTGTTCGCCGTCGGCGAAGCCGGCACGCTGCTCAACTCTAAGGATGGCTCACGCTGGGCCGCCGTCCCTTCCTCCACCACCCAATGGCTCACCGATATCGCCTTCCTCGGCTCCTCCTACCTCGCCATCGGAGCCCGCGGCACGTGGATCGCAAGCACGGATGGTTCCCTCTGGTCCTCCCAACCCCTCTTCACGTCCAAATCCCTCTACAGCCTCGCCTCAAATGGTTCCCAACTGCTCGCCGTCGGAGTCGATGGAGCGCTCCTCCGCAATCAATGGCTGCCGAAACTGGATCCCATCTACGTCCAGTATACCTACGCCCAGACAAGCTCCACCCTCCGTACCCACTCCTTCCAAGTCGCGGGTTCCCAAGACCAGGTGTTCTCCATCGATTCCTCCACCAATCTCGTCGACTGGACCCTCGGCCCAACGTTCGAAGTCTCAGATCCCGCCGATGTCATCTCCCACTCCGAGACTACGGACAGCTCGGTGCCTCAAACGTTCTTCCGCGCCCGCCCCCGCTAGCCGGTGAACGAGTGAGATCTCGCGCCATATCCTTCCCCGAAACCCCACCCCTGCACTTGACGTCCGCAACCGGTGCCTAGATCATAATTCGCGTAGAACAAACCATGCTCGCGAGCCTCGATAGAGCCCTCGTCCACAGTCGTTCCGCGACCTCCCGTTTCGCAGCGCTCCGCTGGATCGTGCTCGCCCTCGGCATCGCCTTCGGCGCCTCCACCCAAGCCGCCGTCTCTCGCTCCAAAGGCCGCGATCTCTACCGCCAACAATGTGCCAAATGCCACGGCAAAGAGGGCGAAGGGGTGAAAGGAAAATATGAACCGGCACTACGAGGGGATTGGTCCATAGACAAGCTCGCGCGTTACATCTCCAAGAACATGCCCGAGGATAACCCCGGTCAATGCTCCGGACCCGACGCCGAAGCCGTCTCCCAGTTCATCCATCAGTCCTTCTACTCACGCGCTGCCTGGGCTCGAAAACACCCCGCTCGGGTCGAACTCGTCCGCCTCACCAATCGCCAATACCTCAACACCGTCGCCGATCTGCTCAAACGTTTCGGCTCAGCCGATTCTCCACTCGGCACGAATCAAGGTCTGCGCGCCGAATACAAACCAGGGCGCTCCATCACAAACGCCACCCTCTTCGAACGTCTCGACCCCCAGGTCGCATTCCAGTTCGGCACAGGCCATCCTTTCGCCCCCCCATCCACCAATACCACCGCCAAAACCACCAATGATTTTTCCCTCACCTGGCGCGGCTCCCTCGTGACCGATGAAACCGGTGACCACGAGCTGATTGTCCGAACTCCCAACGGTGCTAGGCTCTGGCTCAATGACGACACCGAACCGCTCATCGACGCCAGTGTCGCCTCCGGCAACGTCAGCGAGCACAAAGCTACCCTCCGCCTCATCGGAGGCCGCGCCTACCCCATCAAACTCGAATGTTTCAAAGCCCCCAGGGATAAATCGTCCTCTATTGAGTTGCTCTGGAAACCACCCCTCGGTGCCGCCCAAATCATCCCCGCGCGCAATCTCTCCCCCTCAGCCAGCACCCCCACGTTCGTCCTCTCAACTCCCTTCCCTCCCGATGATAGCAGCGTAGGCTACGAACGCGGGGTCTCCGTCTCCAAAGCCTGGGATGAAGCCACCACCCAAGCCGCCATCCAAGTCGCCAATCACGTCGTCAAATATCTCGATCACTTTTCCCATAGCAAAAGCACCGACACCAACCGCCTCACTCAGATCGAATCGTTTTGCACCGACTTCGTCCAAACCGCTCACCGCCGTCCCCTCACCGCTGAACAGAAGCTCTTGCTCGTCTCGACCCCACTCCGGAGCACACCCAAACCCGACGAAGGGGTCAAACGGGTCGTCCTCCAAGCCTTAAAGTCCGCCCGCTTTCTCTACCTCGGTTTGGACAATCAGAAGCCGGATGGCTTCGAGGTCGCCGCGCGGCTTTCCTTCGGCTTGTGGGATTCCTCGCCCGACGCCCCCCTGCTCCAGGCCGCCGCTCAGAACCAACTACGCACACAGGAAGAGATCCAAACCCAAGCCCAACGGATGCTCCTGGACCCACGCACACGCTCCAAGATGCGTTACTTCCTCCAACGCTGGGTCCAAATGACCAGCGTCGAAGAACTCGCCAAAGATCCTTCTCTATTCCCTTCCTTCACTCCGGAAATCATCTCCGACCTCCGCACCTCGCTAATCCTTTTCCTCGACGACACCGTCTGGAATGCCTCCTCCGATTACCGTCGACTCCTCCTCGCCAATGAACTCTTTCTCAACGATCGCCTCGCCCAGTTCTACGGCACCACACCGATTCCCACCAACGGGTTTGTTCGGGTTGCTTTCGATCCTAAGGAGCGCTCCGGCGTTCTTACCCACCCCTACTTGCTAGCCGAATTCTCCTACCAAAAGTCCACATCCCCCATCCACCGGGGCGTTTTCCTCACTCGCAAAGTCATGGGCCGCGCACTCCGCCCCCCACCCGCCGCAGTCGCATTCAAAGACGCTGACTTTCCCGCAAATCTCTCCATGCGCGAAAAGATCACCGAACTTACCCGCCCCCAATCCTGCCAAGGCTGCCACTCCGTCATCAATCCGCTCGGCTTCAGCCTCGAACATTACGACGCCATCGGCCGCTTCCGTTCCTCCGAAAACGGCAAACCCATCGACGCCACCGCCGAGTACTTCACCGACGACGGCGAACGTCTCACGCTTTCGGGAGCTCGCGACATCGCTGAGTTTGCCGCCCGCAGCGAACAAGCCCACGGCGCGTTCATCGAGCAGCTCTTCCACATGGTTGTCAAACAACCCATGCTCGCCTACGATCCCCAAGTCATGGATCGTCTGCGCCAATCGTTCGTGTCGTCCGGCTTCAACATGCGACGTCTGCTCGTCGACATCGTAACCGTTTCCGCCCTCCACGCTACCGATCCATCCAAACCCCACGGGAAGACCTTATGAATGCCATCCTGCGCCGCCGGTTCCTCCAACAACTTGGCGTCTCCACCGCCGCCCTGCCGTTCCTCCTCGGTCTCCCAAGTTTGGGGCTTGCCGCTCCCGCCCGACCACGCCAACGGCTCGTCATTATGTTCAGCCCCAATGGCACCATTCCCCCCGCCTTCTGGCCCGATGATCTCGGCTCCGAGTTCAAACTCAAGGAGATCATGTCCCCTATGGAGGAGTTCCGAAACCGCATGCTCATCCTACGCGGCCTCTCCAATAAAGTCCGAGGAGATGGCGATGGTCACATGCGCGGCATGAGCTGCTTGCTCACCGGAATCGAACTCTTCCCAGGCAATATCCAAGGTGGCTCCGACACCCCAGCCGGCTGGGCCAGCGGCATCTCCATCGATCAGGAAATCAAAAATTTCTTCCAATCTCGCGAGGAAACCCGAACTCGCTTCGGCTCTCTCGAATTCGGAGTTGGTGTCACTGACCGCGCCGACCCATGGACCCGCATGTCCTACGGTGGCCCCAATAAACCCATCGCTCCCATCTCCGATCCCTACCAGATGTACGAAAAGCTCTACGGCCAACTCAAAGACAAGGAGAACCTCCAGAGCGTACTCGATGGGGTCCAAGCCGATCTCAAAAAGATCCGCAAACGAATCAGCCCCGAAGACCGTCGCCTCATCGAGGAACATCAATCGCTCGTAAGTCAGATGGAAAAAGAAATCCGCGAGGCCAGCCGCCAAAAGTTGCGCGTCGGCCCTCCCTCCCTCCAAGAAGGCGTCGCCGATCAAAACGATAACGTGCCCCGCCTCAGTCGCATGCAAATCGATTTGCTGGTCAATAGCTTCGTCAACGACATGGCCCGCGTCGCCACGCTCCAATACACCAAATCGGTCGGCTCCGCTCGCATGAACTGGCTCAATATCAACGATGGCCACCATGGCCTATCCCACGAACCCGACAAGGATTCCGTCGCCCAAGAGAAGCTCATCAAGATTAACAAATGGTTCTGCGGCGAACTGCTCTACCTCACTCAGAAACTCGCCAATACCCCAGAGCCCGGCGGCGAAGGTTCCATGCTCGACCACACGCTCGTGGTCTGGACCAACGAACTCGGCAAAGGTAATTCCCACACGCTGGACAACATCCCCTTCGTGCTCGTCGGTGGTGGCTTCGGGTTCAAGATGGGCCGGTTCCTCAACCACGATCGCCTCCCCCATAACCGCCTCCACCTCGCCCTCGCCCACGCCGTCGGCCATCGTATCGAAACCTTCGGCAAACCCGCCCTCTGCGACGGAGGCCCCCTCAACCTGACCTAGCCCGTCAGGGACCGCACACTGCGAGATCCCCTCCGATCGAATGAAAAGAACTCTGCACAGCATCGCCAGCGAGTCCAGTAAACCAGTGGCACGGCCCTATTCGTGTTGGATCCCGTTCGCTGCCCGATATCATGCATCCTTTCATCCGCAAGATCACCGTAAGAAACTATAAAAGTATCGCCGCCTGCGAACTGGACTTGCCCGCCTTGGCTTTTCTCGTCGGGCCCAACGGCTCCGGGAAGAGCAACCTCCTGGACTGCTTTCGCTTCGTCTCCGACTCCCTGAAAACCTCCCTGGATCATGCCCTTCGCGACAGAGGCACCATCAAAGAAGTCCGTCGGCGTTCCGGCGGACACCCCAATCATTTTGCTCTCCGTCTCGATTTCAATCTACCGGGAGGAGGCGATGGCCACTTGAGTTTCAAGATCGGAGCTAGAAAGGACGGTGGATTCGAAGTGCAGACGGAGGAGTGCCGTGTTGCTACCTCGTTGATGCAGGAGCATTACTACCATGTCCAAGCCGGCAAGGTTGAGCGTAGTTCCTTGAGGCTTCTGCCCGCAGCCCTGCCGGATCGTCTGTTTTTGGTAGCCGCCTCGGGAATGCCGGAGTTCCGACCGGTCTTTGATGCCCTGTCGTGCATGGAGGTCTACAACCTCAATCCTAAGGAAATCCAAGCTATGCAAAAGCCCGATCCGGGTGAACTTTTGCGCCGAGACGGCAGTAACCTTGCTAGTGTGCTCCATAACCTCGACGCAGTTCACCGCGACAGGGTAAACGAACATCTCTCCCGTATTGTCAAGGGTCTAGCCGGAGCTCAGACCAAGGTGCTTGGCTCCCAAGAAACCATCGAGTTCCGGCAGACCGTGAAGGGTCAAAAGCACCCATGGACCTTTCTTGCCTCCTCCATGTCCGACGGCACTCTCCGCGCCTTGGGAGTCCTCGTTGCCATCTTTCAAAGCCTCGGAAATCATTCAATCTCGCCAAATCTTATCGGACTGGAAGAGCCCGAAATGGCTCTGCACCCCGCCGCCGCGAGTGTGCTACTAGGTGCTTTACGGAAAGCCTCCGCCAATTCCCAGATCATCGTCACCAGCCACAGCCCTGAACTACTCGACAATGAAGACATCCCACCAGAATCCGTCCTAGCGGTGGACAGTCTCGACGGGATCACTCACATCGGAAACCTAGATCCGGCGGGGCGGCAGATGCTGCGTGACAGGCTTTTCACGCCGGGCGAGCTGCTTCGTCAAAATCAGATCGCGGCCGACCCCGCAGCGCTTGAGTCCTCCAGCGATGATCGTCAGTTGAGACTCTTTGACTTCCAAAGCAAATGACTTCCCGTGTGATCGTCCCCATCGTAGAGGGACATGGCGAAGTGGAGGCCTTACCTGTCCTGATCCGGCGAATTTTCCAGACATTTCGCCCCGGCGTGTCCCTAGACATCAACCCACCAACACGAGTGAAGGTCGGTTCCTTTCTCCGCGACAACGATTACTTCCATAAGTACGTCTCGTTAGCCGACGCCAAAGCCGCCCCCCGGGACGGTGTGGTGCTGATTCTTTTAGACTGTGAGGACGACTGCCCAAGTAGGCTCGGACCAGACCTGATCGCCAAAGCACAGGCCGTTCGCACCGATCTCAGATGCGTGGTCGCCTTAGCCTACCGCGAATACGAAACATGGTTTCTGACGGCCGCCGACTCCTTGCGCGGTTGCGCCGGCCTCCCGATGACACTGAGTCGTCCTCCCTGTCCTGAATCCATCCGTGGTGCCAAGGAGTGGTTGGGGAGGCACTTGCCCGCCAATTACGATCCCATCATCCATCAGGCCCCGATGTCCGCATGCCTAGACCTTCATCAAGCGCGTGCCAATGCCTCCCTCAGTCGTCTCGTTAACAAACTCATCGGCTCACACTTTTCTCTCGCCAAATCTTCGTAACCAGTGCAAACACTTGCCCCCTCGTTTCTGATGAACGAACAGATCATCATCCTCGATTTCGGCTCGCAATACACGCAAGTCATCGCCAGACGCGTCCGCGAATGCAACGTCTACTCCACCATTCTGCGCTTCGATACACCCGCCGCGCAGTTGGCCAAGCTCAATCCCAAAGGGATCATCTTGTCCGGTGGGCCCTCTAGCGTTTACGCCGCCAACGCCCCCCTTCCCGATCCCAACGTTTTCAAACTCGGACTGCCCGTCCTCGCCATCTGCTACGGCCTCCAACTCTCCGCCCACTTTCTCGGAGGTAAAGTCGAACCCGGCGAACGTCGCGAATACGGCAAAGGCACGCTCCAAGTCAAAGATGCCGAATGCGCCCTGTTCGCAGGCCTGCCCTCCGAACTCCAAGTCTGGAACTCGCACGGCGATAAAGTCACCAAACTCCCCAAAGGCTTCAAAAGCGTCGCCGAAACTGAAAACTCCCGCTACGCCGCCATCGAAAACCGAAAGCAAAAACAGTTCGGCCTCCAGTTCCATCCCGAAGTCGTCCATACCCCAAAAGGGTTCCAGATCATCTCCAATTTCGTCCACGGCATCTGCGGCTGCGGCAAAAACTGGAACATGCGCAAATACGTCGACCAAGCCGTCGACGAAATCAGGGCTCAGGTCGGTAAGGAACGCGTGATCCTCGGCCTCAGCGGCGGGGTCGACTCCAGCGTCGCCGCCGCCCTCATCCACAAGGCCATCGGAGATCAACTCACCTGCATCTTCGTCAATAACGGACTCCTCCGCTCCCGTGAAGCCGAGGTCGTCCAAGAGGTCTTCGGCAGAAACTTTAAGATCAAACTGCAATACGAGGACGCTACCGAACTCTTCCTCAAGCGGCTCAGCAAGGTCACCGATCCCGAACGAAAACGGAAAATCATCGGCAAAGCCTTCATCGAAGTCTTCCAGTCCGCCACCAAACGGGTCGGCAAAGCCTCCTTCCTCGCTCAAGGAACTCTCTACCCCGATGTCATCGAGTCCGTCCCCATCGCCGGAAACCCAGCCGCGATGATCAAAAGTCATCACAACGTCGGCGGGCTTCCTAAAAACATGAAGTTCGCCCTCGTCGAACCGCTCAAATGCTTGTTCAAAGATGAGGTCCGTCAACTGGGTCTCGAACTCGGCCTGCCCAAAGAGATCGTCTATCGCCAACCCTTCCCCGGACCAGGCCTCGCCGTTCGTGTGCTCGGTGCAGTCACCGCCGAACGTCTCCGCATCGTCCGCGAAGCCGATGCCATCGTTGTCGAAGAGATGAAATCCTCCGATTGGTACTATAAAATCTGGCAGAGCTTCGCCGTCCTCCTCCCCGTCCGTAGCGTCGGCGTCATGGGCGACGAACGCACCTACGATTTCACCATCGCCATCCGCGCGGTCGATTCCCAAGACGGGATGACCGCAGACTGGGTTAAGCTGCCCTACGATCTTCTCGAACGTCTCTCCAGCCGGATCATTAACGAAGTCAAAGGGGTCAACCGCGTCTGCCTGGATATCTCCAGCAAACCCCCCGCCACGATCGAGTGGGAATAATCCAGGGACCCACGCCCTGACCTCCCCGTCCCGTGCTCAGCTCCAACCGATGAATATCCTTCGCCACTCCGATCCCGATTTCCAATCCCAACTCAACGAGGCCGCTTCCGCTGGCAGCCTCTTCGACCCCGTCATCGAACAACGAACCCGGGACATCATCGAAGCCGTCCAATCCCACCGCGATGCCGCCCTCGTCGAAATGACCGCCCGCTTCGACAAAGCCGAACTCGAACCCGACCAACTCGCCCTCACCCAAGCCGAATTCCTCGCCGCTGCACTCAAAGCCTCTCCCGAACTGCGTCACACAACCGCCGCCGCCACCCGAAATATCGCTACCTTCAGTAAACGTTCCCTGCGCAAAAATTGGTCCGCCAAGAATGCCCAAGGGGCTACCGTAGGCGAAAAGTTCGACCCCTTCAAACGCGTCGGAATCTACATTCCAGGCGGAACCGCACCCCTGGTCTCCACCGCCCTCATGACCGTCACCCTCGCAAAGGCCGCCGGGTGCCCCGAAATCGTCGTCTGCACCCCCTGCGCTCCAAATGGCCGCGTCAATGACGACCTGCTCTTCGCCGTCAAATACGCCGGCGCCACCGAAGTCTACCGCCTCGGCGGTGCCCAAGCCATCGCCGCCATGGCGCTCGGCACCCCTTCCATCCCTAAGGTCCAAAAAATCTTCGGCCCAGGCAACGCCTACGTCGTCGCCGCTAAACGCCTGCTCTTCGGCCATGTCGCGATCGACCTCCTCCCCGGACCTAGCGAGGTGCTCGTCATCGCGGACGACTCCGCAAACCCTAGGTTCATCGCCGCCGACCTCCTCGCCCAAGCCGAACACGGCTCCGGTCACGAACGGGTCTGGCTCCTGACACCTTCCAACAAACTCATCGACGCGGTCCGGAAGGAAGTGGATCAGCAACTGCCTTCCCTCTCTCGTCATCAGTTCATCCGACGGGCTCTCGAAGCTAATGGATGGCTCATCCAAACTCAGGACCTCAACTCGGCCATCCAAATCGCCAATCGCATCGCCCCCGAGCATTGCGAAATCGTCACGCGCAATGCCGACGCGGTCGCCGCAAAAGTCGTGACCGCAGGGGCCATCTTCCTCGGGAACCTATCCCCAACCGTCCTCGGCGACTACATCGCCGGCCCAAGCCACGAACTCCCCACCGGGGGGGCCGGTGCCTGCTTCGCCGGACTCACCGCCGATCAATTCCAACGCCGCACCAGCCTCGTCCGTTACGACGCCGCCGCGTTAAAGAAATCACTGCCCTTCGTCCAGCACTTCGCCCAAATGGAAGGCCTCGATGCCCACGGGCGATCCGCTGAAATCCGGCTGGAGAAACCGCCGCGCGCACGAAAGTCATCCAAATAGCTTCCCCACCGACCCTTACACCCACACGACCATCCCTCCCTGTTCACAGGGCGGGATTGAGCCCCGCGCCTCACCCCAAAGCCCGGCCTGTCCTTTGAACACCTACCCTAGCAACGCTTCCAAAGCCGCCCAGCAATGGGTGCGCCCGCTCGTCCAAAATCTCCACGGCTATATCCCCGGGGAACAACCCAAAATCGCCGGTCTCGTCAAACTCAACACCAACGAGAATCCCTACCCCCCGTCCCCAAAAGTTCTCAAGGCCGTCCAAACCGCCACCAACGACCGACTGCGCCTCTACCCGAACCCCTCCGCCGACTCACTCCGCGCCGCCTTGGCCAAACTTCACCACTGCCAACCCGAAAATATCATTGTCGGCAACGGTTCCGACGAACTCTTAGCGTTGGCCGTTCGCGCTTTCGTCGAACCTCAAATCACCACCGATTCCTCAGCACAACCCGTGCGCAGGGGTTCGATCGAAGCCAAAACCCAAGACCGAAGCACAGTCCAAGCCTTCTTCCCAAGTTACTCCCTCTACCCCGTGCTCACCGAGATCCACGGCGCGCGGTTTAACAGCGTTCCCCTTGGCCCCGATTTCTCACTGCCCTCCCCAGCTCAGCTCAAATCTCGCAAACGATCCAAACCCGACGCAGGTTCCTGGAATTTCAACGCCGCCCTCTCCCTCGTCACCACCCCAAACGCCCCCACCGGCCGCGCCTTCCCCACCTCCGATCTCGCCGCTCTCTGCCAAGCCCAGAACGGCGTCGTCATCCTCGACGAAGCCTACGTCGATTTCGCTCAAGAAAATGCCCTGAACCTCGCCCTCCAACTGCCCAATACACTCGTCGCTCGCACCTTCTCCAAAGCCTACTGTCTCTGCTCTCTCCGCGTCGGTTACTTGGTTGGCCATCCGGTTCTCATCGACGCCTTCCACCGCATTCGCGACAGCTACAATGTCAATGGTCTCGGACAAGTCGCCGCCGTCGCCACCCTCCAGGATCTCCCCTATTACAGAGCCCAGTTCAAGAAAGTTATCCAGACCCGCGAACGGATCTCGCGCGAACTCTCGCTACTCGGCTTCCGCGTCTTCCCAAGTCAAACCAATTTCCTCCTCGTCCACCCTCCCGGCCTGCCGGCCCAGTCCTGGCTTGAAGCCCTACGCCAACGAAAAATCCTCGTGCGCTGGTTCAAACAACCCGAAATCTCACCCTACCTCCGAATCTCTATCGGAAGTGACGCTGAAATGGACCAGCTCATGAAGGCCGTCAAACAGATCCTGAAGACGCCTCCACCCCGTCCCACCTAACCGCCCCACCCCCGCAGTTCCGTCAGTTTGTCCTCCCCTCATGACGATTTCCTCTCGTCATGAGCTCCTCCTCGCGCCAAAATTGACCCCATGAAATCCCATGCCCTTTTCTCCCTAACTCTCATGCTGCCCATCGCATCCAGCATCCCTTCCGAATCCTACGCCGCTTCCCCAAAGGAAGCCCACGTCTTCGTCGGCACCTACACCGGAGCGAAGAGTAAGGGAATCTATCTCCACCGACTCAACCTCGAATCCGGTGCCCTCAGCGAACCACAGCTGGTCGCTGAAACCCCAAGCCCTTCCTTTCTTGCGATACATCCGAGTCAACGATTCCTTTACGCAGCCAATGAGGTAGGAACCTTCAACAACAAACCCTCCGGTGCCGTAACCGCTTTCTCCATCGACCCCAAATCAGGACAGCTCACGCAACTCAATCAGCAGGCCTCCGAAGGATCCGGCCCTTGCCATCTCGTCGTCGATCGCACCGGTCGCAATGTGCTCGTTGCCAATTACGGCGCAGGCTCCGTCACGGTTCTCCCAACCCAACTCGACGGCCGCCTCTCCCCAGCCTCCGCATCCATCCAGCACAAAGGCTCCAGTACTAACCCTCAACGACAGGAAGCGCCGCACGCGCACTCAATCAATCTCGATGCCTCCAACCAGTTCGCTGTCGTCGCAGACCTCGGACTCGATCAGGTCCTGGTCTACAAATTCGAGCCGGTCAAAGGCTCACTTATCCCCAACTCCCCAGCCTTCACGACCCTCAAACCCGGGGCCGGCCCTCGCCACTTTAGCTTCCATCCTTCAGGCAAGTTCGGCTACGTGATCAACGAATTACATTCCTCCGTCACCTCCTTCGCCTACAACGCCAATCAAGGCACTCTCACCGAACTACAAACCCTCTCCACCATCCCAGGCCCCGTGCCTCCCGGTAACTCCACCGCCGAGGTCCAAGTGCATCCCTCCGGCAAGTTCCTCTACGGCTCCAATCGCGGTCATAATAGCATCGCCATCTACCAAATCGACCCCGCCAAAGGCACCCTCACACACGTCGGTAACGAATCAACTCGCGGAAAAACCCCACGCAATTTCGGCATCGATCCGTCCGGCAAATTCCTCCTCGCTGCGAACCAAGATTCCGACTCGATCTCTGTCTTCGCCATCCACCCCTCCTCCGGCAAGCTTTCCCCCATCGGTGAGCCCATCCCGTCACCCATGCCCGTTTGCATCAAGTTCCTACCCCGCCGCTAACCCACCAAACACGCGCAAGCGCCCTGTCTGCCACCTCCACTCGACTCGGAGCTGCCACATCGGAGGCTTACCCACCGAAGGCATCCTGCCCATGAACCATCCTCTGCCCCCCTGTAGGCCGTGTGCCCTCACACGGCGTGGCCCCCAGTCTCCGGTTCATGGTCCCAGTCAGCGAGGTTTTAATTCCGAGGCAATCTAATCGCAAAGCCGTGCTCAACCAATCCACGTAAGAGACCCCAGTAGACGTCGGTTCCGCTCGCGTCGACCACAGTCGTTCGTGCCCCATCCCACAGTTGCTATGTCTAGCCCGTTCAAACTCATCCGCATCGCCTCGCTCAAGTCACCATCCGCTCTTCAGTCACACCTGTCCTCCCTCGGCCTCCAGCTTCCTTGCGATGAGTCCATTCTCACCGGCACTCTGTCTCCCCTCACCCATCCCATCCTCAACTCCACCATCAACTCAAAGACCATCGGCAACCGCTTCGCAATCCATCCCATGGAAGGTTGGGACGCAACCCCAACAGGTGAACCCACCGATCACACATTCAGACGATGGGAACGCTTTGGAGAAAGCGGTGCCAAACTGATCTTCGGGGGCGAAGCCATGGCCGTGCGCGAAGACGGCCGCGCCAATCCAAACCAATTGATCCTCAACCCTGCCAACACCAAAACCATCGCCCAGCTGCGCTCCACCCTCCTCGCCGCACATCAAAATTCTTTCAACACGACCCACGACCTCGTCATCGGATTCCAACTCACTCACTCGGGTCGCTTCTGCCGCCCTCACGACAAAAAGCGCCTCGAACCTCGCGTCGCCTTCCGTCACCCGCTGCTCGACCCTAAATTCGGCGTCACCTCCGACTCCCAAGTCCTCTCCGATTTCGAAATCCAGGATCTCATCCAGTGTTACATCCGTGCCGCCCGCTGCGCCCTCGAGGCCGGTGCCGATTTCGTTGATCTCAAACATTGCCATGGTTACCTGCTCCATGAGTTCCTCGGCGCTCACACCCGACCCGGCCCCTACGGCGGTTCCTTCGAAAATCGAACCCGCATCCTTCGCGAAATCATCGAAGGCATTCGCGCCGATCAGAACCCCATCGATATCGCCGTCCGCCTCAGCGCCTTCGATATGGTTCCCTTCCGACCCAATCCAGCCCTCTCCTCCCCAGGCAAACCCGGCCCCGGCATACCCGAAGACTTCTCTCAACATCTGCCCTACTCCTATGGGTTCGGACTAAACCCACTAAACCCGGTCGAGATCAACCTGCTCGAAACCCATCGCTTCGCCCATTTGTGCGCCGAGCTCGGAGTCAAAATCCTCAATCTTAGCGCCGGCTCCCCCTACTACAACCCCCATATCCAACGCCCGGCCGCTTACCCGCCCTCAGATGGCTACCAGCCCGATCACGACCCTCTGATCGATGTGGTGCGCCAAATCCACGCCGTTCGCGATATCAAAGCCAAAGCCCCCCAATCCCTCATTCTCGTCGGAACCGCCTACAGCTACCTCCAAGAGTTCCTTCCCCACGTCGCTCAAGCCGTCGTCCGACAAGGCTGGGTCGATAGCATCGGTCTCGGCCGTGTCACCTTGAGCTACCCCCGCATCCTGGCCGATGCCACCCAACACGGTGCCATCACCCAAAAATCAATCTGCCGCACCTTCAGCGACTGCACCACAGCCCCCCGCAATGGCTTGGTCAGCGGTTGCTACCCGCTCGACCCCTACTATCTCTCAACCCCCGAAGCCGAGGCCCTCAAAGCCCTCAAAAAAGCCTCCCCCGCTCCCACCCCGCCTTCCTAACGCCCTCCTTCCACCCCCCCCACGCTCTCACCACTCAAGTTTCCACACGCACGGACCGATCTACCGATGTGTGGGCAACGCCTGTCTCAATCTCATTCAGAGGTTAAAAAGGATCGCCTCCGTCAACTGGTTTGACGAAGGAAACCTTTCCTCTTGGCAATGGCTATACCCTAGCCTCGCCATCTTCAACGTGCTCACCATAGCACTTGGACTCTCCCTCAGCTCCCGCCTCAGCTCCATTCTCTCCGAATCCGTCGCAGCTGCCACTCGATGGGATCAACATACAATCGACCTCCACCGACTCGCCGAACTCGCCGGTGCTATCGATGCCCCAGGTAATGATATTTTCCGGTCTCTCCACCCTGAGAAGGAGTCCGCGCGCATCGACGCCGCCCTCATCGAGTTCAACGCAGCTCTCAATCGCACCGTCACTTCCTACGCCGGGTCGCCCTCAGCTCTGATCTACCCCGAGTTTCATAGGGAGTTAGGCCAGATGAAGCCGCACAGCGAAAAAATCGCCGACCTCGCTCGGCTCGCCATACGCCTTTTCCAGGAGGGAAAAACAACCGAAGCCGCCAATGCCATGTCCGTCATGGATCAAGCTCTTGCCTCCTTCAAGTCGGAGATTCACCGGATCAATCGATCCATGTCCGATCACAAGCTCCAGGCACTTCATATCGAAGCATCTACCGCACAACGGATTAGCACTCTCGAATGGATTACGGCTCTCATCCTCGTCCCCGTGCTCAGCGGCATCACACTGCTCGGCGCTAGAATGGGTAAAACCGTCCGCAAGTCGGCCATCGAACGAGAACAGTTGATCTCTGAATTGATCAAAATGCGGTCGCAACTCGAAACCCGCGTCAACAACCGCACAGCCCAGCTCGCCTCTAGCGAAAAGCAATACCGCGAGCTCGTCGCCGCCCTCCCAGGTGCCGTCTTCCAGCTCCGGGTCCATCCCGATGGCTCTCGCTCGTTCCCCTTCATTAGCGAAGGGATCGCCGCACTCACCGGTGTCGACGCCGCCTCCATCCATGAAAATCCCTCCCGCTTGTTCGAATTGATTGAAGCCAGAGACATGTCCGCTCTCAGCGCATGCCTCAATCAAGACCAGGGCTGGCACCAAACGTTCCCCATCATCTCCCAAGCCGGAGATCGCCGCTGGGTCCGCGGACAAGCCACCCCGTGGAAAGATCAAGAAGGGGTGCGCTATTGGCATGGCGTTCTCATCGACGTCTCCGAACAAAAAGATGCCGAACAAAAACTCGTCGCATGGGGTGCCGAACTCGAAGAACGAATCCGCGCCCGCACCACCGAACTCGAAATCTCGAACCGCCGACTCGAAGTCGAAGTCCGCCATCGCGTGCGAATGCAGGAAAAGCTCATGCAGGTGACGCTCTTCCAAAGAACCATCCTCGACGCCGCCGGTTATGCCATCATCGCCACCGACGAAAACGGCACCATCCGCACCTTCAACGCCGCTGCCGAACAGATGCTCGGCTACAGCGTCGAGGAAGTCGTCGGAACCATGACCCCCCTGTCCATCCACGACCCCGAGGAAATCGAACAGCGAGCCACCACTCTCTCCATCGAGTTGGGCGAGAAAATCGCTTCCGGGTTCCAAAGCTTCACCGCCAAGGCTCGACTCGGAATCCCCGACGAACGCGAATGGACTTATATCAGAAAAGATGGAGCCCGCTTCCCGGTCCTGCTCTCCATCGCCGCCCTCTCCAACGGCGCAGGCGGCATCACCGGCTTCGTCGGCATCGCTCAAGATATCACCGAGCGAAAACGGATCGAAAACGAAATCCACCAACTCAACGAGCAACTCGAACAACGCGTCCTCCAACGCACAACCGAGCTCTCCTCCACCAACGACGCGCTCCGCCGCTCCGAAAAGGATCTCCAGGAATCCCTCTCCCTGCTCAACGCCACTCTTGAATCCACCGCCGACGGCATACTCGTCGTCGATGAGAATGGCCGCGTCGATAACTTCAATCGACAGTTCCTTCGCTTATGGAGGATCCCCGAAACCCAGTTACCCAAGTCGAGTGAACAAGAACTCTTCGCTCCGTTCGCTTCCGAACTTGTCGCTCCCACCGCCTTCCTCGACACCATCTCCAGCGCAGCTCGCACGCCCGAAGCCGAGAGTTTCGACATCGTCGAATTCAAGGACGGCCGAGTCTTTGAACGCCACTCCAAACCGCGCCAACTCAAATCTGAAATCGCCGGCCGGGTCTGGAGCTTCCGCGATATCACCGACCGCCGAAAGGCCGAGGCACATATCGAAGAGGTCAACCGCCAACTCATGGACGCTTCGCGCCAAGCCGGCATGGCCGAAATCGCAACCAGCGTGCTCCACAACGTTGGCAATGTGCTCAATAGCATCAATGTCTCCGTCACCCTCATTGCAGACAACCTGCGCAACTCCAAAGCGCTCAACCTCTCCAAAGCCGCTGAGATGCTCCTCAGCCATCAGCACGACCTCCCCTCGTTCCTCACTTCCGACCCCAAAGGCCGCCAACTCCCCGGTTACCTCGCCCTGCTCGGGACCCGGCTCCAAGAAGAAAACTCAGGCGTGCGCGACGAACTCAGCTCCCTCGTCCAAAACATCGATCATATCAAGCAAATCGTCGCCATGCAGCAGAGCTACGCCAAAGTCTCCGGAGTCAAAGAGGCTCTGCAGCTCGGCAAAATGCTCGATGACGCCCTCCGCATGAGCATGGGCTCCAACGAACAGTCCCAGATCGAAGTCGTCCGGGAGTTCGAAGAAATCCCAACCATCTACGCCGATAAACACAAAACTCTCCAGATCTTCATCAACCTCATCCGCAACGCCAAATACGCCCTCCACGAAAACGATATCTCCCATCCCAAACTCACCCTCCGATTGCTCCGTGCCCCAGGCGACATCGCACGTGTCGAGGTCTCCGATAACGGCATCGGCATCGCCCCTCAAAACATGCAGAAACTCTTCCGCCATGGGTTCACAACCAAACGCAACGGTCACGGATTTGGTCCCCACGGCAGCGCACACTCCATCCGCGAAATGGGTGGCAACCTTCGAGCCCAGAGCGATGGCCTCGGCACAGGCGCCACCTTCATCGTCGAGTTCCCCATCGCACCCCCAAGGGAGAACGCTCACTCCGAATAACTCGCACCGCACCCCACTCCTATGACCACCCCTCACCGCATCCTCGTCATCGATGACAATCCTGCCATCCACGATGATTACCGCAAAATCCTCTGTCCAAAACTAAGCCACTCCAAACTCGATGACGTAGAGTCCAATCTCTTCGGCGATACCACCGCGCCCAAAACCGACCCCAACTACATTCTCGATTCCGCCTTCCAAGGTCAGGAAGGTCTGCTCAAAGTCTCCGAAGCCGCTCGCAAGGGCTGCCCCTACTCCCTCGCGTTCGTCGATGGTCGCATGCCCCCTGGATGGGACGGCGTCGAAACCATCGCCCACCTCTGGAAACAAACCCCAGACCTCCAAATCGTCATCTGCACCGCCTACTCCGATTATTCCTGGGAGGAAATCATGGAGCGCGTCGGCCAAAACGATAACTTGGTCATCCTCAAAAAACCCTTCGATAATGTCGAAGTCCTCCAACTCGCCCACGCCATGACCCGCAAGTGGACGCTCAATCAACAGGCCAAAACAAAACTCGAAACACTCGCCCGTATGGTCGACGAAAAAACCAGCGAGCTGCGCACCGCCAAAGAGGCCGCCGAAGAAGCCAACAAAGCCAAAAGCGAGTTCCTCGCCAACATGAGTCATGAGATCCGAACCCCCATGAACGGCATCCTCGGCATGACCAACATCCTCCTCGAAACCAACCTCGATCACGACCAAAAGGATTGCGCCGAAACCATCCGCTTCAGTGGCGAAAGCTTGCTCACCATCCTCAACGATATTCTCGATCTCTCCAAAATCGAAGCCGGCAAACTCTCCCTCGATATCGGCCCCTTCGACCCTCGCGACGCCGTCCGTCAAACCCTCCGCATCCTCTCCCCTCAAGCCGTCCAAAAAGGGATCCAACTCAAGGCCGTCCTCGACCCTCGCGTGCCTGCCTCCTGCCAAGGTGATCTCACCCGGTTGCGTCAAATCCTGCTCAATCTCGCCGGAAACGCCATTAAGTTCACCAAAACCGGCGAAGTCGTCGTCAGTCTCTTCATCGAAAACCCCTCCTCGTCGACACCACGACTCGCCTTCGCCGTCCGTGATACCGGCGTCGGCATCGATCCCGAAGCGCTCCAACGTCTCTTCCAGCCCTTCACCCAGGCCGACGGAAGTATCACGCGCAAGTACGGCGGCACCGGTCTCGGTCTCACCATCTGCAAACGGTTGGTCGATCTCATGGGCGGCTCCATCTCCCTCTCCAGCACGCCCGGCGTCGGCACAACCGCACGTTTTGAAATCCCCGCCCAATGCCCTTCCCAAAGCTCTTTCGTCTCGAATCAAACCCCAAGGGCCGCATGAAAACCAGCCCCCCCACCCGAATCCTCGTCATCGATGATAACCCCTCCATCCACGAGGACTTTCGAAAAATTCTCCAAGGCGAGTCCATCGACGACACCCAGTTCTTTCGTATCGAAGAAGAATTGTTCGGCGAATCTAAACGCGCCCATCATCTCGGTGGCTTTCAGGTCGACTCCGCTTTCCAAGGTCGCGAGGGGCTTCAAAAAGTCCGCGAGGCTCAGTCCGCCGGAACCCCTTACCCAATGGCCTTCGTCGATGTGCGCATGCCTCCTGGTTGGGATGGCGTCGAAACCATCGCTCAAATCTGGGCCGTCCAACCCGATCTCCAAGTCGTCATCTGCACGGCTTACTCCGATTTCTCCTGGGAAGAAATAGCCAACAAACTCGGTAAATCAGATCGCCTGCTCATCATCAAAAAACCCTTCGACACCGTCGAAGTCATGCAGCTCGCCCATACGCTCGTCGAAAAATGGTCGCTCACACATCGGCTTAGTACTGAGATGACTAATCTCGACGCTCTCGTCTCCGCCCGTACCCAAGAGCTCCAAGCCGCAAATCAAAGGCTCACTCAGGAGATCCAAGACCGAACCCTCGCCCAAGAAGCCCACGCCCAATCCGAAGAACGGTTCCACCAAGCCTTCGTCGCCAGTCCCACACCTCAAGCCATTATCTCCACCAACCCCACCCTCTACATCAGTGTCAATGCCAGCTTCCTCACCATGACGGGTTACACCGAGAACGAATTGCTCCAAACCGAACTCTTCGACCTCCCGATCTGGGACGCACCAGAAGCCCGAGCCAAGTTGTCCGAACTGATGGACATCGCACACGGGATCCGCCATTGGCATTGCAAAATTCAAACCAAAGCCAACCAGTTCCGCACCGCCTCCCTCAGCGTCGAACCGCTCATGCTCCACGAACGACGACACCTCCTCCTCATGGTCGAAGACGTCACCGAACGGATCAGCCTCGAAGCCCAGTTGCGCCAAGCTCAAAAAATGGAGGCCGTCGGCCAACTCGCCTCAGGTGTAGCCCACGATTTCAACAACCTCCTCACCGTCATCCAAGGCCATGGCGAATTGGTGCTCGCTACTCAAAACCTTACCCCTCGTGCTAAATCCGGGATCGAACAAATCATGCAGGCCGGTCGACGCGCCGCTCAGCTCACCAGCCAGTTGCTCACCTTTAGTCGCAAACAAATCGTCCAGTTCCGTGCCACCGATCTCAACCTCCTCGTCTCCAATCTGACCAAAATGCTGGCCCGACTCCTCGGTGAACGCGTCCAAGTCCAGCTCGCCCTTGGCCAGAATCTCCCCGCGATCAATGCCGACAGCGGCATGATCGAACAAATCCTCGTCAATCTCGCCGTCAATGCCCGCGATGCCATGCCCAACGGCGGCAAACTCGTGATCCACACTCGCCCCGTCGAGATCGATACCTCCTACACCTCCTGCCAACCCATCGCGCGCCCAGGACTCTTCGTCTGCCTCGAAGTCACCGACGATGGCTCAGGAATGGACCCCCGTACGCTCGAACGAATCTTTGAACCGTTCTTCACCACCAAACCCGTCGGCAAAGGTACAGGCCTCGGCCTCGCAACCGTTTACGCCATCGTCAAACAGCACCAAGGCTGGATCGAAGTCGCCAGCCAACTCGACACCGGCACCACTTTCAAGGTCTTCATCCCCGCCATCGAAAAAGCCGCCGCCTCCCACGACGCTCGCTTTGATAATACCGCCCAGGTGCTCGGAGGCCACGAGAGTATCTTGCTCGTCGAGGACGAGCCCGCCGTGCGAGATCTAGTCGCCCATATCCTACAAGATTACGGCTACCAAGTTTGGCAGGCCGGCGATGGCCGCGAAGCGCTCGAAAAATGGCAGCAATGCCACGACCAAATCGATCTCCTGCTCACCGACATGGTCATGCCCGAAGGGGTCACAGGACGCGAACTCGCAGAACAACTCCTCCTCGATAACCCTCGTCTCAAAGTGCTCTATACCAGTGGCTATAGCCCCGAACTGATCAGCGAAGGTTTTGAGCTCCGAGAAAATATCAACTTCCTACCCAAGCCCTACCACCCCAAAACCCTCGCCCGCACCGTCCGTGAGTGCCTCTCCGCAACTCACTCAACCTAAAAAAGATGATGGATCGCCGGCACCTATCGACTCCCACCCGAACTTCTAATTCAACGGCACCCCTCGCCGAATATAAGTCGGAATGTCCAAGTCCTCGCCTTTGTGCAACGTGGGCTCGCTCTTTTCAAAACGCCCCCTCGACACCACCTCCAGTGGCAGCATCCCCTGCCTCATGCGTCGCACCGCCTGACGCAACTTGCCTCCCGCTCCAGCTTCCTTCGTGCTCCCTCCTGTCCCACTCGCAATGTCCCCCCCTTCCGGAGGCAAAAACCGCGTCGTGCTCTTCATCGGCCCGTTCTGCTTGTCCAATCCAAAATCCAAACCGGCATCGATCTTCAGCCCCGCCTCAACCCGGTTCGCCGGAGCCGACTCCGTCACCACTCCCAGTCGCCCACCCTTGGAGGCAATCAACGTCACCGCCAAACCGTCCGTCATCGTCGGATCAATCGTCGCCCCAATAAACACGTGCGCACTTCCGCAGTGTTTATGAATCGAGTCCATCACACGGTTGAGTTCTCCCATCGAGAAATCTGCCCCGCCCACAAAGCTGACCAACAACGCGTCGGCCTCTCCCAATCCCTGTCCCCCGTTCACAAAGGGGCTCATGATCAATCGATCCACAATCTCCGCGACTCGGTTCTCTCCTCGGGCCCGCGCCGTCGCGAGTAAGCTCTCCGCATGACGCCCTCTCAAAACACTACAAAAGTCCGCAAAATCGACGTGCATCACCCCAGGTCTCGATAACATTCGACAAATGCTGCACACGCCCTCCGCCAAGATGTCGTTGGTAATGCGAAACACCTCCATCACCCCACTCCGGTCGTCCACCAACTTCAACACCTTCTCATTCGGTAAGCAGATCACCGCATCCGCCACCGCCTTCAACTGCTCCACCCCCCAAGCCGCTTGCCTCTGACGTCGCGTTCCCTCGCACCCAAACGGCGTGGTCACAACGCCCAAAACCAAGGCCCCAGCCTCCTTCGCCACCCGGGCCACCACCGGCGCCCCTCCTGTCCCCGTCCCTCCCCCCATCCCAGCCATGATAAACACTAAGTCGCTGCCTTGGCAGAGCTCTCGAAGCTTCATCACGTCCGCCTCCGCCGCCGCTCGACCAACCTCCGGATCCCCACCCGCCCCCAATCCCCGCGTCAGCTGAGCCCCGAGCTGAAACCGCGTCGCCGTCAGCTCCCCACCCAACCCCATCGCATCCGTGTTCAAAACTACAAAGCCCACCCCTTCAAGCCCTCGCCCCGCCAACGCCTCCACTGCATTCCGCCCCGCGCCGCCTACCCCCACAACCGTCATGCGCAAGGATTTCAACGCCGGAGTCGATTTCGCCTCCTCCCCCGATCCCCCCGCCCCTACCCCGGGATTACTCTCGCCCCCGACGTTCATCGATTGGTTATCGTCCATAGATCCTCTCGTCACGTAATCTCGCGCACCTCATTCAACTCTCGCCTATCCTGTCCCGTTCACGCACCCCGCCGAAAAAGCTGACCCAAAGCCGATCGCCAACCCCGACCCCGCATGCTGCTGTGCTGGTTCTTGCGATGCTGGAACGCTCCAAATTTTACCAACCCGACGCTCGTCGCAAAATCAGGTAGCTCCAACGACGTCGTAATCCCGCCCACCGCCCCAGGCTTCCCAACCCGAACCGGTAGACGAAAGACCTTCGACGCCAATCGCTCCACCTCCGGCGTGTGCGCTCCACCCCCGCACAACACCACCCCCGCCCGCAGGTAATCCAACATCTCCGCTCGATCCAATTCCTGCTCGATCAACTCGAATACTTCCTCCAGTCGCATCGACATAATGCGCCGCAAGTGCTCCAAGTTCACCGATTTCTCCGGTAAACCATGGTCGCCTCCAAGCCGGATCGACTGCCCCTTCAAAGCCTCGTCCACCACCGCCGATCCATGGCTCAACTTCAATTGCTCCGCTCGCCCGAGCGGCACTCTTAATCCATAGGCCAGATCATTGGAAACGTGGTCCCCCCCAACCGCCAGCACTCCCGTGTGCCGCACCACCCCATCCGCATACACCACGTACTCCGTCGTCCCCGCTCCCATGTCGATCACCAACGTTCCCAACTCCTTCTGCTCGCTGCTCAACACCGCCAACGACGACGCCAGCCCGTTGAACACCACTTCCTCCACGTCCAGTTGCAAGCCCTTCACCACACGTACAGCGTTCTGCAAACGGTTGAAATTGCCATGCACCACATGAACCTTCGCTTCTAAACGAGCCCCCAACATCCCCACCGGGTTCTGAATCCCATCCTGGCCATCGACACAGAAATCCTGCCGCATCACATGCACCACATGGTTCTCCGCCGGTAGGTTGATCGCCTTCGAGTTCTTCATCACGTCCTGCACATCCTCATCCCCAATCTCTCGGTCCGCAGAGACCACCGGATGCACCCCCCGATTGTTAAACCCCCTTAGGTGACTTCCGCTCACCCCCAGAAAAACACTCCGAACCTCCACGTCCGCCATCCCTTCAGCTTCTACGATCGCGTTCCGAATATCCTCCGACACCGCCTGCGGATCCACGATCTCCCCCTTCCGGACGCCATGAGACGCATGCTGTCCCACGCCGGTGATGTTCAAAAGGCCCGCGTCGTTGATCTCCGCGACGACGGCGCAAATCTTCGATGTCCCTACCTCCAACCCGACAATGATGGGATTCGAGTCAAACATGTTTCTTCTTATAGCGTGAAGGTTTCTGTGATCTTTTGCCCGGGGCCGGTAACGTGCTGCTCTCGACCCAGCGCACAGGAAGGTTGTTCGCTACCGATAAGTCCAACGCCGCAACACTCTTGCCTCCTCGCGTCGCTGCATCCTGCACAATCCGCCATCGCCGAATCTGCGTGTCAAAATCATCCACCGACAGCGTCACCTCTTGCCCCGCGCCCGTCGTTACAACCAAAACCCGAGGAAAACTCACATCAATGCGCGCCAAATCCACCAGCCCCGCCATCGGTGATAATCCAAATCGCCGAATCAATCGCAAAGCCGCCATCGCCTGCCCACTCTCCAAGGTTCGCCCCGGCCGCAACTCCGTCTCGCGAATCCCTTCCAAAATCGGTAGACTCTCCAAATCCACCCCGTTCGGCTCGCTCGCTTCCTGCAACGACTTCCACACCATCACATGCCCCGTCTCCGAGATGAGAAAATTGTCCGATACCAATCGCTGCCGACGCTCATCCATGTGATACCACCGCACCCGCGCAATCGGCTCACGCTCCACCACCGACATCCTCAGTGTCCCCGGCGGCACACGCTCCATTGATACCGACTCAATCAACGGGTTTAACTCCAAGTCCCGACGCAGCTCGTGCAGGTCCAGCTTCATCAGGTTCTCCCCATTACCGATGTTCGCCCATCGCTTGATCTGCTCAGCCGGGATCACCCCATCCGTCTGGATATCGATGCGGCGGATCGCAAAGTCCTCATTCAAAAAGAACAGACGGTTCACCGTCCACTCCCCGCCACGCCACAAAAAGAACACCACCGCGACCACCGCAAACGCCGATGCCAGGGTGGTCGCCACCGTCTTCATCCGCGCCGTGCGCACCGCCGAGGACCGCAGTTTAACCTCCAGCAATTTCTCTCGATCACTCTTCCGACTCCGGTTTTTGTTCCCGGTAAACAGCGGTAATACTACGGGCTTCACAAACGCACCAATCCTTCCTTCTCACGCTCCAAGGCCATCTCCACCATCCGCTCGCAAAGCACGCCAAACTCAATGCCCGCCGCCGCCGCCGCCTTCGGAAGTAAACTCGTCACCGTCATCCCGGGAAGGGTGTTCACCTCCAACACCACCGGGTTTCCTTCACCGTCAATCATCACATCCACTCGAGCATAATCTCGCCCTCCCACCGCTCGGAACGCTCCCAATGCCGCCTCCTGCACACGCTGTGTCACCGACTCCCCCAACGGTGCCGGACATAAATACTCCGTCTGCCCCGGGGTATACTTCCGCTCATAGTCGTAACAACCCGTCTTCGGTCGAACCTCCACCACCGGCAGCGCTCGCCCACCCAAAATCCCCACCGTCACCTCGCGGCCAACAATCCGCGATTCCATGAGCACTTCCGTGTCATGCTGCAACGACTCACTCAACGCACGACTCCAGTCCTCCTCCCGATCCACAAATTGCAACCCCACGCTCGATCCCTGGCGCAGCGGCTTCAATACCACTGGAAAGCTCCACCCTTCAGGAAATAACTCGTCGCGAGCGCGCAACACTCGATAGGGAGCTGTCGGCACTCCGTTCTCCAAACACCGCGTCTTCGTCTCGACCTTGTCAAAAGCGACCCGACTCGACTCCGCCCCACACCCTGTGTAAGGCACGCCCATCCGATCCAATATCGATTGCACCGTGCCGTCCTCCCCATAGGTGCCGTGCAACGCCAAAAACACCACCCCCACATCCTCCGGCAATGACCAGCCCGAAGCCTGAGGATCCACCTCCACCACCTCATGCCCCCGCAACCGCAACGCCCCAGCAACGGCAGCTCCCGATCGCAAAGAGACCGCGCGCTCCGACGAAGGTCCTCCCAACATCACCACCACCTTCATACCGATCCCTCCTCTCCCACAATCAAGACCTCCGTCTCCAAAAGAATCCCACGCGCCTCAAATACTCGGTGTCTCACCACCTCAATCAACTTCAATACGTCCGCCGCCGTCGATCCCCCGGCGTTCACAATGAAGTTCCCATGAATCTCCGAAACCCGTGCCCCTCCAATCACGGTTCCCTTCAGTCCTACCTCATCGATCAAGCGCCCTGCCGACATCCCCGCCGGATTCTTGAATATACAGCCCGCACTCGGCTCCGACGGTTGGCTTTCCCATCGCTTCGAGTTCATCGACTTCATCCGAATCTCAATCTCCTCCTTCGACCGCGCTTCACCCAAAAACACAGCCGACAAAGCCACATGGGTGTCGAAAAAGGGACAATGCCGATACGTCACCTCCAACTCCGCTCGGGTCCGCTCCACCACATGCCCGTTACGATCCAACGCACGCAACGACTCCAGCCGATCAAACGTCGCCGATCCCATCGCACCTGCATTCATGCGCAAGGCCCCTCCCACACTACCCGGTATGCCTTCCAAAAACTCCAACCCCGCAATGCCGTGCCGCCGTGCCTCAACCGCTAAATGTTTCAACCGCGCCCCAGCCCCAACTGCAATACGTTCCCCCTGCACCACCATCATCGAAAATGCCTCACGCCCCAACGAGATAACCAATCCGCGTATTCCCCCATCCCGGATCAATAGGTTCGATCCCCGCCCCAACACCATCCAAGGCACACCATGCTCCCCCGCCAACCCAACCGCCAATCGCAAATCCGTCTCGTCCGCAGCCTCAAAGTACAGCTCCGCACCACCCCCAACCCGCAGCGTGGTCCGTTTCGCCAAAGGTTCCCACCGCCGGAGCAACGACCCCGGTGAACACGCTTCGTTCAGGTCCGCATACAATGAGTCCACCCCACGCATGGTTATCGCTCCTTCCTCGGTTCTGATCTTCACGCTCATCTCAACTCCTTCCTCGCTCCAAAACCCAAACTGGATCGCTTCGACGGTAGCTCAAAAGCCCCGCCGTCCGCCTCCCCACCCCATACCCCCGATGCTTCCAATGCCGCCTTCTCCTTCCACGCCGGATCGGCGAGTTCCAACAACAACTCCGCCACCTTCTCCGTCGCCCCCGCTTGATGCCACCGTCCCAAAGCCGCACGCATCCGATGTGCCGTCTCCGCATCCTCCAAAACCGATCCCAACATGCGCTCCAAAGCCTCCGTCCCCGCGCCCTCGGCGTCCAAAACCAAAGCCGCCCCCGTGCGCCGAAATGCCTCCGCGTTCGCTCGTTGATGATCGTCCGATGCATGCGGGTAAGGCACCAGAATCGACGGAACCGCCATCGCTGCAAACTCAGCCAAGGACGATCCACCGGCTCGACTCAATGCCACCTCCGCAGCCCCCAATGCCCACTCCATCTCCGTCAGGAAGGGCCGCACTACCGCCCTCACCCCCATCTTGCGATACACCGCCGACATCCGTTCGAAATCAGTCGGGCCGGTCAGATGCAGGTATTGCAACGTCGCAAATCGCTTCTGCAATCCAGGCAAAGCCCGCTCGACAAGCTCGTTAATCGATTTCGCGCCCTGACTCCCTCCCATGACCAACAAAACAGGCCGATCCAGATCCAACCCAAACGAAATCCGACATGCCCCCGCATCTGCCACCTCAAATTGCGATCGGACGGGCATTCCGACAACCCTCGTGCGCACACCCCCAAGGCGCTCCACAGCTTCCGGAAAATAGAGCAACACTTCGTCCGCCATTCGCCCCAACCACCGCGTCGCCCTCCCAGGCACCGCGTTGGCCTCGTGCAAGAAGACCCGCGACCGACGCATCTTCCCACACAAGACCGGGGCTGCGCTCGTAAATCCTCCCATCCCCAGGACCGCCAAAGGCTTGTCCCCTCCCATTCTCTCACGTAGCTCACGCACCGATCCCACCAACCCCTTCAACCCACCCAAAAATCGCATCACCGACCCATGGCTGCCCGTCGCCGATTGCAGCGTCCACACTTCCATGTGCCGGACCGCCTTCACCGCCTCCTGGTCGACCGTCTTCGAGGACACCACCAACGCCACACGCGCACCGGCGTTGACCAATCGTTCAGCGACCGCAATCCCAGGGAACAGGTGCCCTCCGGTACCCCCGCATGCGATCAAATAGAATGGCGGCGCGAGTCGCATCATGCCGGAGTGGCCTTCTCATCCAAGACCAAGGACGCGTCCTCCTCATCCGTCTCCGCCTCTCCCCCAGCTCTCAAAGCCACGCTTAAGATCAAACCCACCGCCAAGAGCATCATCATCAGGTTCGATCCTCCAAAGCTAATGAAGGGCAACGGCAATCCCTTGTTCGGCAACGCCCCAGTCACAACCCCAATGTTGATGAACGCTTGCAAGCCAATCAACAGGGTCAACCCCCCAGCCAACATAAACCCAAACGAATCCCGCGCACGCCACGCGATGTAAATACCGCATACCACCACGACCACAAACGCGATCACCACCCCAAGCGTCGCCGCCAAACCTAACTCCTCCCCAACCACCGAAAAAATAAAGTCCGTGTGATGCTCCGGTACCCACCCTAACTTCTGCCTCCCAATCCCTAACCCAATCCCCGTCGTCCCCCCCGATCCCAATGCAACAATCGACTGCCACACTTGGTATCCCGTTCCTGTCTTCGTCTCCTCAAGGTTGATCCAGCTGAAAACACGCTTCGTCCGGTTGGGGTTGAAATACACCTTCAACGCAAATCCAATCGCTGCCAATGCCGCAACCGGGGTCATGTGAATCCAACGAACTCCGCCCACCAATAACATCGCCACCGTCACTGCCCCCATCAAGGCTGTCGTTCCAAAGTCCGGCTCCAACATGATCGCCCCAAAGAACACCCCCGCTAACCCAAAAGGAATCAGAACCCCCGTCTTGAAATCATGCATCCGCCGATGGTTCAGCTCCACATACCGCGCCAAACAAATAACCAAAACAATCTTCGCCAGGTCCGAAGGCTGAAAGCTCGCTCCCCCATACTGAAGCCACCGACGCGCCCCGCCTGCCTTCGTGCCAATCCCCGGAATCACCACCAACACCAACAACAAAACCACCCCAAAATACATCGGAACAGTCAGGTTTTTCAGGTGTCGGTAATCCACCAAAACCGCCGTCACACACAACACCAACCCAATTCCCAACGCGATCAATTGCTTGGTCACCAGTGCGGGTCCCATGCTCGCGCTGTAAAGGACCACGATCCCTAACGACAGCAATGACGCAACCGCCGTCGCAAACAGTGTGGTGGCCAGTTTCATAGGGGCTCTGAGATGGGAATAGGCGTCGTTCAGCACCTTAAACTCTAAGCACCGTGGCTTGGCGCGCTCGTTGCACGCCAAGCCAAAGCCCAGAGCCGATCCGCCTTAATTCGCGCTCGGAGGGTTCGTGGCCCCACTCGCCGTCTTCGTCGGGGCCGGGGTCGGAATCTTCAACTTCTGCCCAACATGGATCCGATCCGTCTTCAATCCGTTCGAAGCCTTCAAAGTCTTCACGCTCACCCCATGCGCCTTCGCGATCTTGATGAGTGAATCACCCTGAACCACCGCATAGCTCCCCGCGCCGCCCGGAGCCGCCTTATCCGCCACCAACCCGCCCGCGTCCGCTTTGGGAGTCGTCGCCACCGCGGCTTGCGATGCCGGAATCTGAATCTTCTGACCAATCTTCAACTTCGCCGGATCCACACCCGGGTTCGCAGCGCTGATCGCTTTCACCGACACTCCCTGGCTCTTCGCAATCTTGCCATACGTGTCCCCTGCCTTAATCGCATACTCACCGCCGGGTTGCGTCGGCGCAACCCCCGTCCCGTTGTCCAGAATCGGCGTCACCGGCTGCGCCACTGTGTTCGATGCAACCGGATCCGGGGTCGGATAATTGGTCGGCACGTTCGCCGTGGCGTTCGATCCCGTCGTCACCACGTTCGACGCCGGTTCTAAAGTGTTGTAGTAGCTCGCGTTCTCCTGGGGCAACGCCGCCTCGTTCGTCGTGGCGCTCGGAATCGGGCTCGCCGTCTTCTTCGAGTCGTCAGGCTTGCATCCCTGGATGAGCAGGCCACCCAGGAAAACAACGTGCACCGCCACAATGAATGCAATGATACGAAAGTAAGAGCGCTTCTTCCCCTGTTGCTCAAAGGGAGAGGGATTGGACTGGGGATCGGATGGTGTCGGGTTCATGACGGTTAGGTGCCCTCTCGTTCAAGGGCGTGTCGAAGCAGGGTTGCTCTGGTTGGTGGGTTCGGGTTCAACGAATGTCTCCGCCTCGTGGTCGCTTCGATACAAGCCACAAGACGAAATTCAGGTCGGCTGATGGCAGCAGGTAGCCCGCTCCTCATCAGCCCAAAAGGGTACGCTCCAGCCCGCCCAAGCACGCGCCTTCGCGGTGCCTCATCAGCCTTCCCCCAAACACTCGGGGCTGGCGGAACTGGTAACGGGTTTGTCATGCGCATCTTCAACTAACGAATCTTTAACGTGCTCAACGCGATCACCGCGAAGACCACACACAAAATGTAAAATCGAGTCACAACCTGGGACTCATACCACCCCTTCCTCTCAAAGTGGTGGTGTATCGGCGCCATCAAAAAGACCCGCCTCCCCGTCCCATAACGCTTGCGCGTATACTTAAACCATCCCGTCTGGATCATCACCGAAAGCGCCTCTATCACAAACACTCCCCCAGCAATAAAAAGCACAAAGGGTTGCCGAATTAATACCGCAATAACCCCTAACGCACCCCCCAAGGCGAGGCTTCCCGTGTCTCCCATAAACACCCTGGCCGGATGGCAGTTATACCATAAAAAACCCAGACAAGCCCCCGTCATCGCCGCCGTAAAAACCGTCAACTCCCCAGCTCCAGGCACCGATGGGACCTGGAGATAGGTAGCAAATCGAGCGTTGCCAGCCACATACGTGAAAATCAAAAAGACAACACAGACAATCAGTGTGCAGCCAATCGCTAAACCATCCAAACCGTCCGTCAGGTTGACCGCATTCGAACTCCCAACCACCGTCAACACCACCAACAGCCCACCCAAGATCATCGCATCCTGCGACACGGGTTTCTTCATGAAGGGAATCATGATCTCCGTCACCATCTTGCGGGTCTCCGGTAGCCAATAAAGATATCCTGCAATAAACACCCCAAGAATCGTCTGCACCCAAAGCTTCACGTTCCCCTTCGCCCCAAGGTTGTTCTGCTTCGTCACCTTCATGTAGTCGTCATAAAAACCCAACCCCGCCAACACCATCATCGCCAACAGGGTCAAAACCAACAACGCATTCCACTGCGCCCATAGTAACGCCGCTAAATCGACGACCAAGATCACCATCACCCCCCCCATCGTCGGCGTCCCCTTCTTGTCCATCACCCGCGCCGATAACCCTCCCCCCTCCTCAGCTTTGTCTCGATAGTTCTGACCAAACTTTAACTCTTTCAACCACTCAATCACGCGCGGCCCCAACCACCAACTGAGCAACAGTGCCGTCAACGCCGCCCCTGCACTGCGAAATGTAATGTAACGAAAAACCCGAAGGGGCGAGGCCATCGCCTCCCATCGCGTGCCATCACAGACTTGCAAGATAATTAAGCTGAGGTAATAGAGCACGTTATGATTCCTTATAAGCAGGTTTCTCGCTCCCGCAGCTTCGTTCCCACCGCCTCCAACCGAGTAGCCCGCGATGCCTTGATCAAGACCGTATCTCCCGATGCCACATACCGCGGAACCTCCCACGCCGCCTTATCCACATCCTCTAATTCCGTAATCTGCAAAAACCCTTCCGTCCTCGCCCCCTCCGCCAAATACGCGCCCATCCGACCCACCACAAATAGATGATCCAGTCCCGCTCGTGCAGCATGTCTCCCTACCAAACGATGCGCCGACTCCGCATGCGCCCCCAACTCTGCCATGCCTCCCAATACCGCTACCCGACGCCCCACTGTTGGCACCTCACGAAGGGTCTCCAACGCCATTCGCATCGAGTCCTCGTTCGCATTGTAGCAGTCATCCAATACCCTGATTCCGCCGGTCACCCATACCTGCATCCGCATAGGCGAGGGTTTACATTGCGACAGTCCCAACTGGATAGTCCCTCGATCCATTCCTAACTCCGCCGCCACCGTGATCGCCAAGGCTGTGTTCAACGCTTGATGCCGACCCAAATGCGCAACCCAATAGCTGCCGCTCGCCAAAGCCGAAACCCCCTCCACTCGAAATCCAATGCCCCCATCCCGCATCGCATAGTCCGTGACCCGCACCTCGTTCTCCTCCCCATACCCCACTCGCAACACACGGCCACGAGACCTCTTCACCACCTGCTCGATCATCGGAGCGTCCCCATTTACCACCAGCAGACCCGTCGCGGGCAATCGCTCCGCCAAAACGCCCTCCTCCTCCACCACTCCCGATAGATCCCCAAAATATTCCAAATGCTCCGGCCCCAAGCTCGTTAGTACCCCAATCTCTGGTCGACCCAAATCCAACAGCGGCCCTAGCTCCCCCGGATGGTTCGTGCCCACCTCCAACACCAAATAACGGGTCCCACACTCCAGTCGCAAAAGGGTCAATGGTACTCCGACGTGGTTGTTAAAACTCGCCTCGCTCCAAACACACGCACCAGCCTGTCCTAAAATCCGTCCCAAGATATCCTTCGTCGTCGTCTTCCCATTCGACCCCGCAACCGCTACACAAACGGGTTCGTGCCGCCCCCGATACCCCGAGGCAATCCCGCTGAATGCTCGCTGGGTGTCGGAAACCGCAAGAACCGCAATCCGCCCCGCCAAAGCCTCCACCGCCGGACCCGCCTCGGCCACCACCGCAACCGCCCCTCGCGCGACCGCCTCCTCTAGGTAATCGTGCCCGTCAAATCGGTCGCCTCGTAGCGCAACGAACAAAAACCCCGGCTCCACACGGCGGGAATCAATCACGACTCCGCTCACCGTCATGCTCTCCCACTCGGGATGCGCTGCAATCCCGCAGTCCCGAGCCAGGCAGTTGAGGTTTTGAGGGGTCATGGGCATCAACGTTTCCCCCCACCTACCCCTCCAACCGCTAACGCCGCCCCCGGCGTAACCTTCGGCGAAGGCTTAATGTTCAAGTAGTTGGCCGACCGCTCCGCGATAGCCTTAAAAACCGGCGCCGCAGTGTCTCCTCCATAATAAGAGGTCGATGTCCCCCGAGGCTCGTCCAAAAAGACCCCAACGCAGATCTCAGGGTCCTCCGCTGGAAAGAATCCAATGAAGGAAGAAAAATACTTTCCGACCAAATAACCGCCCTGCCCCGCTTTCCGGGCCGTCCCCGTCTTGCCCGCAGTAGAATAATGCTCCAGCACCGCCTTCGCTCCCGTGCCTTGCGGGCTTGCCGCCATCCTCAACGCGTCAATCATCTGCTTCGAGGCACGCGATGAAATCACCTGCCGAACCACCTGCGGACTATACTCCGCCACCACGTTGCCTTGGTCATCCACGATGCGCTCCACCAAAAGCGGCCTCATCAATCGCCCCTCATTCGCAATCGCCGCCATCGCCATCGTCGTCTGCAATGGGGTCGATGCCACCTCGTGCCCCATCGGAATTCGTGAAATCGAAAGCTTGCTCCACTTCGCTAAGGGATGAACGGTCCCGTTCACCTCGCCCGGTAACGCAATCCCAGTTCGCTGCCCAAAGCCAAACCCGGTCATATACTCTCTCAACCGCTCCCCACCCATCTTGATCCCAATCTTCGCAGCCCCAATGTTCGACGACTTTGCGATGATCTCGTCCACGCTCAACACCCCATAGTGATGGGTGTCGTGCAGCAGCTTCCCAGCAAATGAAAATCGACCATTCTCACAATCAATCTGGTCCGTCGGCGTAATCAAATGGTCGCTCAAAGCGCCGGAAACCACCACGATCTTGAACGTCGAACCTGGCTCACTCGTATCCGCCACCAATCGGTTTCTTCGCTTCTCCGGGCTCACATCTCCAGGATCGTTGGGATCAAAGGTCGGCCGTCCCGACATCGCCAATATCCGCCCCGTCTTGGGACGAACCACGATCGCCCCGATGCTGACCGGATTGATTCTATCCATGGCCAATGCCAACTCCGTCTCCACGATGTCCTGAACACCCGAGTCGATAGTTAAAACCACGTTCTTACCCGATCTCGGAGCCACATCCTGATCCCGAAATGCCACCAACTCCCGCTCTCCCCGATCGGTCTCCATCTCACGCCAACCCTGCACCCCGCCCAAGGCCTGATTCATCACGAGCTCAACCCCATCCTTACCCACCGACCTCAAGATCTTGCCATTGGGTGAACTCGCCTCTTCCATACCCACGAATCCCAGAACATGCGCCGCAAGTTGGTGGTTCGGATACTCACGTAACTGATCTTCAACTCGGTCCGAAAAGATAGCTTTCGTCCGTAAGTCCTTGAAAAACTGCTTCTCTTTCCGAGTCAAAACCGCACCCTTCGCCCCAAATGTCAGATTCGTCATCGCATGCCGAATCCGATTCCATTCCTCCTCCCGCACCTTCCGCTTCAACACCACATACTCCACCGGCAGAAACTTGTTCTTCGCCTCCGGTTTCGGATTCGGACGAACCCGACGCTGCAACCGCTCGACCAAGGCCTGCTCATCCACATTTAGGATCGGAGCAATCGCTCGGGCAACCGCCGCTTGGTTCGTCAGGATCAACTCCGGATTCGCACAGACCGTTTTCACAAAGAAGCTCGTCGCCAAGAGATTCCCTCGCGTATCCAATATCTCTCCCCTCCGCGGCTCCCGTACAATCGTCTTCTGGGTGTGTACCTGCGCCTCCCGCTTAAACTCCTCGTGCCGCAAAACCTGCAAATCAATAAGCCGGTAACACAGGCTCACAAGACACACCACCAGCAGGACTGAGATCGTCAGCAATCTCCGACATTGTATGGGGGTGACTATCATGTGGTTGGGTCCGGCGCTGCCGGACTAATAAGGCTATCGAAGGCCCACGGCTGAACGGCTTTGCACCAGTTGAGCACCCGCGGCTAACGCGCCGCTCCCCTGCATCGGATCCAATAATACCATCACCTGGTCCGGGTGTGTCATCCCCAGATTCAAGTTGTGCTTGCTCACCAGCGATTTTAATACCGCCGGCGATTTCAAATAGCTTAACTGCTTCTCCCACTCCCGGTTCTCCCGCACCAACGCCTCCAAACGCTTCTCGCCCTCCACAATCTTCCGCCCCAATAAATGCAGCTGCTGCACATGCCATACATAACCCACCCCAGCGCCCCCAACCGCCGCACAAACCAAAAGCGCCTTCAAGGCCGGCCCAAACCGCACCGCCGCCGATTGATTTTTCCGATTGTTTGCCATGGGTCTCTATAGCTTTTCCATCACACGAAGCTGCGCGCTCCGACTGCGGGGATTACGTCGCGTCTCTTCACGGCTGGGCTGCACCGACTTCCGAGGCGTCCATCGCAGCTCTGGCCGCTTCGGACGTCGTAACTCAGGCACATCCACCGTCATCCCCTCCGGCAACTCGTAATCCCTCTCGAGCCTCCGGCCAAACTGCTTCACCAACCGATCCTCTCCCGAATGAAACGTGATCACCACCAACCGCCCACCCACCTTTAAACATCCCCAAGCCGCTTCTAATCCACGTTCCAATGATCCCATCTCGTCGTTCACCACCATCCGCAACGCCTGAAACACCCGCGTCGCCGGATGAATCGGCCCATGCCCCCCACCAGGCGTGACCCGCTCAATCAGCTCCGCCAAATCCAAGGTGGTCCGCAACGCCCCTCGCCGCTCCACAATCGCCCTCGCATACCGCCTCGACTGGCTCTCTCCACCATATTCCCAAAACACCCGCGCTAACTCCGACTCCTCCCACATCGAAACCACGTCCGCCGCCGTCAGCGTCTGCCGATTGTCCTGCCGCATGTCCAATGGCCCCAGCTTGTTCACGCTAAACCCCCGTGACGGCCGATCAAACTGCGGCGAACTCACGCCCAAATCCAACAACACACCGTCCAAACTCCCCGACTCAATCCACTCTCCCATCTCCGAAAAATTGCACCGTCGCAGCTCAAACCGACCCTCAAATCGTCCCAGTGCCGCCGCCGCCGCCTCGATCGCCTCACCATCACGGTCAAACCCAGTGACCCATCCCGTCCCCCCGCTCCGCTCTAACAAAACAACCGCATGCCCTCCCCCTCCAACCGTCCCATCCGCATACCGACCACCCTCCGACGGCCGTAAGGCGGTCATCACTTCCTCCAGCATCACCGGAATATGGTTGAACGTGTTCACGTCGGGCTTCCTGCATGCAGTGTCAGAGTTCTCAATGCACCGCACCCAGCACTCACGGCACCGGCACCGGCACCGCCGGCTTCTCTTCCACCGATGGCTTCAACTCCCCACTGCCGAGCCCTCGCGGAGTTGCCGACGACCGAACCACCCGCCCACTCCCTTGGCCAGGCCGACGCAGAGCCAAGATCTCCGTGCCCGAGTCACTCAAATCGTTCCGAACCACCCGAACCTGACTTAACAGGATGCCCGACTGCGCAGCCCGACGCTGCCCCACCGTTCCGGTCTTAAACGACAAACCAGGATTACACGTACCCGAACTTTGAGCCGCTTGGCTCGCGACCTTCTCGAGCCGCTGCTCCCGACGATTCCTCAACCACGAACGCAAATTGAACCAACCCCAAAACGACCTCCGCGGCCCCATGGCTATACTTCCGACTTCAGCTTTTCCTTCCGATGCCGATACATCATTCGGCTTCACTTCCTCCGCCACCAAGGGGGCCGGAGAACTCGGGTTGCCAAAATCGGGTACCAAGTTATCCTTGCTCATCCGATAGCGGCTGGCCCCGTCGCTCATGCCAATAACGCTTCGTCCGAGGGCTAAAAGCTTGTGTCGAATAGTCATGGTCGGTTATTACCCCCATCTCAGGGGCCACTCACAGGGTCATGCAATGTAATATTAGATATCGTCGCGATCGCTACGAGAGCGACAGCATGCTGCCCCTCGTGATCGAGGAGTCCACCGTCTGTGCTTGGGCATGCCGCTCAGGATTCCAGATCTCAAATTGCTCAAACATTCCGACCACCAAGGCCTCGCCTTTCAACCCAGCCTCCTCCGCAAATCGCGGAGGTAATGTAATCCGCCCTGCCTTATCCAACGTCACGATCTCAGAGTTGCCGCCCAACTGCCGCATCCAGGTGTCCTTCCGAGGATCTTCCGAAGGCATCGCCTTCAACCGGGCATGCAACGCTTCTAATTGCTTCGGCTCCATCACTCTCAAACACGCCCCAGCCTGATGCTGATTCGTCAATATCACCGCAAATTCCATCTCCTGATTCTCCGGCCGCCACTTGCTCGGGATCTGGGTACGACGCTTCTCATCAATCGAGAATGCATAAGTGCCCAGATACATGATTTCGGCTTACATCAGGTCACCAACCTGGGGGAACATCAGTCCCCCACTACGCCCCACTTCACCCCACAACGCCCCACAACGCCCCATTCATATTGCCGTAAATCGTAGCAGTCAATCCGGATGTAGAAAAATGGCGGTCGTTTTGTTGGAACCCAATCTCATACGGACGTTTTAAACACCTGATTCAAACCCTCAGCACTTTCCTTTTGCTCTCGTGTTAACGCGTGATTTCGATTACCTTCTGCCGCCCGATCTTATTGCTCAAGTCCCTTGTAAAGAAAGAGATGCAGCAAGACTAATGGTCCTCGATCGACCCACCTCAAACCACCACCATCAAACCCTCGGTGACCTCCCCAACTGGATCCGCCCCGGTGACCTTCTAATCCTCAATAATTCCGCCGTTATTCCCGCCCGATTGCGTGCCAAATCGGCACTAAATGGCTCCCTGGCCGAAATTTTCCTACTCGAAGAGATCGACACAAACACCTGGTGGTGCCTCACAAAACCCGGTAAGAGATTTCGACAAACTACTCGTTTCGAAATACTTAGAAATGAGATTTCGCACCTTTATCAACCCCGTATTCCAGATCCAAACGAGAGTTCAAAAACGCACCAAATCTCAAAAATAGCCCAAAAATCAGAGTGGACAGCCACCGTTATCGATAAAAATCAAGAGGGACACTGCTTATTGACATTTCATCACAACCACAACGCTCGTTTATTCAACCACTTACAGGATCTAGGAGAGGTCCCGCTACCCCCATATATCAAACGTTCCCAAATCCAAACCGAAGACATTGATCGTTATCAAACCATCTTCGCCTCCAACCCCGGCAGCGTCGCCGCACCCACCGCCGGCCTCCACTTCACCCCAGCCCTGCTCCAGTCCCTCCAAACCCAAGGGGCCCGCATCGCCCACATCACCCTCCACGTCGGCCTCGGAACCTTCGCTCCCGTCAAAACCGAAGTGCTCTCCGAACATCCGATGCACGAAGAGAGGTTCTCCATCCCACAAACCACCGCCGATCAAATCGCCTCCACCAAAGCCCAAGGCGGTCGCGTCATCGCCGTCGGCACCACCTCCCTCCGCGCTCTCGAAAGCGCCGCCCGCCAATCCCCCCAGTTCCCCTGCGAGTTCTCCGGACGCACCCGCCTCTTCATCTCCCCGCCAAGCACATTCCAAGTCGTCGACGCTCTGCTCAGCAACTTTCACCTTCCCAAATCAACCCTGCTCATGCTCGTCTGCGCCTTCGCCTCTCCGGGTCAAACGTCTGGACGCAACCAAATTCTTAACGCTTACCAGGAGGCCATCCAAAACCGCTACAGGTTCTTTAGCTACGGCGATGCCATGCTGATCGTCTAAGCCCTCCCACGCTCATCCAACCCATGTCCATCCCCTCCTCAACGCCCGCCCTCAGCACAAGGCCTTTCGTCTTCGTTAATATGGGGATGACCATGGACGCCAAAATCGCCACCGCCAATGGCATCGTCTCCTCCTTCGGCACTCAGAAAGATCTCCAGCACCTCTACGAACTGCGCGCCACCGCCGATGCCATCATGTCTGGGGCGCGCACGCTCGACCGACACCCCGTCACCCTCGGCAGTGGAGGTGACCGCTTCGTGAATCGTCGCAAACGGAACCACCTCGAACCCAACGCCCTTCGCGTCATCGTGAGCGGGTCCGGTTCCATCGATCTCAACGCCGAAGTTTTCAAGCACCGATTCTCTCCAATCCTTCTGCTAACCTCCACCGCCTGCCCCGCACCTCAACTCGACGCCCTACGCCACAGAGTCGATGCCGTCCATATCTCAGATGGCCCCCATATCGAATGGCAGTCCGCACTGCATTGGCTAAGCACAACCTGGGGAGTCAAACGGCTGCTCAGCGAAGGCGGGGGCGCGCTCAACGGCGCATTGTTCCATGCCGGAGTGGTCGATGAACTCCATCTCACCCTCTGCCCAAAACTCATCGGAGGCCGCTCCTCGCCCTCCATCGCAGACGCCCCCATCCCAACACCTCTGAACCAAGCCTACCCGCTTCGACTCCACTCCGTGCGCCGTCACCAAGACGAACTGTTCCTCGTGTATCAGCGCGCCTGAATCAATATCGAGTGCGTCGCCCCTAAATGGGCCGGATGCACCAAGGTCTGAAATTGCCG